>ENA-UOXV01006158-UOXV01006158.1-marine-metagenome-genome-assembly--contig:-NODE-6158-length-12752-cov-4.910294_pt1 | contig 12752 bp, 14 predicted proteins | sample MGYA00238165_ERZ766961 | MGnify/ENA primary metagenome ERZ766961 (study PRJEB28924, sample SAMN03173240) | marine metagenome | biome: Marine; feature: Water; material: Subsurface seawater | place: North... | reverse complement strand
GACGATCAAAGACCCGTGCACTTCGAATCGAGGAGGACAGCCGGCGGGACAAAGAGAAGCGAGCGAACCTGGAGGAGCACGCGCTTGCGCGAGCGCACGAAGCGCGCGGCGGCCGCGTCCTCGATCGCGGCACGCGCGGCCGTGCGGTCCATTCCGGGCTTCAGCTTCCGGGAGCCGAGGTCGGAGATGAGTATCACCACCGCGTGGTTTGTCGCGGCCTCGTTGCCCCTGCGCGCCACGCTCAGCGCCGCGCGCGCATGCATTGCCGCCGGAGCCTGCTGCGGATGGGGCGGCTGTCGTTTGAATCAAAAGTTGCCGGGTCTTGGACTTTCGGGCGCGCGCCTGTAGCTGATGGTGTGGTTGGCGGTGTCGAAGAGTGAGACGCCCCCGTCCACGAGCGACTCCGACACCGCCTGCCAGCGCCCGCCCCCCGCGCCTCAGCGCCCAGGTGCCGCTGCAGGCCGCCGGCGCCGCGGGCCCTCGCCGGGCCGAGCATCCTGTGTGCGCTGCAGGCGGCGCGGGCGCGCGCGGCGCGGCGTTCCTTCACCCGGGATCACCCTCCCGGGGTGCCGATTCTCCACGAGCAGCGAGCGGGCGGGCGGCCTGGATCTCGTCGAAGACGATGACCGAGCGGGGACACCAGAAGAGCTGCTGAGCAACCTGCTCCCGCAGGCCCGCGAGGCCCTGCGCGCCCGCCCCAACGCCGCCCGCCTGCCTCAGGTTCAGCTCGAGGTATCTGCGGCGGCGCGGGGCCCGGCCGGGCCGCCGTCAGCTGGCGGTCGAGGCGGCTGGTGCGGCGCTGTTTGGGCGCAGCGCGCTGTTTGGGCGCAGCGCGCTGTCTGGGCGTAGCATGCTGGGCCACGTGCCCCGGGCGAGGGCGCACCCGCAGACGCGCTGGTCCAGCGTGTGCTCCGCGAAGAGCGCCTGCCCGACGAGCTGCGCCGAAAGCGTCTTGCCGACGCCTGCGTGGCCAGGGCGCCGCAGCGCGCTGAGCGCGCACGGCGCGGGCGCGCGCGCGCGGGCGGGGCGGTGGTCGCACCTGTCGGCCCTGAGAAGTGCATCAGCAGCGTCGACCTTTCGGCGCGGTCCGCCGCCTGGCTCGCCCGCCGCATCTCGAGCGTGTATGGGAAGCTGGGGTGGGGCGCGCGAGTCCGCAGTCAGCAGTGCACGGGGCGGCGGTGAGGCGGGGCGGTGGGTTGGCTAAAAGCCTCATGATGGCGTTCGAGACCCCGTCGACGATGGATGCTGTGCCGGCCGTATTGTGCGAGCGGTGCTGGCGAATGTTCTTCGCGACCGCCTGCGGCCGTACCGCGCGGTATCGAGAGTAAGTGTGTGATCGTGGGTCAAGCACGCGCTGCCGCGGCCTGCGCTGACCTTGCGGATGGCACTGGTGGCCAAGTGTTGCCCCGCCACGTGCTCATCCAGTAGAGCCGACAATTTGTCAATCGGGTCTGCAGCAAGAGGACATGCGGCCTGTTTTGGCCCGCGCGTGAGGTGCGCGGCCTCAAGCATCAGGCAAGCACGCAGAAGCCACACTTTCGCTCGTCGAGTACCAATACTCGCACCTTGCAGCTGCGTTCAATGTACAGGCATGGGTGAAACCTGTGTGCGCGGGTTCCATGTCGAGCAGAAGGCTGCCGTTCCGAAAGAAACAAACCCCGCAAGGACGACGAGCCAAAGATGCCAGTGCCTCCCTCGTATCGGGCTAGACATCGCGATTGCCTCGTTTCCCCCGTCCACGCACCACGTCCAGATCTCTCGCTATCGCTGTAGGCTCTATCCGGCGTGCGGGTGCACGCTGGCTTCCGCGCCAACTTGAGTTCAAGATGGTCCCCGTTGAAAATGTAGCAAACAAAGCGAAAAGTGAAAGTGGACGATCTGTGATCCACTTTCTGTCACCTCAGTACGGTGCAGCCTGCGGGGGAAGCTCCCTTTGGCGCGCCCGGGATGGGCGGTGAGGAGGGAAAGGATCTTCCGTTGGATCCAGCTAAAGCAAAGGAAACAGCTGCGGCAGGGGCAGGCGCACCCTCCGGGGCCAAGGATGAATCCCTTGGCGCAGAGTCCGAGAGGACCGCAAACGCAGTGGGCGCGGGGAGTCAGGATCTGCCTTCCGATGCCGCTGAAGCTTGCAATGAAGCAGCGCGACAGAGGGTTGACGACACGTGCGTGGAGACTCCTGCGCTCGCTGCACCAGCAGGCGCGGCGGGGCAAAAGGGTATGGTCCCAGATGCCATGGATATAGAGACCGAGGGCGCCGCCGCACACCAGGCGCCAGCAGCGAGTGACAGCGGACCCAAGCCAGCAGCCAAGCCAGCGATTGCAGACTCCAATTCACGCACAGTAGAATCGTCTGGTGGACAAACAGCGCCGGACATGTCGGGAGAGAAGCGCGTGCGGAATGCAGGTCCAGGAGCGGAGGGAAATGCCAAACAGGACTCCAGTGGCGGCCTTGCTGCCGATGCAGGGGGCACCCTAAAAGTTGGCTCCGACTCAGTGCGTATGGTAGAGATTGCTGAAGGCGCCTCGCCTGTGAAGAAGGCCCGCGCTCTGGATGGCGCGTCGGCCACTTCTGAAGGGGGCGCGACGGCCAATGGCACAAACGCAGACAGCGGCACGGGCCCTCCTGGGATCAGCGCGCCGGTGAAAGCGGAGCGGGGAGACATTTCGCACGGGATGCCTGAGAAAAGTTCGGCAGCAATTCCAGGCGCGGGGGCTGGAGCAACTGCTACGCCCGGGGGTGTAGCGATGTCTGAGAGCACAAACGGGCCCGCTGCTGCGCTGCACAAGGAGGGTGGGGAGCATGCAGGCGAAGGGACAGCGGCAAACACCGGTGCAAATAACACGGCACCGCGCACTGCCACTGATCCGCCAGTGGCTGGAGCCTCCACCAACTCACCCGCGGAATCGTCGGGGAGGGCAGAAGCATCGGCTGCGCCGCCTGCCCCTCGCCCGACGCCGACGATAGGCGCTGGCTCGTCGGAGCCGGCCGCTGGTGCCGTGCCCACGCAGCCGTCGCAGAAGCAGACCGAATATCTGGCAGAAGAGGAGCAGCCCGATGAAAAACTGCACCAGACGCCGCAACACGCGCGCCCGCTGGGCGCCGTCTCTGCAGAAGACGCTGCGACGCCAGCCAGTACAACGGGCTTTACACCTGGCGCTGCACGGGAATTGGGTGCGACAGCTGAAATGCAAGTGACCACGCTCAAGAATGGGTTCAAGAAGGTTTCGGATGCAAGCGGCGCGGCGCTGTACTACGTGTCACCCGACGGCCAGGAGTGCACGAAAAAGCAGATGAAGCACTGGCTTCAACACGGGAGCTTTACAGGCGAATCGCCGGCGCAGCAGGCACCGCGGAAGAGAAAAGAGGAGGTGATGCAGTCGTTTCCACCGCCGACGGACCACGCCACCTTCCTCGGCTTCGTGGTGATGTACCTTAAGCTCGACGGGAAGCATGAGAAGGCAGAGGAGGTGCTCGATCAGTCTGCGATGCCCAGGATCGGGGGCAAAGCTGTCGATCTTTGTGACCTTTTTCAAAAGGTGCGCCCTCCCCGGTCCCCTGCTGTGCCGTTCCGCACTGCACCCCACACCCTAGCCCCGCTGCAACTTGCATTTTGCGCTGGTGCGCTGCCTGTGACCTGTTCCCATCCCTACGTTCCGATAGGTGCAAGCAAAGGGCGGTTTCGAGCACCTTAAAGTCAATCGGCGGAAATGGAAGTCGGTTCTGCAGGACATGGCACTCCCAGACCAGATTCCTGACGTCGCGGAGGCGGAAAAGATTTACAAGAACTTCTTGCAGCCTTGCGAGGGGCGCTCGTGGAACACAGACGAATTCAAGCAGGCCGAGACAGTCGCGAAGCAGCACGACAAGGTGACGATCACAGACTTGCTGTCTTCAAGGCTTGTCCAGCCCAACCAACGTGTGTACTGGATCTACAAGGACAAGGAGTCAGACGCGACAATCGGACCGCACCCTGCGGTCTTCGTGTGGAACGCTGGGACCGGCTACCTTCTTTGGGACGGAAAGTGCGTGAATCCGCTTCGGCATTGTCAGCCAACCTAATTTCCTCAGGCCTGAGTGAAGCTCCCGGCGGCGGCTGCCCAGCGCCAAGTTTTGACCCCTTCTCCCCATTTTTCCGCAGGCACTACAAGTCGCCCGATGCGTGTGCCAACGAAATGTACAGCAAATACGTCGGGAAAGCGCTCAAGTCGCGAATCAACGGTTGGACGACTATGCGCATTCACCATGACGGCCGAACCTCCCTGTCAAACCTGCGGAAGCACTTCCTTCTTGTACCTCCCCACACCAAGCGACTTTCACAGCAAGTCCATTTCCAGCTGCCTCATGACTGCGGCTGTCTGACGCGACGGGTGCCGCGGCGCAGAAAAACGAGCACCTCGCAATGGAGGGCATGCAGCGGCCGGAGGAGCACTTCAACCCGTACCTGCAGCTGCTCTCGCAGCAGGACCAATTGCGCCAGCAGGAAGAATTGCAGGCTGCAGAGCGGCGCAAGGCCGCCGAGCGCCAACGGATCATGGCGCAAAATCCGCCACCGCTGTGGATTGCGCCGACGATCGACGCCATGGAGCTCGCGGAGGTGACGCGCGCCGACCCGCCTCCGCCCGGCGCCGTGGAGATCGAGACGCTGCTCCGCGGGGTAAGCCTTGCACGTGCCCACTATTCCCAGCGCCTCTGATGGCCCTGATGCATGCTCAGGCGCGCCCTTGCGCACTATTGGCGAGCAAAGGGAAATGTCCTTTGCAAGGAACTGTGTCACCACGCTGGGGCCTTAGCGGGGGATGCTCGGCAGATTGAGCGCATGGAATCTCCGGAGCAAGAGGTCCGTGACGTGGCCGTGGGGCTGACGCGGCTGGTCAATGCGGTGAAGAAGGTGCATGAGGGGCCCGTGGGCGACATTGCGCTCGCGCACATGCTGATTCGCCTGCCGCGCGGGCTGATGCGCCTCAGCAAGTGCTGGTGGCGGTGGCTGCTCAGGAGCCACTTTGTCCTCCCGGGCGAGGAGCGCTGGGCGGTTGATGCGGCATACGTGACGCGGCTGAGCGCCGAGTTTGGGCCTCGGCGCGGCAACGTGCAGCGCCCGCCCGGCACTGTGCCGATCTCGCGGATCATGGAGAAGTGGAGTCTCAAGGAGCTCCCCCCAGGCTGGCGCAAGGAGCTCCGCGACATCGCCAAGGGGTTCTACACCTACTTTGCGCCTGACGGCGCATCGTTCTCGACGTCCGCCAAGGCACAGGAGCACTTCGTCGCGCTCGCGCAGCGCGAGATCGCCGCGAACCCCGCGGCCGCCGCGCAGTACGGCGGGGAGGGCCTGAGCGACGCCGCAGACGCCGCGCCGGCCGCGGGCGCGGGGGGGGAGGTCGCGGCCGCGGCTGCGTCGGGCGCCGAGGGGGTTGGGCCGGGCGACAAGGGCGCGCAGGTCGTTGTGAGTGGCGCGGGCGGGGGCCGGGGCGAGGAGGACGGGGCGGACGGCGAGCTGGTGGAGCGCGGGCAGCGGGAGGAGGACGCGCGGATGGAGACGGGGTCGCAGTCCGACGGCATGGCGGACGAGGAGAGGGCGGGGGAGTCCGGGGGGGATCCCGCGCCGCGAGCGGCGGACGAGGACGGGTCGGAGCTCGCCTTCAGCTGCTGCGTGTGCTGCGGGCACGCCCAGTGCGTCAACGCCGAGGCGGCTGCGCTGGGGCCGGACTTCGCGGCGGCGCCCGCGCGCGACGAGACCCTCGCCCCGCACTTCGCCGCGCTGCTGTCCGGGCACCTTGTCTTGCTCCGGAACCTCGCGCGCTCGAGCGACGGCGGGCGCAAGCGCGTCGGCTCGCACGCCACCACCCTGCAGATCCTGGTCGAGTGCATCGCGCCCCGCGCCCCGCGGAGCCTCCGCGACACCTCCCTCGACCTGCTCATTACGGTCCCCGCCGCGCCGCCGCGCCGCCGCCCTGCCGCGCCGCCGCCGCCGCGCCGCCGCCGCGCCGCGCCGCGCCGCCGCGCCGCCGCGCCGCCGCGCCGCGCCGGCGCTCACGCGCCGCCGCCCCCGCCGCGCCGGCGCTCACGCGCGGGGCGCGGCTGGGGGCAGGTGGCCGACGTGGTGAACCTGCGGGTCGCGCCCGGGACGCGGCTGCTCTCGTCCGCCGCGCAGGGCCTCGCCGCGCCGCACGCCGGCGCCGGCTACACCCTCCATCTCGCGCTCCTCGTCGCCCGCCTGGCAGACTGCGAGCACAACGCGCAGGCGGGCCGCCCCGCCCGCCCGCTGCGACAGCGCGGCGCCGCGCACTGCTACATCGTCCGCTCTGCTGTGTCTTGCACCGCCCCCCCGCCGCCCTTGGAGCCATTCCTGCCGCCGCTCAGCCGGCGGCGGCGGGGCAGGTGCTGAGCGACCGCCAGGCTGTGATCGTTCCGGCACTGCTCCGCCTCGTCCTGCTCCCATCCTCCCCGCAGATGCTTTCGTCCGGGCTCGACGCGCTCGAGCGCCTCGCCCACTGCGGCTGCCTCCACCACGTCAAGGTCCTTGGCACCGCCCCGCGCCCCCGTGCGCGTCGCCCCACCTCGCCTCGCCCTGCGCCTCTGAGCCGAGCCCGGCGCAGACGATGCCGGAGTGCATCACGACGCTGCTCAACGTCATGGGCGGGTGCGGCTTCAGCTTCGTGCACCCCGACGGGTCGAGCACGCAGGGCCCTGTCCCAGCCCGAGACCGCCTCAAGGCCGGGCGCATCCTCCTCAAGGTGCCGCCCCCCGCGCCGCGCGCATCGCGCGCGCCGCCGTGTGGCGCCATGCGCTGACGCCCGCCCCGCCCGGCGGCTGCGCGCAGGTCGCCGAGAGCCCCGGCGGGATCGCGTCGCTTCAGGCGCACGAGCAGGCGATCATCGAGGTGGTCGCGGGCGAGCGCGAGGCCGCGAGCGCGCACCCGGACCCCGAGGCCGAGCACGAGCTGCTCGCGGTGCTGGCGCTCGTCGTGCAGGTCGCGCCCCCCCCGTGATTGGGAGGAAGACATGATGACATGATACTTGCGAACCAAGACATGATGATATGATACTTGCGAACCCCCTTCTCATGCCGTCCCTCCTATACGCGTCCCTATCCCGGTCAGTGATCTAGGTAGCGCAAGCATGGTGGAAAGCTCCTGCCGTGCCACCCCCCCCTCCCCTCACCATCCGCTCGTGCGCGGCGCAGGCGCTGATGCCGACGGAGGCGCCCTACCTCAAAGCCCTCGAGCACTACGAGCCGCTGCTCGACCAGCCCCAGGCGCCGAGCGCCGCCGCGTGGGGATAGCGCGCTCTCTAGGAGGCCGGCGGCTGAGGCTGGGGGCTGCGCCTCGCGGATGAATAAAGTTGAGTTCGCTCGGAGGGTGCGAGTGCGCTTGTTCTGATGGTGATGTACTGAACTTCAGAGAGTCCGTGAGGTTATGGGCCTGAGTTCGCGAACCAAAAGGTTGAGGCTCGCAACCTCGCCGTATATCACGTTATGGAAAATAAGCATGGGTGAGAAGGTCTTACAAAGGACGCATCTGCTACCGGAACAGTGCCTAAACGCCCAACCGATGCGTTTGGGCGCTTTGCCAAGTGTGACTTCAGGGGGTTGTCTGGCTGCGGTGCCTGAGGGGCTTGCACACTGCGTTTCGAATGGGGAGGCCCGACGCGGGCTCGCCCCCGCGCGAGACGCGAGGTCCAACGCGCGGAAGGACAGTCTTGCTCTTCCTCTGCAGTGCAGCACTTCCGTGTGCTTCTGCGTTCGGGCTTGCCCTGAACGGGGCGCCAGCATTGCGCAGACATGGGATTTTCGCTTCGAGAGCGACGGGGCGCATGGGCGGTTTCGGGTTGCGCGCCTCAACAGCGCTGCAAGAACCTCCCAACCAGGCAGAGCAGGGAGCAAAACTACGCAAGCGTGAGCAGCTCCGCGCGTGGGTTAACCGCAAGCTCCTCGGCCGGCAGTCTGAGAAGGCCGTAACTGCGCAGGCCGACAAACAAGTCGTGGGCGACTACTGGGTTCCGAACGGGGAAGAGCTCGAGGTGGTCTTCCACAACGGTCTCGGGGATGGCACGTACGGCCAGGTGTTCAAGGGGGTGGTTTCGAGCGGCCCGTGGAAGGGCGAGTCGGTGATTGTGAAGCGCGCCAAGGACGGCAAGGTCACGCCCAAGGAGGACCGCGGGGAGGCGGGCGAGGTGACGTGTCCGCGGCGCGTGATTGGTGAGCTGTCTGACGAGGACAAAGAAGAGATCAAGCAGATCTCTGGGGGCTACCTCCAGGTGAGACCGCCGGCCCCAGCGCGCCAGCACCCGCCCGCGGCGCCCCCCACTGGCGAGTTGCGGCGCGGGGCGCATCGGCGCGTGGCGCCCGGCTGACGCGCAAAGGGGCGCAGGTGGAGGCAGAAATCAACCAGGTGGTGAAGGAGGCTTGCCCGACCGCAGGGGCGCCATTCCTCGGGTCGTGTAAGCAGGTCCCACCCCTCCCGCCCTTACCCACCCCCCTTCACCGACCCTCCTGCAGCCGCACGGCCCATACACTTACGCGCGGCGCGCGCGCTCAGGGCGACTGCACGTGGCTCGTGTGGCGCGACATGGGTGAGCTGACCCTCGAGCACTTCCTCATCGCCGCCTCCTCGCCCGGGGGATCGCTCGCGCCGCTCGCCAACGCACTGCTCGTGCCCGACTTCAAGGTATTTGATTCATTGAAAACTCTATAGCGGCGCTCAGCGCCCGCCCCGCGGACCCGCGGACCGGCGCCGATGTCCCAGCGCGCGTTCGGCGCGGCAGCGCGTGCTGACGGGCGCGGGCGTGGGTGCGGCAGGACGGGGAGGCGGCGTCGCTGAAGCGGCTGGCGACGCTCGTGGCGAAGCAGCTGCTGAGCATCAGCGCAGAGCTCGAGGCGGCGGGGATCTCGCACCGCGACCTCAAGCCGTGGAACATTTTAGTGTGCGAGATCGAGAACAAAATGCGGCTGTGCGACTTCGGCTCCGCGGCCGCGATGGGGCGCCCGGGGCGCCCGGGATTCGACCACGACGAGTCGCCGTGCGACGTGCGGTACTGCCCGCCTGAGACGTTCCTCGTCGAAGAGAACTGGGCGGCGTTCGACACCTTCTCCATCGGGCTCATCGTGCTGCGCGTGCTCATGCCGGCGCTGCGCGACGAGGTGGTCTTCGACACGTGGAGCGATGAGTTCCACGCCGCGGAGCACGACTTGGACCGCTTCCTCATCTCCGCCGTCAAGGCGGCGCCCGCGGCGCTCCCGTCCATGGACGGCGCGGCCGGGATGGACGACATGTACGGGCGCATCGGACGGCACCTGATGGCGCACCCGGAGGTCTCCGGGGCCGACACGGCGCTCGCGGGGTTCGCCGCGGGGCTCGCGGCGCTCTGCTCGGACGAGGAGGGCATCTCGCTCCCGCTGCTCCGCGTCCTGCTCACAAAGGACGCGCTCGAGCGCCCGGCGCCATCCCTTGCCCTCAAGCTTATGGAGCGGTAGCTGCCCTTGGAGCCATTCCCACCAGCTCGCCGGGCTGGTGGGGCCGGCGGCGGCGCGGGGCTCGCTGCGATTGAGCAGCGGCAGTGCAGGGGCAAGTGGGCGTGTGTATAAAGCCTAGAGGGCAGCGGAAGTGCAGGGGCAAGTAGGCTTTTGTGTTTAAAGCCTAGAGAGCAGCGGCAGTGCAGGGGCAAGTAAGCTTTTGTGTGTAAAGCCCAAAGAACAGCCCCCCGCGCCCGCCGCGCGGCGCGTGCGCGCTCAGCCATCCGACGCCGTACCCGACAGCAGGTAGTTTGCGGCGCGCTGCGCGTTGCCGTCCGCGGCAGCGAGCGCCTGCATCACCGCCGCGCGCGGAAAGCCGAGGGCCTCGAGCCCGGCCAAGACCGCGGGATCCCAGGGCTGCACGGGCGCTGGCTCGGCGCCCGCCTCCTCCGTCTGATCTGCGGTCGCGGCGCCCGCGGCAGCCGCGTCCGACCGCGCGCCCGTAGGAGAGAACTCGAGCCGGGTGCCGGCGGCGGCAGCGGCAGCGCCAGCAGCGGCAGCGCCAGCAGCGGCAGCGCCAGCAGCAGCAGCGCCAGCAGCAGCAGCGCCAGCAGCGGTCGGCGCCTGGTCCTCCCACACCGACGCGCTGGCGCGGTGCGCTGGCGCGGGCGTGCCCGCAGCGCCCGCCTCCCCGCCGTCTTGCAGCACCCCGAAGATGCGCTCCTCGGCAGCACGGTCGATGCGGACGATCTGCGCTCGCCCGGCCGTGTGTCGGGGCGGCAGCGAGCGCGCAGGGCGCTTTCGCTGAGCGGACGCAGGCGGGGGAGGCGCACCATCTCATGCAGACGCTGGAGCGTCTCTAGATCAGAGATAGCGCTGACCCGTGCTGCAGCCTGCCACCCATGCTCGACGATCTCGCGCTCGAGTCCGGCAAGGTGGCTGAGATCTCCCCCTCCAGGCGTCGCCACCAGCATCCCCGGCGCCTGCGGCATCGCCGCTGCTGGCGTCTTTGGCACCGAGGACTCTCTTGCCCCCGCAATGCTGCAAGCAACCAGTTCCCGTGAGAAGGAGGTCTTCGACAGAAACCAGCGAGCTGCGGGTGAAGGGCGGAGCGGGCACGTACTAGGCATCGGGAGGAAGCGCACGGTTCGTGGGGTACGGCGCCCCGGGACTCCTGCGGTGAAGCAAACGCACGGTCAGCGCTGTGCAGTCGATACTTTCGATGACACTGCTGGGCCAGCTCAGGTTCGGCAAAGCTATCCTTGATGGGTAAGCCTGTGCTCAGGCTTGGGTTCTAGGAGCAGATGGGTCCAGTGCAAACCTGTCCAACATTCCCTCCATGACAGATTGGCTGAAGCCGTTTTCCGCCTGCGCAGTGCACCCGCCCGTCCACAGTCAGTAATTTGGCCTGAAGCGTGACAGAGTACAACGCGACGGTTTGACACCCACCATGCCACCACAGTTCGATCTCAACTCTGACCTGCACACACACAAATCGAACCAAAGTTGCGAGCGAGGTCGACTTCCAACTTCCAAGCAAGAGTGGGGGCTGATCGAGTGGACGGATCGAGTGCAGGCGGTCCCGCAAGCAGGCATCCTGGCACTTCCCCAGCGGAAAGCACCGTGCTCGGCGTTTCAGCGGGTCTGTGAACGCTGCACGTGCCTGCGGCTTTGACGCGCGACCCGCAATCGAGGAATGATTCAGTGCAGGGCCGCCATCTCGTTTCTTCTTGCACTCCAACTCGTCCCAACTACTTCATTCGTGCCAGGGCCCAACGCGCCTCCCGCAGCGATTCGCGGCTCTTCATCGCGGTGTTCTATCTCATTTAGCCCCGGCTGCTTGTCCGATTCTCGCTGGGCGGCGAAAGCGCGCAGCATCCATGCTCGAAATGCAGCAGGCAGCGCGTCCCCAGTTCTCGCGTTACGTCTGCGGGGGGATTTTCGGCGCCAGATGCCCCCCCTTACGATGAAGGGTAGCGAGGAGCGTGAAGGTGTGCCCCGCCCACCAGCTCAGAAGGACTCCTCGCAGGGGCCGTTTTCCCCGAGCTGGCCTGCCCGTGCCCAACAAGCTGACCTTCGCGCAACGCGCTGCCGGCAGAGTGGGAGGAGGAGATGCTTTCTCTCTTCGACTCGAACCCGCTGTTCAACCCCTCGATAGCGACCGACGTCGCGTCGCCGCAGACGCAGGGTGGACAGCCGGCCCACGCGCCACGGCCGCCGCCGGCGCTGGACGACAGCGTGCAAGGGCTGGGCGACTGGGAGGGGGAGATGGCTGCCATCTTTGGCAGCAACGGCCTCTTTGCGCCCGCCCCCGACAAGGAGGACGGGCAGGCGCGGGTGAAACGATGCGCAAAGACGGAGGCGGGGACAGCGCGCGGGGGGAATGCAGCGGCGGCGGAGGGGCGAGGCGGGGCGGCGGCCGGGGCCGGGGACGCCAAGTGGCGAAACGATGCGTCTCTAGAGGAGCTGCGGGCGCTGCAGGCGGAGTTCGCGCGGGCACGCGGATGGGAGCAGCACCACATCCCGCGGAGCATAGCGCTCGCGCTCGTTGGGGAGGCGGGTGAGCTCGCGGAGTGCTTCCAGTGGAAGAAGGACGCGCAGTGCGAGAACGGCCTGCAGGGCTGGAGCGAGGAGGAGAGGACCCACCTCGGAGAAGAGCTGAGCGACGTGAGCCCCCCCCCCCCCCCCCCCCCTCTTCTCCGAGGGTACCGATCTAGCCGCGCCGCACAGAGAAAGATGTTTATTGCAACGTAGGTGCAATCGGCTTCGGCCAGATACAGACCCGCACCGCGCCCGCTGAGCGAACAAATGGCTCCAATGCCGCGCAGGTCCTGCTCTACCTCGTGCGGCTCGCGGACGTGTGCGACGTGGACCTTGCGGCGGCCGCGCGGCGCAAGCTCGACAAAAACGGCCGCAAGTACCCGGCGGACCGCGTCAACGGCTCAAGCGCCAAGTACACGGCGTACGCCGCGCGCGACACGCAGGCGGGCGGGCTGCGCCCCCCGGAGCAGTGAGGCAGTGGCGGCGCGGGGCGCAGGGCGCCGGCGCGTTTTAGTTTTGCATTACACCCGCGGCATGCACACTCGCCGCGGCTGGCCCTCGTCATTGGAGCCATTGGGGCCGCGCGCCCCCGTTTCCCCCCTCTCGCGCGCGCCTCACGCGGGCAGCGCGCCTTCGCCGTCGAGCTCGCGGGAGAGTGAGGTCCCGTCCGTGCCGGTCCAAACCACCTTCACGCCGGGCACCAGCTCGAATGACGCAGCGCGGCGGCGGAGGGACGAGACGTGTCCGGTTTGTACGGGAGGAG
>ENA-UOXV01006156-UOXV01006156.1-marine-metagenome-genome-assembly--contig:-NODE-6156-length-12753-cov-5.756025_pt1 | contig 12753 bp, 6 predicted proteins | sample MGYA00238165_ERZ766961 | MGnify/ENA primary metagenome ERZ766961 (study PRJEB28924, sample SAMN03173240) | marine metagenome | biome: Marine; feature: Water; material: Subsurface seawater | place: North... | reverse complement strand
TTTTTTTTCAAGCAGAAGACGGCATACGAGATGGAATTGTAGATGTCTTTTCATTTGCCAATGATGACCCCTATCGGGTTGAGTTTTTTGGTGATGAAATTGAGTCCATTCGGACCTTTGACCCAGCTTCACAATTATCGAAAAAGAATTATAAAAAAATTCACATTTTACCTAATGTTCAGGATCAACAATTGATGGAAACTCGTGAGAGTATTCTCGATTTTATTCCAAAACACTCTACCATTTGGCTGAAGGATAGGGTTTTGAGCCGAGATCATGTGCAGAAATCTTTTGAAATAGCACAAGAGGCATACTCTAAACTCTCATCAGAATCCATTCAAAAAAGCCCTGATGAACTTTATCTTAAAAAAAGCGATTTTGATTTGGGTTTAGAAAATCATCGCATTGTTGAGTATGGAAGTCATACTGATGGAATAGCGAGTTTAGAACTTCGTTTTAATCAGAAATTACAGCCAACTTTTAACAAGAACTTTGAGATGTTGGCGCTTGATTTACATGGACATAAAGATTCGGGAAATCAGTGTTTCATTTTGTCAGCTCAAGGTCGCCAAATGGAACGACTTCAAGCCATTTTTGAGGACATAGACTCTACAGTTGATTTTGCCCCTATCTTACAATCTGCACATGAAGGTTTTGTTGATTCTGATTTAAAAATCGCTTGTTATACCGATCACCAAATCTTTGAACGTTACCATAGGTTTCGTTTGAAAGACGGTTTTAGCAAAGCGAAACAAGCGCTCACCATAAAAGAACTTACAAGTCTTCAAAAAGGAGATTACGTAACCCATATTGATTATGGTGTAGGAAGATTTGATGGACTTCAAATCATTGAAAACAACGGAAAAGAGCAAGAAGCTATTCGTTTGATATACAAAGACAGCGATATTTTATATGTGAGTATACATTCGTTACATCGTATCGCACGTTTTTCAGGAAAGGATGGAACCCCTCCTAAAATCAACAAACTCGGAACTCAAACATGGAAGGTTCTAAAGCAAAAAACAAAATCCAAAGTCAAAGAAATAGCTTACGATTTGATAAAACTTTACGCCAAAAGAAAAGCAGCTCCGGGCTTTGCATTTGCTCCTGATAATTACCTTCAATTTGAATTGGAAAGTTCATTTATTTATGAGGACACTCCAGATCAATCTAAAGCCACTGCCGATTTTAAAGAAGACATGGAAAAAGCCCATCCCATGGATAGGCTTATCTGTGGCGATGTTGGGTTTGGGAAAACAGAAGTTGCCATTCGTGCAGCATTTAAAGCGGTCTGCGATAGTAAGCAGGTAGCTGTTCTGGCGCCAACAACGGTTTTAACCTATCAGCATTACAAAACGTTTAAAGATCGCCTCAAAGACTTGCCATGTACGGTAGATTATATCAATCGTTTTAAAAGCACCAAAGAGCAAAAGGAGACGCTGAAAAACCTAGCGGAAGGTAAGGTTGATATTATCATTGGAACTCATAGAATTGTTGGTAAAGACGTTAAATTTAAAGACTTGGGTTTAATGATTATTGACGAAGAACAAAAATTTGGAGTAGGAGTAAAAGACAAACTGAAGACCATTAAAGAGAATGTGGATACGCTAACTCTAACCGCTACACCAATTCCAAGAACGCTTCAATTTTCATTAATGAAAGCTAGGGATTTGAGTGTAATTAATACCCCACCTCCTAACCGTCAACCGGTTGAGACTATTCTTAAACAATTTAATGAAGAAGTAATACGTGATGCTATTTATTACGAAATGAGCAGGGGTGGTCAGGCTTTTTTCGTAAATAATAGAGTTGAAAATATTAGAGAAGTTACCGGCATTATTCAACGCCTTTGCCCTGAGGCTAGAATAGGAATAGCTCACGGACAATTAGAAGGACATCAACTTGAAAAAGTAATGATGGGTTTCATGGAGCATGAATTTGATGTACTTGTTGCAACAACTATTATCGAGTCGGGCTTAGATATATCTAACGCAAATACCATTTTGATAAATAACGCTCATAATTTTGGATTGAGTGATTTGCATCAAATGAGAGGGCGAGTGGGAAGGAGTAACAGAAAAGCATTTTGTTATTTATTGGCGCCACCTACAAGTAGTTTAACACCAGAAGCAAGAAAAAGAATTGAAGCCATTGAGCAGTTTTCAGATTTAGGTAGTGGTTTCAATATTGCTATGCGAGATCTAGATATTAGAGGAGCAGGTAATATGCTTGGGGGAGAACAATCTGGTTTTATGGCTGACATTGGGTTTGAGACTTATCAAAAAATACTGGACGAGGCCATTACTGAATTAAAAGAAACCGAATTCAAGGATTTATTTAAAGAAGAAGAGGCTAATGTTACCCAATTTGTAAAAGACTGTCAATTGGATACCGATTTGGAAATATTGATTCCGAGTGATTACGTGAATAGCGTAAATGAAAGGTTGACTCTTTATCAGGCATTGGCTGATGTTAAAACAGAAAATCAATTGGTTCAATACGAAAAAGGACTAAAAGATCGGTTTGGAGATGTACCTCAAGAAACGATTCATTTGATCAATGGAGTTCGCTTGCAATGGGTTGCCGAAAAGCTCGGTTTTGAAAAAATAGTATTGAAAAACGAAAAAATGCTTTGTTATTTTATATCGAGCAAAAATTCTCGATTTTATCAAACGCCCCAGTTTCAATATATTCTTCAATTTGTGCAAAAGAACCCTGCCAAAACCCAAATGAAAGAACGTAAGGAAAGACTATATCTTGTTTTTGAAGGGGTTAAAAGTTTGGAGGGAGCGTTGAGGACTTTGGATCCCATGAAAGTTTAGCTAGTATAAACAAAAAAGGCTGGTCATTCCGATATCTATCGGAAGACCAGCCTTTCTTTTTTAGAGTTGAGTTCTATTATTGTTTAAGAACCTTAAAGCTGCTCTGTTTCTCAGATCCAATTTCACTAAAATTGAAGAAGTATTGACCAACGGCCCAATTATTCACTTCAATTTTATTTTCAGAAGATGAATTCACAGATAGCTTTTGAGAATAAACGACTTTCCCTAATCCATCGAGTACAATTAGTTCAAGTTCTTGTTCGGTATCACTTTTTACATTTACCCACTCTTGAGTTGGATTAGGAAAAAGAGAAATTTGAAGACTATTTGCCAATTTTTCCTGGATAGAGGTAGTGTCTTTACCTTCCTCTTCATTACTACTTTGTTGAAAGCCCTGAGTAATTGTCAATGAACTTTTTTTAGAAGTTGTAATGGCAGCTTCACCAACAGTGAAAGAGATATTCAGACTGCTATTTTTTTGTTCTTGTCCAGCAGAACCTACAACTGTCCGTTCTAAGGTTTGAGCATAAGTAAAGGAGCTGCTCAGCACAAGAATCAATACGAAAATTCTAGTTAAATAATTCATAATTATTTATTTGATTCAAGTTCTAGTTTTTCTAATCGCTTCTCAAGTAATTCAATATAAGCTTGCTGCTCTTGAATGGCTTTTGTTAAAACGGGAATCATACCTATGTAGTTTACTGCTTTGTACTCAATTGTTTCTGGATTTTCATCTTTAGCCGTAACACCAACAGCATGTTTTTGTTCCTCCACTAATTCAGGAAATGTTTTCTCCAGATTTTGAGCTATAAAACCAATTTGTTTTCCTTTTGCCAAATTCATTTTAGCTGCCATTCCTTCATTTTTGTATTCGTAGCTAGAAACTTGGACATTTTTTAGTTTGCTCAAAGCATTTTCAAAAGGTTGAATGTTCGTTTTTAATCGAGCATCAGAAGCAGCAGCTAAAGTTCCAGTATAAGTAACATTACCCGCGAAATAACCGGCATAATTAGTTTGAGCACTATCAGCCCAAGCATATATTCCATAATTGGTTTTATTTGAAACATTGCTTGATTTATTGGCTAATGCAAAAACCCCCATGTTAAAAGATCCATTACCTCTTGAATGTGCATAAATGGCATAGTTTCTTACCGTCGCATCTTCACCAGCCTGAGCTTCTACACCAAAATTATTTTGCCCGCCGTTGCTCATTGCAAAGAATAACCCACCTTTAGCACCACCACCGGTATAGGTATTATTAGCACTATCACCGGCCCAACTTCTAATTCCAATATTCGCATAACCATTTCTACCTGATACACTATTCCATATTCCAACAGTTGTTGCTGTTGCACCTTTAGATCCTTCATTCTCTACTTCAAAACTTGCATAATTACCTTGAGCTGTGCTTGAAATGGTATCTTTTACGTGTAGTTTAGCTCTTGCCGAATCAATACCAATACCGACTCTTCTTTGACTATGCATGTATGTTGTTCCAATAGTTGTCCAAGGAGAAGAACTTGAAGAGCTAACAGTTGATGGCGCCCATGCTGTTCCGTTCCATGATAATACTTGTCCTGAAGTTGGAGCCGTAGTTGCCACATTCCTCCCTTGAAGTTTATTTGAGTTCCAAAGAGCCGTTGCACTATTTGCACTAAAAGTCGTTCCGGTTAAAGATAAACCACTACCTGCAATATATGCGGTTCCACCATTATCGGCAGCAGGAGCCCAGCTCGATCCATTCCATTTTAATATTTGACCTGAAGTTGGAGCCGTAGTTGCCACATTCCTCCCTTGAAGTTTATTTGAGTTCCAAAGAGCCGTTGCACTATTTGCACTAAAAGTCGTTCCGGTTAAAGATAAACCACTACCTGCAATATATGCGGTTCCACCATTATCGGCAGCAGGAGCCCAGCTCGATCCATTCCATTTTAATATTTGACCACTAGCAGGAGCAGTTGTAGAAAGGCTTCTTCCAAGTAAACTATTTGAATTCCACATGGCAGAAGATGAATTAGCAGCAATGGAAGTTCCAGTAATTGTTATTCCGTTTCCACTTGTGTAACTTCCAGAGAGATCAGTACCCGGCCCCCAAGCGCTCCCATTCCATTTTAATACTTCACCAGTAGTTGGAACACTATTTATTACATTGTTACCATATAATTTATTGGCATTCCACATAGGAGAAGAAGATGTTGCTTCTATTACTGTTCCAGTAATTTGAATGCCACTACCAGCTGTGAGAGAACCGCCAGTCCAAGCAGTCCCATTCCAACTTAAAAACTGTCCAGAACCAGCACCAGAAGTATTTACATCAGATAAGTCATTTAATCCAATACTTGGAATATTTTCGACTGTTTTAGCGCTCAATGCGTAAGGAACAGATTGAAAAGGAACCGTTCCCATATTTACGAAACCGCTACCGGCATCAATTTCAATTTTTAAATGGTGCTTTTTACTTTCCCAAGTTAATGTACCAAAATTGTCTGTTGTACTTCCTTGTCCTATGATGATGGTAAATAGACCATAATCGTTTGTTGTTACGGTATGAGTTTCTGTGTATTCAACATTAGACCCACCCGAACCTGTTAGAATAACTGCCTTAACCGTTAATGCTTTGTTTTTTAATAATGCATCCGAACCATCTCTGGCAACTGCCTGGTAATTAATGCCTCCGGGAGTTTGTGCAAATGCGATAGCCGATATTGAAATCAGAATCGCTGTAATTAGTTGTTTAAAATGTTTCATTTCTTAAAGTTTTTTAGATTTAGCTGACAAAGCTAATCGTTAAATCTTATATTTTTCAATTGATTACGGATTATTTATCAAAAAGCATTTCAACTTCACCAACCTTCTTTAAGGCTGTTTAAAGAGATTGATAATTGTATTATATAACCTTTGCATTACGAGAATATCTCTACTAGAATCATTGAATGTATTACCAATAAAAAAGGGCTAACCTTTCGATTAACCCTTTTCCTTCTTAACGTGAATTAGTCAATTAATCGATGACCAGTCGCTGGGTAACGGATTGTTGTTGGCTGTTGAATCGAAGTAAGTAAACTCCTATAGGTTGGTTGAGACTTACTTCAATATTATCATGCTCAGGAATGGTTTCAAAAACCACTTGCCCTTGTAAGTTTAATACCTGAATGGAAGTGATGTTATTGAATTCTTGGAGTTCTATATTGAACCTACCGCTGTTTGGGTTTGGGTAAACTTTAAAGGCATTAGCAGATCAATGTCCATTAGAACTATCTCGATGTCATCATTAACCTGCTCAAGGAATTCTTTTCCATTGCTGCACTCTAATTTAATCAGAATATTAGGAAATGAAGAAATAATGGCTTTTAGCCCCTCACGAAACATCAGTTGGTCTTCTACAAGGGCAAGGTTTATGATTTTGTTTTTCTGACTCACTTCACAAATATAGATTAATGGTTATGACCAAATTAACTCATCAACCAAACCAAGCCAAATTGTAAGAGCATGGTTCCTTCAACAAACAAACTATAGTAATATTCACTCGATTCTTTTTTAGCATAGCTAACTATCCATGCCGTGAATAGTGCAGATAGAAGAAGAGCTAAGGTCGTAAATGTGCTGCTCTGAAATAGGAACAATACCAATCCAACATACAGACTCAAAGAAATGATACTCAATCGTCGAGCTTTTTCAATTCCAAAAATTAGTGGAAGTGTGTTTAGGGATGAGGGGGCGTCAAAATCAACATCTCTAATGTCAAAAGGAATGGTAATTGCCAGAACAAACAGAACCCGTGAAAAGAAAAAGCCAAGTAGTGTTAGGTTACTCCAGTCGTCTAATACAAAATCGAATAAAGGAAGGTAAACCGTTACATAACTAACTGTTATGCTTATTAAGAAAACTTTGGCAAAAGGCAAATCACGTAGGCGCCAAAACTTTCCATTTCTCTTCAGTAAGGGAGCTGAATAACCAAAGGCAATAAGACTTGAAGGAATTAAAATGTATATAAAAGTGTAATCGATTTTCGTCAATAAATAAAGGCACCCAACCGCAGATAAGAACATGCCCAAATACAGTATAGGTTTGTTTTTTAGCGCCCATTTATGACGCGGACTCAAATGCTCTTTTTCAATTTTATGTAAACCTACAAGTCTATGAACATTGTAAATAAAGAGAGTTGAGCAATAAACAAAACTCACAATGTAAAAGTTTACTTCAGTTCCAAAAAGTAAAAAGGTGGTCCAGGCCAATGCTGAAACTGGCATGGCAACATAAATGTTGCTAAAGACAAAAAAATCAAGAAGTTTTTTGAGAACCTTCATTTTAGGGATTACTTTGACTTGCAGTTGCAAAACCAACAATACTTCCAGCTACCGCACCAACTACTGATGCAGCAATGGTTTTAAATATTTTTTTTCCTCTGGCACCTTTTCTATAGCCTTCAATATAGGCTGGACTTGATAGTACTTTTTCACTTCGAGCATTTTTTTTCTTAGGCTTATTATTCTGAGTGGCACTACCAATAAGAGTACCGGCTACTGGAGTAACCAATACTAAAGCACTGTTTCTAGATCCTAAATAGGCTCCTAAAACCCCACTTACAGTGAAACCCACAATCATTGGCAAAGTTGTCTTGTGATTTGCTCTTGCATCTTGTTGTCCATAAACATATAATCTCATCTCTTCCACGCTGTAGGACATCTCATCGCTAGAATCTTGCGTGTAGTAAAATTTCTCTTTACCAGATGTAGTAATTGAAAAGACTTGATCTTTCCAGATAATGAGTTCTTTGGTTTTACCATTTTTTTTCGTGGTTTCAAAGGTAAATTGGTCAAAAGTTTCCGACTTTAATGTTCCGTTAAAGTTCTGGCCACCAAGCAAAAGGACAAAGGACTGAGACCGGCCAGACAAAACAAAACTGCAGAAAATTACTGCAATCAAAATGGGTCTGTTTATTTTTAAAATCATGGCGTCAAAAATAAGGATTCTTAAAAAGCACATTCCCGCATTCTTACTATTCCAATTCCTATTCATTCGAATTATATTTGCGAACTTTTTTGCAAGAAGTATTTTTAATTTGCAGCGTTAAATTAAAGGGTTCAATATAAATTTTAGAATACATTGATTATGAATAAAACGACTTTTACAGATAGACATATTGGCCCTAGAGGTGAAAATGTATCTAAAATGAAGGAAGTGATAGGTGTTGATTCTTTAGAACAACTTATTGCCGAAACTATTCCTGCTCAAATTAGATTAAAAAAGGAATTGGATATCCCTTCAGGAATTTCTGAGCACGAATTTTTAAATCATATTGGAGAAATTGCTTCTCAAAATAAAGTTTTTAGATCATATATAGGTCAAGGATATTACGGGACCCTCACTCCAAGTGTGATTAAAAGAAACATGTTTGAAAACCCAGGATGGTACACTGCTTATACGCCTTACCAAGCAGAAATTTCTCAGGGGCGTTTAGAAGCACTATTGAATTTTCAGACTGTTTGTACAGAATTAACCGGGATGGAACTGTCAAATGCTTCTCTATTAGATGAAGCAACAGCTGCTTCTGAAGCCATGTTAATGTTTTATCATGCTAGAAGCAGAGCTGATCAAAAAGCCGGAAAGAATCAGTTTTTTGTTGATAATGGAGTTTACAATCACACAGTAGATGTTTTAAAAACAAGAGCGCTTCCTGTTGGAGTTGAATTGGTATTTGGCGATTGGAAATCGTTCGAGTTTAATGATCAAACTTTTGGTGCTATTTTACAGTACCCAAACAATATTGGGGCTGTTGAAGATTATGCATCTTTTGTAAATGCTGCTCATGATAAAAATGCTTTAGTTGCTGTAGCCTCTGATTTGATGGCTTTAGTGAAATTAACTCCTCCGGGCGAATGGGGTGCTGATGTAGTCTTGGGAAATTCACAGAGATTTGGTGTCCCAATGGGATTTGGTGGGCCTCATGCTGGCTTCTTTTCTTCAAAAGAAGAGTTTAAGAGATTTATCCCCGGAAGAATAATCGGTGTATCTCAAGATCGTAATGGAAACAACGCTTTGAGAATGGCTTTACAGACTCGTGAGCAACACATTAAAAGAGATAGAGCAACTTCTAATATTTGTACAGCACAAGCCTTATTGGCAAATATGGCCGGCGCATATGCCACTTATCATGGCCCTGAAGGCTTAAAATATATAGCTTCAGAAATTCTCAACAAAACAAATTCCTTGGCCGCAGCCTTAAAAACGTTAGGCTTTAACTTGAAGAATGATACTTGGTTCGATACAATTACAATTGAAGCCAGCGAAGCCGTTGTTCGACCATTAGCTGAAGAAAAAGAGATTAATTTTTGGTATAATGAGGGATTTGTATCCATTAGTCTTGATGAAACGGTAATAGAAAATGATCTGCAAGATGTAATTTCTATATTCGAAGAAATTGCGGGATCTAAGTCGGATTCAACTAATGGAAATCCAGGAATTCCTGATTCTTTGATTAGAACTTCTGAATTTTTGACTCACCCAACTTTTAACTCATATCACTCTGAAAGTGAAATGATGCGTTATTTGAAAAAATTGGAGAATAAAGATATTTCATTGGTTCATTCAATGATTTCTTTAGGTTCATGTACCATGAAATTGAATGCGGCAACAGAAATGTACCCAGTTTCTTATCCTGAATTCTCTGCAATGCATCCTTTTATTCCTGCTGATCAATCAGTTGGGTATAATCATGTAATACAAAACTTAGAAGATTGGATGTGTTCCATTACTGGTTTTGCTGCCGTTTCATTTCAGCCTAATTCTGGTGCTCAAGGTGAATATGCAGGGCTAATGGTTATTCGTGCATATCATGAATCTAATGGTGATTCTAATAGAAATATTGCATTAATACCTTCTTCAGCACACGGAACTAATCCTGCATCAGCTATTATGGCCGGGATGAAAGTCGTAGTTGTAAAAAGTCTTGAAAACGGAAATATTGATGTTGAAGATTTAAGAGCTAAAGCTGAATTGCATAAAGAAAACTTGGCTTGTTTAATGGTTACTTATCCATCAACTCATGGTGTGTTTGAAGCGCCCATTATGGACATGACTGAAATTATTCATCAAAATGGTGGTCAGGTATATATGGATGGTGCCAATATGAATGCTCAAGTAGGGCTTACAAACCCTGCTACTATTGGAGCGGATGTATGTCACTTAAATTTACATAAAACATTTGCCATTCCACATGGTGGTGGTGGACCAGGTGTAGGCCCAATTGGTGTTGGCGCGCATTTGGTAAAGTTTTTACCAGGTCATTCTGTTCGCTTAACCGATAATAAAGATGCCATAACTGCAGTAAGTGCTGCTCCTTGGGGAAGCGCTTCTATTTTATTGATTTCTTATGCCTATTGTAAAATGTTGGGTAGAGATGGGTTAAAATCTTCTACTGAGTTTGCTATTTTAAATGCGAACTACATGAAAAACCGATTAGAAGGGCATTATGATTTGCTATATCTTGGTGAAAATGGTAGGGTAGCTCACGAAATGATTTTAGATTGCCGAGGATTCAAGAAGTCTGCAGGTGTTGAGGTTGTGGATATTGCAAAACGTTTAATTGATTATGGATTTCATGCTCCAACAGTTTCGTTTCCAGTTGCAGGTACATTAATGATTGAACCTACTGAAAGTGAAAATAAGGATGAGTTAGATCGTTTTTGTGATGCGTTAATTCAAATTAGAAAAGAAATAGCAGCAATTGAATCTGGAAGTGCTGATGTAACAAACAACGTATTGAAAAACGCTCCTCATCGTGTTGAAGAAGTAACGAGTAGTAATTGGGAAAGACCTTATTCTAGAGAAGAAGCCGCTTATCCATTGCCATATGTAGCTCAACAAAAATATTGGGCTCCAGTTGCAAGAATTGATGACGCATTTGGAGATCGTAACTTAATGTGTGCTTGCCCTCCTGTTGAATCTTATGAAGCGGTAGAGGCATAACATAAAATATACACGCAGTAATAAAATAAAGAGGGAACCATTGCGTTCCCTTTTTCTTTTCTTTGAAAAATGATTAAATCAATCTTTGGCTTTTTATTTATTCTGTTTTGTTTAGGCTCACAAGCTCAACAAAAATTGGAGCCCATTATTATTGAATCTAGCCCAGCTAAACAAAAAATTAACACAGGAAAGTTAGCGGCCGTTGGAGCTTTAATTTGGAGTGAGAACTTTGAAAGCACTGGAAATACGTTTCCATTAAATGGTATTACCACTGCGTCAAAAGACGCAATTGATAAAGGGTTTCAAAGGGGAGATTCGTCCTTTAGTAATAAAGGTCAGGCTTTTAAAGTTCCAAATCACACCAATTTTGCTTTTACAAATGATGATGATTGCAATTGCAACAAATTTCAAGATGAGTTAATTCTTCCGAGTATTACTTTTAATGGAACTGACGGAGCAATTATGAGGTTCTCGGCTTATTTTAACAGAACCTTGTCTAGTGAATCCGCAATGGTATATATGGACTCAGCATCTACTTGGATTCAAATTGGAGAAATTGCTTCAAATCAAAATTGGAAAGATTATGAAATAATAATCTCTGGAGGCACAATAGTAAACCCGTCTTTTAAATTTGTGTACAGTGACGATTCCTCTTGGGCATCTGGGCTTGCTATTGATGACATTGAATTTTTTAAGCCAATTTCGGCTCTCGATCTTCGTTTAGATTCTGTTTTAGTAAACAATCAAATTGCCACTGACTTTTATAAAAGGATTCCTAAAAGTCAGGCATCAGGTTTTTCACTTGAAACTAAAGTGAAAGTTTCTAATATATCTAAAATGACTGCCCCAAATGCCTTTATAACGACAAGATTGACGGGTCAGAATAAAACTAGGGAACAGTATTTTTTAGTGAATTTTGCCCCACTTTCTTCTAAGCAAGGAACGACTTTCTCCAAGTTTTCTTTGGCAAATGGCATTGGTGATTATCAATTTACGTCCTATACAAATTCAGATTCGATAGATTCTGACCCTTCTAATGACACGAGCTCATTTGGAATAAGAGTGACGGATACAATTTATAGTAGAATAAATCAAGCTAAACCAAATAGAGGCTTTTGGTATGGCCCAAATATAGATTTTGGTCTGCTATCTTTATTTGAAATTAGCGCAATAGATACCGCCACTTCTATCTCAATATACTTGCATGAGGATACTCATGTCGGAGATTCAATTGATGTAATTATTTTTAGTGAGTTTTTGCAAGATGTAGTAAAAGATTCCTTTCCTCAAATCAATGAAAAAATAGTATTAAAACAAGAGCACATTGGTAATTGGGTAACCTTCAAAATTCCTCATTCTGCATTAGAACCAGGGAAATATTATGTTGGATTAAGAACTAGAGGTGAGAAAGTTGTTATTGGAGTTAGTGATAATCCTGTTCAAGAAAAATTGGTCTATGCGAACATAGGAACTGGTTTTGGAACAGTTGATTACCTGCCTTTTGTGACTCTTAATTTAAAAGGAACAAATTGTCCTCCTTTAACGATTAGCCCTACAATTACAAATTCGAGTTGCGGAGGTATAAATGGACAAATTACATTAAGTGTTTCTGGTGGTAAACCGGCCTACAAATACCAATGGGGAAAAAGTGGGAGCTATTCTAATTTAAGTGCAATTAATGGAATAGGCTCGGGAGTTTATCAAGTTACCGTTTCTGATTCTTTAGGCTGTTCTTCTATAGCTTCAATTGGCTTAAGTGATTCAACTAATGTTATTGTAAAAGTTGACTCAATTCGAAATGAGAGATGTTTTGGTGATAGTTCAGGATATATTCAAATTGGGATATCAAATGGGGTGAAACCGTACAGCATTGAATGGGGAAATGGAAGTACGGATACTCTCCGAGCTAAATTAACAACAGGAAACTATCGATTTACAATTACAGATGCTTCTGGTAGTGGCT
>ENA-UOXV01006155-UOXV01006155.1-marine-metagenome-genome-assembly--contig:-NODE-6155-length-12753-cov-6.162073_pt1 | contig 12753 bp, 10 predicted proteins | sample MGYA00238165_ERZ766961 | MGnify/ENA primary metagenome ERZ766961 (study PRJEB28924, sample SAMN03173240) | marine metagenome | biome: Marine; feature: Water; material: Subsurface seawater | place: North... | reverse complement strand
CATTTGGTCCAATTGAGAGTTTAGCCACGCGAGATTTAGCTACTTGCAACTTGGTCTCACAATGTTTTTTCAATAAAATACCCCGCTCATAAGCGCTAATGGCATCATCTAATTTACTCTCTCCCCCCTCAAGATTATCAACTATTACCTCAAGTTGTTCCAAAGCTTCCTCAAAACTCATTTCTTCAATATTAGTTTGTATGTCTTTATCAAGTTTTTTTGACCTCATATAAAAACGCTCCTGATTAATACATCCATAAAATTTTTAGATAACTCTACTACTTGGCTTATTAGCTGAGCAAACTAAAACTCTGAAAATTATAGACAAAAATTAATTATTTAGCCATACATTAACAATTCCTGAACATGTTTTGCTACACTACTGGCTAGGGCATCCAAATCATATCCTCCCTCGAGAGTGGATATTAACATTCCTTGACAGTGATTATCTGCGACCTCAATTAAATGCTTTGTTACCCAACTAAAGTCATCACTGTTAAGATTGAGTTGACATAAAGGGTCTTTTCTATGTGCATCAAATCCGGCGGAAACCAACAACAACTGGGGCTCAAAAGTATTTAATTTTGGTAAAATAGTTTTTGTATATGCCTCTCTAAAGGCCTCCGAACCAGTTCCGGGCTTTAAAGGAACATTTACAATATTCCCTGAACCAACCTCTGAGATAGCTCCTGTGCCAGGATAGGCAGGATACTGATGAGTAGAAGCATAAAATAAATTAGGATCATTTTCAAATAAATGCTGAGTACCATTTCCATGATGGACATCAAAATCAACGACTGCCACCTTATCGATACCATATTTCTTCTGAGCGTATTTTGCTGCCACAGCTATATTATTAAAAATACAAAAACCCATAGCTTCTCCGTATTCAGCGTGGTGTCCAGGTGGACGCATACAACAAAATGCATTATTTGATACCCCACTTAAGACGTTATCGACTGCTGAACAAATGCCCCCAACACTTCGCAAAAGAGCATCGCCAGAACCAGGTGATAATATTGTATCCGGATCGAGTTGTTTAAAATTTGAGATAGGTAATGAGTTAAAAATAGTCTCTACATAATACGGATCATGCATTAGAGTTATTGTATCAAATTCAGCTTTTGGAGATTGAACTCTTGAAAGCCTATCAAAATCAGTGTGCGAGAGTGTTTTTGTAATCGATATTAACCTTTTAGGTGACTCTGGATGGCTCAAACCAGCGTAATGATCTAAACAATCTTGATGATAGAAGAACTGCGTACTCAAAATACCAACCTTTTATCTCAAAAAAAACATAAATTTTTATCGACTTATCGTTAAATAAAATCAATATTCACGTTATTAAAATGATCAAAACTTAAGGACCAATAATAATGTTATCTGATATTAAAAATCACAATGATAATAAAAAATCTATGCATCTAAAGAGTACACTATTAAAAGCCCTAGCAAACCATCATCGTTTGTTGATAATACAACTTTTAAGTAAGAAAGCATACCCTGTTGGGCAGTTGGAGGCGATTTTAGGTATAAGTCAATCAGCATTATCTCAACATTTAGCAATTCTGCGTAAAAATAGAATTGTAAAAACAAGAAGATCTGCCCAAACGATTTTCTATAAAGTAGCAAATAGGGATATTATGCCGATGATTAATAGAATATTTGAGTTATTCATTCAGCCAGAACCAAGTATTAATATAAAAGATAGCGCACGTAATTATAAGTCAAAAAATATAAAACCTCCATTATTTTGATTAATATTTCTTATAATAAAAAACAAAAAACTTTAAAAAAGTAGACTAAAGAATTACGAATATAGCCAGCAAGTATTATATTAATTGATCGTTTCTTTGCGTAAACCTTGACGGATCCAAGCTAATTCTTGTTTTATAGCTTCTAGTATCGGCTTGTCAGGAGCATTCATCGCCTCGTTAATAACCTCGAGCCTAATCGTAGACGGCAACCTCTCTAGATTTTCCAAAAATAGAAACTTGATGGACGGCCTTATAGTATCCGAATTTAAAAGACCCAGAATTAATTTTTTTCTTATATCGACCCTTAAATTCCCTGCTTCCGACAACTCAAAAAATTCAGCAACGAACGTTCTAGGGTTCAAATTTCCTTCAATTAATTGACGTAGATTTTCTTTTAGAGCTTGAGTATAACGTTTGCGGCTCAAAGCAACAAACTGTTTAGCGTTTCGCTTAACCCTACCTATGATTTCAGGATTAAAAGCGCTTTCTTTGACCAAATTAACACACTGCTTTACAGCTGGATGCTTAGAAGTTTGTCCCAACATACTGAATACTTCATTTATTAGAGGTGTTCGCTTAGGCATACCGCTAATTCTTACTGTTGCCGCAACAGACATTGGCGAGTCAGGATCTCTGGAGGCCACCATCGCTAATGGCAAGGGGTCTTCTAGTCCAAGTAAGTTAATATCGTCATTAAGCAAGTGTTCCGGCATTAGCAACTTGTTGCCATTCTCTGGAACAATTAAAGGTTCATGAGAATGATATCTCTCCTTTAACTCAAGTGCTAGCCTCAACCCCTCTCGTGTGAAGCCCAATTCATTTTTAACATTTCCATTAGATGAGTTAGCAATGTCCTGTATATCTTCAGCTTTAGATAAATCCGTCATTTTCATTTCGCCCTTTTTATATCTCTTAACGTAAAAATGGTTGAGAGATTTATTTTCATAACTTATTTTTTACCTAATATAGGTTGTTTATCTTAGAATATTGCAGAAAAGTCTTTCAAAAGTGTTTAAATTTAATAAATCTAAGTATTAAATTATTAAGTAAAATTAGATTATATAAACTTACTGAATAATTCAGCGGTATTTAAATGACTATGAAAATCGGTATAGATCTAGGCGGAACAAAAATAGAAGTTATTTGTTTAAAGCCAAATGGCGAAGAAGTTTTAAGGAAACGAATTCCATCACCTCAAGGTGATTATAGCAAAACTATAAGAGCCGTTTCTCAGATTATTTTAGATATAAAAAAACTAGTTAATAATCCAATTTCAGTAGGAATAGGCATACCTGGATCGATATCTACATTGTCTGGTTTAGTCAAAAATTCAAATTCAACATGGTTGATCGGAAAGCCATTTGAAGACGATTTAACAAATATTATTGGTCAACCAATAAAATTAGCAAATGATGCGAATTGCTTTATTCTATCAGAATGCATTGATGGTGCAGCAAAGGATGCTATTGTCGCGTTCGGTGTAATTTTAGGCACTGGTGTAGGTGGAGGAATTGCGGTCAATAAAGTTATCATGAGTGGCTCTAATTCAATAACTGGTGAATGGGGACATAATCCACTACCCTGGCAATCAGCAGATGAAGTTAAAATGGCCGGCAAATGCTATTGTGGTAAAATAGGTTGTATCGAAACCTTTTTAAATGGTTCAGGGCTAACCAAACTGCATTCAAATGTCTCATTCAAATCGATAGCCTTAAGTGCTAAAGAAATAAACCTATTACTCGAAAGAAATGATCGCCAAGCAAGAAAAACTCTTGGTATTTATGCTTCTCGACTAGCAAGATCACTATCATCAGTTATTAATTTACTTGACCCGGACATAATTGTTCTCGGAGGAGGATTATCAAACATAAATCAGTTATATGAATTAGTTCCCAATTCATGGCATAACTGGGTTTTCTCTGATCAAATAAAAACCAAACTGGTTAAAAACCAGCACGGTGACTCGAGTGGGGTGCGTGGTGCGGCATGGCTTTGGTCAAACAAAGTAAACATAATGTAATGCCACAGATTTGTAGAAATTGTTTGGCTTTTGATAAAGAAATCGCAAAAGATCAAAACTGCAGACTATGCGGTGCTTATAGAATAATAGCACACCCATCTTTAGATCAACTTTCAATTGCACATTTAGACTGCGACTCATTTTTTGCCAGTGTTGAGAAAAGAGATAACCCAAAGCTCAAAAATAAACCTGTAATCGTTGGGGGTGGGAAACGCGGGGTAGTCGCTGCTTGTTGTTATATATCTCGTATTAATGGCATTCATTCTGCCATGCCAATGTTTAAAGCACTCAAATTATGCCCTAACGCAATAGTCATCCATCCAAATATCGATAAATATCAAGAAACTAGCAATCAGATTAAAGAAGTCATGCTTAGTACAACACCGATAGTTGAGTCACTCTCAATTGATGAAGCTTTTCTAGATTTGAGTGGCACTCAAAAATTACACGGTTCCTGTCCAGCAGTAACTTTAGTTAAACTCTCTAATTTAATTGAAGATAAAATAGGTATTACTGTGTCAATTGGTCTGAGCTTCAATAAATTTCTTGCAAAAATGGCTTCTGATCTTAATAAACCGCGAGGATTTTCAATAATCGGCGAGAACGAAACTCTAGATTTTCTTGAGAATCGCTCGATTGATTCTATCTGGGGTGTAGGAAAGTCGCTGCAACTAAAACTAAAATCAGAGGGAATAAAAACAATTGGTCAACTGAGAAAGCTAGAAAAGAAAACCCTTTATAAAAAGTATGGTAAATTTGGTCTCAGGCTAAGTGAACTCTCTAACGGGATAGATGAGCGTAAAGTTGAACCCAAAGTTAAACGAAAGAGTGTTTCAGTCGAAAAAACTTTTCCACAAGATACAGGTAAGCGAGATGAATTATTAAAAATTGTATGGCCACTATGCGAACGGATATCCAAAACTTTAAAGAAAAAGAATTTCAAAGCTAAAAATCTTACATTAAAATTAAAAAGAAAAGATTTTAAAATTAAAACTAGCTCCAGAACTTATAAAAAGCCCAAGTACTTGGCTGAGGAAATTTATCAAGAAATTAAAATACTTCTCGATAAAGAGACGCATGAAACACCTTATCGACTTATCGGAATAAATGCATCAAAATTGGAACCAAATTGTGATGAGGAACAAAGTGTATTACCACTGGAAACGAATGAGAAAATAGAAATTATTGAAAAAACAATCGATCTTGTCCGACAAAAATATGGCGAAGATTCAATTAAAAAGGGCCGCTCAATCAAAAAAATAAGAAACAACAAATTTTAAAGATTTAAAGGTCAGTCTAATCTCTATCAACAACTTTATTAATAACTTTTGGCAAGTCAGCCTTAAGGTGCAATTCCTTATATCTTCCGCTTGGGATTTCCATTGGCGCCCCCATTAACAAATCCTCTGCTTGCTGATTCATTGGGAAAGCAATAACCTCTCGTATATTAGGTTCGTCAGCAAGCAACATTACAATCCTATCAATTCCCGGCGCCGACCCCCCATGAGGAGGCGCTCCATATTTAAAAGCGTTCAGCAATCCGCCAAATTGTTCTTCTACATCACTTTCAGAATAACCGGCTATCTCAAATGCTTTAAACATAATTTCTGGCCGATGATTTCTGATTGCCCCCGAAGATAACTCAACACCGTTACAAACAATATCATATTGATAAGCTAAAATATCTTCAGGTTTCTCAGTCTCCAGCGCCTCCATTTCTCCTTGAGGCATTGAAAATGGATTGTGACTAAATTCAAACTTACCATTATCTTCATTCATTTCATACATTGGGTAATCGACAATCCAACAAAATTTAAATTGATTTTTACTAACTAAATCGAGATCTTCGCCAATTTTCATCCTGGCTTGAGCTGCAAAAGAAGTGAATGTTTTTGGAAGACCTGCTACAAAGAAAATTGCATCACCATCTCCAAGAGATAACTCGTTCCTTATTAAATCAGTTCTTTCAATTCCTATATTTTTTGCAAGTGGGCCAGCACCTTCACCATCTCGAAAGAATATATATCCTAACCCTGGTTGCCCTTGCTCCTGTGCCCACGAATTCATTCTGTCACAAAATGCTCTAGAACCACCACCCGGAGCAGGAATAGCCCAAACCTCTACTTTAGGGTCTCTCTCAATCATGCCTGCAAAAACTTTGAACCCCGATCCGGCAAATACGTGCGTAGCTGAACTCATTTTTATAGGGTTACGCAAATCAGGCTTATCAGAACCATAAAATTTGATTGAATCTTTATACGGGATTCTAGGAAATTGCGACTCTGAAACCACTCTACTTCCCGAGAATTCTTCGAAAACCCCTTGAAGAACTGGTTCTACCGCATTAAAAACATCCTCTTGAGTAACAAATGACATTTCTATATCAAGTTGATAAAATTCTCCCGGAGAACGATCAGCCCGGGCATCCTCATCGCGAAAGCACGGAGCAATTTGGAAATATTTATCGAAACCGGATACCATAAGCATTTGCTTAAATATTTGTGGAGCTTGAGGGAGAGCATAAAATTTCCCAGGATGAACTCGACTAGGAACCAAATAATCACGCGCTCCTTCTGGAGATGTTGCAGTAAGTATAGGTGTTTGGATCTCCAAAAAACCCTGATCTATCATCCTTTGCCTAATAGAAGTAATAACTTTGCTTCGTAAGATAATATTTTTGTGTACTTCCTCGCGCCTCAGATCAATAAATCTATATTTTAGCCTAATATCCTCGGGAAAATCACCATCACCGAATACCTGCAATGGCAGTTCTTGAGACGGGCTTTCAATATTAAGGTCTTCAATGCGAAGTTCTACCTCGCCCGTGGGTATATCTTTGTTTACTGTTTCAAGAGAACGTTTCTCGAGTGAGCCTGAAGCAGTTATGACTGACTCCGGTCGTACTTTTTCTAAAGCCTCAAAAATTTTTCCATTATTTTCTATCACCAACTGGGTAATCCCATAATGATCCCTGAGATCAATGAATAGTAAATTACCATGGTCTCGCTTTCGATGGATCCAGCCTGACAAGCGAACTTTATTACCTGTTTGTTCAATTCTCAGTTCACCACAGTTGTGACTGCGAAAAGGGTGATTGCAACTATTGACCATGGTTGTAACATTCTCGATTATTAAAAAATTAAATAATAAATTTATTTGTGTGGTTTACTTTCTTGAGCGTTTTAAATGAATCGGCAAAGAATACAAGTATTTTACGTTATTTTAGATAGGACTAGAATATCCGCTCTATAAAATGAACAAAATTAGTAACCAAAATTTTAAATGACTTAGCCAACAAAATTTTACACCGAATATAATAGAGTTTGCCGTGGAATAAAAAGTTTTGTTATACTTCTATTGATTGACATACAAATGTGCAATTAAATCGAGAGAAATCTGTTATTGTAAAATAAATCCGTTTTGTTTGGTGATTGAAAAGGAATAAAAGTAATGAGTTTCAAATATTGTCTCTATTCAGATATCCATGGTCAAATTACTCAATTGGACGCCGTAGAGAGCCAAGTGGCAAAAGAAAATCCAGATAAAGTAATCGTAATAGGTGATTTGGTTGGCCTAGGTCCAGAACCTGAGCTAATTGTTCAGCGTATGATGGACCGACCTGAAATTGACCTAATCGTCGGCAATGTGGACCTTTGGGTCACACGCAAAGTGTGGGAAACAACAAAGCCGAAGAGTCCCCATCAAGAGTGGATGTTTAGAATGATGAAACAAACTAGGGAACGTCTTAATGATGCGCAAATCGAGTGGTTGGATAAGCGTCCCTTTTCAATGACATATACCCCAGAAATGGGCCATGATTTTCATGTATTTCATGGCACTCCTTATGACATTGGTGACTCCGATGCCTTTCCTTTCCGTCTCACTGATGACGAAATCTCTGATAAACTTATTGACTATAATTACGATGTTATGGCCCATGGTCATATTCACGGGCCATCAGTAAGAAATATCAAGAATGGAGAAAAGATTAATCAACTAGTTTGCGCCGCCGCTGTGGGAATGAGTTGGGATGGCGATCCACGCCCCTCTTATGCGGTTGTAGAATACACCGGAAATGGTAATTGGGATTGTAGGGTTGAACGGGTCGAGTGTGATACTGAAAAACAGGCCGCGTTTAATGAAAACAGCTGGATTGAACATGGCGAGCGTATTGCTGGAATGATCAGGTCGGGTACTTTCTGGAATCCAGACCACATGCCACATTAAAAATATAAGTAAATGGGATTAACAAAGGGGGCTTAATAATTGCCCTCTTTGTTGTATAAAGATGAAATCTAATTGGGAATCTCAGCTCAAATTACAAATAAGAAATAGGTACGCTCAGGAATATAAATTATGCAATGTGTCTGTGGAAAAAATAATTGATTCAGGATATCCCAAAGCACTATTAAAAAATATACCTACAAAACTCATACAAAATTATCATGGCTGTGGTTTTATTCTAGATCAAATAAGTCTAGAAGGCAGCGAAACGATCTTAGACCTAGGATCTGGTGCGGGAATAGACAGCTACATTCTAGCAAACGAGGTTATGCACGGAACGGTAATATCTCTCGATTTAACCCCAAGCGCCTTATCGAATCATAATAAACAAAATATTTTTCCTCTATGCGCTGATTTTGAATATATTCCACTAGCGAATAATAGTATTGATTTAATTGTCGCAAACGCATCAATTAATTTAGCGGTCAGTAAAGAAAAGGTGTTTGGTGAAGCCCATCGGGTTCTTAAAAATAATGGAACGCTAATTATCAGAGACCTCATTAAAAACAAAGAATTACCTGCTGAGGTTTATACTGATCCACTCTCTTACACCACGTCGTTGGGAGGCGCAATTAGCCAAGATAAGATATCATCGATAATTGAGAGCGCTGGTTTTGGCAATATTCTCATATCTGACCATAAGCCATTCTCTTACCTCAAGTCGGTAACAATAAAGGCAAAAAAGATATCCTAAACCTCTAAAAGAGATAATCGCTTATCAAATAAATGGGATTGCTAGGACTCATTCTCAAATTTGGGAAAAAAGGCAACAATTTTTGAAAATATACGAATAAATATGATGCAGAAAATTGTGCGAATCATAAAAAGCATTGCTTTATTTAAATTGTAGGTAACGCGTTACCCTAAACAACTTTGTTTATCAAAATTTAATTGAGGTGTCTGGGCACTGAATTTCTATTAATCTCCTTTATTTTGTAAAACGAGCTTTAGTTAGTGTAAAAAATGTGTAAACACTAGAAAATGACATTAATTACAACAACAAATTCCTTATCCGAACTCTGTAATAAACTAAAAGAATCAGAATACGTCACGGTTGATACCGAATTTATCCGGGAAAAAACCTATTGGCCTGATCTATGCTTAATACAAGTCGCCGATAGTAAAAATGCCGCAGTTGTAGATGTTTTATCCCCAAACATAAACATTGAGCCACTGCTAAATATAATGCATGATCCGAAAATTCTCAAAGTTTTTCACGCTGCACGACAAGATTTAGAAATTTTTTTCAAATTAACTAATAGATTGCCGCAGCCTCTTTTCGATACGCAGATTGCGGCGATGGTGTGCGGATTTGGTGATTCGGTTGGCTACGATACGCTAGTAAATAAAATAACGGGAAAGATAATAGACAAATCTTCTCGATTCACTGATTGGTCTCTAAGGCCACTAACACAGAAACAAATTGATTATGCCCTTGGGGATGTCACCCATCTAAGATTAGTATATGAAAATTTAAACCAACACCTATTAGAAGGCGACAGGAGCGAATGGCTGCGAGAGGAAGTTGAGAAATTGAATGATACTGGTATATATCAAACATCACCGCCAGACGCATGGAAAAGAATAAAATCTCGTAATACTAATCCTCGTTTCTTGGGAGTTTTGAAAGAATTAGCTTCATGGAGAGAAAAAGAAGCTCAAAAAAAGAATATACCTAGAAATCACGTTATAAAAGATGAAGCTTTGGTTGAAATAGCTCACAGCTCCCCAAAATCGCTAAAAAGTCTTAACAGAATTCGCGGTCTAGGCCAACGCACAGCTGAAGGTTATGTGGGGCAGTCTTTGCTAAAAGCGGTTGGAGTTGGTGAAAACATACCCTTAAATCAGTGTCCCCAAGTTCCACGTCGCCCTAGTATACCCAAGAATATTGGCCCAATAACTGATTACCTCAAAGTACTATTGAAAATGAAATGCGATGAACACGGCATTGCTCAAAAATTAATCGCAAATTCAGCAGATATAGAAAAGCTTGCAGCCTTTGGATCAAAAGCTGGTATTGCCGCAACATCAGGGTGGCGTAAAGACCTATTTGGAGAAGACGCCATCAATTTAATTGAAGGTAGATCAACAATAATAGTAGAGGAACAAAAATTGAAGTTAGCAACATATAGGCAGAAAACTGATTAACAGAGAACACAGTTATATATTGGGTAAGATTTCAATTTTCCCTTTTAATTTTAATGTAGCACCCAAATTTAAAAATAACCTCTCAACAGATGTACTAATTAAGGCCGAGCTATCATTATCAACTCTTAATTCTAACAATCTATCTTCTATTCTGAGCTTTGTTTTCGGCAGAATGCCTGGAACTCCACCAGAGATTAAATGGGCAAATCTTAATGCTAATCCCATTATTTGTGCACGATTTTGATCTGTTTGAGAAATTAACTTTTTTACACTTTTTACTTCATACTGGCTCAAGTTTCCTTTGTACCTGATGAGGATTGCAATAGCCAACATGACTCTTTGCCTGTGAGTAATGCCAGAAATAGGAAATCGTAACACTCGTATAAATGAGTGTATTGCCCTATAATCTGGATGTTCTGTCCAACCAATATCACTTAGCAAAGCCGCTGCGTGACAAAGACGATGATAATTATCTGTTTCTTTAGCAAAGAGAGGACCCATCCAAGAAGCTATTTCTCCACCATTAATTGAAAAACGACCAGATCGAAGGGCAAAACCAGTGCAAGCATTTATTAGAGGATCGATTTCATTGGATGAACTCTTGAGCATTTTGAAAAATTGTCCTTCTCGAAGACCATAACCAGAAAATATTATATCCTTAGGTTTGGTTACCTTAATCAAGCAATTAAGAACCAATGCAGCATAAGGCATAGTTTGCGCTCTAGAGAGTGCGACTCGGCCCATTTTTTCAAATGATCTCGAGCTCGACTGCCCAAGTAATTTTGTGAAGGTACGTGCATCACTATTATTCATCGTAAAATTATCTAATACATGCAATGGGTATTTGATTTGTTCGATATACAAGAGTGCTATTGCACGCCAAGAACCACCGATGGCATACAATGTTTTCCCCCTAAGTTTGGACAACCATGGGCATTGTTCAAGTCGTTTTTCGATAATTTTAATGGCTTTTTTTCGATCATATTGTGAGTCTTCAGCAACCCTAATATGTCCTAGCGGTAAAGTACCACTGATACCGAAGGACTTCACATTTCGTGTAATAATATCAAGGCTTCCCCCACCTAAATCAGCGAAAAGTCCGCGAGCCCTCGGAAAACCACTTATTATTCCCATGGCACTTAACTCTGCTTCTTGAGCTCCACTTAGAATTTGAATACTATAACCAAATTCATTTTTAACTTTTTCTACAAATGCCTTGCCATCCGAAGCATCTCGCACCGCCGCAGTGGCCAACATCACAAAGTTTTGTACCTGTAATTCTCTTACTAATTTTATAAACCGTTTTAGCGCATGCATAGCTAAATCAATGCCATTAGGATTCAATACACCTGTCTGCCCTAGCCCTTTTCCCATAGCACATACGACACTCTCATTAAAAATAGGGATCGGCAACTCTGCAAGAGCGTCAAATACAACAAGTCTTACTGTATTTGATCCAATGTCCACGATAGCAATTCGCTCGTATCCATCCAACGTCTTGATTTCACTCATATCGACACCGATAATATTTCACCTAACTTCCGCTAGGCATTAAATTTGTTCGCTCTGTAAAAGAGTCGATGCTCGCCGATCAAGATATAGTTTATACAGAAAAAAATAAAACCATTTATAAATCCTGTTGCAGTTATTAAGAAAATAATGAACTTGATTAGGATACATTTTTAACTATACAACTAAATGGTCAGTCAACGTTAGCTAAAAACTAATACAAACCTTTGCTTGCAACGATTGAGAATTAATTATGTGGGCTTCACCACTCTTATTTTTGGTTAACAAATTTAGTTAGTTAAGTAATGTTAGATTATTCCCGTTTAAGATCCTGGATCTGGATTACAGTCTCAATATTGACTTTATTATTTGGATTGTCACTGAAACCACTTCTACCAATAGATGAGACCCGCTATTTAGCTGTAGCGTGGGAAATGTGGCTCAGAAGCGATTTTTTGGTTCCTCACTTGAATGGGGCCACCTATAGCCACAAACCCCCTCTACTATTCTGGATTATAAATTTTAGTTGGACAATCTTTGGTCTAAATGAGTGGTCACCGAGAATTATAGCACCAATATTTGGCATCGGTTGCATAATATTGACCACTATAATCACGAAACGCCTTTATCCAAAAACTCAAGCTTATCTGATAGCACCCTTTTTGATAATTGGGACAAGCTACTGGGCAATATACTCAACAGTCACAATGTTCGATTTACTCGTCGTTTTTTGGACCTTATTGGGCATCAACGCTCTTATTGATTCTGGAAAAGAACGAATAATTCCAGGGTGGGGAATATTTGCAATTTCTATCGGGCTCGGCATTCTTAGCAAAGGCCCTGTAATTTTGATTTATCTTTTACCAGCTGCTATTTTTGCACCTTATTGGCTCAAAATTGATAATCCTAAGAGAATTATGAAGTGGTATATTTGGCTGATAATTAGTACATTGGCTGGGATTGTCATAGCCCTACTATGGGCAATTCCAGCCAGTATTGCAGGAGGAAAAGAATATAGTAACGCAATATTTTGGG
>ENA-UOXV01006151-UOXV01006151.1-marine-metagenome-genome-assembly--contig:-NODE-6151-length-12756-cov-5.843871_pt1 | contig 12756 bp, 3 predicted proteins | sample MGYA00238165_ERZ766961 | MGnify/ENA primary metagenome ERZ766961 (study PRJEB28924, sample SAMN03173240) | marine metagenome | biome: Marine; feature: Water; material: Subsurface seawater | place: North... | reverse complement strand
CCGCGTCCGCGGACAGCGCGGCGTGGACGTAGTGCAGCGTGATGGGTGGGGAGGAGATGAAGCCCGAGCCACCGGACGAGATGGAAAACGCGTCGAGCGCGCCGGTCGAGCCGTCTACGGAAAAGGTCGCGTCAAGTCCCGTCCCGCCACCGCCGCCGGTGAACTTGATGCGTCCTGCGATGTAACCCTTGCCAGCAGACAGGACGGGGATTTCTTTGATGGGCACGGCCGAGAATGCGATCAGGGCCGGGCTCACGTGGGCCTCTGCTGGGTTTTGAAGGGGAAACGAGAACTTGAGAAACACCCCCGGGCTGGTGGCCTTGACCACTGCCGCGCCCGACGCGTGTTCGGCCGCGGCGCTCCCAGCCTGTGCCCGCTCGACCGTCACAGTGTTGCCGTCGACCGCATCCACCCTGAGATACTCGTCCCCAATGTGCAGGTACGTCGCCACCCCAACCTTCGCAGCCTCCGCGTCTGCAAGTTCTGCAGTGGTGTCTGTCGCGCTCAGCGCAGCAGACAGCGTCGTCTCTCCCACGAGCGGCATGTCAAGGCGCCCCTGGTCCTGGTTCCACGAGGCACTGGCGCCAAATATGAGGCCTGTTTGGCCTGATATGGAGAAGTTGACTCCCGCGGCAGGCAGGGAGTTGAATTCGGGCGAGACAACGGCCTCGCGTGCCGCTGAGTAAGACACAATCGTCCGCACCTCGCCGCCTATGGTGATTGCGTGCCCACGGTACAATCCGGGCACCTTTGACGCGTTTGCATCGAGCGTTACGGCGGAGGCCGAGCGAACAGACGCGATGAGACTCTGACGAAGTGGCACGTCTGTGATAGGCACATTCGTCGTCAAAGTGGCCGTTCCAGTCAACCCAGAGAGCACAAATGCGTTGAGAGAGCGACGCGTCATGGGCACGTTGGTCGCAAAGGTCACAGTAATGGTGTTCTCTGCGTACGGGAACGGGTTCGCCTGCCCCACCCTGATCAGACTGAAGGAATTCTTGTAGAGCTTGAGCGGCTTTGCGTCTCCGATGGCCGCGCCAGGGAGTCCGAGGAGGGTGGTCGCATCTGGCGTCATCTGCACGTGCGGGAGGTCCTCTGACCCCGAAGCAGAAATGAAGACATCGGGCGCCTCCTGAGAGATGTCTGGGAACTGGTTGTCGGTTGGGTTCATGAGCTCGAACGAGAACTTGTAAATGACATTTGGGGTCACCGAGCGACCTGCTAATACTGTGACGACGAGCGAGCCTGTGTCTGCAGTCCACTGCGCGGTGGTGTTGAACACAGCAGAGAACTTGCTGTAGACAGTATATGCAGAGGCAGATGTCGGTGCAAATGAGAGCGGCTCCGAGAGCGTCACGCTGCCGTCCTCGTATGACGAAATGGTGCGAGTCTCGCCATCGACTACGATCTCAAAGCCGAGGTAGGCGTTCGGAAGACCCGAAGCCGACGACGCGATCGAAAAGGTCGAGTTGGGGGAGAATTCGTCTGCAAACGCCACATATCCAGAGTCCACAGGGAAGAGGAGGTCGTCGACCGCGAAGGTGTCGCTGTCCTCTGTGACAGAGCCGGTGAGCCCGGATATCGTGATGGTGGAAGTCTCGCCACCAACGACTGTCGCGAGGAAGACGTTCGTCGTCAGCGTGACTGTGAGCACGTTGCGCGACTGCGGGAACGGCGTCGACTGCCCAATATCTTTGCCCTCATTGAGAAAGCCGCGGTACACTCGCAACGGGCTCGCGTCGCCCTGGATGGCTCCCACTTCCCCGATGACCGTCGTCACGTCCTTGTTCATCGCTGCGACCTCGAATGTCGTGGTGCCAGAGGCAGAAACTGTCACAATCGGGGACTCCTGCACAACGCCTGGGTTCGTGACCCGGAACGAGAAGCGATACTCGAGCCCGGGAACCATGGCGGCCGCAACGAACGCCCCGGCCTGGTGCGATGTGACGCCCGTGTAGGCCTGTCCCCGCGCGACGGTGAGCGTGTCGCCGTCGATAGCGTCGACGCGCATGACCTCCGCGTCAATCTGCACATAGCTGCCGAGCGCGATTCCTGCGGCGGCCGCGTCCCCGAGGGTGAGTGTGGTGCCGTTGAGGTCCGTCGCACGGACGAGGACGGTCCGGCCAGGCTCCCCTTCAGCACAGATGGATCGCGACGTCCCGCAGGTTGAACCGCCAACCTGCAGCGTCAGCGCACCCACGGCTTTCTCCCAGCGCGCGCCGAGACTGAAGAGCCGAGAAGCGCGGCTGGATATGGTGTAGGTTGACGCGTTCGTCGGCACGGCGCCGATCGACGACGAAAGCACAACGGTCCGGTCAGCGCCGTAGGACGCGATCACGCGCTCGAAGTTGTCCTCCGTGGTGCGGAAGTCTGCGTCGACGTCCACCACGATCACGTACCCGTCGTAGAAGCCGCGGGTCGCGGGAGCCGACGCGTCGAGCCTCAGCGACGAGTTCGAGCCCGTTGCGTGCACAAGCCCCGTGCGGAGCGGCGTGTCGTATACGGGGAGCTCCTTCGTGACCACTGCGCGGGCTTCGTGCACAGCCGCGGCCGTGTCACCCTGCGCCCGCAGCACCTCTAGCGTGTGGTTGTCAGCGTGCACGGCGCGCACGAGCAGTAGCTCCTCGTCGATGCGCAGGAACTCGCCAGGGACGATGCTACCCTCAATGGCGGATACGACCACAGTCGTGTTAGCCTCTGCGGAGCAACCCTCTGCGAGAGTCGTGAAGGGAGAACCGGAGGTGAAAGCATCCACGCGCACGCCATCGGACGTGTCGGGGTTCTGAATTCCAACCAGCCCGCGGATCGTGATGCGGGACGGCGCCACCAGAAGGTGGTTCACCTGCAACACACAGGGATGAGAAACAATGCGAATGGGGATGTAAGCCTGAGCAAAGGACGCAAACTCTCTACCAGGTATAATTCGTCCTTAGCCTAGAAGTGGGTTTAGCACGGCAACAAAGCAAGCGAGCCCGGTGGAGCAAGGCTCACGAGGAGGACACATTGTAGACAGGGAGCTTTACCTTGAGCGTCACTGTGATGGTGTTCGTGTTGAAGCAGAACAAAACTGGTGAGAAACCACTGCACGGCGCAGTCGATGTTTGTCCGATATCGCGCAAGAGGAAGTCGGGATTCATCACGCGGAGCGGGCGCGCATCGCCGGGAACCGCTGCCGCGACGGGCAGCACAGTCTCCGCGTCCGCGTCTATAGATGCAGCGTTCACTGTGGCAGAGCCTGACGCCTCAATCGAGATGGAAGGAGCAGCCTGCGGAGGCAATGCTGAATTCACGGTGCAGAACCCCCATGGCACACCGTGCGCACGGCAGAAGCACTGCGGATTCGGTGAGTGGCCGGTCCGGCGCCTCAAAGGAATGTCACCTGCCCGGCGAAGTTCGCGAGAGGAAACGCGAAGCGGTACTGCTGTCCTGCGGCGAGGCACGTCGCGATTGACGCCCCGGCGGCATGTGCGGCTGCCTGGGTCGTGGCCGTAGCCCGTACGACCGTGACAGAGTTCCCCGAAACTGCGGTCACAGCAACAACCTCTCGATCCACCTGCGTGAGGCGGTGGAATGCAAGCATGTTAAAACCCCACCGCAAGGGTGCTGAGACAAATTAGTAAGCTCGCGCAGCAGGAGTGCACAGTCGGGATTCTGTCATCCTCACCTGCAAAAAGGTTCCGACCCGGACGTCGGCCGCGGCAGCGTCAACAAGACTGAAGGACGTGTCTGAGGAAGATACACCAGCGGCGAGCGTGGTGGGCGGTGTAAGGGTTAGCTTCAGTGTGCCGCTAGTACGCACCCAATGAGCATCGCGCCCAAGCACCGCTGTCGGCACCGATGAGACCTGGTACGTCGCTGCGGCGCCTGGCGCCGTGTTCAAATCTGATTCAAGTCGCGCGATTCGCCCTGCATAGTAATTGCTGATGCTTCCCATCTCAGTGTCGCTCGTTGTCACATCGCCGTCCGGGTCAACAGCGATGCCTCTGAGGGAAAGCAGGCCAGTCGAGTCTGGCGCGCTTGCATCGAGAAGCAGGGTTGACTCGTTGGACCCTGAGGCGAGCGATCCAGCCGCAAGAGGCGAGTCGAAAAGGGGAAGAGCGGGCGATACGTCCGCTCCAGACGCATGCACGGCCGCAGAAGAGCCTGCTGCACCTCGGATCACTGTGAGCCGTGCGGGGACAAGGTGCCCGCGCGCGTTGCGCTCGACGTGCGTCGCAAGCATAATCTCGTTGCCAGTCTTGATGTAGCGGAGGCGCGAGATGCCGCCCTCGATCCCGACAGCCGGTGAGGTGATGGCACGGAACGTATAGAGGCTGTCGAGCGTGGGTTTGACCAGTCCCCGCCAGCGAACGCTAAATGAGTCTGCCGGGACGGCGCCGCCCGTCCCTGGAGGGGCCGCTCGCCCAAACGAGAAGTCGATTGTTTTGTCGATTCGATCGATTACGGCGGCTGTCAGCATCCGGTCGCGGAAGTACTGTGCATTCAGCCCACCGCGGGTGGCGAGGACGAGAGAAAGGTTAAGCCCGGAATCAACCTGCAAAGACAGATTTGAGGGTGTAAAGATTTGGTTGAGACAGCGAGTACCACCCCTTTCATTCGCAGATAAGAGGATGTACACAAAAAGAGAGCGTGTGCGGTTGAGAGGCAATGATGAATACTTGGTATTGAATTTCGTAGGTGTTGTCACATCGCCCGGAGCCCGAGCACTCGCCGGTGTGAGAAACAGCAGCAGGAGAAGTGATCGAGCGCGGGACAAAAAGTCCCGTCGATGTGTCGAACGTCGCAGCAGGTGTTGCAAGTGCTGCCTGCAGGCCAAAGGCGTGCCGCGGCGAAAACATCGCCGGGTCATCTGCGGTGTTACCAAACTCGTCGCGCAGCTGCAAGGCAAGGCTGAGAGGCGTCTTATGAGGGTATACGCCCGCACCGTGGCTACCCGAGAACGTCGTGTTAGCAGCCGCGGGTGGGCCTGATGCAACCCTCACGCTAAAGGGTGACCCAGCAGTGTGATATGCTGAGTAGAGGCGGAGGGAAGGCATGAGCGTTGGTCCGTCTCCGTTGTCCATCAGCAGCTGCAACGACGGTGTGTCAGACGAGGTCCCTCTGTGCACGTACTCCATCTTTACATCGTGAAGGTGCTCGGCTGCGGCGAAAGCGAAGGTGCCAGATGGCCAGCGCGAGCTCAGCGACGACCACTGGTCAATCACAATTGCACCGTCGACCCAGAGCCTCACACGCTCAGGGGCGGTGTCGCCAGCATCGGCGAGCGTTCGGACGAGACGGGCCTGGAAGACATCGGACAGGGGTTTACGCGAGTTGAGCAGGACACTGGGGTCGGTCGGTTGTCTACAACAATTTGGTTTGATCGTACCTGAAATGTTTTTTCTCCATAGTCTACTGGACGGAAGAAGCCGAACCATCGCGCAGAGAACCCAGCAGCGGACATTGTCGAATTTGGCGTTCCCGGCCACGCATCCAAACGCCGCTGCAACGTGTCGCCTGAAACGGCCGAGAAGTCCAAAGTCGTTTCCACGCGCACGTCCACAGGACTTGTTAGATCGGTGTCGCCGTAGTACGTTGCGTGCAGCCCACCCGCCGACGCGAGAAAGGACGCGAGAGAGTGAGTGCCGGCCTGCGTGAGCGCGTAGCTGAACTCCTCTACGCCGTTGCCACCACCTCGTGTCGGCTCCAATGTACGGTGGCCTGTGCGCGTGACTCGAGTCTCGAAGCGAAATCCCGCGGCCTGCAGGAAGACACTTCATCAGAAACGTATGAACACAGCTGATCTCGACTGCTGGTTTCGGGTTGGACCTCGTCATGCGGTGTGCGGCGCACGTTGCCCCAAGCATCACGTGCGGTGATCGAAAACATCGCGAGGCCTCCCGCAGTCTGAAGCGAGAGAGCAGTCCCGCCCGCTGTTGATGTAGTTGCGCATGGCAGCGCAGGATTTACCTGTTTGGGAATTGAGAACTTGGGCAGTAAGCGTGTCAGGTTTCAAAAAGATTTCTGAACACCTGCCGAGTGAATTCCTCAAAAGGAGTACAGCGTTACCGTTAGCGTGCGTGCAGACCCAGATGTTTCGAGCGCCTTGAACAATCGTTCGGACGGAACAACGGTCAACGTACCATTCCCGCCATAGTCCCAACGAAGAGTCACGCCCTAAAAAAGGATTCGATTTTAATTTCGTGGCAGAACAGTTGGGCAGGGCATGCTCGCAAGAGAATAATAAAACCACCATCTTTCAAATACAATCAAGTCGCGCGAACCTGTCCCAAAAAGCGCTCTTTGTACTCAAGCCGCAGCGAGTACATGTTTCCGGGGGCGATATCCGAGATGGTGGCAGTCGGTGCAGTTCCTGGTCGCACGATTTCAGTTTCCAAAATGCGAGGAACGCGACTTGGGACTGAAATCTTCAATTGAAAGCCAATACGAAAGAATTCGCAACATTTGAGAAGTGCGGGGAGGGCATCGAGCCCGGGACACACCTCCGAGAGAGGCCCACTGGTCGACGATCAACTGATTGTCAATCCTGCGTGAGGGTTTTGAACAGCCCACGTCAGAGCCACCAGACGGGCAGCGGTATGACGCAGAGCAGCAGGAGGGGATGCCATTGGAAGCATCAAGACTGAATGGCAAGATGAGCTGAAAGGATCGAGGATCTAGGTGCAAACCAGAGCTTCACACGGTCGAGGTTGTCCGGGATCGCAGGCTGAAACGTGTATTGCCCTGATGCTGGGGCCTCGAAAAAACCTGTCCAACGAACTGAAAAATCCGTGGCGAGCACTGAAGCCGCAGTGTCGCCCGCAGGCCAGCCCTCAGCGTAACCGTCCCCCTCAGAGGAAAAGTCGATGGCCTGGTGCTCGTTGACCCCCAGCGTAGACAATCCTGCGATTCAACATGGTTTAGATCTAGGGCCCCAACATACCAAGCAACAGAAGAGGAGTCACAATGGGGACTCTCGGTGGATGCTGCTGGCTTCGGGGGGCACCGTAAAGGTCGGCGTCGCCGTACAACGTGGCAAAAAGCCCGCCACGCGCAAGCCGCGCGGCCGTGACGAGCGCCGAGCCCGCCTCGCTTGGCGTAAAAGTCATGACGTACTCGCCCGTCGCTGAATCAACCAATGGACGGGACGCCCGCTTCCCCGGCGCGGTAGACGCGCGGTTTGTGACTGAGAAGCTAACAGTGAAAGGCTCAAGGGCCGCGAGGCTCTCGCCCTCCGCCACAGTCAACACCAGCGCACCAGCGAGGCGGTCCCACGATGCAACGTCCCCGAACGCGTTGCTTGCGGCACCCAAAGCTTCGCATGCGATGGGCAGCGAGGAGTTGTCCGAGGTCTGGGTAGCAGCCAAGCCCGCAAGCGTGAGGGTGTCTCCGGCGCCGAGTGCGACATTGGCTGCGATGGTGGCCGTGAGCGTGTTGGCCCCGCCGGGAAACGGTGAGGACTGCCCTGCAAGAGAGAGCACGACACCGCTCGAGCGCACGCGGAGCGGGGCAGCGTCTCCAGGCAGCGCTCCCACCGGCGACACCCGCACAGGAGCGCCCGCGGGGTGCACGCGCGCCGCGGTCCCGCGCGCGCCGCGCTGAACGACAACAGAGGCTGCACTGCCGCCGCGAGCGGTCACCCGAAGCTCTTCGTCCCCGACGGCAAGCGCCGCACCGAGCGGCAGCGCGGGCCCGCCTGCGGCGATCGTCAGCAACCTCTGGTCCACTGGCGGACCTGCGAGCTGCGCGTCGATTGTTCCCTGGGCAGCCACAGGCAGCCCGGGGTCGGGAACCAACGGCGAGGGCGAGATGTCTCCGCCCGAGCTTGTCGCAGAGAGCTGCAGGGGCGGCGGGGCCAGCGCGGATGCGGGGTTGCGGAGCACAAAGGAAAACCCCGCCGGGGCTCCCGCGGCGAGGCTGCCTGCGAGCGGCAGCACGAACGTGCCAGTCGCCTGGGTCCAAGAGCCAGCCGCCTCGAGCGCCGCCGGCCCGTCCACGTCGAGCGACCCGTCCGGCGTCGCAGCCCCGGTGAGACCGGCGATCGTGACGGCGGCGTCGTCCGCAGCGGTGAGCGCGACGTTGGCGACGAGCGTGACCGTGATGGTGTTGTTAGCGCCCGGCCCCGGGCTCGACTGCCCCGCGCGCGAGAGCACAAAGGCCCTCTCGCGCACCCGGCCAAACGCCGCGTCGCCCGGCACGGCACCCGGCTCGACGAGCAGCACCGCCTCGCCGGCGTCGAGCGCGCGCGCCGCCGTCCCTCCGCGGGCGCGACGAACGATCACGTCCGCGCTGATCGTGTCCAGAACCAACATGATCTCGTCCCGCACACGCAGGAACAGCCCGCGCCGCACGTCCACGGCAGCCTCAGAGAGCGAGAGCACCCCCGCCGCGCTGTCGGCGCCTGCAGCGAGCGCGCCGACGGCGGCGGCAGGGAGGGACCTTGTGTCGCGCGCGAGTGTACTGACGGTGACGGTGGCAGATCCGGAGGCGGCGATCGACTCGACCGCGGTGCTGGAGGGGGAGGTGCTCGCAGCAGGGTTCGTCACTGCGAAGGTGAACACGTGCCCGCGCCCCGCAACGAGCGTCGCCCCGGAGGCGACGTCGAGCGTCAGCACTCCGCCGGAAAACGACGCAGAGGAGTCGAACACGGCAGCTGCCGCGGCGCTCAAAGAGTATGTCGATGTCCCGGCTGTCACGCCCGCCAGCGTCGCGCTGAGGGTAACCACGCGCTCTGCTGAGTACGCAGCGACCGTGCGGGTCTCGGCGTCGTCCGTAGTCGCCGCGTCGCCGTCGAGATCAACCACGATGGTATGCGCTGCGAAGCGCCCGGCTGCCGCCGGTGCGGAGCGCGCGAGGGTGACCGTCGATGCGTCTGGCGCCGCCTGCACGACACCAGATTCGATGGGGCGCTCCGTGATCGCCATGGACGCCGCGCCGGTCACGGAGGAGAAGCCCGCGAGCGTGAGCCGCGAGGAATCGCTGCCTGCGAGGTCTACGTTCGCGACCAAGGTGACGGTGATGACGTTGCTTCCCCCAGGGAACGTCGAGCCCTGCCCTGCGATCGCCACGGGGAAACCGTACCCGTACACTTTAAGCGCGTGCGCATCACCGGCTACGGAGCCGCAGAGCGCTGTCAGACCCGCGGAAGGTCTTTCGATTGGTGTGGACGCGATCGCAACGCTACCCGAGGCCGAAATGTTCACGAGTGGGGCGTCTTGAGCGGCAGTCGGGTTTGTGAGCTCGAAGGTGAGGGCGATCTGGGTGAAGGACGAAAGGGTCTCCCCCGCAATCACTGCAAGAACGAGCGTGCCGGGGTCCTGCGTCCAGTCTGCGCTTGCACCAAAGACACCGGTGGCGGGCTCGATGCCTGCAACGTCCCCGATGCTCAGTGAAGCGGAGTCAACAGTCGCTGCCCCTGTAAGGCCGAGCAGCGTCACAGCAGATGTGTCGTCGCCCAACAAATCCACATTAGATACCATGGTGACGGTGATGGTGTTTGTTGCGCCCGGGTAGGGCGTGCTCTGCGCCATCTGTTTCACAACGAACGCTGGTGTATCCACGTGCAGCGGGCTGCGGCGAAGCCCATACGGCTCTTGTGTGGGGTCCCTCGTCACTTCCGCGGGGGAGAAGATGAGTGACCCCCCGCCAGGAGCCGAGCCTACCGCAGAGACCCGAATGGTAGGCGATGCCTGAGCGACAGAAGGGTTGCGAACTTGAAAGGAAAATGTGTAGGATGAGCCTGCCTGGAGCCCGCCCCCCGCAACCAGCGACAAAACGAGCGTGCCGGTGTCCTGCATCCACTGCGCACTAGCCGAGAAGGCCGCCGCGAACTCGCCAGCTCCGGCATCCCACACCCCGAGCGCGGAAGAGCTGTTGGTCTGCGTGCCCGTGAGGCCCGCCAGAGTCACGGAGCCGGGTCCGATCAGGTCGTGGTTCGGCGAGAGCGTAACCGACAGAGTGTTGAAGACGCCCGCGCCGGACGAGTTTTGGCCGGCCTGACGAATCGCAAACCCTGGAGCGGCCACTACCAGCGCCGCGCCGCCGCGCACTGTAGCAGGCTCCACCACAAGTCCGCCGCCGTCGAGCCCGGAGACCATAACAGCGCGTCCGCCGAGTGCAGCGCAGGGGTTGCGCATCCGCACGCTGAACGCAACGGTTCGCCCTGCCGGCAGCGACTGTCCACTTGCAACGGTGAGCGATAGGGCTCCGCGCGCGCGCACCCAGTGCCCGAAACCACCGAAGACCCCGGCCGCGTTGAGTGATGCCCCGCCGTCCCAGATCGGGGCGACCGTCGTGACTTCTGTCAAGTCGGAGTGCGACGCTGCGGTGCTGCCTGCCTGAGCGCGGGACACAGCGAGGGCCGTTGGTGCAATCAGCGTCGTGCTGCGAAGCTTTACGACAAAGGACGCCTCTGCGTGCACCTGCGCGACAGTGCCGAGCTGGCCGCGTGATACTGTCAGCGTGTTTCCGTCAATTGCTGTGACGAGCATGCTCTCATCGTTCACCTCGATATAGCTCCCCACAACAATGCGTGCATTCTGGACCGAGCGCACGCGAAAGCTCGCCGAGAGGTCGCCAACTCTACCGTCATAAAGAAGAATGACTCGAGTGGCGCGCGCCATCCGCACTATCGCGCCCACACCGTGTGGCATGGCGAGCGTCCCTGCGCGTCCACGCACGACAGTGAGCACTTGTCCAAAGACCGAAACTACCCGGATCACTTCGTCACTAATCTGAATGTAACTTCCCGCCTCGGCGGCCAAGGCAGTAGGATCCCGCAGTCGGATCCTTGTGGCCGACGCGGACACCGTTGTCTCATTTGCAACAGCCTGTAGAAGGGTCGCGCGCAGCAGCACGCGTGCCGTAGTGTCTTCGGCGTGCGAAGCAGCCGTCGTGCGTGCCACGGCGCGTGTTATCATAGCGAATCCATTGCTGCTGAAGGAAGCGACCTGAACGATCTCGTCTTCGATCTTGACCAGGGAACCTGCGGCAAGGCCTGCCCGAATTCCATCCGCTAGCGAAATGTTGGTGTCTGCCGCAGAGATACCAGAGGCCAGGGACGTCGAGTGCACCACCACAATGGGCAGCCCAACCGCGTGTGCCGCGCGCGCTGTGCCAGAAGCGCCGCGCGTGACAGTCAGCCCGTCGTAGTAAACCGCGTTGATCAGCATCCGGGAAACAGCCTCCACGCGCATGATCTCGTTCTCGATCTGGATGTAGGTGCCCTCGACTATGGGGAGCGCGTCGTCAGACAAAACCGTGACCGCTGGCCCAAGCGTTCCGAGCGGCTCCAGAGCCAGGAATCTGCTCTCTTCAATCGACACGCGGCACGCGTCCAGGTGAACTTGGGCGCTTGTGCCGGCAGCGCCGCGCACGACTTGCAGGGTGCGGGTCCCGAAATAGATGTACGCTATGAAGATAACTTCGTCGCCGATGCGTGCGAACGCGCCTTTTCGCATCACGTCCAGTTCCGCCACGTTCACAGCATCGTCTGATGCCGTCACGGAACGTCCCACATTGAGCACGGTCATGTCCGCTGCGGTGACGGTCACGTCCATACTCGTACTGACAGCGGAGGAGCATCCAACAGCGCGGGTCACAGTGAAGATTCCTGGAAACGATGCGTCCTTTGCCCCCACCAGCAGAAATTCAGCCCCAACCCGGACGTAGCTGCCGGTAGCGATCCCAGCAACTGAAGGCGCTCGTAGCGATAGTTTGGTCGCGTCCGCAGCGAGCTCTACAGATGTGACATTTGTCACCTCCAGTGTCTCCTCCTCGATCCGCACGAAGCTACCTATCTCGATCCCATCGCGGTTCGCGACGACCAGCTCCGAGTCGCTGGCGCCAACCGGAATACCACCCTGAAAGATGGCGGTGGTGTTGCCCGTGTCGGGCGACGCCATTCCTCGCAGCCCGTCTAAACGTACGGTTGCGCCCGCTGCAAGTGCTCGGTTCGACGCGAGCGTAATGGATAAAGAGTTCGTTGCCCCGCATAGCCCGCAGCACGGGCCGGAGGACGACTGTGCTATGCTCCTAAGGTAGAATGCCGGGTCGATCACTCCCAGCGCCGCATCGCCCGACGAGGCGCCTGGCACGATCCGATCGACCCGCGAAAGGTTAAAGTGTGCTGAGCGCAACGAGCCATTGTGCCCTCGCACGACATCTACGCCGCTTGCATCGACGGAGAGCACACGGATCAGCTCGTCGTCGACACGAAGCATGTCAGAAGGGAACACGGAGCTTGTCACGTCCGCGTCAAGAGACACCCGTGTATCGTTTGCCGCGCTCAGCGGCGCGGCCAGTGCGGCAACACGCGTACCGGGCGCGCGTTTGTCCGCAGCAGCGGCGGCCGGCCGCGCTAGCTGCGGCCCGCCGACCGCCAATTCCGAAGCCGAGACCATCACAACGCTTTCGAGACGGCCTACCTCTGGGTTCTGCAGCTGGAACGACAGCTGGTACACGCGCCCCGCCTCCAGCTCGCGTCCGCTTGCAACAGCCAGCACAACGGTCCCGGTCGTTCGGTCCCACGATAGCGTGCCCCCGAAGAGCGCAGCGGTCCCGCTGTCGTGCACTTCCTCGTACGCCAACGCCGAGTCGCTGGGCGTGCGAGCGCCGAGGCCGGCGAGCGTCACCGAGCCTGGGTGTTGTACCTGCACGTTCGACACGAGCGTGACCGTGAGCGTGTTGGACGCACCGGGCCACGGAGTCGCCTGCCCGATCGTCGCCTGCACCCGACCCTCCTGGACGCGCAGCGCCTGCGCGTCGCCGCGCCCGGAC
>ENA-UOXV01006148-UOXV01006148.1-marine-metagenome-genome-assembly--contig:-NODE-6148-length-12762-cov-16.505627_pt1 | contig 12762 bp, 10 predicted proteins | sample MGYA00238165_ERZ766961 | MGnify/ENA primary metagenome ERZ766961 (study PRJEB28924, sample SAMN03173240) | marine metagenome | biome: Marine; feature: Water; material: Subsurface seawater | place: North... | reverse complement strand
TAGAAAAATTAAACCATGACTGAATTCATTTGAATGCCGCTAAAATACCCGCTTTGGTCTAAATCCGAAGACGTCACCTTCTTCGGATAATACATCAAAATCGGTCCGCACATCTCCTCGTCGTGATTGGTCCCGTATTTCACCTGCTGCGTAATTTTTGACGTATCAAACGTGCACTCGATGACAATTCTGTCCTCGCGACGTACTCTCGCCCGGTTCGCCAAGACGAAAAAGTCTTGGTCTTTTCCGTAACCACCATAGTTCTCGATGTACTTGACGACGTTTCTATGTCCAGAGGGCGATTCTACGGAAAGTTTAAACTTCTTGGCCAAATCGTGCGCGTGTAAATGCGCGGCTAACAACGTCACGCCAAAGTTCTCTTCTTCTCCGTTCGCGAAATCATCTTTCAAATGGTGCGCGTACACTTGATTTTCCGGACCTACGGAGTAATGCACCACAGTTTCGTCTTGACCGGGTTTCAACACCATGCTCGTTTTCATAATCGTCAACACGCCGGCGTCGACAACCGACGGTCGATACGGATCTAACTGCATGATTGCCCCGGTATCGTCGTTCCACATCTTCACGGGTTTGTTTTTCGGGTACAAGTAATGCACTTGCGTCAATAACACGTCAAACGCGGTACCTTTACCAACTTTGTAACCGAACCCGGTCGGGTACGAAAACGTACCGGCGCCTTTATCGTACGCCCACGCGACTTCTAAACACGGTGAATCCGGTTCGCCGTAAAACGGCCACGTCCCGCACTCGTTCGCGCCGTAAAAGGTACCTTTAGTCGTTCCAAACTTTTTGTGCATGCGTTGCGCGTTGCACGCGAACACCGTCACGTGGTGCGTCGCCTCCGGGTTGGACAATTTTGGCGTGAATGATTTCACGTGATACGTCTGCGTCTGCGCGCCTGGAATGCGATCGAACGAACACGCGAACCCGACTAACGGATTCTTCTCTTGGTCGTCGAACACTTTATCGTCTAAGAGTAAATCGTTGGTGGACACTTGGAACCGTTTCGACCCGGAGGGAAGTGAAGGGATTGAACTTTGCTGCTGCTCGAGCTGTTGCTCGTTCCCGAGGTTCGAGAAGAAGTTTGGCAAGTGCATGCGTCTCGGTAACGTCAAAGAATACTTTCTCGTCGTCGCTAAATCCTCGTCTTCTTCGATTTTCGTCGTCGTCGTCGGATTTGTCGTCGTTCTTTCTCGACTTGTGGCAGCGGCGTAATCCTTCGCAGCACTCATCGAAGAAGAAGAAGAAGAAGAAGACCTGGATGATCCGAAATACGATAACGCTATGAACACTAACGTCACGATCGTGGCCAAGAACGGTGCGCCGTACATGCTCACCGGGTTCTCGTCCCTCCGATAGTACGCGATTGAATTTCTCACCATGATGATTTTTAGTATGAGGAAAAGGCGCGGCTCCTTTATACAAAATGGTGTGTAAAATGTGTTCTCTTCGGCTGCCTTCTTGTTTTTGTTTTCGTCTGTCTGTTTTTTTTTCTTTTTTTTCAAAAAATTTTTCTTTTTCTTCCTTCTCAAAATTTTTCCTCAATCGAAAACAAACAAAAAACAAACACGAATATCAAGTTTCAGCAGAAACATCATCAACATCATCATCATCATCATCATCATGGTGGTGTTGAACAACGCGCTCGTCTTGACGGCGGTGATGATTGCAATTGTCGTTTGGATGCTCTTTTCATCATCATCATCTTCTTCTTCTTCTCTTTCTCTCTCGTCGTCATCGTCATCGGCTTTTGCTTCGAACAACAACGACGAAGACGGTGGTGATGGATATGCTCCTCGTACCAACACGATGAAAGAAGAAGAAAAAGAAAGAAGAACGAGAACGAATACGGTGTCATCGCAAAGTCATCATCAGCAGCATCCCCCTCGAGAGAAGGACACGTTTGATGCGCACCACCACGCGCAGTTTAAATCGATCAACGAGGAGGCGAAAAAATGCTCTTTAATAGTGGCTTCGTTTTACGCCACAAAACCGGGCGGGTTTGACAGGAAAAAAGGCGAGAGGTGCAACGGGTGTCACGAACCTCCGATGTTCATCACCATGGAAAGCGCGCGAATGACTAACGGGCCTGGAACGTGCGTCGCGTTGATTACGGACGAAGAAACGGAGATAGATATGAGCAAACCGGGAATGGATAAAGTACAGTTGCACCGCTTCGAGGGTATATTGGATCGAACGAAAATCGGGACTGGAGCGTTAATGTTGGAGAGAATGAAGTTATACAACGCTTTTATTAAACGCGCGAGAGATAACGACTGGAACGCGGACTTGTTGATGGTGGATACGGACATTGTCTTTGTCGGGGACGTGAGCGATTTGTTTCAGACGAGAAATTTCGATTACGGCGTGACGATTCGAGATAACAAAGCGTACCCGGTTCAAGGCGGCGTGCAGTTTGTGCCGAAAGGAAAGTACGTCGGCGCGGCCAAATTTAGCGACCACACGTTGGATTTATGGAAGTCAGACTTAGAAAAAAGTGGGAAGGAGGCTGGATTTACCGGGGACCAGGCGGCGTATCAGAGAGGATTGAACGTCCCGGCTTCAAAAGTACAATCGTTAGCGAAAGGAAAGAAAGTTATTGATTTACCGGTCGTGTGCGGGAGCTCCGGTGCAGAGGTAGTCACCGTGCGAATGATACCTGGGGATCAGTATAATTTTGTCCCGAGCGGGAACGGCCAAGGTTTGAAAAAGAAGGACATTCGCATCTTACATTACAAAGGCGGTAAAAAAGAAGGCATGTACGTCCCGTACAAAGCGATGCAGAAGAATGTGAAAGACGTGTTCAAACTGAAAAAGCTCGTCGTTTGATAATAATAGAAAGAAGAGATAGAGAGAGATAGATGTGTAGGTTATGTAGTTCGTAGATGGTACCATGGTACCACTGGTACAGAAAGAATATAAAGAGCGACACTTTAGTTTTGAGTTTATACAAGAATACGGTGATTGTACCGGTACCTAACTGTTTATCGATCGCTTTTGCGCTTCTTCTCTTGCATGAACGAACCGTCTGTCGGAGCGCTCGAGGCGTACTTGTACAAATCCGTCGTCGTCGTTTGACTATTGTTCTGTTGGTGCTGATCTTCCAACGGTTCTGAAAGCGTAGGGTCCCAGTTCGCGTCCATATCAATTTCTTTGTTCATTTGAGGCGGAGGCGAAGTGTTTGGAACGTACTCCCCGCCTTCTCTAACAGTTTTCAAACCAGAACCGCCTGATGGGGACGCGAATCCAGAAACGCGACTCATGGGCGAGAACGCACCTTTTTCTTTGTTGCTTATGCTCGCTGAGTTGCCGCTAACGACACCTGGTCCCCACCAACCGGCGTTACCAGACCCACCGAAACCACCCGAGGCGGATTGTCTCGGCATGGATTGAGGTAAGCCCGAAAACGTCGAAGAGGAGCTTCCGCCGCTCGAGTTTTCGCCGCTTTGTTGCATTTTGTACTGTCCGCTAATGCCAAAGTTGTTACGAATCAAGTTGTTATTTCCTACGTTCAAGGCGTTTTGTGCCGCGGTCGCCGCTCGAGCCGCCTCCGACGCGGTGTTCATTCCGCCCGCGGAAGCCTCGCCTCCCAGCGTCCCTCGACCGGGACCTAAAGGACTAGCGTACACGACTGGAAGCTGAACGGCCGCGGCTGCTTTCGCCGCAACTGCGTGCTGTCGTTGCATGGACAAGTTCTGCATTTGCGAAGTCGGTGGCGATTGTCCAAAGTGTAACGGATGTAGCGCGGCGGAGTTCATGGCGTGAGGAGAACCGACGAAATGGTTTCCCAAAAACTGGGTTCCGCCTGGACTTTGTCCAAAGCTTCCGACGCCAAAAACAGATTGCGTTTGACCAGGGGAGGCTTGAGACACCATGGCTGCGTTTGCAGCTGCTGCCGTTTGCATTTGTTGAGCTTGCAGAAAGTTTGTATTTCCAACAGAAGTAGCGGTTGCCGAAGCTGAAGCGAACGCCGCGGCTAAACCGCCGACAACCGGTTGTTGCTGTTGCGCCGAAACTGCTGCTGGTACCTCGGCAATAACAGCGGCTGCATTCGCAGCAATGCCGGCGGGAACCGGTTGTTGCTCCAAAGGCGGTGGTACGAAATCTGGAAACGGCGTTTGGACGGTTTGCTTCGGTTTCTTCGCCGCGGTAACTTCTCTCTTTGCGCTCTCCGAAACCGCAGCCGCCATTTTCGCCGCGCTCCGTTGATGTTCTTTTCTCGTTTCTTCCGATGTAGTTTCCATACACGACGGTGGTTTAAACGGATTCTTCGCATCGAACGGCTCGCCGGTTATGTACGGGTGTAACAGCGCTTGTTTTGGCGTCCAACGTGAAGTTGGATCGAGCGTCAACATCCCGAATAAGAAATCTAAAAACGACGCGCGCATGAGCCTTTGTTCCTCGATGGCGTTTTCTCGTTCTCTCGATCCGGGACCATCCACGCCGAGATCCTTATACGGTGCTCCAAAAATAATATCAGCTAGTTTCTTTTGGTGGAAGTATCTCTTCCCTACGGCGGCTCGTTTCCCCGAACGTTCTTCGTATTGTTGTAAGTTCAACAAACGATAGTTCGACTCTCCGTTTCCATTGGCGTCCATGTTGTTTTTATTCTTCATCATGTCCGAATCAGATTCCGAGTTTAGATTCATATCTGAAAAGCTGCTGCTACTGTTGTTGTTGTTGTTGTTGTTGTTACTAGTGTTACCGTTATTCTCTCGTACGAAATATTTGTGCCGATGTCTCGCTTTGTGCAACATCGAATCCGGCGGCGGTTCAATCGTTTCGCACATTCGGTTCAACAAATCAAACTCGCTCGCGCCTGGTAAAATCGGCAATCCTAGAAACATTTCCGCCGCTACGCAACCTAAACTCCACATATCGATCGGCATCCCGTATGGTGTTCCTAATAAAACCTCTGGACTCCGATAAAATCTCGACTGGATGTATTGATACACCGTTCTATTTTGAAAGCAGGCGGAACCGAAATCGACCAATTTCACCTCCGTGGACGACAACGACTTCAACAGAATGTTCTCTGGTTTTATGTCGCAATGAATCACGTTCGCCTCTCTCAACACGTCCAAAGCGTTCAACAGTTGCACCATGAGCTCTCTCAGCACTCGCAACGAGACCCCTCTGAATTTGTTCTTCCGTAAAAATTCGTACAAGTTGATGTCCAACAATTCGAAAACTAAACACAAGTGGTTGTGACAGACAAACTGGTCCAAAAGTTTTACGATTTTCTTCTCCCCGGTTGGGTCGCACCTCGTGTTTAGCATGTGGAGAATACCAATCTCCACGTGCGCCTGGTGGAAATACGCCGGATGGTTCTTGATTATTTTCAACGCCGAGACTTTATTCCCATTCTCTTTGTCCGCGTTGCTGTCGTCGTTGTTATTTCTTTCGTGTGAGTCGTTCTGAGTCACTTTCTGTACCCGCAAAACTTGTCCAAACGTCCCGCTTCCTAAACTGCCGAGCACTTTATACGCGCATCGGTCGTCACCGGCGCGCAAGATATCGTTTTGGTACACAATCAAATCGCTATTTTCGTTGTCTCGTCCGTCGTTGCTGGCCGGCGTCGCCGGTTTACTCAAACACGCTCCTCTTTCCGTTGGATCGTCTCCCGAGGGAGATTTCCTCCGCGAGAATTCCATTTTCTGTTCGAAAACGTCGACTCCCTCTTGTGTCGAATTTGTAAAACAGTGGCGAAAAGGCACGACGATTGAAAAGTCTTTGACGAAAACACGACACACGTGGAAGACAAGAAAGAGTCTCTCTCAAAAAAAAAAGCAACAAAAAGTTGGTTCTTTTCTTTCTTCAGTTTTTGTTGTTTTGTCTCTTTTCTCTTCTTCATACTTTTTAATAACAACAACTATACAATATTATAATGAACACGTGTTATTATGTGAATACCCGGTGAATAAGAGTGGGTGGTGCGATTAAGAAAAAGAAGAAAAAGAAATGGTGAACAGTGGACGGGTGTATCGCGTGGGAGATTTACGGGATATCTTTAAGAAAGAAGAAGAAGAAATGATGATGGTGGTTACGAAAACGACTTTTCTGGACGACGACGACGAGAAGTCAGAAGAAGGAGAAGAAATTGTAGAGACCGAGAGGCAAGAAGACGGAGAAGAGGAAGAAGAAAAAGGAGGAGATGATGAAGAAGAAGATAAAGAAGAAAACGTGTACGAAGTCTCCGTGCGCGTCTTGGGCACTTTGGAAAGTTTCGACGCTTCAAATTCCGTCGGTGTTTTGAAAGACGACGCGTTCGCGCTCACCTTCGACGCGTCTTCAATGTCGCCGACGTTTAAGTGGAAGTTGAAGAGTTTATATTTTTTGATTGGGGAGTACGAAAAATGTTCGTTTTCTTCTCCATCGTCGTCGACTTCGACGCGGTTTTCTATTTTACGAAACGGTGTTTTACGCGTTCGGATAGCGCAGAACGCGAGCGGCTTGGACGTGAACGCGTATCACGAAGCCGCGAAGATTAGAGAGGAGTTTTTACACTAGAAGCTTTATTTAGAGAGGAAGAGAGTAGACCGTAGAAAGTAGCGCGTAACAATGATAATATAATAGTGTGTTGTACCAGTGTGTGTGTCAGTGTGCTAAAAATACAAATCAAGACAATTCTATAATAAATAAAAATATTAACGCGTTGTTGTGAAATGACGATCGATTACTTGGCGGAAGACGTCGTGGATGTTTTCAATAAAGCGCTCACGGTCTCCCCGAACCAACGCAACGAAACCGTCCCGCCACTGCGATGATGGTTCACACTCACTAATACGCCAAGGAGTGCCATCCCACTCACCACGCCGAGGAGATAATCTCTCGAGTTAAAGCCACTCCCGAACCCGGCGGAACCGGCGGCGCTTCCGGCCAACTGCGCGAGTTTGCTCAACGCGTTTGACGAAGAGATATCGTCGTCGCTACTACTCGCCGCTTTCGATTTCTTATCGAGTTTTCCTCGAACGCTCGCAATTTCTAACCGTAACGCCGCTATCGTCCCTTCGCATTCGGCCAGTTTAATCTTCAAAGCATCTATGCCGTCCTTATTCGTTCGCGGGTCCATCAACGCTTCTAACGAGACGATTTGCTTCTCCAACTTTGCAATTTCTCTCACTCGGTCGTCCGCGATAGATTTATACTGATGATGGTGATGAAGAAGAAGAAGAAGAAGAGTCAGTAACGAGAAGCAAACGCAGAGAAGAGAGAAGTTTATTTTTGAAAAATGAGATGATTTATTTAGGTAAACGAAAAGAAAAGAACACAACAACAACAACAACATTAATACCTTGTTCCTAGCCGCGATCGCGTTTTCGATGACCGCGATGTTCTTTTGCTTCGCCTTCTCTCGCTCTTTTTCGTTGTTGTTGTTGTTCGACATTTTATACTAACTCGTCGGGGTAAAACTAACTGTGTGGTGTTTTTGAAGTGATGATGATGACGAAAATGAAGCCAAAAACAAGGGGTGTTTGTTCCAAGTGTTTTTTGACTTTTTCAAGGCAGATTCATCAACGACTTTTGTCCAAACAACACAAAAACGCTCTCTCATCAGCGCGTATCAGCGCGATATAATAAATAACAATGATGCGAAGGAAACCGTGTCTTTTGCGCTCCACTTGGCCAGAGGAGGAGGAGAAAAACGATTTGAATGGAGGAGCAAGAGACGCACCACCACAAAAAGTAACTTTATTAAACAGAATGGAAGTAAGACGACGCGTGCATTCAATACCTTTGTCTAAAATACTCGCATTGGACGAATGTCGGAGCAAAGAGGAGTACGATGAATACAGAAGAGAGTTGGGGGAGTTTTCAATTGATGATGCCGATAAAAGTGCAAAGGAAGAAGAAACATTAGAAAAAGAAGAAGAAGTTAAAAACAAAAAGAAAGAAGAAGAGGCGATGTTAGACGACTTGTTAGACGACGACGATTAAATCGATTAAAACGTATAGAAACGTATAGAAACGAATAGAGTAGTTAGTTAGTTGGAATTTTATGATTGTATTATAATACGTTCGGAGCAAATCATTATTAATTTACACGTAATCAGGACCTGGGAACTGTAACTGAACGTATCCTCGTCTGGATCGAACCGTGCGTTTGCGTTTGATGAATCCCAACAAGAGCAAACCAACGCCGGGAATACCGAGCGCACTTCCGACGACAATGAGCACGATTCCTTCTATTGACACTTTTGCGCGGTGTCTTTCGTAATTCCTCTTGAAAATCGTTTGGTTTTTGAGCCAGAGTTCGGGATCGAACGCGTGTTGAATAGTCACCGTTTGCTCGGCGAAAGCGACGCGAATTTTGTTCGCATCCGGAAGGGTGGCTTTGATTTGAGGCGCATCGATACGTTTCCGTATCGATGGTTTCCACAAAAGTGATCCATTATCACTGTTTCCATTCACTGCGGTGTTTGTGATCCCAGTATTACTATCGCCGCTTTTGCTATTGCTGCTGCTACTACTACTACTACTGCTGCTGCTGCTATCGCTACTACTACCCGAAGAAATACCTCGTACTCTCGTTAGGCTCCCCGGTTCGCACCCAAAATTACCGAACGTATCATCCAAAACCCAATGCGCATTTTCTTCTACGCCACTCTTTCTGACTTTGAAACACACGCGCAAGAGCGCTGAATATGTCTCGCAATTTTGTGTGTTAGTATGATAGCCACCCATTTGATATTTACAAATCTTATTGTTCACGTGGGAAAGTATCGTTTTTTGAAACAGTATTTGCTCGCCTAAATCGATCGAGGCGACGATTTGGTTTGAAGCCGTGTCTTTTCCTACGAGCGAAAGCGAAAGCGGCGTCTCGAGCATTCGAGAGACGAGTGCCGTGTTGTTCATGGCGTCGTTTAAATTAGTCTTATCGCTAGTTTTGTTCAACAACTTTGTCGTCGTCGCCGGTATCGGGTTTCCTTTTTGAACTGCCTCTCGCAACGTGTCAATCGACGGCATGTACTCGGCGTATTTCGGATAAATTTTCGGTAAAACGTACGTTTCCATCAGATTTGAACTCTGAAATTTCAAAGCTTCGTAAGTTTGCGGTGCAGCTAACTTGGGCGCTTGATAATTAGTCGCCTCCGTTGTGCTCCTCAACGTTTCGATATTCGGCGATGCCTGCGCGTCGTTGAAGTTGTTGTCGATCAACATCCACTCCACGCGTTCGAATTCATCTCTGTATATGTTATTCCACTTGTTCAACTTTTCGACGAACACTCTCGTGTGCAAATCTCCCGGTATCTCGTGTCGTTTCAGTTTTGATTCTCTGACTAAACCGCTTCCGAACAAAATCAAACAAAACGAGAGCAAACAGGCAACGGAGCCAAACTTGATTGAAATTTGCTGCTCCGAGAGATGTAACGTGCTACTATTAGAGGACGACGAATGAGAGGTGCTCGAAGCCGTCGATTGTCGAAATACCCTGTTTGAACCAATGTTTCCACCTCCCGAAGTATTCATCATCTTTGTTTGATATTGACTGGAAGAAGAAGAAGATGCCACCGGAGTCGCCGGTCGAATATTATTTTCAAACGCATTGTTGTTGTTATTCAAGTTGTTGTTGTTCTCCAAAATCGTTTGTCCCGACGAGTGGATGATTGCGGGGGCGGTAGCGGCGGAAGTGGAGGCGGCGCGAGGTGAATTCGACGACGACGTGTTGTGCGAAGAAGCCGCAGCACCTCGTCTCATGATATACTTTTTTTTAACACTCGTGCTAACGAATAATTATATTATTATTGTGCGGGTTGACGAATGTGAGTTCTCAAAGTCTCTTGTTTGACTTCTCTCTTTCGTCTCTCTCTCGGAAAAATTCTCTCGTCCAAAACTTTTTTTTACCAAAAGTCGCCAAAAAACAGGAAACACAAGTTCTTTCGAGTTCTTTCGTTCGACACCACAAAAACAAAAGCAGCTCTCCTATAATAGTAGATAATATGTCAGCCATCGCACAATCAGCCATCTCTTTCGGTACGTTTCCTCCTTCGTATCCCACCTTCGCGAGAGACAGAGACAGAAACGTGTCTGTCTCTCCCGTGTCCTCGTTCGTCGTCCTTCTTTGAGTTCTCTTTCTTTCGTTCTTTTATTCCTTTTCCTCCTCGTTTTTGTGGTCGGTTCTGTCGGGGACGAGAAGAGACGAGGAGAGATGTATGTTGAGAAAGGAATATTAATTCCAATTCGCTATTTCTCGCTTTTTGTTGCGCGTAAAAGATACAGAAGAAGAACTAAAAATAACGATGGATTTCTTTCTCCTTTAACTAAACAGCTCCGACGACGACGACGCGCGTCGTCGCTTCCTCCTCTTCGGGTAAGAATATCACAGCAGCAGCAGCAGAAAAAGAGAGCTGAAAAGCTTTTGAGTTTTTGTTCTCTTTTTTCCCTTTGTTTTTCATCTTCTTTTCATCTTCTTCTTCTTCTCTTTTTCATCATCTGTCCACATGTTAAAAGAGTATAACTAATACAACAAATTATTTCTCTTCTTCTTTTATTATTGTAACTAAAATACAGCCTTGAGCTCGAGAAGAATGAGCAAAACTAGAAACGCGTTGCGATTATCTTCTTCTATCCCTGCGAGGCACGGAAAGAAATCGTCTTTGGTCGTTCAAGCGATCAACCCGCGATCGGATGCCGCGGACGCGGGCAAAGGCCAACGCGTCATGATCATCGGCGGCGACGGTTACTGCGGATGGGCGACGGCTTTGCACTTGTCCCAAAGAGGCTACGAGGTGTCCATCGTCGATAACTTGTGTAGACGTCAGTTTGATGATCAGCTCGGTTTCAATTCCTTGACGCCGATTAAATCCATCCACGAAAGAGTTCGCAAGTGGGAAGAAGTTTCCGGGAGAAAGATTGAGTTGTTCATCGGCGACGTGTGCGACTACGAGTTTTTGGGCGCAACGTTTGAAAAATTCAACCCGACTGCCGCGGTACACTTTGGCGAGCAGCGCTCTGCACCGTACTCGATGATGGATAGATCTCGTGCCATCTTTACGCAAACGAACAACGTTATGGGTACCATTAACGTCTTGTACGCGATTAAAGAGTTCGCGCCGGATTGCCACTTGGTCAAACTCGGCACAATGGGTGAATACGGTACTCCGAACATCGACATCGAGGAAGGTTACTTGACCATCACGCACAATGGTAGAACAGATACGTTGCCGTACCCGAAACAAGGTGGTTCTTTCTACCACTTGTCGAAATGCCACGACTCTGCGAACATGTTGTTTTGCACGAAAGCGTGGAACTTGCGATGCACGGATATTAACCAAGGCGTCGTGTACGGCATCGCAACGGACGAAACGATGATGCACCCAGACTTGATCAACAGATTAGATTACGATGCCGTCTTTGGCACCGCATTGAACAGATTTTGCATCCAAGCCGCGGTTGGTCACCCGATGACGGTGTACGGTAAGGGCGGACAAACAAGAGGTTTCTTGAACATTCGCGATACCGTGCAATGCATCCAAATTGCCGTCGACAACCCCGCGGAACCGGGAAAGATGCCAATTTACAACCAGTTTACGCAGCAATTCTCCGTGAACGAACTCGCTGGTTTGATCACCGAAGCCGGTCAGAAATTAGGATTGAGTCCGGAAGTTATTAGCGTACCGAACCCGAGAACCGAAGCGGAAGAGCACTACTACAACGCGAAAAACTCCAACTTGAAAGACTTGGGATTAGAACCGACTTTGTTGGGCGATGAATTGCTCGACACGCTCATGAAAACCGTGATTGACTACAAAGATAGAGTTGACCAGAGATTAATCATGCCGGGTGTGAACTGGAAAGAGTCGCAAAGCGTCGCGAAGAACATCACCAAGTAAACGCAAATCTCTTTCAATAAAACAATAAAAGAATAAGAATAACAAACTACACACAGTGACTACAAAACGAAAGCGCGACTAATAAAAATGCTTCCGAACGATTGGTTCGACGTTCACTCGCATTTTCTCGTACGCTTTCTTCTTCGCCTCCCACACGCTCTCAACGCACTCATCCAAAGACATCCACTTCATCTGCGTGAACTCCGCCGGTTCGCCGTCCAACCCTTCCAAGTTTACAAATTCCATGGGATCGGCTGACGTTTTACATCGAAATACTGCAAACTCTAACCGTTGTCCGGCCAACCCTTTCTTTTCTAACCACCCACCTGCGCTGTACGCATACGCGTCGTCATTCTCTAAGACAGACAATAACTCTACTTGGATATTCTTTTTATTCTTCGAGGAATCTAAGGATATCCCAGTCTCTTCGTACAGCTCTCTCGTCGCCGCCTCGGCGGTGGTTTCTTTCGGTTCCATCCCGCCTTGGGGTAAATTCCAGGACCCACTCTTCCCGGCGCGTTCGCCGACTAAAACGTGCGAGCCAGAGTCGTTGAAGACGATGGCGCACGCGCACTTGCGGTATTTCTTCCCGTCTACAATGGCAGTCTTTTCTGGATTATACTCCCCTCCTCCTCCTCCTTCCGTCTTGTCCTCTTTCGGTTGTTGTTTCTTTGCTTTCGTTATCGCCGTCGGTGACGAGGACGAATACATTCTTCTCCCTCCTCCTCCTCTGTATCCTCCTCCTCCTCGTTTAAAGTGATGAAGATGATGATAATAACAAGAATAGGAAGACGAACGGCAATAACACGAAACAACAGAGGTGAGCTTAATGAGCGAGGTCCCGCCGTGCTGCAGAAACATGTACTCTTCTCTCTCTCTTCCTTTCTTGTTTTTATTTTATTGTTGT
>ENA-UOXV01006147-UOXV01006147.1-marine-metagenome-genome-assembly--contig:-NODE-6147-length-12765-cov-5.134068_pt1 | contig 12765 bp, 11 predicted proteins | sample MGYA00238165_ERZ766961 | MGnify/ENA primary metagenome ERZ766961 (study PRJEB28924, sample SAMN03173240) | marine metagenome | biome: Marine; feature: Water; material: Subsurface seawater | place: North... | reverse complement strand
TGTATGCGGAGTATAAATATGATAATGGATACAATCCTAATGAAATTTTTAATAAATCAAAAAGTTTAAAAGGTGTAATGGAGCCATTTTCAACAAAAGGCAATCTTGATTTATTAAAAAGAGCAGGATTCAAAGATTGTTTGACTGTTTTTAAGTATTTATGCTTTGAAGGTTTTTTAGCAATTAAATAAGTTAATTTTTATTAATTATTAAAAAATTGTATAAGTGGACTAAAAGAAATAAATGTTGTGTTTATGATTAAAAATTTAAATAATAAATCAATCTTAGTTACAGGTGGAACAGGTTCTTTTGGTCAGGAATTTGTAAAAACAATATTACAAAAAAACCCATCAATTAAAAGACTAGTTGTATTTAGTAGGGATGAATTAAAACAGTATGAGATGGCACAAAAGTTTCCTGAAAAAAAATACCCTGGTTTAAGATTTTTCCTTGGAGATATTCGAGACAAAGATCGCTTAACAAGGGCATTTCAAGATATTGATATAGTAATTCACGCGGCTGCTCTCAAACAGGTGCCTACAGCAGAATATAATCCTATGGAGTTTATTAAAACAAATATTATAGGAGCTCAGAATATTATAGAAGCTGCAATTGATAAAAATATTTCAAAAGTTGTAGCACTCTCAACTGATAAGGCCACATCACCTATAAATTTATATGGTGCAACTAAACTTTGTAGTGATAAACTTTTTGTAGCTGCAAATAACTATGCAGGACTAAAAAATTTTAATTTTTCTGTTGTAAGATATGGGAATGTAATGGGATCTCGAGGATCAATAATACCGTTTTTTCTTGAAAAAGCAAAAACGGGAGAACTGCCAATCACTGATTTAAATATGACAAGATTTAATATAACTCTTAAAGATAGTGTTACTATGGTGCTTTATGCAATCCAAAACTCATTAGGTGGTGGAATACTAGTACCAAAAATACCCTCTTATAAAATTATAGATATTGCTAAAGCTATTGGACCTAATTGTAAGATTAAATTAATAGGAATTCGACCTGGTGAAAAGATACATGAAGAATTAGTTTCATCTAGTGATAGCATAAATACTATTGATATCGGAAAATATTACATAATTTTACCTTCTAAAAATAAAGAAATTTTAAAGAAATTTTCTAAAGTTAATAAATTTAAACATGTTAAAAATAATTTTAGTTATAGCTCAGGTACAAATAAAAAATTTCTCAAAGTCAATGAATTAAGAAATTTAATAAAATTAAATATAGATAAAAAATTTAAGCCTATTTAGTTTAAAGGTAACACTTATTTTTTATTATGCATAACATAGTTAAGTCAAAAAAAATTTGTTTAGGATCAGCTAATTTTGACATGATATATGGCATAGGTAATAAAAAAAAGTTACCTTTTAGTGATGTGAAAAAAATTATCCACTATTCATCAACTATAGGAGTTAATACGATTGATACAGCAATATCATATGGAGGAAGTGAAAAAATTTTAGGTAAACTTAAAACTGATAATTTTAATATTATTACAAAATTACCAAAGATACCCAATAAGTGTAGTAATATAGAAAAATGGGTATTTAATTCAATAAACAGATCAATTAAAAATTTAAAAGTAAAAAAATTATACAGTGTTCTTATACATAATGAATTTGATTTAATTAACAGTAAAGCTGAATTTTTACATAAGGCTTTATACAAATTAAAAAAAGCTAAAGTCATTAGTAATATTGGAGTTTCAATTTATGATTTTAAAAATATTGATAAAATTATTAAAAATTTTAAAATTGATATAGTGCAACTACCCTTTAATTTAATTGATAGAAGGCTAATAAACTTGGGTTATTTAAAAAAATTAAAAAAAAAGAAAATTAAAATTTTTGTAAGATCAATATTTTTGCAAGGATTATTGTTGACTGATAACAAATATAGAGAAAAAAAATTCAAACGCTGGGAAAATATTTGGATAAAATTTGATAATTGGTTAAAAAAAAATAAAGTTTCACAATTAAAAGTTTGTACAGATTTTATTTTTAAATTTCATGAAATTGATAGAGTTATTGTGGGTGTAAATAACTTATCTCAATTAAAAGAGATAAATGATAATTTAAAAAAAAAAAAAATTTTGAATTTTCCCAATATTAATTCAAAAGATTTAAAATTGATTAATCCACAAAATTGGAAAATATAATATGAGAGTATTAGCAATAATTCAGGCCAGAACAACATCCATAAGGTTTCCTAATAAAGTATTACAGGAAGTTTGTGAAAAGCCATTAATTCAATTTTTACTTGAAAGGTTAGAACTATCAAAAAAGATAGATAAGATTGTAGTTGCTATTCCAAAAGATCAAAAGGAAAAAATTTTAAAGAATAAGATACTAAGTCTTGGATATGAAGTGTATGAAGGAAGCAAACAAGATGTATTGGACCGATATTATAAAACTGCCAAGAAATTTAGAGCAGATATTATTTTAAGAGTAACAGGTGATTGTCCTTTAGTGGATCCAAAAATTGCAGATAAATTAATTAATGATTTGATCAAATTAAAACTAGATTTTACTTCTAACTGTTTCCCTCCAACTTATCCAGATGGCCTAGATCTATGGTGCTGCACAATTGAAGCCTTAGAAAAGGCATGGAAAAATTCTACATTGGAAGCTGATAGAGAACATGTTATGTCTTACATAGGAAACAATAAAAGCTTTAATAAAAAAAATTTAGAAATTAAAAAAAATTATTCTAGATTAAGATGGACGATTGATGAGCCTGAAGATTTTTTAGTTTTAAAAAATATTATTGAATTTTTTCATCCAAAGATCAATTTTTCATGGCAAGAAATTATGAAATTAAAAAAAGACAGACCTAAATTATTTAAAGCTAATGAGCATATTCAGCGAGACGAAGGTAGCAAAAACAGTAGCGGACAAAAACTTTACAAAAAAGCAAAAAAAATTATTCCTGGTGGAGGCATGTTATTATCAAAAAGACCTGAGATGTTTCTGCCAAAAAAGTGGCCATCTTATTTTAGCAAAGCAAAAGGATGTTATATTTGGGATCTTGAAGAAAAAAAATATACCGACATGTCAATCATGGGTATTGGCACAAACATTCTTGGCTATGGAAATCCAGTTGTTGATGAGGCAGTTAAGAAGGTAGTTGTAAATGGAAATATGTCAACTTTCAATTGTCCCGAGGAAGTATATTTGGCTGAAAAATTAATAAAAATGCATCAATGGGCAGATATGGTGAAATTTACTAGAACTGGTGGTGAGGCGAATGCAGTTGCGATAAGAATAGCTAGAGCAGCATCTAAAAAAAATAATGTTGCAGTATGTGGCTATCACGGTTGGCATGACTGGTATTTATCAGCAAATTTAAATAATTCTAACAAACTTTCAAAGCATTTATTGCCAGGATTAAAACCAAATGGTGTACCAAAGGGTTTAAAAAACACAGTATTTCCATTTTCATACAATAATTTAGAAGAATTAGAAAATTTAATTAAAAAAAATGACATTGGAATAATTAAAATGGAAGTATTGAGAAACCAGTATCCAAAAAACAATTTTTTAAAAAAAGTCCGCAACTTAGCTACAAAAAATGGAATTATATTAATATTTGATGAATGCACCTCTGGTTTTAGACAATCATTTGGAGGCTTACATAAAATTTATAAAGTAAATCCAGACATAGCAATTTTTGGAAAAGCTCTAGGTAACGGTTACGCAATCAATGCTATTATTGGAAAAAAACATGTAATGAATTTTGCTCAATCGACCTTTATAAGCAGCACTTTTTGGACTGAAAGAATTGGCCCAACAGCTGGTTTAAAAACGCTTGAAGAAATGGAAAAAATTAATTCTTGGGATATAATAACTCAAAAAGGTAAAATGATTAGAGATAAATGGCAAGATCTTGCAAAAAAAAATGGTTTTGAACTGGAATGTTTTGGCTTGCCTTCACTAAGTAGATTTAGAATAAATAGTAAAAATTTTTTATATTATAAAACATTTATTACTCAGGAAATGTTAAAAAAAAATTTCCTTGCAGCAGATAGTATTTATCTTTCAACTGCTCATACAACAAGTATTATTAACAAATATTTTGACTTGTTAGATCCAATATTTAAAACAATAGGTGAGTGTGAAAATGGCAGAAATATTAAAAAATTATTAGAAACAGATATAAGCCATACAACATTTGAAAGATTGAATTAAATTTCTCGTGAAAAAAAAAATACTTATTTTAGGAGCATATGGATATTTAGGAAAAATATTATCAGCATATTTAAGAACCAAATATAACGTTTTAAGACAGAGTAGAAATAAAAAAAGTAAAATAGTAATTAATAAATTTAACACGAAGAATATACTTAAAGTTCTACAAGAAAATAAGCCAGATTTTATAATTAATTTAATAGCTATTACAAATTTAGATTTTTGTGAAAAAAATAAAACTGTTACTAAAAGAATAAATACTGATATCGTGTATAATATTAGAGAGGCTATAAAAATTTATAATGAAGATTCCAATTGTCATTTAATACATATTTCATCAGACCAGGTATACTCTGGAGTTGGACCACATAAAGAAAATAAGATTAGACCTATTAATTATTATGGTAAATCTAAATTTAAAGGTGAAATAATAGGTAAAAAAGTTAATTCTACTATTTTAAGAGTTAACTTTGTTGGAAAAAATAGAAGAGGAAAAAAAAGTCTCTCAGACTGGATCGTACATTCATTGAGACAAAAAAAGGAGATTATTATATTTAAAGATGTTTATTTTAATCCATTACACACATCTGAATTATGTAAAAAAATTGAGACTGTCATTAGAAAAAAAATCACTGGTACTTTTAATTTAGGTGCTAAAAATTCAATTAGTAAAGCAAATTTTGCTTTAAATTTATGTAAAAAGTTAAATTTAGATAAAGGTTTAATGAAAGTTGGGAAAATAACTGATTCAAATCTTTATGCAAAACGTTCAAATGATACTCGTATGAATGTTAAAAAATTTGAAAAGCAATTCATTACTTCTTTAGGATCAATTCAGAAACAAATTTTATTAACAGTAAACGAGTATAAGTAGAAAAAAATATAGTTTGTTTTAAGAGTTTAGTAGAGAAGATATTAAAATAATATATAAGAAAAAATATTAATGATTATATTGGGTATAAATTGGGAGCAGAATTCATCAGCAAGTTTAATGATTGATGGTAAAATTGTTGGCTGCTCAAGTGAAGAACGATTTTCAAGGGTTAAAAATGACGAAAGATATCCAAAAAAAGCGATTGATTGGTTATTAAAAGAGCACAACGTATCTGCTGAATCAATTGATGAAATTTGTTATATTTCAACTGTATGGGCACCTGGATATATTTTAACCAGACATTATACCAGTTTTTCAATTGATGATTATGTTAATGAGCAAGAAAAAATTTGGTATCCAAGGATTTATAAAAAAAAATCAATATCACAAATTAAGATATTTGAAAAAAAAATAGATTTTAATCAATACCCAGGTTCAAGATACTGGGGACCAATAGTTAAAAAATTTAAAAAAAAAATAGATCATGTATCCAATAAAGATTTAATCAAAGATGGCCAGTTTATAAGATCAGAAATAATCAAAAAACATTTAAATGTGGCTAGAAATAAAATTAAGTTTATTGATCATTCGTATGGTCATGCAGCATATGGTTATTTTGGATCTACAAAATCAGAAAGCAAGAAATTAGTGTTCACTATTGATGCATTTGGAGATTACCTAAATTACACATGCAGTGTTTTTTCAAAAAAAAAGAATTCATATTCTGTTAAAAAAATCACTAAAGGATCAAATTTTATTATTGGAAGGTTATACAGATATATAACTTTGATACTTGGTTTAAAGCCAAACGAACATGAATATAAAGTTATGGGTTTGGCACCGTATTGTAAATCAAAATATTATGAAGATGTTCTCAAAATATTTAAAAAATTCCAAAAAGTTAAAGGTTTACATTTTGTTGATGATCAAAAACCAAACGATTTATATTTTGCAGTTAAGGAATTGATTAAAAATAAAAGGTTTGATGCCATAGCAGGAGGACTTCAAGCTTACTCCGAAATATTGATATCGGAATGGATATCAAACTGTATAAAAAAAACAGGTATAAGTGATATTTGCATTTCTGGAGGAGTTGCTTTAAATGTTAAGGCAAACTATCTGGTATCTAAATTAAAAAATGTAAAAAATCTTCATGTACCACCATCACCAGATGATGCCTCTCAAAGCATGGGAGCATGCTATGCTAGTTATTTAGATTTTTATAATACAAATAAAGATAAAAATATTGCCCCACCTCAACATATTGAAGATGCCTACTTGGGTTTTGATATAAATAGTGATGAAAAATCAACTTTGCTTAAAAAGATTAAAAAAAATAAAAATTATATAATAAAAAAAAGAAATATAAATTATGAGGCTGCAAAATTGTTATCGAAAGGAAAAATTATTGCAAGAGCAATGGGTAAGGCAGAATTTGGTGCAAGATCATTAGGTAATAGGTCTATTTTAGCAGATCCATCAAATCCAAATATTAAAAAAATTATAAATGAAAAGATTAAAAATAGAGATTTTTGGATGCCTTTTGCAGCATCTGTTTTAGAGCAGCATGCAAAAAAGTATTTTTATTTAAATAGCTCTGCAGACAGTTATAGTTATATGACCAATTGTGTTGAAAGCAGTCAGTTAGGAAAAAAAAATTTTTCTGCAGCACTACACCCTTATGATGAAACATGTAGGCCTCAAATAATAAAAAAAGGATCTAATAAAGATTATGAAGATTTAATAAATAATTTTGCAAAATTAACAGGAATACATGGATTATTAAACACATCATTCAATATACATGGAGCTCCAATAATTAATGATATTGATGATGCTATAAATGTTTTTATAAAAACAAATTTAGATGCATTAATTATTCCAGGCTATATAATTGTAAAAAAATGATAAATGAATTTAAGATAAATAACTCAAAAATAGGGTTAGATTGCCCGGTGTATTTCATTGCTGATATCGCCGCTAATCATGATGGAAGTTTAGAGAGAGCAATCACGCTAATTGATTTGGCTAAAAATAGTGGTGCTGATGCAGTTAAATTTCAACATCATGATGTATCTAAATACGTTAGTGACTATGGTTTTAAAAATTTGGGTCAAAAACAAAGCCATCAACAAAAATGGACAAAATCTGTTTTTGAAATATATAAAGATGCTGAAGTTCCAAAAAGTTGGACATCTGCTTTGGCCGAACATTGTAATAAAATTAATATTGATTTTATGTCAACACCATATGACCTTAATATGGTTGATCATTTAGATAAATTTGTTCCAGCTTATAAAATTGGATCAGGCGATCTTGCTTGGGATGAAATGTTAATAAAAGTTGCGTCCAAAAATAAACCAATTTTTATAGCGACAGGCGCATCTACATTTGAAGAAGTTAAGCATGCACATGATTTAATATCAAGTAAAACCAAAAACTTTTGTTTAATGCAATGTAATACAAATTATACTGGCTCTTTAGAGAATTTTTCTTACATAAACTTGAATGTTTTGAGCTTATATAAAAAAAATTTTCCTAATACAATATTGGGATTAAGTGATCATACACCAGGACATGAAACTGTTTTGGGAAGTATAGCTCTTGGTGCAAGAGCTATAGAAAAACATTTTACAGATGACACATCAAGAAGTGGTCCAGATCATCCATTCTCTATGGATCCTGATACATGGAGTAAGATGATTGTTAGTTCAAGAATTTTAGAAAAAGCTATGGGTGATGGAGCTAAGAGAGTTGAAAAAAATGAAGAGCAAACTGTAATTTTACAAAGAAGAGCAATAAGAGTAGTTAAAGATGTCTCTGCTAATGAAATTTTAAAAAAAGATATGGTAGAGTTTCAAAGACCCTGTCCTAAAAATGCAATTGCCCCTAATTCAATAAAGGATATTTTAGGTAAAAGAGCAATTAAAGAACTAAAAAAAGGTGAACACATTAAAGTTACAGATATTGAATAATTGAATAAATGATAGACCTAACTATTGTAATCGTAAATTATAATTATGCACGATATCTCCAAAGATGTTTAGATTCATGTTTTGCGCAAGAGAATTATTGTTCATTAGAAATTATCTTAGTTGATGATGGGAGTACCGACAATAGTCTATCTCTAATAAAAAACATAAAAAAAAAAAATTTTAAAGTTATAAGCACAAAAAACAATGGTATTGAGAAATCTGCAAATTTAGGATTTAAAAAATCAAAAGGTAAATTTTTATTAAGAGTTGATGCAGATGACTATTTACAAAAAAATTATTTAAGAGAAATTTATGGTCATCTTAACAAAAACTATGCATTTTTTTATTCTGATTACTTTCTAGTTAACTCTAGTGGAAAAAAAATTAAAAGAAAAAAATTACCAAAATTTAGTAAGTCTGAAATTTTAACAAGAGGTGATTTTTTAGCTACTGGTACTATATATAGAAAAGAAATAATAAAAAAAATGGGTTATTATAATGAAAAAATTAAAAATTGTGGTTTAGAGAACTATAGTCTTATTTTGGACTTACTTATGAATAAATTTAAGGGAATGCATATAAACAAAGCTTTATTTAATCACACAAGACATAATAATAATTTATCACTAAAAGACAAAGCTCGTATTAAAAAATATGGAGAACAATTATTTCAAAAAAAAAAATTACATTCCTATAAGATTAATATCAATCATCCATATTTATTTGTTTAGATGAAAAAAAAAATATTAATTATAGCTGCTCATCCAGATGATGAAATATTAGGTTGTGGTGGCTATTTATCGAAATATAAAAATGTATCAATTTTTAAAGTTATTTTTTTAGCAGAAGGAAGCAGCTGTAGATTTAAGAAAAAAGATCATGATAAATCAGTTGTTTTAAATGAAATTCAAAAAAGAAAAAAACAAGCAATAAAAGCCCTAGCCAGATTTAATGTAAATAAAGTAAAGTTTTACGACTATAAGTGTGGAGAATTGAATAATGTTTCACAAGTTTTTTTAAACAAGATTATAGAAAAAGAAATTTTAGAATTTAATCCAAATATAATTCTTACACATTCAGAAAATGATCTAAATTTAGACCATAGAGTTGTTTTCAATTCAGTGATTGTTGGATGTAGACCAATAAAAAAAAATTATAAACCTAAAAAAATATATTCATTCGAAGTGTTATCAAGTTCTGAATGGAAATTAACCAAAAATTTTACTCCAAATCATTATATTAAGCTAAGTAAAAAAAATGTTTTAGATAAATGGGGTGCATTAAAGATATATAGTAATGAAATAAAAAAATTACCTCACCCAAGATCATTATTTGGCATTAATACATTAGCAAATTATAGAGGGCTTCAAATTGGTGAAGAGTTTGCTGAAGCTTATAAATTGATTAGATCTATAGAGTAATGAAAATTATTGGAGTAGGGTATAGATCATGGGCAATATCAATTTACAAGAATATACAAAAAAATAAAAAACACAAAGTATTAATTCTTAAAGAAAAAAAAATTAATTTAACTAAGGTTAATAAATTTAATCCAGAATTTATATTATTCTATGGTTGGAGTTGGATGGTGCCAAAATCATTAATCAAAAAGTACAAATGTATAATGCTACATCCATCAAAGTTACCAAAATTTAAAGGTGGAAGCCCATTACAAAATCAAATCATTAGAAACATAAAAAAAAGTCATATAACTTTATTTAGAATGAATGAAAAAATAGATGGTGGAAATATCATTTTGAGTAAAAAAATTAGTTTATCTGGAAATATAAATAAAATATTTGCACGAATGACAAGAATTGGATTCGATCTAACTAAAAAAATGCTTAATTCAAAATATAAAGATAAAAAACAAACAAAATCAAACGTAAAAATTTATAAAAGACTTTTACCAAAAGATAGTGAAATAACAGTTAATGACCTTCTTACTAAAAATAGTAATTATTTATTCAATAAAATTAGAATGTTAGGTGACCCGTATCCAAATGCATTTATAAAATTAAAAGATGGAAAAAAATTAATTATCAAAGAAGCTAAATTAAAACAATAGATTAATTAAAAACTTCATAAAATGAAAAAAATAATTTTTTTACAAATAGAAATTAAATCTAGAGAATTAAAGCCCAAATTATATTTAGCGTACCAAGCTTTAAAAAAGGATTATTATTGTTTTATAGGTGATAAAGCTGGAATTTTTAGATCAGTTAAATATTTTAGTCCAGGTGTTTATTTTTATAAATCAATAAATTTTCCAGATACTGACCATATAAAAAAAATTAAAAAATTAAAGAATATATATGTGGCACAAGATGAAGAGTCTGGTTTTACTCACTCTAGCAAAAAAGATTTGCAAAAATACATAACAGTCAGAAGTAGTAAAATAAATGTTTCGTTAATAGACAAATTCTTCAATTGGGGACAATTTGATTTTGATGAGTGGAAAAAAAGATATAAAGATTATTCTTATAAGTTTTGTTTAACTGGTTCACCCAGGGTAGATTTATGGAGTCCAAATTTAATAAAAAAAATATACAAAAAAGAGAACAATCATATCCTTTTAAATCATGGAACAAACATTGTTACAATTATCAGCTCAAACATAACTTCCAAAAATGATTTAAACAGATATTTAAAAACAGATAAAATTTGGTTTAAATTTAGAAACAAGAAAGAAAAAGATAACAGACTAAAACAATTAAAATCTGATCTAAGTTTTCATTATGAATTTGTTAAAATGATCAATCAAATATCAAAAGAAAACCCAAAAATTAATTTCATAGTAAGGCCTCATCCAGGTGAAAGCGTGAAAGATTGGAAAAAAATAACTAAAAAGATGAGCTCAAATGTTATATTAGATAATAATTTTGATATCACGCCTTGGCTTTATAATTCAAAGTTTGTAATTCAATCTTCATCTTCCGTAGCTTTGCAAACCTTGATAATGAAAAAAAATTTAATTACATACAAGCCAGATGGATTTAACTATAATAGAAATTATCCAAATAAATTTGGTTTTATAGCAAAAGACTCTAATAAAATTAATAGTATATTAAGAAGTAAAGTTAAATTATCTCACAAAGTAAAAAAAGACATTTTATTAATTAAAAAAAGAATTACAAATCATGATCAAAGTATAGCGGCTAAAGAGATGATGATGGAAATTAGTAAAATACACAGAAATAAAGAAAAGATTAACTTAATTACACTTAGTTTTTTATCTTTTTTATATTTTATAAAGGTAAATCTTTTAAAAATTTTTAAAATTAAAAAAATTAAAAAGAATGTTTTTTTTCCACAATCAAAAATTCCTAATGGAATATCAAAAAAAGAAGTATCTAATTTTTTTCATGCGATAGATTCAAATTCAATCAATATTAAAAGATTTGGACCAGACTGTTTTCTTTTATTTAAAAAATGACAAAATTAAAAAAAGATATTTTTAATATAAAATTTGATTCTAAGGACTTAGTAAGAAAGTTAAATATTAAAGAAATTAATATTATAAATCATAAATATAAATTAAGCTTTTTTTTTAGACTTAGAAGAGGAATTAAAATACTTACTCTCAATATAAGAAATTTTTTTTTTTTAAATAAAACTAATTTAATAAATTCTAGATCCCTAGAAAGTGTAAAAAAAAAATATGATGGAATTGCGGGTCAATATGTCAGAGAATATATATCTAGTAAAAATAATTATTTTTGTAACCTAAATAGTAGCAAAGACTTATATTTAATTAAAGGTAATCCTAAAAAATATTATGCTAAGTACCTATTCAATATAATTGATTTATTTAAGGTTAAATCTTTATTAGAAGTAGGTGCGGGTGAGCTCACTCTTTTGTACGACTTAATTAAAAATTTAAAAAAAAATAAAAAATATAAAAAAAAGGAAATAAGTGCAGTAGACATATCTTATTATAGATTATTAGCTGGTAAAAATTTTTTAAAGAAAAAAAGAATATCTATAGAATATTTGATAAAAGCAGATGGAGCAAATTTACCATTACAAGACAATTCAATTGATTTAGTTTTTACAAGTCATTGCCTTGAACAAGTGCCAAATATATCTAAAAAAATTATCTCAGAATTAATTCGTGTTTCAAGAAAATATGTAGTTTTAATAGAACCCTCATATGATTTTGGATCTCAAGCAACTAGAAATCGTATTTTTGCAAAAGGTTATACAAAGATTAATGAAAAAATACTTCAAAATATAAGTGGAAAGGTTATTTTAAGAGAGCTTATTCCTTATAGTTCCCATCTTAATAATGCAGAATTAATAATAATTAAAAAAAAACAAATGAAATCTCATAAAAATAAATTATTTTGTTGCCCTGTCTGTAAAAAAAGTTTGAGAAAATCAAAAAATAAACTTTTATGTGATAAAGATAATATATATTTTAATATAGAATCAAAAATTAATTTATTAACCAACTCTGATGCCAAGAATAGCTTAATTTAAAAATATGGAAAAAGATGATTATATAACAAAGTTAGAGGAAACTAGTCTAAACTTTTTAAAATCACTAACAGAGCCTGTAATATTAGAATTTGGTGTGAGACATGGCCAATCAACAGAATTTTTTTTGAATATTTGTGAAAAGAATAATGGATTTTTATATTCAGTAGACATTAGATCGGAAGAGCACACGTCTGAACTCCAGTCACGTCCGCATCTCGTA
>ENA-UOXV01006145-UOXV01006145.1-marine-metagenome-genome-assembly--contig:-NODE-6145-length-12766-cov-7.081032_pt1 | contig 12766 bp, 15 predicted proteins | sample MGYA00238165_ERZ766961 | MGnify/ENA primary metagenome ERZ766961 (study PRJEB28924, sample SAMN03173240) | marine metagenome | biome: Marine; feature: Water; material: Subsurface seawater | place: North... | reverse complement strand
AGGAGCGCTTTCTGCCCCGCGACCCTCGTGGCTTATCACGGAGCGCGTCCGCGTACTGCTGGATTTTTCCAGCATGTTTCAGCCGCAACCGATCAGCATTCCGGCTTCTGCCATCGAGTGACGCTCCAACTTGGCTCGCGGTTTGCCAGCCTTCGGGCAAACTGCGCAAGACCGCCGAAAACGCTGCTTCTGGATTCCGAGTGTAAACGACGTGCAACAATTTACCCTATCGTGCCTCAAGGCTTGAGATTCGGGTTTATCAAAACCAAAGCTCTCCCGAAGCAACCGCGCAACGGTACGCGCAGGTTTACTCTCATGTCACTTTTCAGCGGCATGAACGTCCCACACAAGGAATGGACCCTTCAGGGCGGCGAATCGTTGCCGGCATAGTAGTGCGCAAGGAGCGCACCCTCCTCCGTGCCCTGATCGATCGCCGCCTCGACCTCCTCGAGGGTCTCCGCAAACTCCGCAGACTCCTCGATTTCCTCAAACGTTTCCTTGTAGTTAGCTCCCGCCTCCGTAACGATCTCCTCGTTGGCCTCGGACCCCGCAAAGGTGCCGAAGGCAACGTCAGCGGCGTTGTTGGCCTCGGTCTCCTCGCCGGAGCCGATACCGTACAGCGCGACACGCTTGCCCTGGAGGTCCGAGGACGCCACGAGAGCGCACGCAACGACGACGGCGCACGCGATGATGGCCAGCGCAACCGCGATCTGTGTCAAGTAAGAGTGTGAGGCAGTGCAGGCAAGCCTCGGTTTACACTGATCTGCTCCGACACAGAAGGATCTCGCCCTCGGCCACAGGTCAACAGGAGCACACCGAAAGCACTGAAAGTGCCGCAGAGATCTACGCGGCAATTCACCCTGGACGCGCCACCTTGCAGGGCACCGAGAACAGGGTCCGAGCAGCAGGCAGAGATACCAACTCTGAACTGAACCCTCAAGGCACCCCACAGCAAGGAATCACAACACTGCTGAGTGTCAGCACACCAAGCTGGCACAAAACACGTATGCCCTCAATCTGCAATCGATTGGATATCACGGTGTGCAAGCGAGCCAGACAAGTGACAGAGGCCATGGGACAGTGTGCTGCCCCATCTTGCTCCTTGCCTCATGAAGAGACAGTGCAGCGACAGCCCCCACCCCACCGACACACGGCAATGCGTTGCAACAGCTTCAAACCGCAACAGCCCTCGTAAAAACCTCCTGCTGGATCGATTATATCGTAGATGACTGCCATCGACGGGTGATGAGGACGCAGCCGCCACGGCGGCTTCCCGCCCTCATCATCCGTCGTTTCACGGCTTGCACACGATGCTTCAATGCTGTGGTCCACAAGTCTCGGCCGCAGTGACAAGTTCGAACGCATAGCATGGATGCTGTTTTACCTGGCGGGTGGTGTTCACACGGGAGATCTTCGCCTCCGCCGCGGGCGCAGAGCCGTACGACACAGCGACCATTTCGACTCGATGAGATCCAGGCGGTGAAGAGCCAAGGTTGTCTAGGGACCAACTAGTTGACAAAACATATCCGCTTAACCAGTGATCAACTTGAATTGAATTGAGGAGTTTGCCCCTTGTTGCCATCTTAAAAAACGGGAAGTCCATCTCATTTGCAGCCTGATCTGCCCCCGGCAGGCCCGTTCGCTGCGGGCCCTGTACTGCTCGATTACTGAGTCCGAGGCAAGCGAGGATGAATACCCTGAATGCGACGACCAGTTGTGATCCGCTGCGATCAAGAGGAGAGGCGCGTCGAAATCGCTGTTATGTTTCTTACTGGCGCATCACGATGAAATTGCTGCCTCCTTGCATCATGGCGGCGATCCTCCCCATCGGCTATCCGCTCCAGTCCAATTGGGAGCTTTTTTCTGCGGGTGCTGTTCCAGTTCGTACTACTCCGGGCCACAGCGTCGCCACTCTGCGGTGTGCGCCCGAACACCTGGCCAGAGCACTGGTGCTGCGCGGCGGAAACAGCATGAAGAAGGCGCCCGGATCTGGTCCTCGCAGCGGAGAGAGGGTCGGAATGGATGGTGCCCCGGACGTTCTAGACGAGGGAATGAAAACGGAGGTACTGGGCCGATTTTTTTTATTGCATCTCGCTCGTCGAGCGTGGTTTCCTGGTGCTGCCAGCCGAGTGTGCCAACGTGAGGGCGCGCAGGTTGGCGCGTACAAGGCGCCTCCGCTGCGAGTGGCCCCTGCGTCAGGAGACCTAGTGGTTGGGCGCGGCGACCACTGCAACTGCACCACCCTCGTTGAAGCGGTCCTGAATGCAGCCACGACCGCCTGGCACTGCCCGCGCCCATTCCCCGACCGTGACTTCCCGTCGGGCGCAGATATGGGATGCATGCTGGACAGCGACGCCCGACCCTTTGGGGCTTGGGCGCGTCTACGTTCGCACTGGCCAGCAATCGTGGAACGGGCAGATGGCTGTCCCGTCTGGCCGCCCTCTGCACGTGCGTTCTTGCTGCGCCCTCGCCCCGATTCCGGCGCGCTGGGCGAGGGCCCTTGGGCGCGGACTGACGGGGTCAGGAGGGGCAGGTGGTTGGCCCGACTAGCGCGCAGCTCTGTGGCAACTGGCGCCTTTGCCCCGGGTCAACGGTGCTTCCCTTGGCCGTGCCGTGGTTGCCTCAGTTCACTGCTCTCCCAACTGTGAGCTGGAGTGCGCCACCGGGAGATGCCCTTGTAAGGCGCGGTGGCGAGGCAGGGAGCCTTCACTGGCGTCGCTGCCTTTTGGGGAGACCCTGACCTCTCCAAGGCACCAGCCCAGCGCGATCCTCCTGCGCCTTGCTCCGTCAGCAAGGCAGCTTGGTATTGGGTACTGCTTGAATAGTCGCTGCGTGCCCTCACAGTTGTCATGATCCTGGTTCAGCCAGAATCTGAGGGGCGTGTGGTGCTCAACCCGGTGCTCAATGATGGCAGGCAACGTTTGAGGTACTCGGGGGAGCATGGCGCTTCGAACATGCAGAGGTAACAGCGGCTGCCATCGACGTCGCACATCTCTCGGGCGACGCAGCGGTGCTCTTCCGTCAGGTATCCCGCCGCCGACCCTTCATGCCTGACGCCTGCCAGGAAGCCCTGTTGCCAAGGGTGTTGCGGGACAGTGTGTCATCGGCGGGATGGACGATTCGCACCGGCGATCAGCTGCGGGTCTACGACTCGCACAGCAAGCGCGTTGCCACGCGCGCGGCTGCACGCTCGGCAACATTGTTGGTCAGTTATCTGCACCCTCATTGGACGGGTTGGCTCGGCATGCAGTACCGAATCTAGTCGGTTGCGTACGCAACGTCACCGAAACAAACTCCTCGCCAGGTGCGGCGGTTAGCTTGCAGGACTACGCTGCTATGGCTTTGCGAGCCTCCACAGTCCATCGCTCAGGCGCCGCGCTAGTTGCGGCCAACGCATCTTCTGCCTTCATGCGCAAGGTTGTCAGCCACATGAACACAAGATTGCGAGTTTGTCAACTAGCTTGAACGTGTAGGACCAAAACCGAGATGTTCAAGGGAACCTCGATGCAATTTTCGGGCGCATCTCGGTGGTTTCTTGATTCGTTCATGAGTTGGACGGGCCCCAAGTTCCCGATGAGCCATGAATGGTTCCTAGAAGACGTGCGTCCTTCGGGCGTTGCAACTCCAGTGCCCCATCCCAATGTATGCATGCACTGCCGCATTTATTCCCCACCTTGTGCAAACGCGGGGCGTGCAGGTTCTGATCGAGTTGAGTGAAAACGTCGGCATACCTGCTGTGCACCTCACCGACGTAGCAGAAGTCCACCTCGACAAATGTGCTCTCCGAACAATACCGCCCCATGGCATTCGCCCCGTCGGACACTCGCTGCTATCTCAGGCAGGTAAGAGCGGTGCTGGAAAGTGCTGTGGCGGCGAGACACAAAAAGCCCCGTCCAGAATATGCTGCAAGCAGCGGGCAGCAATCATGAGTTGCGACTCGAATCAGAGTTGCTGACTCTGCCAACACGCAGGTAATGCGGGTTTCGTGGCGCGTGGCAACACCCGCTTGGTTTTGCGCAGCTGTGATGCGCGTGATCTCACCATGCCGATGGTATGTATACTTCTGCGATCATGTTGTGTTTCCTTTTCTTGGACGCCAATATGACGTGTACGTATCTTTTTTGGCTGCGTTTTCCGAAGCGCTGGGCGCACAGATTTTCATGCAGAATGTGACAAGGCTTGCACTTTCTCTCTGCAGATTTATTTCGAACCCAGCAATGATATGCAAGACTCAGGAGGCGTTGGGGGAGAAGTCGAGGTTGTGAATTGTATGTTGCAATCAGCGATCTGGAGTGGAGAGGGCAGGCCAAGAAAGGTGGTTGAGAATGGAAATGGGGTTGTGTCGTGATGGAGATATTGCTGGAGGTAGTGCTTTAATTGGTTCGAAGCTTTGTCTGTCGCGTTCAGGCCCCTCACAGCACTTCTAGGGTCCTCCCAAGAAGGTTTATTCGAGGCCTGGCGACGGCAGTTGTCAAGAATAGGTAAGGTTTCGACGCATCTCCACAGCACAGGAGAATGCCTGGTGTGAACATCTCTACGCTCACACCTCCAGAAAATGTGTGCCCGCTTTAGTCGAAGAGTTGCTTGAGAAGTGAAGTGAGCTGCTGAAGTTCTGGAGCAGCAGCCTCGCGCTCGTTAACGAAGGCGCTCTTCGCTTTTTCAATCTGCCAACAAGTTGCAAGAATCAGGGTGTGAAGTTGGGTCAGGCTGATAAACGCGTGGCCAAACTAGAGTGGATGGAGACCTCTTCTTTGCAGCTGGCCAAGCACTTTTTGTGGCGATCATGGATCATGCGTTCGAATCTCCTCTTTGCGCCTGTGCAGCTTTCGACCAATTCGTGCTTTTTGATCAAGAGACTCTTTCCTCTCTTGTACACCGACGCGATCTATCCGAGGTCCGAACGTGATGAGCGCTTTGGCATCGATTGCATATTGCCCGTCAAATTCAAAGTGTTGGGATCCCACCTTTGAGCGAATTCGGTCACGCCTTGTCTTGAACTTTTCATGGACCGCTTTCTTCTGCGTCAATTCTTTTTCAGAAAGCTTCTTCAAACTCTTGACATGCTCCTCCATCTGCGGCACGAAATTCCACTGTCATTGAGGCGAGGGGCATGCGTGCTGTTCTAATACGGACGATCGCTAAAGCCCATGAGTTGCTCACGCGACCTTTTCCTTCGCGTTCGCGCACAGCGAGCGGACTTTGGCCATCAGCATACTTCTCTCTTTGTCCATAACCTTATTGTGGGCCTCTTTCTTTGCCTGTATCACCATCCAACGCTCAAATCTCATTGAGTGACACGATAAAGGATGATCTTTTGGCCTTCCCAGTCATCGACAACTGGAGGGAATCGTGTATGAAAACTTGCGAAACTCAGCTGTCATGCCAGGGGGGTTACATCTTCCATACGCTTGAAGAGGGTTTGCAGCTTTTGGACCAAGATCGGCTGCGAGTGACCGCTGTGGGAAATATCTTCTGGGGAATCTGTGGATGGGCAATGATCACGCTCGTCCGTTGAAATCACACCGTCGGCCTCAAGCGCTGACGATCCAATTGAAGAGCAGTCCTGTACGGTGAAGACGAGCATTACGATAAAAGCACGCGGAAACAAGAAAGGGCCTCCTTGGTACTGGGCAGGAAGCATGCCTCGAAGTCGATTTTCTGCGAGAGTTTTTGGACTGGTGAGAGCACATTGGCGCTGCTTGTTGCGATTTCGTCATCCGAATTCATATCGTTTTCGTTGCGTGCTCGGAACTGAGCTTCAATTTCTCTGGCGTCGTCCATCTCCATATCCAGGGCCTGGGTGTGCAAGTTTTAGTTCCATCCTCAGCGCTGCTAAGGGTTGCAGCTCACGAACAGAATGGTTGGGCAAGACAACGTACTTTGAATGATCTGCGTCCAACCGTGGAGAGTGGTAGGTCTGCATCATGATTATTTCCCTTCACAGCGTCTTGCAAGAGAGCTGGGTTTTCGAGCGAGTCCCTCGCAAAGGGCAAAGAGTCGCGTCCCACACCATCACCTTTGACCGCAGTGGCAACGCCACTCAGCGCACTTGCGTCCAGGTGGCCTGCGATCGCCTTTCTGCCCGAAAGCTGGCTGCCGCTGGGCAGCGTTTTCTTTTGCTGAGGATGGCGTACTGCAGTCCCACTCGGGGTAATTGTTTTGGCAGTGCTCGAGCGAGAGGCTCGACGAACAATGGGGGAATCGACGATCGGTTCCAGCGGCGGTTTTTCAGGGGAGCCCTGCATACTGCTGGACTGGATCCAATTTGACACACGATCCTTTGAAGGAGTTGACGGATCTTTGTCAATTGCGCCATCAAAGCCAGACTTCTTCGTTTCTTGCTGAAGCTTCTCGCGTTCAATCTGCTGGTGTGATACGAAGAATCGTTCAAGTGGTAGGTGCTGCTGAAAAAACTTCTACTTGGCCACAATCTGCTCTCTGCATCAAACCTTTTCGATGGGCGTCTGATATTTTACCTTCTGCTTCGCTTCAGAAGCCGGTGTTTTCTTCCCTGCTTCTCGGTCTTTGCACTTCTTCTCTTCTTCATCCTGTTTTCCACTAGTGTTACGAAACGGACAGGCAATTCGCTGGTTGAGCCGCGCTCATGGGATCTCTCTTATCGGCGAAACTAATCTTCGAGGAGGTGCTCGCACTTCTCGTGCGGCAAGCTTCTGCCGCCCTTGTTCTCCTCGGTTTCGCTGCCTTGACTCCTCCTGCAGCGAGACGTTTGCCGTTATCATAACTGATCATTACTGATTCGAACACAGCCCGATTTCATTCGAGACAAATATCTGTACTGATAATCTTGGGTGATTCAACGGTAATTTCGAAACGAGCCTGCACCAGCAACTTGGCCTGCAACTCGTCTTTCCTCCGTGTTTGCTTTCCTCGCGCTGTGTTCTCTTTGACCTTCTTTTGAAGAGTTGCTCTCTGGACGGGTGGCGGATTTCAATTCGTTGCACATGTGTCGTTGCACATGTGTTCTGCAAACAAAGCTAGTCTCATGTGCACTGGATCATTTCACATCTCGAGGAATGAGAGATGCACCTTGGCATCACGAGATGCGGCAAATGGCCTTCGTCCATTTTCTTGCTCGCCGTCAGAGCCACTGTCAGACATGTCGAAGGCCGAGGGGGTGTCCTTTTTTTCGCCTGACGTCTCACTGCCCACCGCACTTGGAAGACTGTAGACGAAGTTCGATGTCACAGAGCGACGTCTTTTCTGAGCAGGCTGGACCTGAGAGCTGTTTGTGATCACCTTTCTCTTTGTTGTTGGACTGTAGCCATGCCTCGTGAGCCTCTCGATCATATCTGCGTTTGGTGGGGTAAATCAACGATGTGTGATTCATTACTACTCAAGTGAGGAATACTCGAGAGTGACATGCTGCATGCACACTGATCCCAAAATTGAGAGGGACTTTTGTGCCTTGCTTTTTTTCGTCTTTGATTGGGCGAAGCCCTTTCTGCTGAAGTTTCTGTTTGAGCTGTGGGACGGTAAAACTCTTCAGGTCCGAGGCTTCTTGTCTTTCGTGGCCGTCGTCATCGTCGTCGTCATCGTCGTCTTCCTGACTCAATTCCTCTTTCGTCTGTCGCCAGGACCTTTCTGACTGTTAGTATCATGTTCTGGGTTTTTTCTACTCAACGGTCCGAAATCTGTTGACAGTGCAATGTTAATGGAACAGTGGGGATGGAGCATTTCCCATTTCAATCTTCAGGGAGGTTCCGCACCGCATCCTGTGGCAGATTTCCTTCGCTGATAGCATCCTGCAGACGAGCAACGAGATCTTCATTCTTTCCCGTAATTGAAAGACCACGTTTCTTCAGCTGGTTTTTGAGCTGGTACACCTGGATTGATAGTTCGCGAGGTTCAAGTTTGCGAGATTCAAGAAAAATCTCGGCTCGGAATTGGATAGAGAATCGGCTATTTCAGCAGTATCAACAACAGGGAATCACCTCCAGGCTGCTTGTGTTGGTCAATCCGTCTTCGACATACTCCTCGTCGACGCCCTTCGCTGCCGCAAGGATTGTCGACGCCGGCGGTACACAAGACTCCTTGCGCCCATTCTGAAAAGCGGAAGGTTACTCATTTTTGTATCATCTGGAAGCATATCATCTTCGTTACTGTTTTCTGAAACTTTGGGACTGCGATGCCGATCAAGTTCATCGCTGTTTAGATCAGTGATGTGGGCTCTCGAAGGGAGTCACCAGTGTGGTAGTGGCGTTCTCGTTGTCAGAATTTCCATCGCATGAGCCTCGTGCAGTAAAGCGCTCGAGTCGAGTGATCAAATCTGCCGGTAGGCAAAGGAGATGAATGCTACACCTCAAATTTGGACCAGAGATTTTCCTGCCATTTTCGCTGGAAGTCATGTATCTGAAAATTGACACAACAGCGCACAGAAGAGGAATCGGCGTTCGTGATCCTGTATTTACCTTTCTTTCGGCCGTCAGTCGGCATGTTCCTCTCGGCGAGCAGTTCCCTGAGGTCAGCACATACCAAGCTTTGCAGATTCAAGCCCGCCTATGCACCACAATTCCAGCCATCAATGTTTCTGGCGATGCACAACATCTCAGGACCATGATAGTTGGGACTCAAGAACATCGGGCTGCAAACGGATTCACCGCTAGCGTCGTGTGCAATTGCTCAGGTTCTTGCGTCAGTTTAGCTCTGGATCGGTGCGTGGGCATCAAGTCCACGTCACTTTCTCCGCTGATCTTCTGCTCTTGAAGGACCTCGGAGCCCGATGTTGAGCCTCCCTTCGTCTCGACGTGGACAACATTGCCGTCATTGTCCATGACAGCAATTTTTCGCCGGCTTGTGTTCATCTACGAGCCTCCCAACGATTCAAGACGCTTTTGTTGCGGCCGAGGAGGTGAAGAGTGCAAAATCAAAAGATGATTCTTTTGAGCTTCTAATGTAGCTTTGCAGATTGTGTGTCGGCAAGGGATAGTATCCGAAATCCTTCGGTTGGCACATGCCGCTTGCAAAAGGGGGCTAGCCTGAACACTTAATGGCGTTGTCCACGCTTTGGCACCAGGAAGTAGGGAAAAGAAGCATTCGGCATCTTGCGAGGCGCAAAAGCTGATCAACACCTGCGGGTGGGGCAAGTCGGCAAGTGAGTGTGCGGCCCTACAAGTCAAGGGCTAGCTCACGATTGATCGCTGCGTACGAAATCCCCTTTGAGCGCGTACCGTTTCGTTATCATATCGCGGAAGAGGCCTTTCCATCGTCAACGCAACCGTTCTGCCGTCCACGCTGACCTCGAGCTTGGTGCTTAGGTCGATATGCAGGATCTCGTCGATTTCCTCCTACGGGCCCCACGGCAAATCGTTCGATTACGGCAAATCGTTCGATCACGGCAAATCGTTGGGAGTAGAATCATCATTAGCATTGCGCCGGTGTAAGAACTGGAAAGTTAGATAACTACGGTAATAGACTCTGCCGAAAAGGTGAGTGATCGCTTACATCCTCTTCCTGGACGGTCAGCGAAATGCACCTTGCAGTAATGTCCAACTTCTGGGTATGGACATAGGGCAGGTCAGCTCACTAGATATGCTGTGAATAGACTGTGTCTTCATAGGACTCAAGGCTCTGGGGGGCGATGTGACCTCTGGGACCACGTATGTTTGAACTCCAATAGCTGTACAACGCCCACGTTAGAGATAGCGTGCGCAGCATGGTATCCGTCACAAAGGAAGGGCTGGGCGTTGAGGAAGTTGGTACAGAAATCCCAAGAGCCAGGGCAGTAGTAAGTCACTCATCGGCGTGGGTGAACCAATGTGGTCGACTCTGAAGGTGTTGAATACATCCTTTTCCTGTTGGTCCAACAGCCAGGCAAGGAAGCTGCGGCGCTGCTCCTTGGTCCTGTTTGACGGTTGGAAGTCATGGCGAACCACGTCCGCTGCGCTAAACTGCTGTGTGACTGGTCGGATATTGAGTGAGACAGCACCTGCCTTCGTCGTCACACGACGATTCGCACAAAGTGCGAAATTTCTGCGTGAGCGCGTCTGAGTTGAAGCGTGGGTTTTGCTCCTCGCACCACTCATCACTTACCTGCTCACATTTTGTCGGGCATGAGCTTGTGCGTGGCGAATTGCAAATATCGGGTCATTGTGATCTGAGAACTGCGATTATTCAACAAATGCGTTGGGCCAACCAGCGTGACTGGTTCGATGCCGATGGCGCCGAGGATTGTGGTTAGAATCGCAATACCAAGTGATGCGTTTGCAACCGACCTAGGCCGCGGGCGCTGTCAAAGAGCGCAACACATTGCGAGAGGAGGAGGGACAGGATTCGGCGCACCTCTGCCCTTCGGTCGTGATGAAGTTTAGGAGGTCGACGACCTTCTGCCCTCGGCGCTGAGTCTGCTGGGTGTCGCTCAGCAGGAAAGACTGGGTCACACCCTGCGCAACAGCAACAATTAGTCCTCCGAGGATTTCACAGTTGATGTTACTCCAGCGCATCGCGGTATTACTGTGAATCCGTTTTGTGCTGTTGTTACCCGAGCATTCATGAAGACTGACATGGTTTCGAGAACTTGGTTGGTTAAAGTCGGGTCCTGCGCCTCCTTTGCTCGCACGAAGCCATCAAAAAGAGTGTCCAAAAGATGTTCCCCAAGCGGAATGCAAGCTGCGCGGTCGGCGAGGTCAGTGCGCGATCCGGTTTGTGGCGCAAAATGAGAAGAGGTGAGGTTCAATCGGACCCACCGTTTGTGTAGTGCTCGCCCGTGGTTGCCATGATCTTCAAAAGAGCAATGAGAGCGGATTGTGCGTCATCAGCCTCCTCACCGGAGAGCTTGACCACGAGCCCCTCGTACGATAGACGCAGTGCCGAGCAAAACTTTGGAAGAACAAGAGCCGGGAGTGTTGCCGTCTCACTTTTGGTCGGATCGTCAGACGATTCAGGAATAATTTCTGAATCTATTTGACCCTCATCATCCTCCGAGTTGAGTAGATAGTGGGTGAAGATCGTCTGCATGACCTCCCTAGCCTCTGCTGCTGCAATGCTGCTGCACGCCTCAGCCAGCAGGTCACTTAGCAATTTGGCTCCATCAACGTCTAGCTGAGGAACAGTTTCCGCATCCCTCAGACCCCTGATAAATCTGGCCCGGTTCATGAAGGAATTCGTCTTCGTCGAGCGGAGCACGCTGCCTAAGGTCTTGTGCAAAGTGCGCGCCATCGCAGCGTCGTTGTCCCTACCCTTGAAGCAGGTGCGCAGAAAGACACACGTTCAATCCCCTGGAACCTGAGGCTCGGCCAAGGCAATCGCTTTCTGGGAACTGCTAGCACGCACTCGTAGTCAATATGCCGACAACGCAAGCGCGGGCAGCTGTTTGCTCACAAACTCACGCTTCTTCTTCGTCTCCCACTCGATGTCCAGTTTGTCCTTTTTTTTTTAGGTTGACTGAGTCTCCCGGTACCTTTCCTCTGTCGCGAAACGATTTCGCCGGCACAAAGACAGGCCGGCACAAAACGATTTCAACAGGAGCACGCCGTGCCCGTCCGAGCTCCCCTCTGAAGCGCCAGGATAGAGCTTTCAATTGTATCTTCGCGTCTGGCATTGCATACTCATTGTTTCTCGGACCCGGCGCAACGTTTCGCAGGCAGCTACTTGGATCATGTTCATCGCAGAAGAGCAGCAATTCGATCACTTCCTTGCCCAGCTCTCTGGGACTGTGGTGAAAGACAGCAACGTGATGGGCAACAACGGTGGCGTCAAAGGTAAAGGAAAGAAAACAAAGGACGGATTGAATCGGCAGGGGGGGAGGGTGCATGCGATAAAGAAGTCTGCCCGCGATGGCGGGGGTTCAAGTGACGACTCATTGTGGGACGAGGATCTGGAGGACATGTCCACAAATGCATTTCCTTTGCAGCAGGGCAAAAAGTTGAGGCTTGCAAAGGTTAGCCTTATGGTAGATATGCCCGACGATACGAGCGACTTCAGAGATTATGCTAGAATGCTTTCAGATGATCTCGAGAAGGAGGCAAAGAAAAGGTGCGGATATTGCCAGGGGATTCTAGACATATCCCAGGTGCTCCTGCAAGAAATTCAGTCCCAGGTTTTTTGGGTAAGAGCATCCTTACTGAATGCACAGGAAAACGGCGAAAAACGGTGCCTTGACGGATCACTCGAAAAGCGCCGCTGCACTGATCAAGAAAGAGCGCGAGTGGGCCAGCGCCGAGGTGAAGAAAATGGAGGAGTCGATGAGAGCTTCGGAACTCGAAACTCAAAGAGAGGTTAGTCCTCGGAGTGCACTCACCTGGCGAATTTACCTTTTGACTTGAAGCGCCGTCTCTAAGAGACAGCCAAGATGCTTCTCAGTCTCTCTGTGCATTCGTTGTAAGACCTCCTCAGCGCGCGCGTGTACAACCAACGTTCAAACGTATTTTGACCAGATGCGACACATAACCAAAGAAGGAGGGGTATTATGCAAAGAACTGACAAACTGCGAAAACATGGTAATCTGTCAACCGTAGATCGTTTCGTGCAAAATACACGTAAGGCACTTTGACATTCAGCACAAAACTAGGAAAAGACAGAGCTGCGTGGCGTTCATGGAACTTTGTCAAAAGAACGCAAAGAAATATTTCGCAAGTGTGTCGACTTTCAGCAATCATTCCAGAAGAGGCACTGTGAACTTTTTGACGAACTAAGCGATACTGCGCGCCGGTTTTGCCCCGGGCTGCCAGAAGTTGAGTTTTCATCCCGAGTGTGATAAGCAACATCTAAGCGTGGCTTTTGCAGGCACACGCAGCTCCAGGCAGAACTC
>ENA-UOXV01006144-UOXV01006144.1-marine-metagenome-genome-assembly--contig:-NODE-6144-length-12768-cov-6.655077_pt1 | contig 12768 bp, 7 predicted proteins | sample MGYA00238165_ERZ766961 | MGnify/ENA primary metagenome ERZ766961 (study PRJEB28924, sample SAMN03173240) | marine metagenome | biome: Marine; feature: Water; material: Subsurface seawater | place: North... | reverse complement strand
GATGGGAGCTCGAACGCTTCCTCGTGACAAAGAGTTTGAGATCGCGCTGCCATGGGCGCGAGAGCTCCTCGCTGCTCCGATTCGCCTACGCAGAGGAGACTGAGGGTCTGTATCTTTGGCAGCTGGCAGCAGGGAGGAAGCCGCTTCATGGATCTCCGCACTGAAGCTTGCGATTGAAGAGGCTCCCCGCATTCTTTCCTAGAACGATGCGATGGAGGTGTATGAATGTTCTAGGACTATTCTGGGAAGTGATTGCGATCGATCCCGACAGAGACCCTGCATGAATACTGCAGGCGTGCACAGCATGGTGGTCATACTCCATGACACAAAGCGTTCATGTCAATGAGATTTGAAGTGAACCTAGAGCCTGCTCCTGAAAGCATCAACACATGCCCTGTCGCCTACCCTACCGCACCAGCAGATCCCGGCACGCCTCACATGATGCCGAGCAGCTTCTTGATCTTCACGACAAGCTTCCAGTCATCTTTGGGCACGTCATCACGGAAATGCTCCTTCAGCAGGTCGATGGACTCGCGATTGAGCTTGGACACGAAGAGCGATTCGTGTGACCAGTGCCGCCCAAGCGTGTACTCCTTCATGTTGCGCTTCTGCTCGATGCGGATGGCAATATTGCCCGAGAGACGCGTCGCCGCATCGATCGGCTTCTTGTCTTTTTCGATCGACATCACCATCCCGAATTCGAGGCTCTCTTCCGACACTTGCTGTGTCTTGGCGTCGCCCGTCCACTTGACTGAAGGGATAACCACGGGGCAGCCGAGTCGCAACGTGCCCTCAAGCACATCGACACCCAGGATGTACGGATCTTTCTTGTTGAAAATACAGCGCTCGTCAACAATCTTGAAGAGACAAGGCCAGACGGCCTTCTTTTTGGCGGCCTCCTTTTTGGCGGCCTTGATGTCGGCCACGCGCTTCGTGAATGAGTCGAACAAGTGGTAGATGATATCGGCCTTGTAGATCGGGATCCCGATCTCCTTGGCTTGCCTCTCCGCGTCGGGAAGGACCTGGACGTCGAACGCCAAAATGCATGCATATGCCTCTTTGATTGAATTCATCGGGTTCCCGCTGACCCAGTCGCCTGTTTGCGCGTACTCTTTCTCGCACATTTTGACCCACTCCTTCTCTCTCTCGAGCATCACCCCGCAGCGCATAACGTCGAGCTTCGAGACCGGACCAATGCCGATGCCTGAGACGGGGATAGGCTTGTTGGGGTTGCCGTCGCGATCCTCGCCGGGCTGCTCGAGGAATTGAAGCAGCGCTTCGAGCGAGCCAAGCGTCGAGGCCTGCACGTAGACACCGTCCTCGTTCTTCCTCACTTTCTTGAGAATACCTCCCAGGTCCTTCATGACCTCGTCCTTGAGCTCTTCAATGTCGTCGTCTTCGCCCACAACATAGCAGTTTGAGCCCGCAAGTGCGCGCTCGATGCCTGTCGCACAAATTTTCACACCGATCGCGCCCTTGATCTCCTTGTGTTGGATGTACGGCGTCTTGACGCGCATCTCCTTCATTGGCTGCGGCGTGAGCAGCGACCGGATTTGGGTGACAATGGGCCCGTCGAGTCCACACACGACGATTGTGTCTTTCTCACGGATACGTCCATTCACCACAATAACATCCATGGTCGTGCCAAGACCCTCAATCGCCTTGACCTCAAGCACCGTGCATTCGAGGTTCTCGTGGTACATGATCTTATCGGTGAGCATCTTGGACGGAAGGGTCGAAAGAAGGAAGAGAAGGTCCATCATGCCGTCACCAGAATGAGCTGAGGTCGGAACCATGTTGAGAAACGACCGCACATCTTTGTTCTCGTAAAACACACACGCGTTGAGGCCTTGCTCTGCAAGCTGGGCCTGCGCAAAGTGGTAGCGGTCTTCGAATTCCTGCTTCACCTGGTCGGTCTGCAACTCCAGTGCCGACTGAACGGGGAGTTCAGGGTGCGCCTCCCAGCCGTACAGGCGGTCGATTTTGTTGAGGGCGATTACGAATGGTGCCTTGCGCTTCTTGAGCAGGCCAATCGACTCGATCGTTTGCTGCTCGAGACCGTGCATGATGTCAACAACGAGCACTGCCAGATCGCAAAGCGAGGAGCCGCGTGTGCGAAGGTTCGTGAAGGACTCGTGTCCAGGAGTGTCGATGATAAGCAGACCAGGAACGTTGTACGTGGTCTTGTGCAGCTCGAGACAAGGTAATGTCTTCTCCGTGACAGCATCGATTGGGAAGTAAGACGCACCGATCTGCGAATCCAAGGCACATCAGCAGCCCCTTAACTCAAATTTTTCGTTCTCGTGGGCGGGTCGGGGCCCGAGAATGGCGACAGGGCGTGGGCGCTGGACTGGATGTGCGCACCTGCTGCGTGATGCCGCCAGCCTCTCCATCCTGCACGTTCGTGCGGCGAATTTTGTCGAGGATCTTGGTCTTACCTGTAGCCCACGACACAACCCTGAGATGCAAGCAACTTTGAAGTATGGGATACGAGCAGAGTGGCCGCCATACGCACGGTGCCTCAGTGTTAAAAAGCTCAAAAACGGTGTTCCACACAGTCGGATTGAGAAAAGTTGTTGCATGTTTTCGTGTCCTCCTCGGCATCGTGCACGCACGGGTGACTGACAATGGGGACGTGCCCTAACAGGACCGCGGGTGCTGTGACAACGGGAGCGGACCTGTGTCAACGTGGCCGAGCACGCAGATAACTGGGCAGCGCAAGTCGTCCTTGTTCTTCTTCTTGAGGTTCAGCTCGATCTTCTTCAGACGGCGTGTCTCCGCACGCTTTTTGTTGAGACGGATCGTCCGCTGTGTGCGCGAGAGCTTGTTTCCATCGGAGTCGTACTCGCTTTCCGAGTCTCCCACCTCATCCTCATCCTCCCCCTCTGCCGCTGCAGCTGCAGCGCCATCTGCGCCCTCGCCATCCGACGCGTCGTCCTCCCAATTTTCCGCCACATTGGCCAGTTCCTTTGCCCGCGCCTCGGCCGCAGCTTGCGCCTCCTCCATTTCCTTGGCGCGCCTTTGTCGCTCCTCGGCCAGCGCGCGAAGGCGATCCTTGCGCTCTTTTTCCGCCTGCTTCAACTCGTTTTTGGACATGCGCTTCACCCCACCCGGAGCAGGCTGCTTCTCTTCACCTTCGTCATCCGACGAGTCCCCGTCGTCGTCCCCGGTTTTCTCTGCGCGCGGCGGGACGATGCCCTGCGCCTCGAGCTGCTTGCGGTAGGCCTCATTCTTGGCCTGCTGCTCGCGCTGCTTCTTGCTCAGAAGCTTGCCCTCCTTGCGTAGCTGCTCCTCCTTTTCCTTCTTCTTGTCTTTCTTGGCCTGGCGGCGCGCCTCGGCCTCCTCCTCTTCCTGCTTGAGCAGCTTCTCCTCCTCCTCCTTGCGCATCCGCTCCTCCTCTTCCAGCTTCTGGAGGCGCTCCTCCTCCTCCTTCTTGAGCCGCTGCAGCTCCTGCATCGCCGCCACGGCAGCGCTCACCTTCTTCTTCGGCGCCTCTTTTTCACCCTTCTTGCTGGTGGGCTCGCCAGCACCCGGGTTCTTCTTTGCTTCCGCTGCCTTGGCTGCCTTCTTTGCCTCGGCTTTGGCCTTGTTCGCAGCCTGCGCCTCCTCTTCCTTGAGACGTTTCTCCTCAAGAGCTTTCTTTCCCTCGTCCATCAGCTCCGGCTTCATTACACGCACGAAAGCCTCGCCGACGTCCATGCCCAGCGGTGTACTAGCGGGAAATACCATCGCGACGCCGTCCTCCTCAGTCAGGCCCAAAAGCTTCCCAGAGCACAGCATGCCCGCCGAGTTGCTTCCCTTGAGCTTGACCGACTTGATTGTCGTCGTCCCCGCACCGAGATCCTCGTCGAAAACCTCCGAGCCAACCGGCGCGAACGCGACTTTGAGACCGGACTCGACATTTTTGGCGTTGGTAACGACAGAAGCGGTGCCGAATCCCCCGTCGGACACGACTAAGCACTTGAGGTTTTTATCCTTGGGGTGCGGAGCGACATCTTTGATCACGCCAACGACGACACCTTGAAAGACGCAGCCCTTGACCTTTAAGATTTCCTTCATGATCTTATTCTCCTCCGGGGAAAGCGGTGGCATCTGCACGTCGGACTCGGCTTCGTCCTTCTCGTCCTTCTTGTCCTTCTTGTCCTTCTTGTCCTTCTTGTCCTTCTTGTCCTTCTTGTCCTTGCTTTTCTCTTCGGCTTTCGGTGGTGGCGGCGCCTCTTCCTCATCTTCGTCCTCATCTTCATCCTCGTCCTCGTCATCATCGCCCATAAGCGCTGCGAACGAGGCTGCACCGCCAGTCTTGGGCGCCGGCGCAGGTTCGTCGTCGTCATCGTCGTCGTCGTCGTCGTCGTCGTCGTCGTCACCAAGAGAGAGAGCTGCGAAGGAAGTAGCAACTTTGCCACCTTTCTTGGGCGCCGGTTTTTGATCAGATTCGTCTTCATCGTCGTCCTCGTCCTCGTCCTCAGAACCCGCCAGCGCAGCGAAAGACGCGACGGCCTTCTTGTTCTTGCCCTTCTTGCCAGACTTCACCGGCATGGCGATGCCCTCTTCTTCTTCGTCCTCGTCGTCACCACCCGCTGGGGTCACAACCGCAATTGAAGACACCTCGTCGTCCTCATCAGCTGCTCCGCCACCCTTCTTCTTGGCGCGCTTGTCCTTCTTTGCCTGCGACTTGCTCACGCCACCAGCCGGCTTGTCTGCCTCGGCCTCTTCAGCATCGAGGTTGTCCCAGTCAATATCTTCCTTCTTCTTCCGCGGCATACCACCACGACCCATCTCGCCCAGTACGTGCTGGACGCCCTCACCGGGGTATACTGTGTCCCCTTCGTTCGTTGGTGAGCTCCCGGGGAGGAGCTAGAGAACTTGGCTTGTGAGAGTGCGACAGCCTGCACACCCCACCCAGAGGGGCAACTTTCCTTGCACCTTGTTTCGAGGTCTGGTCTGCCTGCCGTTCTCTGGCACTGCAGCGTCGACCCGGACAGAGAGTGACACACGCGAGCCGATGCAAAAGTCAACACACAAAAATTCATCCAAAAATAGGAATCTTACCAATTGCTAATCTTGATCCAGGGTAAGACACTTTCTGGAATTGACTTTGGGAAACGGAGTGACTGAAACCCAAAGTCAATTCAGTGACTGAAAAGACCAACGGCACCACAAAGCCTGGAGGTGCCTACTTCCGCTGGCCTGGGCGTGATCAGGATCAGGCTAGCGGGCGGTCCGCGCAGGGGGCACCGCGGGTGACGGAGCTGCCTCGTGTGATTGCCACGCAGTGTGGTGAGTCGGCGGGGGCGATGGATCAGTCCGCGGGTGCCACCCTCGTGGCGCAGCGGAAGCTGAACGAAAAGAGGGCAACGATGAGCCTGCGGCTGCAGACCGCATACCGCGCGCGGCTGGGGCGACGTGTTCTGTGGCGCCGTCGTAAGCTGTACATTCATGCCAAGGAGACGCGCGCTGCTATTCAGATCCAATGTGCGGTTCGCGTTTACATCGCAAAGCGCAAGGTGGCGCGCCAGCGAGCTCTCGTCCAGTATCTCAAGTTCGTGCAGGTGCTGAAGCCGGGAATGAAGAACATGACGCAGCAGGACATGGAGGCCTATGCGGCGATCAAAATGCAGGGGGCTTGGCGGCGGCGTCAGGCGTACTTCCAGGCAAAGCGGATGAAGGGTGCTCGCGCCTACTACAACATGCTGGAGAAGAAGTATCAGGGCGAAAAGCACATCACGTTTGACGAGGTTGAGACTTTGGCCGCAAGCAAGATGCAGGCCATTTGGAAGGGAAAGAAGGCACGGCGCGTCACCGACAAGATGAAAGACGAACGAGACGTGGAGAAGAAATACAAGGCGGCTGTGATGATGCAGAAGATCGCGCGCGGGAAGATGACGCGGAAAGCTCTCCAGAAGGAAGCCAATGACAAGAAGATGAAGCGGCTCGCGGGTTTCTTCCGCAATGGATGTTTCTTCAAGTGCTGGCAGATTTGGCTGAAGCACACGGACACGCAACTTCACTTCAAGGAGGTTGCAGGACGCACGCTTGGGCGCTGGATGAACGGAGGCATGGTGCGAGGCTTCAACGCGCTTAAATTTTACGCAGAGGCCAAGGCCGACAAGCGTCTCAAAGTCCACAATGCTGCGATCATGGCGGTAAAGCACGATCTGGATCCGCGCGACCGTATCTGGGCGCACTGGGCGGACTTCATGGACGACCAGCGAGAGCTGTGGGCGAAGGTCGGGGAGAAGTGCTCCTCGTTCCTGCATCTCATCACAGGCGACTTCGTTAGGACAGCCTTCCAGGCCTGGAAGGAGATGATGTTGAAAGACCGAAAAGCGAAGCGACGGCGGACGCACTATCGTGCGTTCACAGCGTGGAAGGCATGGCAGCAGTGGCTTGGTACAAAGCGAGCGCTGCGGGAAATTGAGGACAAGATTCGGAGCAAGTGGGCCGCGCAATTCGCGCGCATGCAGCTCGAGGAATTGAAGTGGTGCGTCGATGACCTTCTGTACAATCGCTCGCTCGTCGGCGACGCTGTGAAGTGCTGGCTGAACAAGACTGTCATCCACGCCTTCCGCACTATCGACGACTTCGCGCAGACGCAGATCCACTACCGCCGCACGGTCGCAAACTTTCGGCGCCGCTACGAGCTGCGCTCTGCCATGCCCATCATACGCTCGTGGCACGAGATTTCGGCAGAGCGCGCACACAACAAGCGGCAGTTGAAGAAGGCGATCTTCACGCTGTACCGCCGGCGCGTGCAGGAGTGCTGGTCCACGTGGACAAGTCTCATTCACGACCGCAAGCTCGCGGAGCGTGAGATGGCGGCCAAGGGCAGCAAGACGCTCATGCGGATCGTAAAGCGTCCGATGGTGAACGCGTTTGAGGCGTGGAAGAAGCTGTACGAGGAAGAGCGACGCAACCGCGAGATTTTCGCCCGCATCTCGTACCGCTGGCAGAACGCCGAAGTCGTCATGTCCTTCACCAACTGGGTGATTTTCGTCGACATCGCGATAGAAGAGCGCCGCGAGGCGCTCCGCGCAGCAGTGCTTGAGGCCATGCAGTGCGGTGATCTTGCCACGCTGCTGCGCACGGCTAAGGCACAGCAGCGTTCGTACCACCGCGTGAACCTTGAAGAAGTGATGCGAGAGGTGCTGGAGGAAGAGCAGGGCCACCTGGCGCAGCTTGCCGCAGTGCAACCGCGCTACGCACCCGCCGGCCTCCCAGCGGGGGCGAGCGGTCGCGCGGGCGCACGCCCAGGAAAGAAGGCCCGTCGCGAGGTGGCGCTGGCTCGGGAGGAGTCTGTGTCGCCGCTGCGGGCCCGCCCCTTGCGCGGCAGCGGAGTCGACGCCGAGCTTTCCGCGGAGTTGGGTTCGCCGCGCGGCTCGGTGCGGCGCAGGACGAGGGGCGGAGGCGGCGACGCGGTGCCGATGCCGGACTTCATCGACGAGGGGCCACCGCTGCACGCGGCGCCCGAGCTGGCGGAGCGCAGGCGGGTCAAGCAAGTCCTGCCGCCATACCTGCGCGGCTCGGCGCCGGGCCGCACGATGCCGGCGGGCGGGCACAGCAGCAGGGGCGTGCGCTTCCAAACGGGTGGGCAGTCGCCTATCGCAGCGGACTGGCCAGAGGAGGCACGCAGGGGCGGCGGCGGCGGCGCGGCGGCGGCGCTGGCGGCAACCATGCCGGCAGGCGACGACCCGATCCGCGAGCTCGACCTGGGCGACGCGACCGCGTACCCTCTGCTGGGCTTCGACGCCGAACTGCCGTCGCGCGACGCGGACGGCGTGAAGGCGGCGCTCTCGCAGTTTGAGAGCGCGGCGCGGCGCGACGCGCGCGGCGCGAAGCGCCAGGGCGTGTTTCCGCCCATCAAGAAGGGGCGCGCCGCGTGGCCGTCGATCGACGACGCAGACGATGCAGCGCTCGGCCTGGCGGGCCGGATCGACGATGCGCGGGAGGACCTTTCCCTCCCGCCCGTCGTCGCGGCGCCGATTGCGATGCCGACAATGATGGACGACTGAGGGGTCGCGTGTTCACACGTGTGCGTGTGCGTGTGCGTGTGTGAGAGAGTTGGGGCGAGTGTGCGTGTGTGTGCGCGCGCGTGTGTGTATTTTCTGTGGATAGCAAGGGCTGGCGAGCTGCGTTCAGCTCTGTGGGCCAGGTAGCATTCATGTGGACGAGCAAGAATTTGTACAGTCTGACATATCATCCCGCTCCTCGTTCCCGCTTATCCAGCTAGCTAGCATGCGCGCTTGTCACGGCACATCCTCTGCGCCACCGGCTCCGCGCTCCTCCTGACAAGTTGTGTTTTGTTGACATTTTGATTCTTTTCCAATCCAACCCACTTCATGTGTCCTCCGTTCTACCCGCGAACCACGTGCCCGCAGCTTGCCCCTCACACTCTGCCACCCACACTGCTCTCATAGCTCGTAATCGGCTTCCTGCGGCTCTACGCTCTCTCCCGCTGCACGAGCACTCATGATCTCATCGATCCCGTTCCGCACGAATCTACTGAGTGAGAACACAACGGCTAGAGTCGCGACAAGGACAAAGAACCAGCAGCATGCCACCATCACCGAGCTGCCTGTGAGATACAGCCGAGTATACAGCACGCACGCCTGCCAGCAGCACGAAACCCGAGTCGGCGCAAGCAGTCAGTAGCTGCAGAGCCGTCACACTTCGCGCGAGAGCGCAACAGGGACTGTGAGCATTGCGCACCTTGGCTGCAACGTCGCACGGGAACGCGTACGCAGTTGTTGGCGCCTTCCCGTTCTGAAGCGAGGCGAGACCCGCGAGGTGCGGGAGTCGCATCGCAACGAGCACCTGACCTCCCACGTGAGTCGTCAGCGCATCTTGCGCCACCTCGCCAGCCCACAGGACCCACGCCCCACGGACAACACCGGGGCGAGCTGTCTGCAGGGCGGAACTCACAATGGCTACCATCTCGACGAGGAAGAGGAAGTGAGTCAGGGCGTGCCCCTGCCGGCCGCGCACAACGCGGTCACTCCCCCTCCCTGCTGCGGGGCGCTGCCCGGCCGCTCTGCTCATCTCCGCGCTGCCCTGTTCAGCAACATTCTTCGACTTGTAAAGCAGCTGCAAGGATATAACGGAATTGGAGACGCTGCTTACAAGACCGTGCAGGACTCGTTCTGCACGGTCGAGCGGCGCGCGCGCGCGGACCTGGTGCCCTCCCATGGCGATCCACGCGGTTAGGAGCAGCGCTGGCGGCGCCGCGAAGATGGGGTAGAGCAGCTCGTGATCGTCCGGGATGAAGCTCGGGTGAACGTGCACCCTGCGGACGGGGCGCGCGCGAAGGATCGCGTTAGCGTCCCCAGTCGGTGCGAGGCAGCGGGCTGATGCGCAGTTGTTTGGGGTGCTGTGTCGCGCCTGTAGAGGACAGCTGGGTACTGCACAACGAACGCGGCAAACGCCATCCAGAAGAATACACCAGTCCACGTCCCCATGCCGATCGATGCTCCCGTGCCGGCAGCCATGGCGATCCCGACTGTTGGAATCATCCACGCGGGGGTCATCGGGTCCCACTCGCGCTTCGAGAGGTGTCGAGCGCAGAAGAGCAGGAGCAGCCCGACGTGCGCGACAACCGCAGTGATCCACAGGACGCGCCCCACGGTGTGGAAGCCGTGGTTGTCAAGCCACCAACCCATTATCATCAGTGCCATGTCGAGGCACGGCAGATTGGCGTTGCCTTCGGAGCTCAGCGCTTCCTCGAGGACCGCCTTGGGGAGCATGACTAATTTTGTCATGTACGCCAAGAATAAGGTGGTACCCACGTTGAACGACACCAAAGACACAATCTGCCACCCGCGTGGCTCTGAATGCCCGTGCAAGCAGAAAACATAAGCATCGCAATCGGTTAGCAAACCGAGCGGTAGAGAGCTGGGTCGCATAAGGAAGGGGTAAAGAGCGAGGCTACTCACGTCCGCAGCAACTTTCACCCCCTTTGCAGCCACAAGGTACTTTGTAGCGACCTGCCATGTAACGCCTAGCCCCACCACACCCAGCGCCATGCTCGCCACCGATGTCCCCATCATCCCAAGACCAGTGCGCACATCCGAACGTTGAGTGCGCTGAGCTTCACGCTGCGGGGGCACCCCGCCCGCTGCAAGGAGGGGCGCCCGCTCGCTCGACGCCATCACAGTCGATTTCTTCAGGGCCGCGCTGTGCGCGCTCTTGAGCCTCCCGACAAGCCCCAAGGCGGGGGGAAGGAGGATTACGTCAGAGACTTCCTGCTGTCAAACCCGCCTCTGAATTGGAATTGGAGCCATATTTACGAAGGGTCAAGGCGGAGGACTCATGGTCGAGATCACGAGAGCGCCGCCGCCGCGCGTGGCCAAGGTCTTGGCGGTCGTGACCGCCATGTGTCTGGTCACCGTTGGCGTTTACCATGGATCCACGTCGCGTCCGGTCGAGATGTTTTCCGAGGACGGAACTCCCGACCTCAAGACGCTGCTCGGAAACTTCATGAAGGAGCAAGGCGCCAAGCCCAGCGACATCAAGGAGATGGAGCAGTACTATTCGGGGGACAAGGCACCAGTGCAGATGCTTGACGACGTGTCGTCGGAGTTCGACCCCATCGAGGACTACGACTCCAACTACGCGCGCGCGCTTGGCGTTCGGGAGCCGTCGCGCACCAACGGCTTCGTTCCGGAGGACATGGACGTGTCGCCGGAGCGCAAGGCGCCTGTGCAGATGCTTGACGACATCTCTTCGGAGTTTGATCCGATTGAGGACGCGGACTCCAACTATGCGCGCACGCTTGGCGTGCGGGAGCCGTCGCGCACCAACGGCGTGGTTCCGGAGGACATGGACGCGTCGCCGGAGCGCAAGGCGCCTGTGGAGATGCTGTTTGACGTTGACGGCCCGCAGCCGACTGACCCGTCCAAGAGGTTTCTCCTGAAGAATGCTGTTGCTTCCGTTGCTCACCGCGAGGCGAAGCGCGTGGCGAAGCGCAGTGTCGAAGGCAACAACAGGGAGTTTCAGGCCAACGCGATCAAAGACGGGGTTGGCTCGATGGATGGCATGCAGATGGTAGCGCCCACGCAGAAGCTCGACGACGTGTCGTCGGAGTTCGACCCCATCGAGGACTACGACTCCAACTACGCGCGCGCGCTTGGCGTTCGGGAGCCGTCGCGCACCAACGGCTTCGTTCCGGAGGACATGGACGTGTCGCCGGAGCGCAAGGCGCCTGTGCAGATGCTTGACGACATCTCTTCGGAGTTTGATCCGATTGAGGACGCGGACTCCAACTATGCGCGCACGCTTGGCGTGCGGGAGCCGTCGCGCACCAACGGCGTGGTTCCGGAGGACATGGACGCGTCGCCGGAGCGCAAGGCGCCTGTGGAGATGCTGTTTGACGTTGACGGCCCGCAGCCGACTGACGGCTCCCGGGCGAGCTGGCTTGCTGCCGGGGTCCCGGATCGCTCTCCACAGTCGCAGGAGGAGTCTCTTGGGGCCAAGATCCGCGCAGGATGGCCAAAGGCATTCTAGATTTCCGGGGTAGGGGGGGGCTTGTTTTGGTGAGTGAAAGCGAGCGCTTCAAGTTTGGACGCACTTGCGTCGTCGTGGTGCCTGGGTAGGTCAGGCCTCGCTGCTACATCGAAGCTAGCTGGCTGGTGACACGCGGAACCCAAAAAGGAGACCAAACTCGGGCACAAAAATCGTCTTCGGCATTCTGCGGACGCAGGCATGTGGGGGACATGAAGGAGGCTTCAGCGCAGGCAAGCGGAGAGACTAGCCGATCCAACGAATCCTTGACCGTCTGATAAAGGCACACTGTCCCTGCAAAGGATCATGCCGGCGCTTAGGGGGCTGCTCTTCTGTGCAGCGATCGAGGTTCTGTGTGGCAGTCCAGGATCCGCTCCTTCACTGACGAACACGTGTCCATTTTTCCTTCGCTTGAGAGGAGGTGCAGGAATAGGTGTGCAAGACGAAGGATCAAAGGGAGTGTTGGGTAGCTTGCCGTCACTGCAAGGGACCGGACACGGAGAAACCCTTGGGCTTGCCAGTCAGCTTGAGGAGCGAGTCGTCCAGGACTTCGTACGTCGCAAGAAGGACATCCTCAATGTGAACCCCTCCGTGACGGGGAAGTACTCGGACGAGGAACTTCACATGAAAGAGTTCATCCGTCCTTTCAGGCGTGGAGTCGGCGGCCTCTTTAAGTCCCGCTGGACGGACTTCAGGGTGACGGAGCGGAGGATGAACGACGATAGCCTGGCCGTACTGTCCAACATATCTGCGCCGCCCGAGGGTCCGCGGAAAGCGTTCATCGGCTTCGTCCTCTTCAAGATAGGCCGAGACACCCTCGAGCTCATCCAGCAGATGGCGGCGGTGCTCAATGTCCCCACCAGCGCGTTCTCCTTCGCCGGGCTCAAAGACCGCTCCGGCGTGACGCAGCAGGAGATGGCAGTCGACGCCGCGCACGTCTCCCCGCGGCAGCTCCTCGGGCTCAACAACGGGCGGGCGCTGCCGCGCGCGCTCGTCGGCAACCTGCGCTGGCGCGAGCGCCCGATGCACCCAGGCGAGCACGCGGGAAACGTCTTCTCCATCCTGCTCCGCCACGTCGAGGCGCGCCCCTACCGGCCCCCTCACGGCAGCCTCAGCCACCTCAGCGTCCCAAGAAGTGCGCCGCGCCCAGAGCGCAGCTGCTTCACGCCAGCCACCTGATGCGCCCCGCCGCGCTCCCGGCCCGGCCAGGCCAGTCGCCGCCGCCGCTGCTGCTGAGCGCCGTGCTGACAGAGCGCCTCGCGCGCCCGGCCCCCC
>ENA-UOXV01006142-UOXV01006142.1-marine-metagenome-genome-assembly--contig:-NODE-6142-length-12769-cov-15.273871_pt1 | contig 12769 bp, 9 predicted proteins | sample MGYA00238165_ERZ766961 | MGnify/ENA primary metagenome ERZ766961 (study PRJEB28924, sample SAMN03173240) | marine metagenome | biome: Marine; feature: Water; material: Subsurface seawater | place: North... | reverse complement strand
GTTTTAAGAATTCCTCGTCGGTTAATTTATCTTTACATGGATTAACGTGTGATTCATTCGAAATCGGCATCGCATTCGCATTAGGAATCGTCTTCGCCTTAGGCATCGTCGTCGCATTCGCCTTAGGCATCGCATTCGCCTTAGGCATCGCCTTTTGAGATGATACTAATAATGAAAGGGCTAAATATAAAAATATAATAATTATTAGTATAAGAGCAATAACAATAATATTTTTTGTCGTCTTATTCTTTTTCATTATATATATATATGAAATGAATATATATAAAAAATGAAATATATATAGAATAAAATTGATTTATATATAAAGTAATATACACATTATATATTAATACCAAGATGCTTATTCCAGTGAAATGTTTTACGTGCGGTAAAGAAATCAGTAGTTACTATCGAGCCTATGAACGTGAAGTGCGGAAGAAGAAGTTGGCAGCAGGAGTAAAAGATGTAGTCTATTTGACGAAGGTTCAAACAGAGAAAACATCTGAAGGTGAAGTTTTAGACAATTTAATGATTAATAAGATGTGTTGTCGACGCCATATATTGACACACGTTGAGATTGAATAAGTATATATATATTAAAAAATACAATACAATAGATTAGATTAATATTCTATTCTCTATATTTTTTTTACATTTAATATATATATGCATAAGGGAACAAAACATAAAGGCACGAAACGTAAAGGCACGAAACATAAAGGCACGAAACATAATAAGAGAAATAAAACAATACGTAATCGAAAAAGAAAAAATACTAGACGAACGCGAACCAAAACAAATACCAGACGCATTCGGTTTAAAAAAAATGGAAGACGAACGCGAAATAAGAAAACGAATTCGCCATTAACGACGCGTTTCAATCGTATTTTTATGATGCGTGGAGGAGATTCGCATAATGGAGCGGCGGCTTTCCCTAAGGGATATACCCAACCTATAAATAATAATGCAAATGGATTAGCAAACATGGGAGCACCTTACAATGTAGGCGCACCTGGATTACCTACAGGAAATCATTTACCGCTAAATGTGAATGTCATTGACCCGCCAATTCCCTCTAATTCACAATTTGGGGGCAAGGGCAAGGGCAAGGGTAGAGGCAAACAGCGTGGAGGTGGCATGAGTAGTTTTATATCGAGTATTTTACCCAATGAATTAGTAAATATCGGACGATCAGTGCCAGCAGCGGTTGGACATTTGGCTGACAAGTTTAATGGCGAGATACCAAGTCATTCGTCACGTGTTTTTCCTACTCAACAACCGCACGTGACCGATATTGATAGAAATGTAAGTATTTCACCCGTAAATATGAACGAAATATATAATGCGGCGAATGCTGAAGTTACAGCTATTTAAAAAAATAATTATTTTCTAAATATAGTATAAAATGACATTAAAATTAATAAAAAAGTTATGTACGCCAGCATATGTTTATTTAGTGATTTCTGTTATTTCTATAATTGTTTTGATGGTTCAAAATAGCGGAAATACCGATAAATATTGTATGGGTTCTTTTACATGCCCAGTAAATAATACATCATTGATTTTTTTCATTGAATTTTTATATGTTGCATTTTGGACATTTGTATTAGATACGATATGTAAAGCAGGATATAAGCATTTTTCTTGGTTTTTAGTTATATTACCATTTTTATTGTTTTTTGTGTTAATGGGATCAATGATGCTAACGCAAGGTGTCGTGTAAAATAATGTATATTATGAAGAATGTATATTATGAAGAATGTATATTATGAAGAATGTATATTACATATAAGCATTTTATTGTTTTAAAATATTAGTATAAAAAAATTATACTAATGTTATAATATAAATGGAAGAGCGTTTTCCATGGTTAATTATAGATAAATATTTTAATGATAATCCAAATAATTTGGTAGCTCATCATTTGGATTCATATAATTCTTTCTTTAATGACGGAATAAAACGTATTTTCAAGGAAAAAAATCCAATCCGCTTAATGAAAGTACAAGATCCTACCACAAAAGAGTTTGCTCTTAGATGTAATATGTATTTGGGTGGAAAAAACGGCGATAGATTATATTATGGAAAACCAGTAATTTACGATGAAGACCGCGAACATTTCATGTATCCAAATGAAGCACGTTTACGAAATATGACATACGGAATGACAATTCATTATGATGTAGAAGTCGAGTTTTTGATACAAAATCCTGATACACAAGAAATCGTGGAAAGTACAATGCTTCTTGAAAAAATATTTTTAGGACGTTTTCCGATAATGTTACAATCAGATTTTTGTATATTGAATGGATTAGATAAACAAGTCCGATTCCGAATGGGTGAATGCCGTAATGATAAAGGAGGGTATTTTATAATAGATGGAAAGGAGAAATGTATAGTTTGTCAAGAAAAATTCGCAGATAATATGCTTTATGTTAGAGATAAAGGGGATGAAAATTATAGTCATTCAGCTGAAATAAGGTCAGTATCAGAAGATTCTTCAAAACCTATAAGAACATTGTCAATAAAGGTTGTCACGCCAAGCACGACCTTAACAAATAATCAAATTGTCGTAGTAGTGCCGAATGTTCGTAAGCCGGTGCCTTTATTTATTTTGATGAGAGCATTAGGTATAGAATCAGATCGGGATATAATTGATTATTGTTTATTGGATAGAGAGAAAAATGAGCATTATGTTGATTTATTTATACCATCAATACATGATGCTGGTCAAATATTTAACCAAGAAACCGCATTAAAATACATTGCTACATTAACGAAGGGGAAAACAATCCCTCACGCATTAGAAATATTAGCAAATTATTTATTGCCGCATATTGGGGAAATGAATTTCAATGAGAAAGCATATTTTATTGGATATATGGTAAAACAACTACTTCAGGTGTATACGAAAGAATCAAAGGCAACTGATCGTGATAATTTCCGATTTAAACGCATAGAATTAACAGGTTCACTTATATATGATTTGTTTAAAGAATATTATTCTATTCAGATGAAGAATATTTTTCAAAAGTTTGACCAAGAATATTATTGGGGTGAGAATGATAAGGACAAGGAAAGAGAGAAACAGAAAATTAATAAATATAAAAGTGATTTCCCATCTCTCATTGAATTGAATTACAAGGAGTTTTTTGGGGAGCGCATTGTAGCTGATGGTTTCAGAAAGGCATTCAAAGGCAATTGGGGCGCGACGTCGCATACCAAACGTGTTGGTGTAGTCCAAGATGTGAACCGGCTGAGTTTTAATTCTTTTATTTCTCAATTGCGAAAAATGAATTTGCCGTTAGATGCTAGTGCAAAAGTTGTTGGTCCGCGCTTAGCTCATACAACCCAGTGGGGTATTATTGACCCGATTGATACACCTGACGGGGGTAATGTAGGTTTACATAAAAATCTTACGATAATGGCTTCAGTGACGAAAGGTTATAGTGGCGTAGGAATGATACGCTGGTTGCGGATGCATGGAGATATGCTATTGTTAAATGAGTGCACGCCAATGATTATTTCTCGGTTATGTAAAGTGATTGTAAATGGGAAATGGGCGGGTGTCATGAGTGAACCACATAAGGTGGAAAAAGATATAAAATTAATGCGAAGAGTTGCTATTATACCAACATTTACAAGTGTTTATTGGGACATTAAAAGCAATGTTTTATATATTTATACAGACGCAGGTCGTATATGTCGTCCGATATTTTATATAAATAACCATAAACCGAGTTATATGAATGAATCTATATTGGAAAAAATCGGCAAAAATAATTTTACTTGGGAACAACTTATAACCGGATTTGCGCAAAAGAAAGACCCTAATTTTAAAATCAAGTCAAGCCATATGTATGAAAACATCAGCGATTTGTATAATGTAACAGATAAAAGAGATTTATTGGCGTCGCAAGCGATATTAGATTATGTTGATACATCCGAAACTGAAGGCGCATTAATAGCAATGGATTATGATGTGGCAAAGGAAGCCAAGAAGCCATATACGCACGTAGAAATTCACCCTTCATTAATGTTAGGTGTCATGGGGAACCAAGTTATTTTCCCTGAAAACAATCAATTGCCACGGGATTTGTTTTCGTGCGGTCAATCAAAACAAGCTGTTTCACTCTATCATTCTAATTATCCAGTGCGTGTAGACAAGACCGGTCTTGTATTGAATAATGGGCAAGTTCCGTTAGTGAAAAGTCGTTATTTAAAATACATTAATAACGAAGAGCATCCCTGTGGCGAAAATACAATAGTGGCAATTATGTCGTTTAATGGATATAATGTCGAAGATTCTATATTATTTAATGAAGGTTCGTTGAATAGAGGGCTCTTTAGAACGACATATTATAGTGTATATGAAAATCAAGAAGAAAGTTCAAAGGTGGGAAAATCAAGCATTGATTCTCATTTTGCAAATATTGAAAATAAAAATATGGTTTGCTTAAAACCTGGTTGTGATTATTCGCAGTTAGATGAACATGGTTTGATAAAAGAAAATACATTAGTAAATGAGAAGACAATTTTAATAGGGAAGGTCACTTCAAACTTAGAAAATTCTGATACATTTTTAGATGCTTCCTCTTTACCGAAGAAGGGGCAAACTGGATATGTAGATAAATCCTTTATGACGGAAGGCGAGCAAGGATTTCGCATAGCCAAAGTTCGAGTGCGCAGTGAACGTATTCCGGCAATAGGCGATAAGTTTTGTAGTAGATGTGGTCAAAAAGGAACAGTAGGTCTTGTTATTCCTGAAATAGATATGCCGTTTACTGCAGATGGTATAAAGCCTGATATTATTATAAATCCACACGCTATTCCTTCGCGCATGACCATCGGGCAATTAGTTGAGTCATTGATGGGAAAAGCATGTTTGTTACAAGGCGCATTTGGCGATTGTACTGCTTTTGTAAATAAGAGTGATATGCCTAAAGTATTTGGCAATTTATTAACAGAAAATGGATATCATTCGAGTGGAAATGATATATTATACAATGGGCAAACTGGAGAGCAGATTGAAACTGAAATTTTCATGGGACCTACATATTACATGCGTTTGAAACATATGGTAAAGGATAAAATAAATTATCGTGAACGGGGTCCTAGAACCGCTTTAACGCGTCAACCCGTTCAAGGACGCGCGAATGATGGAGGTTTGCGTATTGGTGAAATGGAACGCGATGGTTTAATTGCGCATGGTATATCAAGCTTCTTACAAGAATCCATGTTAGTTAGAGGAGATGACCATTACATGGCTGTTTGTAATAAAACCGGAACTATTGCGATATACAACGAAAGTCAAAATTTGTTTTTAAGTCCATTTGTTGATGGTCCTATTAAGTTTACGGGGTCACTAAGCGATAATTTAAAGATACAAACCATAACCAAGCATGGTCGTTCATTTAGTATTGTTCGAGTGCCCTATGCGTTTAAATTATTAATGCAAGAGCTGGTGACAATGAATGTTCAAATGAGAATAATTACTGAAGATAATATTGAACAAATAACTAATATGGGATTTTCTGATAATATACAGAAACTTACCGGAAAAGCCAGGGATATAGATATGAATACTATAATGCCGAAGGGTGATATATCAGTTGCTCGTCAAGATAAGAAAAATCTGGCAATATTAGGATTTAAAAAATTACCTCCTCCAGAGTTCAAAAAATGGCGTATTAGTAAAATCGATACACTCTTAGTAAGTGATTTGGAAGCAATGCCGAGTGAAAGCAATAAAGAATTTATTACACTGGAACCAACGCAGGAAAATCAATGGTTCAAATTGAATGACGAAATCAACGCAGCAAAATCAAAATTAGATGATATTCCAGATAGTTTATTTTACAATATAACGAATTTATTGGATATGTATGCAAAATTAAGAAGTTTGGTTCAGAAAAATTATAATATGGAACACGCGACTAATGCGGCACTAAAGATGTATGAAATGATAAATCAATTGGATTTACTTACAATGAATGGAAATTGTTTACCGGCGGTGAATGTATTTTGTAATGCTGAATTGCCTGGAGCATTTATTATAGCAATTAATCACTATATGAAAACCAAATGCGTATCAAGTGAGTTTGATTGGATTGCTAGTTCTTATTTACCGGATGCTGCTTTGAAACAGGGGAATGCGACTATATTAGAAGACCGTTATAAAATATATGAACGAAATCGCTATCACTGGTTAATGGGTCCTGCGCCAAATGGGTTGCCTGATGGCGAAGAGCCTATTTCTGGTGATGTAACAGAGCCAGCTGTTATAAATGTCCTTGGTAATGCGGCACATCAGCGATTTGGCAACAATGATGGAGCAGATTTATATACAAGTGATGTTGGTATTGAAATTTCTCCTAGTGAATTGAATCGTCAGGAAGAATTAACGGCTTTTATTAATTTTGGACAAATAGTAACAGGTCTTTTGTCTCTTGCGGTTGGTGGTAGTTTGATAACAAAACAATTTACATTTGTTACGCCATTTAGTCGGTCATTAATTGCGATTGTAGCATCATTGTTTGAAGAGACTTATATAACAAAACCTAAAACAAGTCGACCTACAAATTCTGAGATTTATTTGGTAGGTAAAGGTTTTAAAGGTATAAGTAGTGAATTTTCTACTGCATTATTAGATCGATGTGATGCTTATAAAACACTTGATAAGTTGCCTACATCATGGGGGTCGTTAATAAATCCTGATATATTAGCCAAGGTAGATGCGGATATATTAGCAGCAGCACAAGAGGTTCATGGGGAACAACAAGTAGAATTTTTGAATGAACTTTATGAAACATATCGACTTATGGATAATTATTCTGAAATTAAACAAATGGTTATTAAGTATGAAACGCAAGCACAGAAAACGTGGTTAAATGAAAATCCTGTATCAGTTATATCGAAAGACGATAATTTAAATAATACGAATATTAATCTTGAAGAGGCACAAGCGCAGCAGGCACAAGCGCAGCAGGCACAAGCGCAGCAGGCACAAGCGCAAGCGCAGCAGGGCCAAGCGCAAGCGCAGCAGGGCCAAGCGCAAGCGCAGCAGGCACAAGCGCAAGCGCAAGGACTAGTACTCGACCAAATAATAGAAGAAGAAGAAGATTCTATATTAATTCCTGAGGATGATAAAAAGAATGAAGGCGATGAAGGCGATGAAGGCGATGAAGGCGATGAAAAGGAAGGAGAAAAAAAGGGGAATAAAAAAACAATAAAGTTTAATTTATAAATATCATATCCTCCTATTCTACATTAGATTTTATATAATTAATAATAAAATTGATTTATATAAAATAACATTAGTATATTAATATAATAGCAAAATGGCGAATCAACAACAAAATACGCAAAGCAGTCAAATCATTGAAACACATAAATCACGAAATACTATTATTGAACTTTTAGAAGCACAAGAGTATGACGTCAGTCAATATAAGGATTTTGGAATCAATGATGTAAATACATTATTTGAAACCAAACAGCTTGATATGTTAATGACAAATGCTGGTAAAAATAAAAAGACTTATGTAAAGTATCATTTAGGCAAAAGTTTGCGACCAGTAAATTTATATGAATATATAGAAGATTTATTTACATTAGAAGAGATTTTGACAAAGAAAGATGATTTAATTGTCATCATGAAAGATGAACCGAATGAAACAATTAAAAAAACATTAGTAGATATTTGGGAACAAGATAGAATTTTCATTATTGTTATCAATATTAAGCGTTTACAATACAATATAATGAAACATCAACTGGTTCCTCCACACAAAGTATTAAGTGATGAAGAGAAAACAGAAGTAAAAAAACGTTTTAATATTTTGGAGGATACCCAAATCCCTGATATATCACGTTTTAGTCCAGTATCTCAAGTTATTGGCATTCGTCCAGGTGAATTTTGTAAAGTTATTAGGCCAAGTAAGACATCAATCAAATCTGAATTTTATAGAGTTTGTTTGAACAAATTTAGTTAGTTAGTTAATTAATACATATTTATAATAATAAATAAATATTTAATATATACAAAAATATGTCGGATGACGATTATATAGCTCCAATTTTTTTAACAGATAAAGCTAAAGAATTAAATGATGGATTTTATTTGAAATTAAATGAATTAGTAAAACAATTTCCTAAAGCAAAATTGAAGCCGAATGAAAAATATATAGAAGATATAAGCAAGACAAATAAAGCTGCATACGAAACCATGATGAATAATATGTTATTATTACAGAATGAGTATTTTGTTTATAAAAATGATATAGCAAGAGAAAGCCAGGATTTATTAACTTATATTAACGAATTAGATTCAAAAATACTTAAATTAGACACCGAAACAAATAAATTAAATACAAAATTAAATGAATTAAAAAGTTCAAGTTATTCGGCCGAAGGATTGTTTGATGATGCGCAAATAACACGCAATGAATTATTATTTGGAAATACAATTTTCTTTATTGTAATTTTAGTTGGGGGATTTATTGGATATAAATACATTAAATCATCTTTATCAAAAATATCGTCGGCGGCATCGTCGGCGGCATCATCTGCTACATCCGCTACGTCAAATGCCACCTCGGCATTAGCAAAAAAAATATAAATCAACTTGAAAAATAATATAAAAATAATATAAAAAATAATATATTATTTTTATGAAGATAATGTATATATAGTGTATATGTCTAACATAAATAACAATTTAGGTATATATAATGATGAAAATAACGATTCAACTGAGTTTAATTTGAATAATCATATATTACAAGGAATTGAATTCAATAATTATAGTAAATTATATGAAATTAGTGGTAATGTAAGACATCATTTTTTAGAAAACTCTTCATCTGAAAAATGGGGTTCTATTGTAGAAGCATTTAATGGAGATGATTCAACCTCTAAAAATAAACAAAATGAAGTTGATTTTTCAACAGACAATGATGATAATGACGATGAATTGAATAAAGAATTAAATAAATTTGCAACTGAATACAAAACATATGCGTCATCAGATATTAATCATTTAGACCCTGAACCATCAATTGAGTTAATGAGTAAAAAATTAGATGACCTAAAAGAAGGATTTGGATGTAAAAAAAGAGAAGGATTTGAGGATAAATTAAAAACAGAAACAATAAGAGGAAAAATTGAAACATCGGCACTTAGAATGAATTCCATGTATTATCATTATTTTGTCTATTTTATAATAACAGTAACATTACTTTCTTTTACGTTTAATATTATGGTAAATCCAAATGCAAATGTAATGAATGCAATGTTTGTTGTAGGGGCATTATTATTGGTATTTTTTATATCTCGTAAATTTGGCGTATAGATATAGAGACGTATTGTAGATATATGTAGATATATGTAGATATATGTAGATATATGTAGATATATGTAGGTATAATATTATATTATAATATATATAATATAATGTCTGGTAGTTTTAATTTATCAGATTTTACTGATGATAAATATAATGATTCTTTAGATAGTAATATAGATGGAAATCGTGGAGAACCAAACGCTACCTTACTTAAATCAAAATTGAATGAATTAGAAGAGAAATTAAATTTATATAAACTTCATCATGAAATTATATATGACGCAGATGTTAATACGGAATTAAACGGAACAACACCCTATTCAATTAAAAACTCGACTAGTAAACACAACCCAAATTCTGTTATAACAAAAGAAGGGAGTAATCTTTCTATGTCGAGGGCAAGTTTGGATACAAATTATAACCAAATGTGGTATTTAGCCGAAACAAGCTCTAATACAGATATGGGAAAATTAATTAAATCATATAATGGTAAGAGTTGTTTATCAGGAGAAGAAGATAATAGTATTACAATGAAAAAATGCGATGATGCGGATGTTAAACAAAAGTGGGTTGGAGTGTATACCGAAAATATCAACAAGCGTGAATATACAATATATAGCGGAACGGGAACGGGAACGGAACAAAAGTGTATAACGAATCATGAAAGTCAAGATGATGAAGGTAATGTATCAGCGACTAATATTAAACTTAGTAGCGATACTGCTGTTTGCGGTAATGCATCGTCAAAATGGCTTATATATCCATCTGATTTACCTCTTTTAAAAGAAGAAATTACTGAATTAGCGAGAGAAGCGAATGAATTAATAAAAATAATTATACCAAAAGGTGATGGTTATAAAGCCGCAATGGATATGAATGTAACGCGATTATTAACAAAAAATACTGAATTACAAGAACAGCATGTCAAACTCCTTGAAAAATTAAAAGAACCTATGAAATTAGATGAAAATTTTGAATTAACTAAAATAACAACAACATCTAATTTTTCTTATTACATGCTTTATTTAATATTTACAATTTTTATTGTAGGGTGTTTGATTTATGTATTTAAAAATCCAGAAGAGAGTAATTTAGATATGTTTATATTAGCCCTGGCTGGAATGATTTTTGCCTATTATGTTTACGATTATTATAAAAACCGCAAGAGAAATTAAATAGTATCATGTATATTAATTATTAAAACATATAATTAATATATATATATAGTAATAATGTCAAATAATAATAATAGACCTATAAAAAATAAGAATGAATCTATCAAATATAAACAAGAGAATAATAATGCTATACCTTTTTTTAATCAAGGAATGAAATTATTTGATAATATAAAACAAAAAATAACCCAAGAATTTTCAAGAGGAAAACGAGAAGGTTATGAAAACGGAGGTATTCTAGGCCCCAATACTGGTATGCAGAATAAAATATCTGGAGACAAATTAATTACCGATAGTCAAGTAAATGCAATTGGAAATAATTTAGCTCAATATTCGACTGGACGTGATAATTTAACCGCAAAAACAACTGAATATTTAGATACGCCAGGATTAAGTGAACGAAACTACAATTTATTTATAAATGAGCTTCCCAACCCAGATGCGAGAGAAATAACAAAATGTGTAAGTAAAGATACATTGACTGGATTAAGCGACGATAATGGTAGATTTTTAACTTCCTATCCATTAATTTCAACAAATCCAAATAGTTCAAATTTTTCTGATTTTTCAAAGGCAAAAGAAGCGTGTAAAACTTGGGCGGTTGATTCAAATGAACCTATTTTTGCTTTAACGAGAGATGCAAATTCTATGTTTAATTGTCATGTTGGCAGTAACAATCAATCAACTGCCCCTATTTATACAAAACCAGACTTTGCGTATAATTTGACTGGCGCAGAGTCAACTGATGCGAATTCTGGTGGATTATTCGCAAATGGCTTAATTGGTGTTTTTAAAAATCCTGATCTTAATATTATTACCAAAAAAGTAGATGTTGTAATGACCATAACTAATACTAACTATGCTGATTCAAATGGAAACGTATTAATTAAATGGTTATATGAAGATGGAGTGTATAGTGATTTTGAGGTCCTCGCAGTTGCTCCACAAAAAGGAAGCACAATAACCAAAACTTTCACACCACCAAATAGAGACAATTTACCAATAACCGGAGCTCATATAAAGATGTCAAATAATGATGGTATTATCATCAAATCTATTTCATTCAATGGAGTCGCATCAACGAATGTTGGATGGCTTGATTCAGATGGTGATTCTGGCAATAGGGTTAAAGAATACTTATTTGAATTAAAACCTTCAGAGACAACAACGACAACAATGTCAAATACTGAAAATATAAAATATTTTGGGGGATATAATCATAATACGAATGACGCTTTAAGTAAATATATTAAATGCGATAAATTTATTGGAGGAGATATTAATACGCAAAGTATAACTGCTAGTTATGGTCGAAATTGTAGTAATATTCAAGTAAAACCATTAACGGCGAGGTATGTAAAAGTAAAAATGATGAAATGGGAATGGTTACAAATGTCGCAATTGGCAATATGGGGTTATGAAAATGGAAAATTGACTAATTTGGCTTATAAATGTAGAACAAACCAACCTGGAACTATCAGAGTTAAATCATTCTGGCGTAAACATCGACATACTGGTGATAGGGGGTGGTCTAACCACGCTCGTTTAAATTATTTAGTTGATGGAAAATTAAAGGTAAAATCTTATGGACAAGGTGGATATCATGCTGGATACCCTAGGTATGGAGAAGGATTTCGACATGATTTTGTTTTATTCGATTTAGGTGCTTCTTATCCTATAACAAAAATTGTTTATTATAATCGCGGCGATTGTTGTCAATATAGAGCAAACGGAATGCAAATTAATTTATATACTACACAACCACCGATTAGTGGAATAAATCAAACAGATGATGGTGGATTATTAAGCCCACCGATAACATTAACAAGCGCTGCAGTACAAGAATTTAATGTAAAAGGTAATACTGGCGGAGGTGGAGGTGAAAGTTATGTTGATTGTAGTTCGCATACAGAAATAACACCATCCATGCCAGCTGCTTGTAGAGATAAATTACTTGAAGATGCTAATACATATAAAGTTGTTAGTAAAAATAATGGATCTGTAAATTGTAATACATATTGTAGAGGAACAGGTGGTAATTCTTGGAATAATGAAATGCCTAATTGGGAAGGAGCCAAATGTGTTGCAGGTGGTAATAATTATAATAAGGCGTGTAGTTTTAGACAAGGATCTCAGACAAAATGTATTTGCAAACGAGAGGATAGTTTAGGTTGGAATTAATTATTTCAAATTGAAAAACAATCATATAACAAACAAATACAAATACAAATACAAATACAAATACAAA
>ENA-UOXV01006138-UOXV01006138.1-marine-metagenome-genome-assembly--contig:-NODE-6138-length-12777-cov-7.231803_pt1 | contig 12777 bp, 11 predicted proteins | sample MGYA00238165_ERZ766961 | MGnify/ENA primary metagenome ERZ766961 (study PRJEB28924, sample SAMN03173240) | marine metagenome | biome: Marine; feature: Water; material: Subsurface seawater | place: North... | reverse complement strand
GGAGCGGCTCGAATACGAGGCAGCGCTTGCCGCAATGGAAAAAGAAAAAAAAGAGTATGAGGAGGCGCAGAGAGTTGCAGAGAAGGAGCGGCGAGAGGCGGTGCAGGCGCAGCGCCGGCGTGACGAGCAGAGTGCGCTGCATTCGTGCTCAGTCTCCATCGCGCAGTCGTGCGTTGCACGCACGGCGATGAAGCTGGCGATTCAGGTCGTACCGGACGACCACCCCTCACTCGAAGACGCCCTTGCTGCCGTGCGTAGCGCGGCCGTCCATTCCCGCGAGCCAGCACGGATCTGGATTCGCGCGGGGCGGCACCCTGTTGCTAGGCCGTTCAGACTACGAGGTTATGGTTTGGCGGACGAGAATAGGAATGACGACGAGGAAGGGGTTGATGTGGACGCGCCCGTGGATATACTCGGGGAGGAGGGCGCTGTGCTCACCGGAAGCGTCGGCCTCGCGCATGGGGGCGGGGGTATCTTGCGTGATGTGGCGATCGAGAGCAGTGCTGCTCCAGCGGTGTGGGCGACTGGCGGAGAATGGTCTCTCGTGAACTGCCACGTTCACTGCACCGGCGCGGCCGATGCTCTGCTGTGCGGAGGGGAGGCGCGGTTGTCGGCAGATACCTGCCGTATTGGAGGTGCAGCAGAGGACTTCAGGGAACAACCGAGCACTGAAATTATTCTTGCAAGCTTTATGGGTCTCGCTGAGAGAAGCACGAACCTCAACACACGTGGAGCACGTCGAACACTGCCTCGATGCTGCGTGGCCGTGCAGGGTAAGGGTGTCTGCAACCTTACTGGTTGCAGACTACGGGGGGCATTTTCGGCAATAGCATCGCTTCAACAGTCAGGTAGCCTCAAGATGACTTATTGCGAAGCAAGTGGCGCTCCTGCCGCCTTCACCATTTCAAGCGCCTCCCCTGCTGCTTCTCTCGCCTTGTTCCACTCCAACCTTCGTACCCCGCACGTGAGTGTCTCTCTCAAATGTGACCAATTCCCCCAATTCCGTCCCTCAAGGGGCGGAGAAGGGGCATTGTCTTGCATCGCATTTTTGACGTAAGCGGCTCTTTGCCTCAGGTATGGGATGGGATCGCCCGACCCGGTTTAGTCGAGGATTCTTCGAACCGTGTGCAGTTCTTCACTTCAAGCAAGTCGGGAACTCGTATCCGGGACGGATCCCTGACACTGCAATCATAGAAATAGGGCGGCGCTGGTAAGCAGGTAGGTGGAGCTGTTTCCGGCACGCGGAGCACCTCCATGTGAATGCTGTTCAATCACCTCAGTGTGTATTATACATGCGTTTCGTTCTCACCCAAAGCTCCCCGGGCAACCTGCCCAAGCTGAAGGGCAGTCGAGTGCTGCAATTCTGCGACGCGCAGCAGTGCAGCGGCGCTGAGACCAACAGCTTTGAACCCTGCGTCCAGCGCTCTCAGTGGGACCGAACACTTCTTCTGCTTCTCGACCGGCCTGCCACCTCGCTTCCCCTTCTTTGTAGAGGGCTTCGACTTGCGATTCTTCGGTGCCTCGGAGACACTGGAAGAGACCTCTCGTTTCAGCTGTCGGAATCGAGTAGTCCCATGATCCTTTTCGGTCCTCTGGGGAGAGTTCGGAGAGTACGAAGCACGTCTGAACATTGAGCGGCGCGGCATGTCCTGCAGCCCAGGGAAAGACGGCGGGGAAAACCTGCAGGGAGATTCGCGCGATCGGGCCGTGTTGATTGATGGGCAGCGCAGAGAATCTGTCTTGAGGGCGCGGGCGCGCGACAAAGACGCAGCAGTATGCCGAGCGACACCTCCAGCAGATTTCACAATGCGGCTTTGGGCTCGGGGGGCGCAGGCAGCGATGGTGTTGAGAAGGCGTTCGGCCTCTTCGCACGCCTCCGGAAGGGTGTGCGCCAACCCGAAAGAGGCGTCATACGCGTCGAATCTCCTTTCTGACAGCGCTCGAACTGCAACACGCCGTGGCGAACTTAGTTGGTGTCCGTCCAACTGTGGCATTTCCAGTGGCCTTTCACGCTGCACGTTTTGGCCCTTCCACAGGGCAGAGACATCTTCGGTGCTGCAACCTGACCAGCCTGACTCCTCTAAATTGCCCTCGCGGTCCATAAGTGCTGCTCCTAGTTCTTCCTGCACCTTCAAAGACCCGCGTCCAGGAATTCTCGGAGACGAACCAACTTCAAGTCGAGCGTGCAACTCGTCTCCTGCGATGTCGGCGAGTAGCGGCACGACAGTGGCCTGCACTGCACCGAAGTTTGCGATGCGCGCCAGAACACCGTCCTGGTGCATTGTCGAAATCATTGAAGCAGTAATCACATGGCCAAGGTCTCGGTGAGCGATCAAGATAGCTGGGGGCGAGGCCAGAGAGACAGGCCAATAATCTAGGCCAAGCGCGGCGGGGCAGAACCATTGCACGCTCAAGATTCTCAGCCTGGCAGTTGTGCTCGGTCAAGAGGGATAGAAGCCGCGATCGTGACCTTGCGAAGCGGCCCTTGGCAGCGGCTACAGACTTCAGCAGCCGCTCTGTAATTTCTGCTCCGTCCGGGTCAACCCTGAGCACGTCGCTCGACAAAAGAGCCTTGGCTGCTGCGTCCGCCTCCATCACCGCAATCTTTGCCTGACGATACTGTGCGATTGACCCCTTTCCCTCCTCTTGCAGATCCTTGCAGCCGCAATGCAGTGCCTGCCCCGTTCCCCCACATGATGCTACTTTCTGCACTGTGTGTGAGGACGCACGTTCAACGCGGCGCTCAGGCTCATACCTTCATATCTGCACGGACACGCAGATGCAACTGCATGGCTGCCTCCTTGGTTACACCAGCCGTGATTGCCAGCTGATCACCTCCACGGCACACCGCTGCTACCGTGAGGTCGTGTGCGGGTGCGTCGGCGACGAGGGGATCTTTGTTGTCTGCCAGCCGGAGCATTTCTCGGCACCGTGATACCTGTGGGAGAACGTCACCGTGTAAACTTCACGTAGACGTTAGCATCAGGCCAAAATTGCCTGCACCTTTAAGCAGTTGAGCCTAATTTAGGGTCAGCAGATCACCACACGCTCGACCGCAACTTCAGAGTCTTGCATTCTCCCTTTCAGAGCAGCCCACTTGCTTCGAAGGAGCACGCGTATTTCTAGCAAGACCTTCCTGCCGCATCGATGCACCAACTAGGTCAGGACTTGTCTTCGGGTGCACTGAATGGCGCTAGAGGGCAGGAGCCTCTCCTCGACTCACGAGCAGCCTCGGCCTCCTCGGCATTTCCTGCCTCCACGAAGACATGCCGGCTCTGCGAATTATGGTAATCGAGCTCTGCCGCATCGCGTCCTGCTCTCGGCTCGCCGGGGGGATTCGTCCAATTCTCCGAACTTGCCTCTGATGTTGCAGCCGATGAGGCACAGATTTTGAAATGGTGCGGATTCTGGAAAGGGATGCGATCTTGCTTACACGCAGGCAAGGATGAACCAGCAGATGACTGCACCAGTTGGCTGCAATTGCTGTCATCTCCCGGACGCGCTCTCGGATAGACCCGGCAACGCAAAGTACCCCGTGAGACCGAATAGAGACAAGGATTTGCGTGCTGGTCTGAGGGTGTTGGAGGCTGCGCGGCGAAAACGATACAGGCCTTGCCTGAAGAAGCGCACTGTGGCGCTCTAGAAATAGCGTCATACGATTTCCCATCAAGCTTGTCCGCTTGGGAACACGCCCCGTCCTCAACTCTCACCGATTCCTGCTGCAGAGTATCGACCTCTGACAGAACCTCGTTTCTGGAGTCATCTGAAAATGGCTGAAAAGGTGTCAATTGTCGACCGGCGAAACCTGACCCCTGCTGATTGGCACTCGGTGATTCCTGATCCTGCTCCGGTCTCAGCAGCGTGCGGCCGTCCGTGGACGAAATTGTGCCGCAACCCACTTCATCCGGATTCAAAGGCTGCACACACACAACTGATACTGCTCGGAGGCAATCCGCGTCACAGTTGCCTTGCGGACTATATTTCCTCACCTTACAAGCGGTCTCGATGGTGCCACCGGCCCCTTCCTTCTCCTGCCCCTGTGGACAGCCCTCCTCGTCCTTTCCCAGAAGATCCACACCGCAACGCGCTGGAGTTTCCATCTCGTTTGCAATGCCACACTGATTCACCGCTTCTCCAAGCAAGTCCGCAGCCGCAGAGCGGGGTGTAGGGCCGTAGCTTTGGGCGGGAGTCCCTGCCAGGCGAATGGTCAGTGTCCTTTAAGGGTCGAAGATTGGCATTCTAGAATGGACGTACTCTGTGGCGCGGTCGTAGAAGGGACCGGCTGTGCTTCCTGGCCCATCGGAGCGACAGGCGACGAGTAAATTTCTGAGTAGTCGCTAGAGATGTCACTGCCAAGCTCATGCACTCGCGCCAAAAAGCCCGACCAATCTGGCTGCAAGCGCCTGTTTTCTCAGTTCCAACAGACCGGAGAAGCACTTTCTACCTTTTGATAGCAGCAGTGTGCACGTGCCCGTATGCGGACGGGAATCCATGCAAGCAATTGTAACGAGGGAGCGGAATTACCGCAGCCGAAAGGTGAGGCAGAGAGGTTGAGGACCAGTCAAGGATCCCGGGAATTTCTGGCACGCTCGGCAGCATTGACGATCTGGCAACAGCCATCGCCGTTTCCATTATTCTAGGGCTCTTGATGAGAATCTTTGGGTCGTGTTGCTGGCAGCAATCTTCAATGGAATCGCCACCTGCCTCGTCGCTGATGTCGCTCACTGATCCAAGCTCGTCGTGCATGTCCCCTGCAAGCATATCCCTGTTCACGGCGCCCGACTTCTGCGCTAGCGGTGAACCAGGAGCCGCTCCGAGAAGATTTGCAGCTGGGACATGCGTGGCTGCAGAAGAGATGCTTGTGGCTGCACAGAGAATGCCGCTGACGGCCGGAGAAACATCAGTTGCACAGGGCACGACACGTGCGACAGACGCCCTGGCCGTAGAAGAAACGGAAGGAGCACTAGCAGCATATGGAGATGCGTGTGGAGAGCGGAGGAGAACATGAGACGATCCTAGGTCGTGGAATGCTCCGTCAGACAGAGATATGCTATCAGTTTGCGCGATGGAAAATCGGCGGGATAGCGCCGACAGCGCAGTCAAGTCCTCAGCCCTGCGTCGGGGAAGCGGGTCGAAGATTGACGTGAGCGTCTAACCTTACACTCAGAATCTTGACAGCGACAGACTTGTCACTGATAGTGGCAGGGAGAATGGTCATAGAACCTGGCAGCAAGAAACGTGGCAATGCAGGTGCGAGCCTCGCTGCGCGGGCACGCACTCGAAGCTAGGTACGTGCCCTGCAGAGCGCGCAACGCTGTGGGGCCTGCAAAGAATGACCTGTTAGTGACGTACAGCACGGGCATGCGGCAGCAAGGACAAAATGCGGGGGCTAGGGCTAGAAAACGGAGCGTACGTGCGGCTGGATTCCAGTCGAGGAGGCTTGTGAGCAATGCCAACCCGTCAGGGTGCAGCCGGGTTAGCCTTTGCTCGAGCCAACCTGCCCTACTGCCCACACGAGGGTGCTGAAGTGGACCAAGTACTGGGCAGCTGAGCCAGGGTGCAGCAATAGCAGGCGAAACGCCGATAGCGGCAGTCCTAGACAGGTATTCACCTTGACATGTCCGGGAGGAGGAGTTGGTCGCAGCAAGTTCCGAGGTGTGCAAGCTGCTGGCGTGTTGGAGGCCCTATCGCGCGAACCATGCCCACCAGTTGGCTCGGTGCGTCCAGACCCCAAAAAATAGGCGTCCCGAGCAAGATCTCTGCCCAAAGGCATCCCGCCGTCCACACATCCTAACGAAGCAAAAGTCAGTGCGGGTGGCTGGCACTTTCTATCGGCAAAGGTGAGGAAATACACGGACCTGCTTTACACCGTGATAGTTGGAGCCCATCAACTTCTCAGGCGTCCAGTACCATCGATCTGCGCCTACAATCCGCAACTCTCTGGATTCCCTCACGGTCGATGTATCCACTGCACAATGCAAATCGGTGTCTCTCAACTTCTTCAGCCTCAAGCGTGTCCCAATTTCTCGTGGAAAGGGTCAGGAATGGTACAGGAAATCTCTTGAACTGCGTTGTAGTCAAGTGGCAAGCAATCGCCGAGAAACTCTATGCTGCCGGACGCACTCAACGCAATCGTGCAGGGGCGGAGCTGGGCCGGTCGCCTGCTCGCGTGATGAATGAATAGGGCAGAGCGCGACAAATCGGAGCATGCGCAGTGACAAGTGCAATCAATCGTGGTTTTACCGGTGAGCCGCGTGAAGTTTGGCGAGCGACTCTAACATCTCGATCAGGATGGCCTGGGCTACGCTTTCCGGGACCGCCAGCCCTCCAGTGCTCTCGCCGCAGCTTCCAGCCACTGCCTGAAGCAGCGTTGAGAGAAGATACTGATGCGCATCACTATCTGGGTCGAGGCTGTCGACGCTCTGGTCTTTGGAGAGCGTCTCGTCTGACATTCAGCAGCGCACTACACTCCACGAAGGGGAAATGCAGTCTGCAACTGGTGCAGCAACTGGTGCAGTACGCAAGTCTTGTTGCGCGAAAATTGAGAGTTCAAACGTCAACTTGAAAAGAAATTGAGAGTGAAAGTTGATCAACTGATCAGCCAACTCGAATTCGACAGGGAGACCAACGGCTCGCCGCCCCGTATCGTGATGGTGCGGCACTGCAACACCAACCCTATGCTCTCATTGGTTCTGTGCTCACTTCTCACATGAAGTTTTACTTTTACACTGCCTCTACCTGGAAAAGGTTGCGACCGGTGGCATCTGGGAGTGTGGCACCCCGAGCATAACGAAATTGGCTCATAGGAGAGTAGCAGGTTACTAGGGCACGGCAGGAGCTAGGCCGCACAGTCACCTTAGATACACGTGGGCGCTGTTCAATGCTGTCACTTTCTCCAGACGCAGCGCAAAGTTGTTCGGCCTCTATCTAATCATCCAAAGACCAGCTGCGCACATTGCCCGGCGCCTTTGGCTACCCAGCACGGGTTCCAGGCAGGCTGAACTCGGGTGGGTTCGACAGGTTCTAGATACAGAGACGATGTATTGCGCGGAGCAGATAAACATTCCTGAGAAGTAAGCGTCCCGCGAAGAGACTATTTGCTAGCATGCAAGCGTTTTTATCCAGCGGCTACTTCCTCATATAGCGCATAATTTCAGAGCCACACAAGCTGATGCTGCGGGAGTGCAGTGGCGCAGTGCATGCTATCGCGATTTAGCTTTCACAGCATTGTTACACTGGGCGAGCAAGCCGTGCACCGCGGGCTGATCTATGACGTTGGGCAGCCTGGGTGAGATTCTGAAGGCGTACTCCAAGGAGGTAATCCGACAGCAGCCGATCAACATCTACGAATTCTCGGCCCGATATTTTGCACAGCTCGATCAGCAGGAAGATGAACTTCTTGATGAAGGCCTCGGTGCGTCACCGCATCTCTATTCCACATCAACCGACTCTTTTCAACAATTCGTTAGGTTGTTTCTTGGCTTGAAATTTCCTTGGGAGTCCTAGAAGCCGCTGGATTCTCCCAGGCTCTCACTGTTTGGTTGGGTGAAAAGGCGCAACAGCACTGCCAGCAGTATTTTCGCCTTGACTTCTTTCCCCCTCCCGTTTCTGGAGACTATCAGCAACCGTCATGTTCCTGGGTAACCTGATGACTCTCCGCAGACGGGCTACCACGCGATATGGTCTTCTCTCTGGTCGCAGAATGCAGCGACAACGGGCGCGATGATCTCGAGCACTCCAAAATTCGCGAACTGTGCGAGGCTGCGGGTGTGCCGCACCAGGCGGTGAGTTCTGTGCTGGCTTACACATGCAAAATGTAGTGTGTTGGGCGAAGTGAGCAGTGCAAAAATCTTCTGACTTTGAGATAATGAGGAGGTGATGGGATTGGCAGATCACAAATGCGTGGGGTCTGATGGAAGTTCCTGAAGACGTGGAACGCGTTCAGTGGAAACACTTTGTTGTGGCAGTTTGCACGCAGGTATCGGGCATAGAGGATGTGACGTCCTTCGTAAAGCTGCTGCTAGACCCGATGATGTTTGGCAACGACGAGGGCCTGATCAAGAAGGAAGAGTTCGTGACACTTTTTGACTGGTGGTCAACTGTCGACCCATCAATCGGCGCAGAGCTGAAAATCACGCTGTTCGAGAATCTCGAGTCCGCTGGCGAAATGATCGGCTACGTTAACTTTTTTGATGCGATCAAAAGTACGGGCGCTCTCGATGATGAGTGAGAGGATGGGCCGTGCTGAGGGAGAGATGCCGGGCTGTCAAACGTGTTTGGGACTTGTTGCGAAGTGGCGGCATATCCAGTGAGGTACAGTGTGCGGGGCAAGATAGAGCAGCTTGCAAGCGGTGTGAAAGCGTTTGGATAATATAGAGTGTGAGTGTGGGTATCAGAACCTACCATCAATCCTAGTGATGGTACGGCGCCACGCGTCGCAAGTTCGAATATTCGTGCTGCGAGTAGCCCGATTGGTTGAATTATCAACTGTTCTCGCAGTGCGGATGGCTGCTAGTCAGCCAATTGCCCGAATGGATAACTAATCACCAGGAGCAAACCTACCATGGAGTATTTCCGTAGCGATTTTGAAGCAGCGCAACGCTACGTGCGTCAGAATCCCCGAACTCCAATTTCGACTTGTCGACGTGTTTCGGCGTGACCACTTTGGCGCTCGAGCCCACTGACTTCGTGAACGTCGGCGGGTCTGGGGTCCCAGGTGTTCCAGCAGAACCAAGGAAACTCGAAACTCCATCGATCACACACTGGGGTGAGGGTCGGGCCTGCGACGGCGGCTTCTCCGAAGGCGATGCATCTCGGGATTTGAACAGGGATTTGATGCGGTCATAGCACGGCTTGATGTCTTGCATCGAGTAGCCAACCATGGCGGCGAGCTCGTCAGGCCAGATGGTATCTATGCGACACGCGCCCCGGGCAACAGCCACCGCGGCAGCCGAAACTAGCGCCTGCTCGTGCTGCAGAAGGGAGTAATCTGCCGTGCAAGGTCCAAGTAAGCTCGCAAAGTCGAGGCACGAACCAGCATACAGTTTGGAGCCAGTGATCTGAAGTCTGCACGACAGAGATGATTTCAGAGAGAAAAATGATCAAAGTTTGCCTGACCTTGAAGACAAAGCTTAGCAAGAAACTCAATGTACTTGTGGATGACTCGAAGATCCTGCTTGGTCACGGGCTTGGTGTCGATTGTGTCGGCCTTGCAGAGCACACCCTTGTTGATATAGCAGTGAGAGAAATGAAGGTGAGTGGCACTCAGCGCATTCCACTCAAGGTTTTCGAGAAGCACTCGTTCCGCCTCAATGAGTTGCTGCTTCTTTTCCAGTCCCGCAATATTTGCCTTGGTGAAGACGCTGAGCGTGGGCACATTGTTGGGCTGCTCCTCGAATTTTGCTGTACCCGCAATCCCGAAAAATCAGCGGGAAACAGTGGGATTCATTACGCCAAAGCGGCCCTGGCGCACACGCCGGCACGCGGCTCCACTGTCAAGGCGTGGATCCACACAAAAGGCCAGGGATGGAGAACCTGCAACGAAGATACACGCTGTTGCGACAAGCTGGTAACACTGCCGGGAAATATCAGTGTGCTTACTGAGAAGTCTGTCGAGGTAGTTCAGGGCACGGTGGACCGTCACGTGCTGCAGCTTCAGGTCCTCGCACACGTCGATGATGAAAGAGACGAGGAGCTTGCGATAACTCACGTACTTGTGCTGAGGATTGTACTTCGCATTGAGCTTCTGTAGATTCTTGAGGTACTGTAGGTCGGTCCCCGGGAGCCATGGAGAGTCAAAGCAGTCATGCGCAGGGCTCTCAGCGCGCGGATGGGCACTCCCAGCGGCCTCTCCGATGGTTTCCTCACCACAGCAGTGCCGCTTGGCGGTGCCAGCGTGCGCACTCCGTGTAGCTGTCACGCCGCCTTTGATACCTCGCTTTGGCATGCCGTCGTCCGGCCCTAGAAACAACTCAGCTCACCACATCTTTCGTCGCTGCGCGACCGACCCGCAGAGGACGAGTGTCACCTTACTGATTCCCTCGCAAACACTCTTTGGACAAGGGGCAAAACACAAACAAAACGTTTCCGCGCGCAATCCTCGGATGCAGGCTCAGAACCTGTATTCAGACTACCTCATCATTCTCGCACAGTCTGCGAGTCCTCCTTGCATCATGCGAATACGTCTTCATCCCCGTGCGGCGATAGTCCCCCTAAGTTGTGCAGCAGCGGCTCCCGCGGGTGTGTGAGGAGCCCCGTGGCGCTGGCACTGCGGTCCGGGTGCGCTCCGACCCTCTCTCTCCGCACTGTCCGGTTTCACGGCACGTGAGCTCACGTTAGCATTCAAGAGGACCTTCCCCAGTGTGCGTATCGCAAGGTGCGCGCGCTGGCCTGCACCCGCCTTCGGCGCCCCCCAGCACCCGTACTCATCACGCCCTGCGTGGAGCGTGACGCAGATCCGCTACTGCGGGGCACTCGCGCTCACGTTTCATGAGTTTATTCGATTACATCACCCTGGAAAGTGATGCAACCGTGATTTCCCAATGGAACTTCTTGTCCGTCTTTTGACCACGTCCAGAAACATATATCTTCTCCGCCCGTTACTCGTTCCTGTGAAGGGCTACTTCCGGCCGAGTGCAGGGGGCCCGCGCTCAAGGCCCCCTGCTAAGGCAGGAAGGTGGCAGGTTATCGAGAATGTCCCCACCCGAGGAGCCGCTCATTCACCCGGTCTTAGGGCAGGACCTCTTCTAGATGGGGTGAAATAGGGCTCCATGTCGTCACCATCCTGGCCTTCCACACGAAACAAAACGGCACTATTATCGTCCGGTATCTCGCAGCGCAAGGGCCTGGGCATTCCTGGCTACAAATTTGAGAAAGTGACAGTCGGGCTGGTGGTTTTGTGCTGGAAAGAACCCCGTCGGATCGGAGCCTGGCGTCTAGCTGGAGATTGACCGGAACTTCGAGCACTTTCGCTGCCACTCTACAGCGGCAACAGAAGATTTGAGAACATAGAAACGAGAAGTTGGGGGTGGGCAGTGTCTCACCTCTTCACCCGAACTCTGAGGAACACTGGATCGCCTGAGATGATTGATAGTGTCATCTTTGCCGAGAACTGTGCCTTGTCCATTTCCTGTGCGAAAAACGTTGATGGATGATCTTGGAACCAAGGATCAGGCTGACGGGGCCAGAACCTTCAAAGACACTCCCTCGTCTCCGATGCCCCGGGGAAACACTGCGTTTCGCTCGTTGCATGGCCTCTCTCTCACCCAGTCTTCTGTTCACTCCAAGACGACCTCTCCCTTCCAGCAATAGCCGTTCGCCGTCGCGAATAACCTGGGCTCAGCTGTCAGCAATCATAACACGTCTCAATAGGAGGAGAAGCAAATCGTGCACAGGCTCGAATTTGCACATTAGACCAGGGGGTCTCTTGAGCAAGGTGCACACCTCGGCAACTCTGTCATTTCCCTTGTAGACAGCGTTGTCGAGTGCAAGGTCCCCGTACTGGCCGCCCACGTGGATCAGAGCCATGGGAGCAAGAAGCCCTGCAGTCAGCACTGCAGGGCAAATTTTCTCGGCAAATTTCAGGGTGTAAGCAGACATGGCATCTCAACACCTTGTCTTTTAGCTTGAAGTTTGCCCCCGCCTCGATCAATGCCCGAGCGATGGAATCGTGGCCCATCAGCGCAGCGAAATGTAGAGGAGTTTGCCCGAACTGATCCAATAGATGTTTAGCTGCACTCGCGGCAGGGCATATCCTATACACACCGCCCTTCGGGTGGAGAACACCTCTGTCTTCGAATCCTTATCTGCGCCTGCCTGGAGCAACACTACCACCACCTTCTCCTCACCTCTCCTCGCTGCCCAGTGTAGGGGCGTTTCTCCACCCTGCAATTCCACACCATATTTTGAGAGCATGGACCGCTGTAAATTTTGCGTTCCGTTTCATCTATAGTACATTTGCATAGTTCAAGGAAACACGCGAATTACATTTTGTTCCAGCTGGTCCTTCTCAATAAGCGCAGCCCGGTCACGCAGCAGTTTCCGCACCTGCGCCGCCCTTAGCACAGAAAGGTGCGAGGAATGAGCGCTCTGGCTTATCCCTTGATTCGCTACGGGGTTACGCGCGCGTGACTTGCCTTCGGGAGGTTTTCATTGTGCGCTTGTTCAACGACCTCAACAAGATTTGCTTTTAGCTTTTTCTTTCCGTTCGATGTGACCTGTGTTGAGTTGGCATCAGCGCTGCAGCGCTGATTCTCAGCTTGATATCAAGCTGAGAAAATCAGAGCGCGTATTCCGGGAGCTTTCAGCTGCTCAGCACCTCGGTCTGCAGGTGCTGCTGCCGTGTCCAGCTGCTGTACATGGCAGCTATTGCGACTCAAACACGCAGCCTCACTGCCAACTCGCCCTGGCCACTCCCAACCCCGCCCCAAAAGAGGTGGCTCCAAATTGTGCACCGCGGGGAACTCTAAAAACATTCGTTCGCTGAATTCATCATGGGTTCCTTCTGTGTCGCAGCTGCACCGCCATATGGGCGGCCGCATGGCCAGAGTTCCACGGGGGAGGGCGCTTGCGCCCGCCGCTAGTGGAGGTAAGGCTACCTGCGGCGCGGAATTCCCGTTAGACCCTTGGTACCGCCGCGAGGTCTTAATCCAAGGTGTCAAGGAGGGCACGCCACCGACAGTCTGATCCTTGAGTGCGTTCACCGCATGGGACGCGCATGCCCAAGGGGGTCAGACCGAGGCTCAGAGTACGCACGGCAGCCGGTCCAGCCACCCCTGG
>ENA-UOXV01006136-UOXV01006136.1-marine-metagenome-genome-assembly--contig:-NODE-6136-length-12779-cov-4.483181_pt1 | contig 12779 bp, 8 predicted proteins | sample MGYA00238165_ERZ766961 | MGnify/ENA primary metagenome ERZ766961 (study PRJEB28924, sample SAMN03173240) | marine metagenome | biome: Marine; feature: Water; material: Subsurface seawater | place: North... | reverse complement strand
AATGAAAATAAACTTACCAACGCGGGGGACAATCCTCGCGCCAGCGTCATCGCCAGATCCTCAGCCCTGGAACTGTTACGCGGTAGGTCCTTCGTGTGGTACCCGATAGCCTTCTCCACCTTGTGCGCCCTCTTGTACGACCTATCGTTGGAGGAGAAATCGACATCGACGCCGTCGTCCTCCAGTTGCCCTATAGATGCCACAGCGTTGTCCGAGCTGTGCCAGTCGCCGCCAGAGTTCAGTATGTCCTCGCCTCTCACGTCACCCTCTCCCTTCGCCGGTGGCGGCGGCGGGGGTTCACCCACCGGGTACACCCCGCCAACCTCACCGAAGTAATCGAAGCACCGCAGCGTACCCGCGCGGCACAGACCTTTCGTCCACTCCGCAGTAGTTACGTACGGATTTGTTTGTAGCAGCTCGGGCAGTCGGGTCAGGAACCGGGCGGAGACCACGTAGAACTTCCACCTGTACCGCGCGGTACCGCGGTCCAAGTACAGCACGTCCCACCCGTTCGCACCGTGCACCAGCTCGTGCGCCACGTGTTTGGTCATGGCGAGCGGCTGGAGCTTCGGGTCGCCGGGGTCGTCGGCGTCCACCACCAGGAGCTGTGAAAGAAAAAATGCGACGTTAGACTAATTGCCGGTACGGAAATAAAAATGGTAACGCACCGCGGGCATCGATTTGGGATCCTCCCGTCGCGCGTCGAGCCACGCGCTGAGGTGCCCGAGTGACGACGACGCCACCCTCTGCCGTCCCCTGGTCACCGCCAGTGGGACATCTTCGTCGTCCGGGTCGAACGCGAGGAAGTCCAGCCTGGTGCCGGGTAGCAAGTCGGCGGTTCGCGCGGTGAGCTCAGAGTACCCGCCACCCATCGGCCATCGATCGAGGTCCGGGAGCTCGAGCGGTACCACCACCGCGCCGCTCTCCTCGTGGTACCGCCGCCACGTGTCCGTCACGACGTCCAGTCGATCGCGTTCCGGCCAATCGGTCGGGTTGACCAACACGCGGACCGTGGGCGGCGCGCCGCCCCCGAAGAGGTCGCCGCGCAGTCGCGAGATCGCATCGTGGAAGGAGGGTGTCGAGGCGACCAGGCCGATGATGAGCGCGGCGAGCACGACGCCGAGGACGCACCGCGGACGCGACGAGGTCCCCGACTTGGAGATCCTCGCCACGTGCTGGCGGGGTATCAACGGCGCGTGCTCACCCGCGTGGGCCATCGTCCGCGGAGGTCGACTCAGACGACGCCCGCTCTCAGATTCGCAAATGTGGACTATCTAATGTTTGGCATTTGCCCCATCCCGCTCGCCGGCGGTACCCGACAGCGCTCGAACCGCGCCCTAAATGTACCACGCGCGACGCTCCTCCACCCTGAATTCAAAGGCGGAGAGATGCGCGGGCGCGGGCGTGGCGACGGTCGCCGGCGCCCTGAGTCTATGGGTGGGCACCCGAGTTTTATTTTCCAACACCCCTTCCGCGGCCGGCCAGACTGAAACACATACGGAAACGCTCGCCAAATACCTCTCGAGTCATTAAACCGTCACCTAGCACTAACACACTTAACTCACAACTCACACCTGCTCCAGGGGCGCGTTCCACTTGGAGTCCAGAGACTTACCGCCGTCCGCAACTTCACTCTCCCACGCCTCGTACCCCTCGGTGGTCACCCCGTACCCGGCGGTATCTGTACTATACCCGGCGGGCGCCTTTGCACCGTCAGCGACCACCACTATACCCCCGTACACGTTCCCGCGGTCGAGGTTTTCACCTTCGTCGACAGCCGCGGCTAAAGGCTGTAAAAGCAGACCCATCGTCTCCTTCGCGTCCCCGAAGGTCAGGAGCCTGCTACCGGGCGGGGACTTGGGGGCGTACCCGTTCTCATCCAGCGGTGCCCTGGCCACCATACCGAACGTGTCGACGTAGTACCGCTCCGCAGCCTTGACGTCCACGACGTTGACGGCGACCAGTTCCATGGAATCTGTTGGAGTTAAAACACGACGTCAGTCTAATTGCACGTACGGAAATAAAAAGAAACGAACCTCGTCGAGCCGCGACTCTCGCTCGCACCGCGTAGCCGCTCGGTGACCTCACGTCGAAGTACCCAAAGCCGTACACGAGCTCACCGCCAGCCTCGTATATGCGGCTCACCCGTATGCCGTACGGAACCGCGACGGAGACGTAACCGAGGCCGTTGCCGAGTGTTCCCTCGCGCCCCACCGGCGCCTCCCGAATCTGATATTAAAAAAACACGACGTCAGTTGTCGAATTGCCCATACAGAAATTAAAATAAACGCACCTCAACACCAGATTTGCCGCCGTCATCCGCGCGAAGGGTCTCCTGTCCGTACGCGAATACCACCGTGCGACCGACGTTGTCCACGCCCGTCCTCTCGCGCGTGACCCGCATCCCCATGGCGTTCTTCCAAAAGTAAACCTCGTCGTCGAAGAGGTCTTTATCGACGACGAGCACCAGCCGCTGCAGGTATCCAGTAGATGCATTCTGAACCTTTGGCGCGAGTCTGTCGAGGTAGGTGCTGTTGGCTTGCACGCGCTCGAGCTGGTTCTCGAAGAAGGTCCTCTGGCCCAGTAACGATTCGTTCTCCGGGTCGGTCTCGATGGCTGCCTCGGTGTCCGCGAGGAGGTCCTCGAGCTGCTTGAGGATCTCGCCGGCGGACGCGGGCGCCGCGGCGGAGGCGCCTGGGATGACGGGATGATGGACGAGTGAGCTCCTTTCGGAAGATTTACCCTAACCCTGACGGTGACTTCGACGGTGGATCGCGCGGGACGTGGTGATTGTGTGGGGACGGGACGTACCGGTGAGCGCGGCGACGGCTGCTACGATGGCGTTCCTGCGCGACAGCTCGACGGGCGCGGTCGCGTCGCCGGCGACGACGGCGTCATCGCCCGAGCCACGCGATCCTCCTAGGACGACGTGAGCACGAGTTCTCCCATCACGGACGGAGGCTGGGCATCCGCAGTGACCCCGGCGTCGTCGACGATTGGACAACGCGGGGCGTATCGCGAGGTTCGTCGCTGCGAGCGTCGCGTGGGACATCTTCACACGCGTGACTCACCGGGTCGGGGGCGCGCGCTGAGCTGTGAGCCTCGAACCGTCGCGTCGAGGCAAAAACTTGGATAAACTTTGGCTTTTCCACGTCATCAATCGACGCCACTCACCATGGCGCCTAAGGCCCCCGCCAAGAAGAAGGCGACCGCCGTCAAGGGCGGCGTCGCCAAGAAGTCCGCCGCCAAGGCTGAACCCGAGGCCACCGCCGAGATCCCCAAGGGCGGCGTCCTCATCGAGGCGTGCAAGTCCTGAAACGCGTTCAAGACTCGAGCCGCGAAGATCGAGTCTGCGGTGAAGGCGAAGGGGAAGAAGGTTTCCATCAACCCCGTGCGGCCCGGCAAGGGCAACTTCGTCGTCAAGACGGAGAAGAAGACCGTCGTCTCCCTCATCGGCCTCGCCAGGCCCTTCCCCAAGCTCAAGGCGCTCGACATGGACAAGGTCTGCGCCGACGTCGTCGCCGCCCTATAAAACAATTCGGGGGATGAGAATCACGAGAGACGAGCGTCGGTGACGAGAGGCTCGGACCGCGCGATGAGAGGAAGGCTACGTGAAGGCGCCGGGGTAAAGTCGTGGGCTATCAGGCCCCAACCCCGCGCGACCCGATACAGGCCTCCCGGCTCTCGCGCGCGTCCAGAGCCCCGAGGGACCCGACGCACCACTTAGCTACGTAGAAAAAACCGTATTTGGAACGCCAAACGCCGACTGCGGGTCGTAGCTAACACTTAACTTACTACGCAAACACCTTCTTCCACGCCGCCGCCTCCGTCTCAGGTAGCCCCGCGGCGTCCCCTCCCTTACCGAGCGTCACCACCTCCCTCGCGTCTCGAGCCGCGGACCTCCACGCGTCCATCGCCGCCGCGGCAGCCCCAGCCTCCTCGTCTCCGTCCCCGTCGTCCGCTTTCATAGACGTAGCGGCCTTTCCCGGCTCTTCGGGTGAAGCGCCTTCACCGCCGCCGGACTCCGCAAGACTCGCCTCCACGCCCACAGCCTCGATGATGGCCTCGACGTCCAGCCCGAACCGCACGGGCCCGCCCCGTTTGGCCTTGACGCCCTGTTTCCCCTCGGCCAGCACCCTGGCGAGGTAACCGCGCAGCGCCGACGCACCCGCTGTGGGCGCCACTAACGCCGCGGTTCTCGGATCCAGCGACTTGAGCGTGAGCCTCAGGGGCGCGAGCATCTGTTCACACACCCGCGTCGCGACGGGTGACGTCGTGGCGATGTCTTCTTTGGGGTTGTAACCCTTACCGCCCCACGTTCCTTTAGCCGCGGACTTGAAAGCGTCCTCGAAAGTTTTGGTTATGGATTTAGTGACCCCGAGCGTGGCCTTCCCGAGCGCCGCGCGTACCCTTGTTCTCGATACATACGCCGCAGATACAGACCGGTCGCCGCCCACGTGCGGATGGCCGTTCACGATGGATTCAAACGTCCGCGCGGCGCGTGCCATCGCGTCGTCCACTCGGCATACGTCGGAGTGTAAAACGCATAGGTGCGTCGCCGTCCGCGACCCCGGCCACAGCCTCGGCTGGTGCGTCACCCAGTTGGCCACCGCGGATGACGTCCTGTCCAACAACTCGGTGAGGAGGAACAAGACGTCGGGGCCGAGGACGGCGCGGGGTTTAGGGTTAGGGTTTAGCCTTCCCGTCGCCCTCACGTCGGCAGCCGCCGTCGCGAAGAGGTCAAACGCGGAGTCATTTTTAGACGCGGCTTCCGCGGCTTCGACGACGACATCGATCGCCTGCACCGCGCACTCCGCCCACCGGGACACGTACGTATTGGTCACCGCGTGTGTGAGTTGACCGTCCGGTGCGTCTTTGAGAGGGGTCAGAGCGTGGGGCGCGCTTGGTTTTCCGTCCCGAAGTTCGCGGCCCATCGCGGCGTGCGCCACCGCCCACGCCCCGTACGCGTCCGCCAACCACGGCGCGCCACGTGTCAACCCCGCCGCGCCCATCGGCGTGTGGTGCACCCCGCCTTCCTCCGTCAGCACCGGCGAGTGCGCGGGCAGGTGAACGGAGTCGTTGGAGTCCGCCAAAGCTCTCAACGCCTCCGCGGATGAGCGGAGTGTTTTGTCCTTTGATCCCGGATCCGCCCCCGCGGCCTCCGCGTATCGCTCCAGGGCCTCCTCCGCCCTCGCCCTCGCGCGCACTGACAGCTCCGACGGGCTCGCGTCGACGCTGATCGCGAGCCTGGAGGCGATGGCGCCCGCGAGCGCGGCGCACGCGTGTCGCGGGTCACACGACGGGTCTTCTCCATCCACGGCGGCGATCCTGTTTAGCGACGCGGATACCTCCTGGAGCCTGGCCGCGACGCGCGCGGTCGCCGCGTGGTCCGACACGTCGCTCCTGGAGGCATCGGCGACGCCGTCCCACGCGAGCGCCGCGGCGTCCAGGGCGGCGAGCTCGTCCGCGCGCGCGCAGAGGTCCGCGGCGGTGGCCACGAGCGCGTCAGCCTCCGATGTGGTCGGCGTCCCGCGCGTGTTTCGGTCGTCTCTCTTGCGACACCTCGGCATCGCCCCGCGTTCGCCTTCGCCGTCGACCGCGGCTGCCAGGGCGGCGAGCTGATTGAGATGGTCCAGGGCTCGAACCCGCGCGTCGAGATCGGCGAGCTGTGGGGAGGTGGGACGGGGGAGGTGAGGTCGGGTCGAGAGATGCAAATGCGCGCGAGATTCGTGGGATGTGCCGAAGGACGGGCGATGTGGGGCGCACCTCGCGGCCTCGTGATGTCAGCCTCGGGCCCGTCGCCCCGCCTCCACCCTCGGGGGAGGAAATGAGCTCCCATCGCGCCGCGGGGGGCATCTCGAGCCCTACGCGCGCCGAACACTGTCGGGTGCGTGAGGTAGCCGTTACGAAAACAATCTCCTCGGACGGCACCGAACCCGAGTGAGTTTTGGCGACGCGTCACCGCCCGGGCCTGGCCACAGAACGGGGCGAGGTCCACGACGGAGACGTCGAGGACGGATGTCCGACGACGAGGAAGTCACGGAGGAGGTCCTGGCGCGCCTCTCGCACGACCTGGCGGAGCACGTCCGCGCCAGCCTACGCGAGGGGGATGAGGGCGATGCTGTTGTTGACTCGGGGGGGGCCGAAACGAATGAAGACGCCCCGGCGCCCACGACCTCGGCGGTATCGTGGAGCTCCCGCGAGGCCCCGGACGACGACGACATCATGATCTCCGCGCTGGTGAGCGCCATGGCGAAGGGCCGCGAGATGATGGCGAGCCCCGGCGGCGGCACCGACCCGGTCCGCGTGACGGTCAACCTCGACAAGGATGAACCCGCGACGACAACATCCCGCTCGTCCTCCAGGGTGCGCGAGCGCAAAGGCTTCGGCTCGTCCGCGCCGCGCGTCACCGCGCCCAAGCTCCCGGCCGACGCCGACATCCCGGGCCCAGGCCTGGCGTTGGTCGCCGCGTCGCGCCCGAGCGCGCCCGGGACGCGTTGGGGCAAGCCACCCCCGCGGCGACCCGCGCTGGCCAAATCAATCGCTCCGTCATCCAAGCGGCGAAGCGCGGTTCGCGCCATGGCGGCGGTCACCGGCGATGCCGAGACGGGAGGCGTCGCGGAGGCCATCGCGGACCTCGAGTGGCGTGTCCGGGAGGACGCGAGCGCGGCGCACGAGCCGGCGTACGTGTCACCGGACAGGCTCGACGCGGCGAGGCCAAAGCCCAAAGCGTCCACGTTTTCGAGGGCGGGGCTCAAGCCGGTGACGCCGCCGGAGGAACGCGCGGCGCGTCGCAGGACACAACGGGCGGCGCTGGAGGAGGACCTCGCGCGACGAAGCGGCCTGGAGCTGCCCCACGACGAACGGTTCAGGGCTGTGGAGCGGACGCCCGGGCGGTTGGCTAAGTTTTCCACGCTTCCAACCGGCCGAGACTACGGATCCGAGAGCGAGTCAGCGTGCTCGGACGGTGACGCGTCGACGCACAGCCTCGACGACGATACAGACGCGTGGTGGAATAAACCGTTCGGCACCTTGACCTTCACGGAGGGGATCAAGGCTACCCCGAAGAAGGTTCGAAAAGGTTCGAAGGGGAGACTTGCGGGGGATGAAAAAGAAAACGAATCCGACGCGGGGGGTAGTAAGAGACGGACTAAGACGGCGGCGTTCGCCAGCCCCGCCGCGAAGCTTCCCAAACGCAAAGAGATCGCTAATAAAGCGCCCGCCCCGGGATCGATGCTGGACCCCGTCGCGTTGGCTAGGGCGCTGGACGTGACGCGCGCGAAGCCGAGCGGCGCGAGGGGGGTCACGCGCTGGGCGGCTCCTCCGCTCCCGTCGCCCGCGGGGTCCGTCGCCTCGTTGGAGTCCACCGAGAGCGACGATTGGCACGGACGGACCATACGACGGGACCTGCGGCGCAGGGCGAGCGCCGAGCGCGCGGCGCTGACCAAGGCGGCGGTCGACGTGGACATGAACGCGGTGAGACCGAAGAACGTGACGGGTGTGACGGCGTGGGGTAAACCGCCGCCGCCGCCGGATGAACGCCGGCGAGTTCAAAAGGATAAAGAAAAGAAGGGACAGAAAGACGGCGATGCGTACACACACGCGGCGAGGGATCACAGGCTCGGGCGCGAGACCGCGGCGGGGCTGCCCCTCGACGTTCAGCTCGCGGCGGGACTCCAGCTTCGACCCGTCGACCCCAAACCTTACAACCCCGACGGATCGGTCGCGAACAAAGACTCTTCCGCGCTTCGCAAACGCGTGCCGGGGTACACGTTTCCCAAGCCCAAACCCCTCGACGAGGACCTGGACACGTTCGCGCGGATTAAACTGGCGAGGCAAAAGGAGGAGATGGAGACGCCCGGCCCTGGGCACTACGGTACCCACACCCCGAGGGCGGAGACTCGGCCGACGGCGCCCGCGATTTCCTTCGGCGAGCACCCCATCGTCCCGGTCGAGGTTCGCAAGTCGATGAAGATCGACCTCGTTGACTTCCACCCGAGCGACCTGGACGTCGTCGCCGCGTGGCATAAGCTCAGGGGAACGAAGCCGAAGGGTTTCGCGACGTTCTGGAAACATCCGGAGAAGAAGTCGCACATCGACGAGGTCATCGAAAAGGTTGAACGCGTCGAGGCTGAGCGCCACGCGGGACGGATCGAACACGCGGTCAGCAAGGCGCTCCGCCAGTCGCGAACCAAGGACTGGAAGATGGAGCAGGACATCGGCGCCCTCGGTGACGAGATCGCAGCCGCGGCGGCTCGAATCGACGAAGACGGGTCCCCGGAAGCAAACAGAGCGCTGACGGAGAGACGCGTCGACGTCGGCGGCGCTTGGGCCCGCGCGGGTGGCCAGAACCCTAATGAAACGGAAGAGGAGTACGCGTTCGACTACGACGCCGCCATCGCGGAGGAGGCTGAGCGACGAAGGGACCCGGTGGGCTCGTGGAAGGCGTCCGTGGCTTCGTCCAAACCCACGTTTTCGTTCCCGAAGGGACCCAGCGGCCGAGAGGATCTCGAACCGGAGCGTGTGCCGTGGCCGGTGCTCGGCATCGGCGAGCCGTGGTCCGAGCGCAGGGTCGAGGGCGGCGCGCTGCCCTTCGAGTACATGCTCGGCCGCGCGGACGCCTACGAGGACAGGTTAAAGGCGCGGGAAGCTGAGGAGAATCGAAAGATTTTCCCGGGGACGTACAACGTCATCGGAGCGCTCGACTACCTCCGCAGCGCGCCGCCCGCCGCGATATTCAAACTCGCGGCCGACAGGTGGAGGGCGCACGGCCGCGCGCGGCGACTGAAGCGCGCGCAGAACCTGCTGGGCGTGGACGTCGCGGGGTACATGGCGGACGAATGGGACGGTGACGGGTCCGAGGATGACGGCCCGGACATGCTCGGAGATGAAGCCGCCGCCGCCGCGGATGCCGTCATGCGACCCCGCGCGCCCGCGTGGGAGTTCCTACCGCTGCGCGTGACCGTCGCGAAAACCAACGTGGTGACCGGGATGAAGCCCGGGGACAGGCCGGAGCTGGACGTGAAGCTGACGCTCGTTCGCAGGCGCCAGCCGGGCGCCACAAAGTTTGCGTCGGCGGGTGCCAAAAAGTCCAAGTCAAACAGGCGGCTCAAGGATGAAGCCGACGCGACGCGACGCGGCCCCGGCGCCTACAAGCTCCGATACGGCCAGACCGAGCGACGCGAACCGCGCGCCACGATCGGTAAATCGGGCCTGGACGACGGCGCGGTCATGGAGGATGATGACGAACCGTACGCGGAGCAGGTGCTGGACATCGACCCCGGCGCCGCGTATTCAAACGCTGTGGCGACTCGAAAGGGCACCGCGGTTGACATGTTCCGGATGCCCCACCCGCGTGTCGACGACGCGGCGCGCGCGCGTCGACGCGAGGAGCGTGACCTCGCGGAGATGGGCGAGGCGGTCAGGGAGACGACGCCGCTCAAGGCGTTCCGCGCACCGGACGGCCGCGGGGGATGGAGCGCTTTGATGAACGATTCACCCGCGGCGTCGAATCGTCGGCGCTTGGCCGAGGAGCGCCGTTTGAAGATGGAGGGTATCTCCGAGGGTATCCCCGCGCCGTCCTCCCCGACGCGTCGCATGCGCGCCAAGGACAAGCTGACGGACCCGGCCTCGGATGCGCACGTACGAAGGCGAACGGACGCGGGCGTCATGGACTTTGCGACGATGACGTTCAGAGTCGCCGAGCGCACTCCTGGCGCCGTCGAGCTCGACCTCCTCGAGGCGAACGTCGGGCCGGGAACCTACGCGAATGAACCCGTGTCACGGCGAGTTCCCGAGGTTGACTTTGCACGCGGCGCCACGCGGTTCGCGCTGACGGACGCGGAGAAGGCACCGCCGGATGAACCCCTGGAGGGTGAACGCGTCGCCGTGGAAGTCCGACCCGCGTTTGACGCCACCCGACCAGTCACCACCCGCGGCGGAATCATCTCGCCGATCCCTGATCCCGACGCCCGCCGACGGGTTCCGCGAGACGAGACGCCGTACACCGACGCGTTGTACGACGTGGAACGTGGCTTGCGGTACATGCGTTCGCAGGTTGATGACGTGGCGCCGGTGTTTGAACGCGGCGGTGAAAGGGTCACCGATCCCGCCGTATCAGATCCCCGATCCAACCCTGACGCGGATCCCTTTTACGCCGGGGATTTGGACGAACGCGGTCGATCTGTGGTCACGGGACCTTCCACGCGTCACAAGGCTCGTGGGTGGCGCGGGTGGAAGGTGGCACCCGAGCCGAGTGAGTTCACGGAGGGTGATATACTGTACCTGGATCCATCCGACGACGCCACTCGACGGAGGGTACCCGCCGCGGTGGACCTGAGCCGGGGCCGCGGGACCGACGGCGCGTTCGACGAGACACCTTTGACGGCGGACGTGGACTACCTCCGTGAGCAGCACCTACGCGCACGGTACCCTACACTATCAAGCGGGACGGGTGCGGTACGCGTGGACCGCGGCAAGGATGGCGTGTCCGACATTGTCCGACACACGGATGCCGGTGACCTCGACGCGGGTGTCTACCACGACGACGTAGCCCGCGCGGAACACGACTCGCGTATGAGCAACAGGACACGCGCCAAGGTTGCCGACTTTAGCTCCGTCGCCGGTAGGAGAGGCCTCGGCGACGGGCTCGGTGACGAGTCCAAGGGTGGTGACGCGCTGGTGCTGCACCCGAGGGACCCGAGGTTGGAGGCCGGCCGGGGCGGTGCTTCGGATTTCACCCGCGACCGAGCGAGGTGGGACGCGCCCGGCGCCGGTGGTGCGGCGGACCCAGGCGGTGACGTGCTCCACCTGCACCCGGCGCGTGGTGACGCGCTGGGTGACCGCGCGCGTAAGGCTGATTTCGGCGCTGGTGTGGGCAGGGGGGACTTAGGTGTGTTTGTGGAGTGGACGGATCAGCGGCTGGCTCACGAGTTGCGGGCTCAGCCGAACCTGGACCAGACCGCGGGCGGTAGAGGGGACACGAACGCGAGGCGGCGCGAGCGCATGGCCCGGCTCGCGGCTCGGCAGCCTCGCCGGGGTCAAGGGGACCAGCGTCCGGACCCTGAGCGGCCCGGTAAGATCGTCATAGCGTAGCGAGACAATGCGTAGTTGGTGGTTATGAAAACATGAGAGGCGAACTAATACGAGCGGGTGGACTCCCAGTCGCCCTGCCCCATGGCCTCGGGCGGCGGCGGGAGCATCTCCCGCGAGTCGAGCACCTGCACCAGCCCGAGGTACGCCACAGCCAGCACCACGCTCACGACGCCTGCGGGTCGAGATGGAAGGGTCGGCAGCGTGGGTCAGTGACGGGAAGGCGTCGATCGGCGCGATGGAAAGTTCCGGGGGTGCGGATAAGAGAATGAGCGCGATGGTATAGATGGGCGACGTCACGCACCGGTCACGATGGCGGTCAGCTTCGCGCCCTTGACCTCCTCGCTGTCCTCTGCCGCGGCCGCGGATTCGGCGGCGGGAGCCTCATCCTCGCTCGCGCGAAGAACCACGGCACGAGCGTTCCCGCGGTTGCCGATGCGAGCCTTGGAGCCGGTGCCGAAGGCGACGGCGCGCGGGGCTCGGACGGCCGAGACGGCGCGGGGCTTCGAGGAGGCCGCGCCGCGGCATCCCGCGAGGATGGCGGTGTTGTGGGAGACGACGGTGGACATCGGGCTTTCGACGATGTGCGTCGCGCGGTGTGAAGTGGCGCAGGCGAGTGACGTCGACGGTTCTTTTGGACACGTGTCGGCGGTCTCGCAGGTGCCTTCTGTTTCGTGAACCTTCCAGCCGTCTCGGCCACATCGCCCCGCGCGGACGCAGGTATCACACCCGTGGACCGTCCGCCATGAGCGACGAGCCATCAGGATCGATGGCCCCCGCGGACAAATCCAACTGGAACGCCATCCTGAAATGGTCCATGGCGCAGCAAGGCGACGGCACGTCCGGCGCCCCACCCGCGCGCGAGATCTCGGAGGAGGACAGGAAGTGGTTACTCGACGCAATGGCGAGCGGGTTCGTGGATGAGATTAAGCGCATGAAGGACATCTTAACCTGCATCGGCACCGGCATCGATGCGACACACGACGTGGAGGAGATCGACGCGAGGGTGACGCTGATGGAGGAGCTGTGCGACCGCGTGAGCGGGGTGGACAACGGCGGGGATCTGCACACGCTGGGAGGCGTGGAGCCGCTGGTGCGGTACGTCGCGTCCTCGCCGCACGCCAGACTGCGCGCCGCCGCCGCCGAGGTGCTCGGCACGACGGTGCAGAACCACCCGAACGCGCAGGAGGCTGCGCTGGGATGCGACGCGATGGGCCCGCTGCTGCGCATGGCCGCCGGGGAGGGAACCGACGCGCCGCCCACCGACGCCGCCGAATCATCCACAGCCGACGACGCATCGAAGGAGAAGACGCTCGTCAAGGCTCGCGTCAAGGCCTTGTTCGCGCTCTCGTGCCTCCTCCGGGGATGCGTGAAAGCTCAGGAGGCGTTCCAGCTCGGCGACGGCTTCGCCCTGCTCAAACAATGCCTGCGCGTGGACCACAACAGGCTCCGGACCAAGGCGCTGCACCTCGCCAGGCACCTCGCCACGCTCAACATGAAATACATGAACGCGTGTGTCGAGTCAGGGTACGTCCTCGCCGCCGCCGCCTCACTCGCCGGCTCACTCCCGCGCGTGCTCGATGCACCCGTTGATACAAACGCATTCACGGACGAGGACATCGAGCGGGGGCAGGTTCGTGAAGCCGCGCTGCGTCTGATGGTGGGCGTGGCTCAGAAGGTTGACTACG
>ENA-UOXV01006130-UOXV01006130.1-marine-metagenome-genome-assembly--contig:-NODE-6130-length-12793-cov-10.988538_pt1 | contig 12793 bp, 2 predicted proteins | sample MGYA00238165_ERZ766961 | MGnify/ENA primary metagenome ERZ766961 (study PRJEB28924, sample SAMN03173240) | marine metagenome | biome: Marine; feature: Water; material: Subsurface seawater | place: North... | reverse complement strand
AGCTCTTCGTAGGGCTGTAGCCACCTACTGATTTTGAGATGTAGGAGTTAAGGAGCCGGTTGGCCCCGTATTTTACCAGGCGTTTACCAGGCGATACCCACTGCAGATGTATACTCACTGTATGGCGGGTTTAGCCGGTTTGAGAGACTCGACCGAAGGAGGAGTCTGTTCGAGGTTTGAGTTGGTTGTAGAAGTGTCGATTAGTTCGTTGAGCTCTGGGCTCGTGAATATACAGTGGAGTATACAGTGGAGAAACAGTGGAGTGAAACTACAGTGGATAGAGCTGGGAACAGAGCGAGTCAACGGCAAAGGAAAGGTCCTTGAAGTCCAGACCAGTCTTGAAACCCATCTGCCGTCTCGGCGCCCGCTATATACATATGTATCCTGCGCTGCTTAATAGCCCTGGCTGGTAGTAGCGCCTGCGGTATTTGGAGCACCCTGATCAATCTGTTGGAACCTCTGTTCGCTCTTCGTTCTACGGGTGTGGTTCCACAACCCCCCCGATCTGGGTGCCTCCATCCTGATCCGTACACATCTATTTCGGTAATTTTTGCTGTGTCGCCATCGGGTCTTCGCATGATTCTTCGATGGCAATATTCAGGTCTTGTAGTAATAATTCGGTTGGCAATTCACGCCCACGTGTACCCGCCGCAAAACTGGCATTCTCCGTAGTTTTGCTGTGACTGTTCGCACCACTGCACATTCAGGCATGCGAGCCAGCATACTTTGCACCGTGCTGGCTTGTATTCTCGCCGTGCTCTGGCCTTTGCTGGTATGGGTGCGTGCCCTGTGAGCTGGTCCACGAGTCGCTTGTAAACCGTGCCGGCGTCTGCCTTGGTCAGTGGGTCAGCCACCATTTCTCCTGTCGGCGTTTGAATCGGTACCACCAGCATCTGTTCAATGGTGGACCGAACAATGCCCATCTTGATAACCGATGCCTTGAGTTCATGGCGCGCGATTGGTGCCGTTGCATATTGCTTAGCCGCTGTGTTGTCCAGTTGGCAGTGGACCGGCTGTGATTCGTGCACGTTCGGTGGTGATACCGACGGCATGATTGCGTTGTCGAGATACGAGAGCGTTTTTAGCACCACCAGTGCTTTGCGAATTAGCTTGTGGAATGCCATGAGCTCGCCCTCCCCGGACGACTCCACCGGCCCTGATGTCTGTTGCTTCTGCCGAAATGCCCACCATGCCAGCGGGCCGCCCATGTCTATCATGCCGCCCGTGCGTGCGCTGAGAAGCTTGATGTCCCCAATGAACCGGTAGTCGTCCAGTTCTTGGTCTTTCGGTCTGGCATAGTCCGACGACATGAATAGCCGTAGTTTCCAAAAGTCGCTAATTGCCTTGGAGAACTTGATGCCTCGTGCTCGGTGGTATATGATCCATCGCAACAGCCGCAGGATGCCTTCATACGCCTGTGTCGATGGGTCATTCGCAAATCTGGCCAGTATGGAGTGTGCTGCTGCCGCATCTGGAAAGCACATTTCCTGCGCAAAGTTCGTCATGCCCAGCAGCGCTGGGAAGGATCCGTATTTGGAATATTCGTCGTGCACTTTCTGGCGTGCCAAGTCCGGGTCTTCTTGGTTGTTTGGACAATGCATTGATGTGAATATGACTGATTTGTCCATTGGCGTTGTTGGGGCGGTGAGTTTGTCTGGTTGACACTTGAATACCTTGAGGCATGTCTTGGTGCACCAGTCATCCAGGTGCATAGTCAGGCTGCCGTCTTCGTCGATGTTGATGTTTGCACCGACAACCACATTTCCATGCAGTGGCCCCATGTCGTCTGTCTTGTACTTGGTTCTAATGGCCGCCATTTTTGCTTCCAGCAGCCCTGATCCAGGTGTTTCGGCTAGAATGAAATCGTCCATGTGAGTCCAGAGTATGGCCATGGCAGGCCCGAATCCCGGGACTTCCTCGTGGCAGACATATACAGCTTCGTCCCCTTCGACGCATGACCTGAAACCACACGGGCCGCGTAGGTGCACTCTGAATCCGTCCACAAATGTCTTTGCCGCTTCCACGTCTCCATATAGATTACCGATGACTCGCACGATCTTTCCTGGCTTCTGCTGTCGCACGAAGTCCGGGCACCGCATCCATTTTGGTGAGTGCATGGGCTCGTGTGGGAACGCCATTTCGATGTCGCCTTTTCTGGCCACGAGCCCTAGCTGCGTCACGATTGCCATGAACAGGCGCAGCGACACGTGAGTGCCCATTGAGCTGTGGTTCTGGTATTTGGGGATCTTTCCTTTGTCCATTTTTCCATTCAGGTTGTGTCTTGCTTTCACTCGCCCGTCTGGGTACTTAGTGTCCCGCGCACCGATTTTCAGTTGCGTGACGCAGTCGTACAGCTGCTCGTCCATTGGCCTTTGTCCTTCGTCAAATTCGACGAGCGCTCCAGATTCAACCAGTCGGTTGTATTCCACGAACATGGCTTGGATATATACCTCTCGCACCCTCTCCGGCAGTCGTCGTATGAGGTGGGTGAGCTTTGGCAGCCCTGCTTCGCGTACTTCTTCCAGCGACACGTCTTTGAGGTGTACCGATGAGATGTGCGCGATGACCGCGTCCCTAGCCATTTCTGTGTACGAGTCTTCCAGCATAGCTGACATGGGCTCCTCGTCGGACGCGTCGTTGCTTGCATATTTGCCTAGGCTGCGGACGCCCGCTGACGTTTTCTCGTGGTCGTGGTCGTCATGCTTGCTGGCAAACTGCACCGCCTGTCGCATGCGCGCTCCCGGGTCATGTTCGTCGCCGCGCGCTACTTTGGCCAGCCCGGCAAGTGTTGCTCTGTGAGCTTGCTCGAGGGTGCCGTCCGTTGTTGCACTGACCCTGGCTGCTGCTTGGCCGATCGGCGGCTGCTTCAGGCCTGGCTTGGAACGTAGAAGCCCGCTAGCTGGCTCTGCTACGTAGAAGTCCCTGTCTTTGCGTGCCCGCGATGGCCTGCTCATGTTCTCTTGCTGTATGTGCATGGCTGCTGGCCCTGCTTCTTTCTCTGCCCCGTGCTGTGCGTCTTGCTGCACCGCCGATCGTTGTGTCGGTGGTGCGTATTCGGTGGCAGGTGTTCCTGCGGGCATGCTGCATCTTTCCGTCGGTGGCGTGCCGATTGGTGAGGCCACTGGTGGTGTGCCGCTGCCTGTGGCAGTAGGCTTGGTCTTTGGCCGTGCTCCCGCTGCCGGTGGTCGATGTGGCTCTGGTTCCTGCTGTTGTACAGCCGCTGGCATTGCTTCTGGTTTGATGCTCTGTGCTTGCTGCCCTTGGGGTTGTTCTGCGTTCATGTTCACAATTGCTGGCCGGCCTTGATCGAACTGTGCCTGTACCCGAGTGTCCGGGTGCTGCAGTTTTGTTTTTGTGTCCGGTGTTTGCCCCATTGCGCCGCTGGCGATCAGATCCGTCATGTGCTGCCGATTCGTAGTCTGCTCGTTCTGCCTCGGCCTTTGAATCCAGATGACGTGCCCTTCTTGGTCGTCTTCGTCCGTATACACCGACGCGACTATTGGCCTCGGCACTCCGTTGTGGTTGTACCCGGGAAAGTAGACTCCCTGGCGGTTTCTGTACACGAGATCGGTAACCACGATGCAGTGCACCACTTCGAGTATCTGGATGCGCGGCAGCGCTTGGTCTCTCCATACGTAGTAGGAGTATGACGTTTCTGAGAATCCAATCAGCCAAGCCAGGTACCCCTGGCCGTTGCGCGAGTCTAGGCAGACCACCGCGGATCCGATGCGCTTTGCTCTCCTTAGGTCCGGTACATACCCGTCAATCATCTGCTTCGGAGCCATACCCCCTGGGTTGGTGGAGTGCGGCATCCGCCGGTCAAGCCACAGCATGGCTTGGAACATGAAAAATATGAATGATGCCGGGAATCCTGAGTCGGTCAGCAGCACCTTGCTGCGCCGCGCTAGCCATTTCCACCACACCTCGATCATACGGTTCAGTATTTGTGTGTGTGGTGGGCTTGTGAGGTGGCTAGCGCCCGTGGCGCTGATGGTCTGCTGAGCCGACTTGCTGGTAATTTCTTTGGCATTGTCTGATAGATACGTGGTCGGGTGCAGGTGGCGTGTCTTGCCCTCCTGATATCTCCTGCTGATGACATTGTCAGCCACCTGCAGCACCTTCTTGCATTCGGACTCCCACTGGCTTTTGGCGGCCAGGAGAGTGAGAAAGCCATATTTCGTGTGCTTGTCTTTCTGCCCGAGCACGAGGCTACACCCGTCATGCGTTTTGCATGAGAGGTGCTTGATGTCCGCTACAAACGAGCAGAACACGTCGTCGTCTCGGGTGTTGGATGCTTCAAATTCGTCGGCCTGTTGCTCGCCTATAGCACTGCGCAAGTCGCTCTCGAAGGTAGGTGACATCTCTTGCAGACCCTGCTTGGTGCGTGCGGCCGCATTCTCGGGGTCAATCTTGGGTATCATGTCGTCTTTCGTTCGGGGCAGCGCTCCTAGGTCTGTTGTCGGAACGCGCTGCACTTGCTCTTTGAGGCAGCACATGCACCAGGGTGCTGCTGCTGCGTAGTATTTTCCGTCCCAGGCAGGAAATATCACCTGCCCGTTGCGGACCCACCTGCCCAGTGGCTGTAGTGGTGTGTGTAGGCTATCGTGATGTGCTCGCATCGCCGACGGCCTCTGGTCGCATTCTTTCGCTATGCGGAGTGCTGCTTGACGGCAGATAATTATTGGTACTGATGATTTATTCATCGGTACATTATCCGCCGTGGTCACTTCCGCTCCATCATCGATGGTGCGTGCCGCGAGGAGCATGTCGAGTTGCTCGCTGCGCGGCGGTGCCTCGGGCTTATGTGATGGTCTCACTGCCATTGAAAACTCGAGTCACTGGCACTCCAAATCTGGCAGTTGCCGTCGTCGCACTTGCCGTGTTGCCGCTTCTGGCCACACGCGCACCCGCCGCCGGTGTGCGCGAGTGAGGCAAACATGGCCTCTGCCTTGCCTTGCTCGGCACTGGTCGTTGTGCGTTCTTGCGCCAGCTTGGGGCCAATGCGCGAAGTCACGCCACCGCCTGCCTTGGCACCGACGCGGGAGACAACACTGCCGTAGTTGCCGTCACGCGCGCCGCCCCGGTAGTTGACGCCGTTCACGTTGCTGCTGCTCGCGTCGCCTTCGTCGGCGACGCTGATGTCGTCGTCGTGGTTATACCCATCGCTCTCGTATCCGTCGTTGGTGCCTCCACCCGCGAGGTCCGTCGTGATAGCCGCGATGGCGGCGGCCTTGCCCGCCGTCATTTTGCCGCGTGCGATCGCTTCCGGCCCTCCGTCTTGCTGGATGAGCAGAGCGGCTCGCACGCGGCTGCGCTCGTCTGGGGGCCAGCGGGCGGTCATGCGCGGCAGCCCCAAGCTCCGAAGGAGCTGGCTCACTTTCGGCGGAAACGGCATGCCACCCAGGTAGTCCGCGATAGCCGCCGGAGTGAAGAAGCTGCGCACGTTGGTGCGGTCGGCCGGTGTGCCGCCCGTTCTGACGAAGCCGTGCCGCTTGCTGGCGAGGTACTGCGCCGTGAGGTCGGCCTCTGTCATGCCCACTCGGGTAGCTGCCAGCGAAGCTGTGATGTCAGCCAGCTGGTTGCTGGCTCCCCATTCGTCTGGCAGCTGCTCAGCTTGACGGTCGTCGCGCTCCAGTGGCGTAGCCGCGCGAGTGTTGAACACGTATCTCGCAGCCTTGACTTCCGCCTGGAACACGCGGTCGTGCTGAAGGTCGGTGATGGTGCCGGCGTCCGAGTTGGCGAGCCACCTTTCACTGCGCTTGCGTGTTGCCCTGTCGCTGCTGGAGTAGTTCATGTGGTACGGCGCGATCAGGATGGTGCGGTTGCCGGGGCAGTAAGCCACTCTCCGGACCACCATCAGCTCGTGTCGGCCGGTCGTTGCCTTCACCATGTAGTACGCCGTGCCGACGCCGAGGATTGGAATGCGGCTCGGCTTGCCTTTGGTGGAGACCCCTTCGGCGTAGAACTTGCCTTCAGGGAACCGCACCAGGTCGGCGCCGAACACTGCCAGCCGGTCGTCGCTACCGAGAGTAGCGCCTCCGTCCAGTACGCTTCCCCTGCTCTTGATCGAGGTCTTGACGATCGTCTTGTCTTCGTCGTAGAACTTGCGGCTGTACTTGCGGCTGGTCTCCGCACTTGCACTCGTCGCGTGCATGTTGACGTTGCTAACCTCCTTCATGACCGCGTCGACGTCGCAGTTGAAGATGTCCTGGTAGATGACGCAGGTGCCCGTGGCCTCTTGAGCCTGCTCAAGAGTAAGTTCTTGTCCGTCGACGTCGTGGAACGTGAGTCCCGACAGCCCAGCGCTGGTGGTAGCCATCGGTGCCACCGGCGGCCGGCCAAGGTCGGCGAGGATCTCGTCCATGACTTTCTGCGGCAGCCGCGTTCCCGGCGGGAACTTTCCTTCACAGCCGCCGCCCTTGCGGAAGCACTGCTCGATGGTGTGACGGCACCGGTGGCAGTTCGTGCACCACTTGAGCTGGAGCTTCTTGGCCTCTTGCTCCGTGACTTGGCCCACCGGGCCACGACGAAATTTCCCTTTTTCGGAGGAAAGTTCTTTTCCGTGACCGCGGTCGGCTCCGCCGCTGTCGTGTCGTCCGAACGCGCTCATGGGTGCCGTCGGCGGCGCCTCTCCTGGGATGAAGATCGTCATGGTGTCCTCTTGCACGCCGTTCTCGTCGCCCATCAAGAGTGCCAGGTCGAAGATGTCCGCGATGCTCGGGGCGCTGTCGCCGTGCTGCTTGGCGCGCGCGATCAGGCGACGCCCTTCACACATGGCTCCCTTGTAGTGGTTGCCGAAGCCGTTGACGACCTTGCCCACGAAACGCGACAGCTTGTACTCGTGGTCCGACGGAAGCTTGCGCCGGAAGGTGTCCAGGTTGTTGGCGTATTCTCTGTAGCTCTGGATGGACCGGTCTCCTTGCGCGACCCCGTCGAGCTTGGAGACAATCTGCTCCGCGATGTGGTCCGGGAGGTTCTCGTGATGAATGACGATGGCGTTGTATGCCCGTGCCGCCAGAGACGGCGCTCCTGGAGTGATGTCCGTGTCCTGCTCGGAGATGTCGCGAATCTCTCGAGCCGTGTCGGTGCCCTTGGTGGCCGTCATGAGCAAGTCCACGATCTGGCGATCTCGCCGCACGTACTCGAGGAGCTCCTTGTCATCCGATCTCCACGAGGCCGTCGGCGTGATCTTGCCGCGGATCTGGTCGTAGTACTCACCCCTCAACGTGAGGCCGGTGAGGCGTCCGCGGACCGTACTGGTCCACTCGTCCAGGTCGCCGTTGCGGGGGTCAATGTCGGGGATCGCCGGCATCTTGTCGGTGGTCGCGTGCGCCGTGATCTTGTCGTTCTTCTTGCCGATCATGTTCATGATGCACTTCATGCCGTACTCAGTCGCCGCCATCTCCTGGAGAATCTTCATGGTGGCCGCGTCCGGCTCTGAGTTGCCGGTGCCGCCGGAGTGAGGGGCCCCGTTGTGTTGGTGATCGTCCTCTTGGTGTTGTTCACCGGCTTCCTCACGTTCTTCGCGCAGCTCTTTATCCGCAGCCGCGCCGTCGTCGTTGAGGAAGAGGCCGCCGATGTTGTCGCCGGTCTCCGATGAGTGTAGGGATTCTCGGGCTTGTCGCCTCCGAATGCTCGATGATGCCGATCTCTGCGCCGCTGCTCTGATGCGAGCGCTAGCGGTGGGAGATGCAGCTGCTCCTGTAGTCGAACTCATTCTCGTAGTGTTGCTAGGGATGTTGTTGTGCTGGGCCCGTAACCTTGAGAGACTCGACCGAAGGAGGAGTCTGTTCGAGGTTTGAGTTGGTTGTAGAAGTGTCGATTAGTTCGTTGAGCTCTGGGCTCGTGAATATACAGTGGAGTATACAGTGGAGAAACAGTGGAGTGAAACTACAGTGGATAGAGCTGGGAACAGAGCGAGTCAACGGCAAAGGAAAGGTCCTTGAAGTCCAGACCAGTCTTGAAACCCATCTGCCGTCTCGGCGCCCGCTATATACATATGTATCCTGCGCTGCTTAATAGCCCTGGCTGGTAGTAGCGCCTGCGGTATTTGGAGCACCCTGATCAATCTGTTGGAACCTCTGTTCGCTCTTCGTTCTACGGGTGTGGTTCCACAACCCCCCCGATCTGGGTGCCTCCATCCTGATCCGTACACATCTATTTCGGTAATTTTTGCTGTGTCGCCATCGGGTCTTCGCATGATTCTTCGATGGCAATATTCAGGTCTTGTAGTAATAATTCGGTTGGCAATTCACGCCCACGTGTACCCGCCGCAAAACTGGCATTCTCCGTAGTTTTGCTGTGACTGTTCGCACCACTGCACATTCAGGCATGCGAGCCAGCATACTTTGCACCGTGCTGGCTTGTATTCTCGCCGTGCTCTGGCCTTTGCTGGTATGGGTGCGTGCCCTGTGAGCTGGTCCACGAGTCGCTTGTAAACCGTGCCGGCGTCTGCCTTGGTCAGTGGGTCAGCCACCATTTCTCCTGTCGGCGTTTGAATCGGTACCACCAGCATCTGTTCAATGGTGGACCGAACAATGCCCATCTTGATAACCGATGCCTTGAGTTCATGGCGCGCGATTGGTGCCGTTGCATATTGCTTAGCCGCTGTGTTGTCCAGTTGGCAGTGGACCGGCTGTGATTCGTGCACGTTCGGTGGTGATACCGACGGCATGATTGCGTTGTCGAGATACGAGAGCGTTTTTAGCACCACCAGTGCTTTGCGAATTAGCTTGTGGAATGCCATGAGCTCGCCCTCCCCGGACGACTCCACCGGCCCTGATGTCTGTTGCTTCTGCCGAAATGCCCACCATGCCAGCGGGCCGCCCATGTCTATCATGCCGCCCGTGCGTGCGCTGAGAAGCTTGATGTCCCCAATGAACCGGTAGTCGTCCAGTTCTTGGTCTTTCGGTCTGGCATAGTCCGACGACATGAATAGCCGTAGTTTCCAAAAGTCGCTAATTGCCTTGGAGAACTTGATGCCTCGTGCTCGGTGGTATATGATCCATCGCAACAGCCGCAGGATGCCTTCATACGCCTGTGTCGATGGGTCATTCGCAAATCTGGCCAGTATGGAGTGTGCTGCTGCCGCATCTGGAAAGCACATTTCCTGCGCAAAGTTCGTCATGCCCAGCAGCGCTGGGAAGGATCCGTATTTGGAATATTCGTCGTGCACTTTCTGGCGTGCCAAGTCCGGGTCTTCTTGGTTGTTTGGACAATGCATTGATGTGAATATGACTGATTTGTCCATTGGCGTTGTTGGGGCGGTGAGTTTGTCTGGTTGACACTTGAATACCTTGAGGCATGTCTTGGTGCACCAGTCATCCAGGTGCATAGTCAGGCTGCCGTCTTCGTCGATGTTGATGTTTGCACCGACAACCACATTTCCATGCAGTGGCCCCATGTCGTCTGTCTTGTACTTGGTTCTAATGGCCGCCATTTTTGCTTCCAGCAGCCCTGATCCAGGTGTTTCGGCTAGAATGAAATCGTCCATGTGAGTCCAGAGTATGGCCATGGCAGGCCCGAATCCCGGGACTTCCTCGTGGCAGACATATACAGCTTCGTCCCCTTCGACGCATGACCTGAAACCACACGGGCCGCGTAGGTGCACTCTGAATCCGTCCACAAATGTCTTTGCCGCTTCCACGTCTCCATATAGATTACCGATGACTCGCACGATCTTTCCTGGCTTCTGCTGTCGCACGAAGTCCGGGCACCGCATCCATTTTGGTGAGTGCATGGGCTCGTGTGGGAACGCCATTTCGATGTCGCCTTTTCTGGCCACGAGCCCTAGCTGCGTCACGATTGCCATGAACAGGCGCAGCGACACGTGAGTGCCCATTGAGCTGTGGTTCTGGTATTTGGGGATCTTTCCTTTGTCCATTTTTCCATTCAGGTTGTGTCTTGCTTTCACTCGCCCGTCTGGGTACTTAGTGTCCCGCGCACCGATTTTCAGTTGCGTGACGCAGTCGTACAGCTGCTCGTCCATTGGCCTTTGTCCTTCGTCAAATTCGACGAGCGCTCCAGATTCAACCAGTCGGTTGTATTCCACGAACATGGCTTGGATATATACCTCTCGCACCCTCTCCGGCAGTCGTCGTATGAGGTGGGTGAGCTTTGGCAGCCCTGCTTCGCGTACTTCTTCCAGCGACACGTCTTTGAGGTGTACCGATGAGATGTGCGCGATGACCGCGTCCCTAGCCATTTCTGTGTACGAGTCTTCCAGCATAGCTGACATGGGCTCCTCGTCGGACGCGTCGTTGCTTGCATATTTGCCTAGGCTGCGGACGCCCGCTGACGTTTTCTCGTGGTCGTGGTCGTCATGCTTGCTGGCAAACTGCACCGCCTGTCGCATGCGCGCTCCCGGGTCATGTTCGTCGCCGCGCGCTACTTTGGCCAGCCCGGCAAGTGTTGCTCTGTGAGCTTGCTCGAGGGTGCCGTCCGTTGTTGCACTGACCCTGGCTGCTGCTTGGCCGATCGGCGGCTGCTTCAGGCCTGGCTTGGAACGTAGAAGCCCGCTAGCTGGCTCTGCTACGTAGAAGTCCCTGTCTTTGCGTGCCCGCGATGGCCTGCTCATGTTCTCTTGCTGTATGTGCATGGCTGCTGGCCCTGCTTCTTTCTCTGCCCCGTGCTGTGCGTCTTGCTGCACCGCCGATCGTTGTGTCGGTGGTGCGTATTCGGTGGCAGGTGTTCCTGCGGGCATGCTGCATCTTTCCGTCGGTGGCGTGCCGATTGGTGAGGCCACTGGTGGTGTGCCGCTGCCTGTGGCAGTAGGCTTGGTCTTTGGCCGTGCTCCCGCTGCCGGTGGTCGATGTGGCTCTGGTTCCTGCTGTTGTACAGCCGCTGGCATTGCTTCTGGTTTGATGCTCTGTGCTTGCTGCCCTTGGGGTTGTTCTGCGTTCATGTTCACAATTGCTGGCCGGCCTTGATCGAACTGTGCCTGTACCCGAGTGTCCGGGTGCTGCAGTTTTGTTTTTGTGTCCGGTGTTTGCCCCATTGCGCCGCTGGCGATCAGATCCGTCATGTGCTGCCGATTCGTAGTCTGCTCGTTCTGCCTCGGCCTTTGAATCCAGATGACGTGCCCTTCTTGGTCGTCTTCGTCCGTATACACCGACGCGACTATTGGCCTCGGCACTCCGTTGTGGTTGTACCCGGGAAAGTAGACTCCCTGGCGGTTTCTGTACACGAGATCGGTAACCACGATGCAGTGCACCACTTCGAGTATCTGGATGCGCGGCAGCGCTTGGTCTCTCCATACGTAGTAGGAGTATGACGTTTCTGAGAATCCAATCAGCCAAGCCAGGTACCCCTGGCCGTTGCGCGAGTCTAGGCAGACCACCGCGGATCCGATGCGCTTTGCTCTCCTTAGGTCCGGTACATACCCGTCAATCATCTGCTTCGGAGCCATACCCCCTGGGTTGGTGGAGTGCGGCATCCGCCGGTCAAGCCACAGCATGGCTTGGAACATGAAAAATATGAATGATGCCGGGAATCCTGAGTCGGTCAGCAGCACCTTGCTGCGCCGCGCTAGCCATTTCCACCACACCTCGATCATACGGTTCAGTATTTGTGTGTGTGGTGGGCTTGTGAGGTGGCTAGCGCCCGTGGCGCTGATGGTCTGCTGAGCCGACTTGCTGGTAATTTCTTTGGCATTGTCTGATAGATACGTGGTCGGGTGCAGGTGGCGTGTCTTGCCCTCCTGATATCTCCTGCTGATGACATTGTCAGCCACCTGCAGCACCTTCTTGCATTCGGACTCCCACTGGCTTTTGGCGGCCAGGAGAGTGAGAAAGCCATATTTCGTGTGCTTGTCTTTCTGCCCGAGCACGAGGCTACACCCGTCATGCGTTTTGCATGAGAGGTGCTTGATGTCCGCTACAAACGAGCAGAACACGTCGTCGTCTCGGGTGTTGGATGCTTCAAATTCGTCGGCCTGTTGCTCGCCTATAGCACTGCGCAAGTCGCTCTCGAAGGTAGGTGACATCTCTTGCAGACCCTGCTTGGTGCGTGCGGCCGCATTCTCGGGGTCAATCTTGGGTATCATGTCGTCTTTCGTTCGGGGCAGCGCTCCTAGGTCTGTTGTCGGAACGCGCTGCACTTGCTCTTTGAGGCAGCACATGCACCAGGGTGCTGCTGCTGCGTAGTATTTTCCGTCCCAGGCAGGAAATATCACCTGCCCGTTGCGGACCCACCTGCCCAGTGGCTGTAGTGGTGTGTGTAGGCTATCGTGATGTGCTCGCATCGCCGACGGCCTCTGGTCGCATTCTTTCGCTATGCGGAGTGCTGCTTGACGGCAGATAATTATTGGTACTGATGATTTATTCATCGGTACATTATCCGCCGTGGTCACTTCCGCTCCATCATCGATGGTGCGTGCCGCGAGGAGCATGTCGAGTTGCTCGCTGCGCGGCGGTGCCTCGGGCTTATGTGATGGTCTCACTGCCATTGAAAACTCGAGTCACTGGCACTCCAAATCTGGCAGTTGCCGTCGTCGCACTTGCCGTGTTGCCGCTTCTGGCCACACGCGCACCCGCCGCCGGTGTGCGCGAGTGAGGCAAACATGGCCTCTGCCTTGCCTTGCTCGGCACTGGTCGTTGTGCGTTCTTGCGCCAGCTTGGGGCCAATGCGCGAAGTCACGCCACCGCCTGCCTTGGCACCGACGCGGGAGACAACACTGCCGTAGTTGCCGTCACGCGCGCCGCCCCGGTAGTTGACGCCGTTCACGTTGCTGCTGCTCGCGTCGCCTTCGTCGGCGACGCTGCCCCATGCGTGAAGGGTGAACGAGCCGTCGCGT
>ENA-UOXV01006127-UOXV01006127.1-marine-metagenome-genome-assembly--contig:-NODE-6127-length-12801-cov-4.617135_pt1 | contig 12801 bp, 12 predicted proteins | sample MGYA00238165_ERZ766961 | MGnify/ENA primary metagenome ERZ766961 (study PRJEB28924, sample SAMN03173240) | marine metagenome | biome: Marine; feature: Water; material: Subsurface seawater | place: North... | reverse complement strand
GGAACATCAGGTCGGCGATCTTTTCCCGTCGCAATCATACAATTTTCATCACGAAAACATGGAACCAAATTTAAAATACCCGTTGGAAGTTCTGATCCTGCAGTATTTAATGCTTTTAAACTAATGGCCGTACAGCCTCGAAGAAGTGGTGTACCTGGAAAATGGTGCCTCAAACTAGCTGGGCGTGGAATATCACGCGGATGAACTTCTTGGTCAACATTTAAGGCAAGCGCGCGTCCACACGTGTTATTATATTGAAGCATACTAAGACCCATTTCAAATTCATTCCCAAGTTCATTAATCTGTTCATTATTGGCATGGCGGCTAAATATGTAGGTTTGATCAGATGGAATTAGCATGTACTCGTCATTTTTGTCATGGGGAAAACAATCATGAAGTTGTGGATTTTGTTTACGAAATAAATCAAGTTGGGTTTTCATGATTGCAAGAACGTTAGTTTCAATACATCCAAAAATATTATCAAGAGGTTTTGCGTAAAAAATCATATGATCGCCATCCTTTTCCAAAAATTGTTGACGTGAATGTGGAAGTGTACTTTTGCAAATATCACTCAATTTTGCACTAACGTCAGCAGGTTCGTATTCAGGCATATGGTCATGAATAATTTGCAATAAGCCGGCAAAATTTTTCACGTCACGAAGAAGGTAGTAACATTTTCCACCTTTGCGGGAACTTTTAGGTTGAAAAGGCGCCATGACTTCAAAATCCACTAAATCTTTAATTTGGCGAAGAATCGCATCAGTAATATTCGATGCACCATTACAGATAGGGAGGGCACTCGAGAGAGCAAGGACAATAAGATCAGTACTAACATAATTAGTTTGTTGAAGCCACATGTAGCGTTTAAAAGTATCGTTTCCAATAAAAGTTTGTCCAAAATTAGCCGTTTCTAAAAGATGAAACAATTTGTTATTAGCAAGATTTAAACTGTTTCGGACCAAAGCGCCAACTTTGCGTGGACTTTGCAAAATTTTAATTTCTTCCGGAAAGTCGCGGCTGCTTGTCGATAATTCTAAGGCACGAATAATGAATATTTGCCACAATGAGAGTGTAGCATCGTTAGCAAGACCAAACGCAATCAAGGCATTGTAATAAGAAGTTTCAGCATTTCGAAGTTGATTTGCGGCATACATGCTTTCTAGTTCATCAGGAACGCCATTAACGTCAAGCGCACAAACGGCACTTGCTGAATTTCCAGGCGCCACACCGCTACTTTTTACATAGAAACATTGCATACGTGATGCTCCTGCACTGCTACCTGAATTACCGTTCATGGCCATAAATCTTGAACTTTTGCAAGCGACAACCCGTGTCTGCACTTTATTAATTTTGTTACCGCGTTCATCTTCATGCGGATTAATAACTTGATAAGTAATACAACCACGACTTGCTTGCGTCAATTTCATTGCATCTCCATCTTTGTCGGCATGTGAACCTTTCCCTGGTTGAAAAGCACCAGCGCCATCATCGGTAAATGTAATACGCCCGTTTTGTGGGGCTTCACCGACTACACGGCCAGCAACAACAACAGGGTTTAAGGGCATGGTAATTGCACGCGCACTTGCCGCATCCATACTATATTGACTGACATCATTGACCAAAGCACTGATCATATTTAAAATATTCGATTTTCCTTTTCCAGCAGTTCCGGTGAAAGCAGTAATATCGCTGTCGCCACCAAATATGCGGCAACTGCCGCTAGCACTAAGGTAAGCTAAAGCCACCACAACATGGTTATCGCGCAGACCAGCACTATGTAATAAAGCAATAATAAGTGTGACATTGTGGTGAATAATACCTTGCGAAGAACCAATCTGTTGTGGGGCATAAAAATTTTTCATGATTTTGTCACTATTACGTTTTACACGAAGACGTTCAATTTCTGTAAAAAGATCACGATAAATGCTTGGAAATCCAGCCACAAAAGGATTTGAAAATAACATACGCATGTACTTGTGACAATATTGATAAACATCTTTCCAAATTGCTGGTGTTGGCGCAAGACGCAAAAGTCGGCGAAAAATCTTACTGCAAATTGCAGGTAATGGCGACAATAATTTTGAAGGATCTTTAAAAGAAAAACCACGCGTCTCGCTACTGACAAAAACCGTATCGGTTGATTCACCGATCATGGCAATATCAAAACCATCACTGCAAGCGTAATCCTGGACTGGATTTAAAATTCCAGGCAACATAAAAAGTGCCAATTGATCTTTTCCAGTCACATGTGGGACTTTGTAAATTAATTTGTGCTGTAAAAGCATGGAAGGAATTTTAAAATCTGTGCCTTGCGTTTTCAAATCTTTTGTAAAAGGGGGATACGTAAGCCCTTTAATTTCCTGTAATTTTGAAATGACGTTATTCAAAAGCAAATTATTTTTTAATTCATTCCATACTTGATCAGGGAGCATATCGTCCTCCATAAAAATATTTCCTGTCGCACAACCAGTAGAAGCTATGGCATCGCGAAATTCATGCACACTAGTAAAAACTAATTGTGACGCAATATCGGGATTTACACCATGTTTACCAATTTTCACGCGCGGTGTTTCGGTAGTTTTTCGAAATGTAGGACCCTGATTATTACGCGGTTCTTCATCTTCACCAACTACCGGTCGCTGTTCTTTTAATAAAGTATTATCCGTAATCAGTCGAGCTACAACACCTTTAAAAACCATTTCAGCATCTTCAGTAGGAAAAACAATCAACAGAATATAATACAACATAAAATTATTTGTTGTTTCAGGTGTATCCAACGTAAAATTGTTATCACTGAATAATCGCCATTCAGGTAGTGCAACAAAATACATATTCAGACGAGACTCGCAACCAGCTGCATACAACAATTCAGCCAATGATAACACATTATTTGCTCGCCGATTACCAACAAATTGTTGTGCAAAAGTTTTTCCAATCCCTAAAGGAAAAACACCAGCTCCGCCGATAGGCACCGCAACCACATTGTAGGCACTTTCCGCCGGAGCCGTTTCACACGGTAATAAAAATTTATGATGCATTCTTGGTCATACCCTCTTGGTAGAATGACATCGAGGCCTACCGTATATAGAGCCCTATCCAACTAAATACATTTTTTAGAAATAAAAAATAGTTCAAAACTTTATCGCCAAATGTTTTTACCTATTTGTGTAATAAAAAAACGTAAATAATATTTAAACATGGATTCATTTTGTCATCCAAATTTTTTATCAAAAACTCAATATTTGGCATCTGGTTTAAAAAAGCCTATTAATGCAGAAACTTTCAAGAAAATAAAAAATGAAATACCTGAATGTGTTTTAAATCAGACCAACAGATATTTCTTTCAATGGGAGCAAGAAACGCGCATTCCACTTATAAATGCAAATGTTCTCGTTACAAATGACGTAGAGCTTGAACATGCTATGTGGTTAATGATAGATTTAATTGGTAACATAAATAAGTTAAAAGAGATAAATGAAAAGTCATATAATCTTCGGATAAAATCATTACAGATGATCATTGAATCGGTCAATAATATTAATAGTTCAACTTATATTGAAACAAAATCATCAGATACTTTACACGATCTTGAAATAAGTGTTGAAGGAGACTGGAAAAATCTAACAAAAAATTTCCGATATAAAATTCCATGGTATCTTATTCCCAATTTAAATGAATCAATAAAGTATTGGGCTCTGTCGGAAAAAATATTATATGAATTTAAATTAAAAGTTCATGGCAAATCAATTGATAAAACTATAACGGAACAATATGTTTGTCATTATTTGTGTGCGTTTATGATACTACAAAAAGGTACACTAAACTATGCATATTGCCCAGCCGCCTTTCAGGATGCATACAATGATGAAATAAATCAAAAACAAGTTTTTTTTTATATTTGGTTGTCTTTTCTTTATGATCAGGGACCTGAAAATTATAATTGTATTATGAAGGCACAAACTATTATTTATAAAAATAATGTCGTGTCAACAACATGGAAAGGATTTGAAGACAAAGTTAACGGAATGCAAAGGAAAGCAGAGGCAACAAAAATAAATTACGGACATTATGGATATTCCAATGCACCTCAAGCCGAAGAATTGTTAGCACGTTTTCAAGAAAGTGATACTTTTAAGAACTTTAAAAATGAATATCAATATGAACCTTTTTCATTTTTATAGTATAAGTGTAAAACAAAATAAATTCATTAATGCACAAACTCCACTATGCATGTTATTGTCATTTTTAGTATAATACTAGTTGTGATCATAATATCATTTTTATTATTTTTAGTAACGACCACTATAAAAAAAGAAAAAGATCCAATATTGCCAACAACTTCCAAACCTTGCAACAATTTAAGACATAATGTACGTCGGGTAAATAGTAAACAAAAAACACATCATCAAAGAAATCAGTCCATCTCTATATTAATCCCGCTTGGAAATCCTGCCAATGAAAACTAGTACCTTTTATAAGTTTCATTCTATTTCCAAATTTTATAATTTGACGATACAGGGAAAGATGCAGACACGACTCAAAATTATTTAAAATTGATGTTACTTTGACATTTTTAAAAGATTGAATGTCCCAACAAAACCATACTTCCATTTCAACAACAAGACCTTCATCAGTCTTTATATTGTAGCAAAATAGTTTTGGCACATGAATAGATTCCTTCGACAATAATGTAAGCACGTACTTTAATACACTTTGTTCGACAACCGTATCATAATTAGGATTAATCTTTATGTTGCAAATACACGATGGACGAAAATTACTTTTTGGTGTAATGGAATTCTGAGATTTTTGAAATTGTTGAAAAGATAAAAACGGAATGCCTGACCGAGTTTTCAAAAAAGTTCCGTTATGAAAAAATATATCAATTGGTGTTGCCAAAAATAATGTCGACAAATCTTCGTGCATCGTTCCACCCAAACAGCATCTGTGTAAAGTTTCTAAATTAGAATATTCCGCGCCACATAAAATACAACCAACTTCTTTTGTAATTTCATTGGTTGTAAAAAAGAAACTTCCATATTTTGGAAACTTTGTTCCAAATTGCCAAACTTGTTTTTTTGTTTGTGGACTAAGCGCAAAATTTTTAAAAAAGTTTTCAACCGTATCGGGCAAAAGGTCCATTTTTCTTGATTCAGGACGATCGAGCATCGCAACATACATTTCCAAATATATGCGAAGACTGCATAAAGTTCCAGATAATTTAAGACCATTATTATTTGCAGGAATAAGTTTCATTTCCAAATAATCACTTCGCTGTTTTGAAGGTTCTATGCATAGCGCCGAGTAAGGCTTGCGGTGTCTATACACATGCAAATCAAAAATAATATCACTCCAATAACATTGTATACGGCAATTAATGTCTGATGATAATATTATAATATCCATTATAAATGTATACACAAAAACAATTTTCACGCAAAATGATTTTGTTTTCCATATAGAATTTCCATGCGTTGGTACTATTTTTATTGACTCCATAATTATTGGATTTAATTGGCCTAAACATAGTGGACAAAAATCTTCAACACAGTCGTTACAAACATGATGATTTGGACACTTGCTTATATTACTGGTGTTCAGGTTACAAAGTAAACAAACATTTGAATCGTCTATACGTGGTGTCGATACTTGTGTCATAGGAGATCCCATAATTTAAAAAATGGCAACAGAATATAATTGTAAAATTATCTTTTCTTCCGAGTTTGATTGTGACTTTATAGAAAATCTTCAAAAGGCAATTGGAAATTTAATCAAAACTCGGCTTATTGATGACGAATTACAAGTTACCAAAACAACCACGCGTATTGCATTAATCAAAGGAATAGGAAATTTTTTTCATCATACAAAACAGTCGGAGGAAAGAAAAGATTTTCCAGGATTTAAGGTCTTGCCAACAAAATTAATGAAAAAGGAGGTGTTGGCAAAAAGATTATTAGATAATGATTGTAACCCACCAGATCCAAAAGTAGTTATGCCAACTCTCTTACAAGCAACAAAACAATTTGAAGCAGAAAATGTCGCCGCATGTGCAAGCCGGTACTTGCATAAAATAAAAAAAAAAGAACAAAAAAAAAAAGATCCTCCCGTTTTAAATCAAGATTTTTCACCAGAGTATTTAATGGTTTTAAAAACAAAGGATGGTACTTATATCATACCAACAAATCATACACTGTCAGATTCATTTAATCAAATTAAAATATTTTTTCCAGATGGCCAAAATACTGATGAGGCGGTTAAATGCAAGCTTAAGTCACTCAGTGATTTCGCAACCTACGATGCGGTTATTTTTTTAGGTGAATATTATAATGAATTAAAAAAGGATGAAATATTTTGTGAAATGATTAATGATAATAATTTCACGCCGGCAGCTAATTTTTGTAAAACTGTGAACGGAGAAAAAAAAAACGACCCGCAAATACAAGAATTTTATCCATTAGTGGATGCTGATATGCAAGCGGCAATAGGAGCACTCAGTAATGAACATGTTTCCATATTGCATTTATTAAATGAAAGCTTTATTTATCTAGGAATGAACCATCATAATAAAGTAAAGGTAGAATATATAAAGTATTCTAATTCGGAACCTCAAAAAGTACACATATCAAAAGACGGCAAAAATATACACCAAGATTTTAAAAAAGACGAATGTTTTGAAATTGCTACAGTCATTTTAAAACATTTGCTATAATCATGAATTATCCAAAACCAAAAATATTTTATCACCAAGATCCTAAAAATTTACAATGCACCTTATATGCTTTAAATAACGTTTTGCAAAAAGAAGAAGCAGAATATGTAACCTGTAAAGAATTTCAACAAATCGTTAAAAAGTTGCAAAACATTTTTACTTTTATTATGTCAAATAATGCTCTAAAATCTGAAAAAACACCTGATAAATGCGGATGTCATCAGGATAGCTGGTCTCTTTCTGTTCCACTTAAATACTTAAAAGAAAATAATATAAATTATGAGGAATTTAATAAAAATTCAGTCCCAAAAAATGAAGAGTTTCGAGAATTATTCAAAAAAGGCCACTATTATGTTTTTGTAAAATTAAATAAATACAAACATAGTAATCATGCACTTTGTATCATTAATGGTTGGCTTCTTGATAGTTTACAAGACGGACCAGAAAAAATAATAGATAACAATATGTTTATTGAACGGTACAGTTTGCAAGAATATTGGAAATTAAATATTGGTACTAAGATCTAAAGGAAATGTTGTATTTGGATGATTCATTTTTATATACGTTTGAATATAGTGTAACATTGTAGACGTTGATCTTGATGCAACACCTAAACATATTGTTGCAACAATATTCACAGGATGCGATATAAAACATTTTTCAAGCCATGCAATTTTTGGAAAAATTGGTAAATTTCCATCCACAAGTTCTGAAAGACAACAGGAAACAAAAATGGCAACTTTTCGTATGTGAAAGGTCGAGGACCCAAAAATTAAAACCCAGAAAGAATGAATATTTGAAGCAAGATTTTTTAATAGTCGAGGTGATGGCAATTTTCGTAAATTTCGTTTACAATGTTTTATAAATAAAAAAAAATACGGATGCCAATTTGTGCGAAGTAATTTTTTTGATCGAGCTTCTTTATTTGCATTTTGTCGTTGCTTTTTATAACCTTGTAGATTAGATTTTGTTTCTAATTTTTTTCGCTGGCTACCATAAAAAATACAATTTAATTGTTCAAGAATAATTTTAATTTTTTCATTTGCTGATAATTTTTTTTGAGATGAACTTTTTGGTGTAAAGGTTTGCGTTTCATCCCAATAACAATTTACATGCCTCTCCCCAAGTTTAACTTTTGTAATTCCACATAACATTTCGCCTTCACATTCTAATGTTTGGCAACGTGCAGTACAATTGTGCACATGCCGGCTTAATTTACACACGGATACAAATTGAGAGACTTGAAAAAAATCACATTCACTCGAACATTGGTGCATGTTTTGTGGCGTAGGCATGAATACCATTTCATCATTTGCAATACAAAATGCATCATATGCTTTTACCGCCATGATGTAAAATGTTGAGACTAAGGTAGCCCGTCAAAAGAACACGAAAATCCTTGAACCTGAGATTCAGGGTCCTTAAATAAATTCTTTACATCATCAACAACTTGTTCGCCTTTCTTAATTCCTTCCTTTACTCCTGCTTCAACTTTTTCAATAACTGGTTTGGCTTTTTCCTTAACTTCTTCAATAACTGGTTCGGCTTCTTTTTCAACAATTTCGACGCCTTTCTCAATTTTGTTTGCAGCAACCTTAGCCCCCCTTTTTACAGGTTTGATTATATTTTGTAATGTGCTTTCTTCAAGGGGGGTTGTATTATTTTCCGGTTGTGGCTTTTTTAAATTTTCTAATTGTGTAGTAAATCCGTTTTTTGATGGCGGCGGAACATCTTTTTCTACATTAGAACGCTCTTCATGTGTTTTTTTTGGAGCTTGAGTGTCTTTTGAAGATTTGGTGTTGCCGTCTTGTACTGAAGTGTTGATTTTTTCAGGTTTTGGAGGTTTTTTAGGGTTAGAGTTAGAATTAGTTCGTTGTGCTGGTTTATTATTTTTAGATTCATGCTCCGTCGCTTGTTTAATATGACTTATATTGTTACGTTTTTTACGTGTAGATCTTGGAACCGTGTGTCGATTTTCGTCCGGATCTGAAGGTTTGGCCGGTGCCGTTTTTTTGGCCGGTGCCGTTTTTTTGGCCGGTGCTGAAGGTTTGGCCGGTGCCGTTTTTTTGGCCGGTGTGGGTTTTTTGGCCGGTGTGGGTTTTTTGGCCGATACAAGTTTTTTTGGTTTCGCCATTGTGATATATATATTAAGAGACTAAGGTAAAAATGGAAAATAGTACTAGTTTTTATTTAACGCACTATACCTATTCATTTTTTTGATTTTGTGACCAACTATAATGATTTATAATTTCAGCAATTCGAGAAATACATGCAACAAATAATGTTGCGCCAATAATAAATTTTCCACTTAAAACTGCTGTCAACCCCAAACTTGACCACAAAATATATTCAAGTAATACCGCGCTGTAAAAATAAGATGGTCGTTTTGTAACAAAAATATCTTGAATATCCGATGCAATTAATGCAGCTAAAACTTGCACGAGAATTTCAGACTTTGTTAATATTAATGACCCGTCACTTGCAAGAAGAAAATATTGGCCTAGAATAAATGCAATATGCCCTAATAAAATAGCAATTTCTAAATGCGACCATGATCCTTTTGTTGGATCGTTACTTATATTTTTTTTTATTAGCTTGTAAGCTAGAAAAAATGTAACAACAATTGTAGCATCAGTCATTTTTATTTATTATATAAAGAAGATTGTATTTTGTACGCAAATAAGACAAATGCGGAAAAGAATGAAATACAGCTACTTATAATAACAAGAAAATTTTTCAGATATATCGAATAAAGCAGCCAAAGCGATGTACCAATAAATCGAAGAGTAAGTGCACTATAACTAAAATCATCCGTGCCTTTTGTTTTTAGAGTTTTCCAAATTTGCGGTAAATTATTTGAAAAGGTAAAAACAGCCCCAATAACTGATGCAATGTTTGCCGTTTGCGATATATTATGATCCCACCACTCAACCATTTTTACAAGTATTTATAACTATTTTTGGTTTTGTATTATTCGTTGTATGTCTCTCATTAAATTTTTTAATTATTTTACGCCCACTTATATATGCAAACATAAAGATAAGCACGCCCAAACCCGAACTTAATCCAATAATTGTTCGTTTTTTACTGTCACATTTTTTTGTGGAAATATATACTGTTGGTAAACACCCGAAACTTTCAAAATTTAATATGTTTATATAATGAGAAATATTTCTCACTTCTGTTGTGGTTGTTGCAGTTGACTCTCCTAATAATAATACTTTATCTGAATCTATTGATCCTTGTACATTTAATAAAATAATATCGTATTCAACATCTGTACCAATAGATTGCAAATTTGTACTTTGCAGGTGAAGGTCTAAAGAAGTGGATGGATTGTACATTACGGCCAGACTACCATTTGAGTTCCAAGTTACATTATCAAGAAATACAGTTCCGGCTTTACTAAACACAAGTGGCGTTGTTACTAAAACAGAATGATCGGGACTTATACAATTTTGGTCAAAGGTCATTATTTTTAAATTGGTGAAGGATACATTTACACTATCAACATTGAAGGCAACGCAAAGTGTTTTTGGATCAGTATTATACACATTTGCACTTTGTGGTATAATATTTATAGTGACTGGCATATCAGAATCTGCACTAGCGATTTTTATATTATCATTATTTATCGTAAACGCCTTTAAGATATTTAAGGGAGATGATTCAAATGCATTACTATTACAATTTGAAAAAAAATAACTGCAATTTATTGTTGGATCACAGGTCATGTTACACGGAATTATTTTTATTGTGCAATTACTTTCGCTTGCTTTACATTTTGGAGCATTAAAAAAAATATCAAGGGAATCAAACGGAGGGTCTTGAAACGGCCAAAAATAATATATGCTATCATCGTTTAGATCAGTATACTTTTCGTATTGACCTGCAGTAATTGACAGATTTATTAAAATAATCAAACATATAATTTTTTTCATCATTGTGAAAACTTTGGTTTGTGTATTGCTTTTTTTTTCTTGTGCCGTATATACAACAATGTCAAAACTCTGGGTACTTAATGCTGAACTTGTTTGGAAAATTGCCATACATTATGGTTGGAGTCATAAAACAATTGTTGAAAATGCGCCACTTTTATTTGCAGACTGGAATAACGCAATTCAACAATTAGATATGGGAATTAATATTCCTCCTTTTATACAAAAAGCAAAATATATGGCCAGATTATTTAAATTACAAAAAATATTACGTTTTTATCATTACATTGAAACTATTCTTTTAAATGGTACAAAGGAAATAATACTTTTACAATCGTTTTTTGCCAAGCAAATAAAATTACAACATTTTGAAATATATAAAACACCATTCCTTGTTTCAAATGATCTTTTTCTTGCCTGGTTTCATCGCTATGCTCTTGCCCAACCTCGTTCGCCATTAATACTTTCTTACAATACATTTCAAAATAAATCCGTATGGGAAACATTACCCGTTGAAAAATTCCTAAAAACAAAAAGTGTTCAAAAGGCAATTATTTATGCAACCTTACCTGAAAAAAATTTTCCATACAAATTATTACTATTGTCCCGAAAATTTAATATACATTATCATGCAACACGTTCAATTGCCTCGACCTTTTTAAATACCGTACAACAAACACTACAACCCTTATAAAGCCATAAATAAACAAACTCATAAATATTATCATGTTATATTTTTTAAATCTTCTTTTGTTTTTTGTACCTCTTGTACTTGCATCGTGGTACCAAAATGCAGATTTCCCAACCCTTGAGACTGCATCTGTTGTATCATATATGGAAGCTATAAATCATGAAAATGCATGCTTTAAACAAAATACGGCCTGCATTTTTAAATACACATTTCCTGAAAGTAGTTTTGCTTATCCTAACGACACTTATAAAATAAACGTTACTTTAAATCGACAACTATGCAGTAAACGTTTTCAAAACACAGATGTAAATACCGAATTGCAACAAACGTCTTTTATTGTTCAAAATAAAATTTGGCAATTTGTTATGCAAGTTGGTGAATGCATAACTATTTTAAATGGTACGGCCGAAATAACAGAATCAAGATATAATCTACCAAATATAGATCTGCTGACATGGACATTAGTTGTCCCAGAAATCCAACCAGATTTAATATTTAAAGGTTTTGCGGTTGATTTAATATTTACTGATTATAATAATGTTTCGACCGAATATATTATTCACACAAAATGTGATATTTTCATATCTCATGCTAAAAAAATTATACCGTTTTTAAAATCAGATATTATATTATGTGCACACTATCTGTGGACAAATACTTCACTCATACCCATACACGCCTTTAGTAGAACCTGGTCAAATTTACTTGATAACATGATCACGGTGCATGCGCGGCAGGTCCAAGGCACTATAATGGACAACAATGTCTTTCAAAACACAAATCCACTCTATTATGAAAAAAGTCTCTCTATACCTTCAGATAATAACGATATACACAATCTACAATCTTTATCAACTTATGGAACCAATACTTATTTTACAAAAGCTATTTTTTCTACCGCCTCTGAACATGGAATACACATTTATGGTGTGAATGTTCTGGCTATTGATGATGGCACAACATTTTGGAAATATAATGATAAAGTAATCGATAAAACTATTGGTGTGCTTTTTATTTATCGAGACAATACCCCTCAAAATCACATTTCTATTTTCATAGAATCAAATCAAGGAACAGTTGTTTATTTTCGTCGATGGTATTCAAAAGAATATGGCTACCCACATAAATGGATAGCTTAAATTAATAATCTTGATCAGGATAATATTTGATTAAAAATCGACGTAGCCCTTCTGCTTCTCGACACCTTTTCCACATCGAGGTATCCTCTTTAAATAAACAACCTAACGTTTCTCGTGCACTATCATCATAACGCCGCACAATATGTGTCAATACGTCAAAGACAATAGCCTGCTCACAACAGGAAAACGCCGAATGTAAAATTTTAAAATCTCGGTCACGTAGAAAGCGTAATGCATACGCATATTCAACAGCTTCATCGTCAGATAGTTCAGGCTGTGGAACTAGTAACCCACAACAATGTTCTAATATATCATTTTCACGAT
>ENA-UOXV01006126-UOXV01006126.1-marine-metagenome-genome-assembly--contig:-NODE-6126-length-12801-cov-8.056959_pt1 | contig 12801 bp, 13 predicted proteins | sample MGYA00238165_ERZ766961 | MGnify/ENA primary metagenome ERZ766961 (study PRJEB28924, sample SAMN03173240) | marine metagenome | biome: Marine; feature: Water; material: Subsurface seawater | place: North... | reverse complement strand
GTGAACGTCAGCGTCACGTCTTCCTGAACGTCGCCCGCAATATCACCACCGTCCGTGATCATCGGTGCGTCGTTCACGCCGGTCACTTCAATCGTGACCGTCGATGTGGATTCCACGCCCGCAAGATCGGAGATCGTGTAGCTGAATGTATCGAGCGCCGTCTCGCCAACCGCAAGCGCCTGAAGGAAGGCTGCCGACGTCGCATCGTAGCTATAGGTGCCATCCGGATTAACCGTGACGCCCGCGCCAAACTGGCTGGTCGCATCAAAGCCCGTGACCGTCAGAACATCGAGATGATCGGTATCGGTGTCATTGTTAAGAAGGCCATCTGCAACATCGCTGACCACGAGAACCGTGTCCTCGTCGGTCGCACCCGTATCGGCATTGGCCGTCGGGCCCGCGTTGATCAGCTCAACCGAATAGCCTTCCCAATCGGTCAGATCGAGCGTGGCAAACGAAGTGAAGTTATAGGTCGCACCATTGTCGGTGTTCGGGTTGCTGTTGAGCGCCAAAAACGCATCAAAACCGGCAAGGTCTGCCTGCACACCCGCATCTGCTGCTTCACCATAGGTAAGCGCAAACACAAGCGCGTCCGTGCCCGTACCGCCATCATAGGCGTCCGTGGCACCCAGGTTTTCCTGCATGTACCAGTAACCGGTGTCATCACCCTGCTGACCAAACACCAGGTCATCGCCCGCGCCGCCATCAAGGTAATCGTTGAAGGTGACACCTTCGCCATCACCAGAGCCACTGCCATGATGATCATGGCTGCCAGAACCCGAGCCGGAACCCTTGCCCTTCTTGCCTCTGCCGCCACCAGAACCACTGCCGTGGCCAGAGCGCCCGCCAGAACCCGAACCACTACCGCGACCGCCATGGCTTCCCGAGCCTGAACCTTCGCCATTGTCGCCGTAGAGCGTGTCGTTCCCGCTGCCGCCAAGCACGATGTCATCACCGGCACCACCGACAACCAAATCATCGCCTGCGCCACCATCGAGATAATCATTGAAACTGACGTCCGCCGAGCCACTGCCCGAACCGCGACCGCCATGGCTTCCCGAGCCTGAACCCATGCCATCGCCATACAGCGAATCATTGCCTTCGCCGCCCAGCAGCGTGTCATCTCCAGCACCGCCAACGATCAGATCGTCGCCCGCACCGCCATCCAGATAATCATTGAAGCTGGCCTCACCACTCCCTGAACCGCGACCCGAGCCGCTGCCCGAACCGTCGCCAAAGAGCTTGTCGTTGCCTTCACCACCAAACAGCGTGTCAGCGCCAGATCCGCCAGTCAGCGTATCGTCGCCCAATCCACCCTGCAGTTCATCTTCGCCCTGGCCGCCCTTCAGGCGATCATTGCCCGCGCCGCCATCGAGATAATCATTGTCTTTGCCGCCATCGAGATAATCATCTCCGGCCTCGCCATAAAGAGTGTCTTCGCCCTTGCCGCACTTGACCTTGTCGGATCCGCCGCCCGCGTGAACAACATCGTCACCATGGCGCGCATCAATCTTATCAACGCCACCCGTACCCTGAATGTTGTCGTCCGACTTCGTGCCCTTGATTTTCTTGCTTTTGGCCATGATTGCTCTCCCCGAAAAAGCTCTTATTTTGACGAATAATAAACTTTTCGTTAACACGAAAAAATATTCTGCGGAAGAGACAGGCACGAAATTTTAGCAAATAAAACAATATGTTATCAACCACCGATAGGAATCAGGGCCCTGCCATACATGTATTAGTTTTAATTAATATACTATTGTATGCACCGATGGTATGAAAACTGTCAGGATACTGCAGCTGATCTGGCACGCGACCCACTCGCTCCCTGATAATCTTCATCAATGAGGACGACATGACCGATAAGAAAACCTTCCGCCAGCTCGCCAATGAGAGCTCACCTCTCGTCATCCCCGGGGCCCATGACGCGCTAACCGCGCGGATCATCGAGCAGACCGGCTTTGATGCCTTCATGATCGGTGGCTTTCAGATCGTCGGCGCGCGTTACGGCGTTCCTGATATCGGTCTGCTGGGGCTCGGCGAGATTTCGGCCGGCGTCCGCGACATCCTCGCGGTCACCGACCTGCCCTGTCTGGTCGATGTCGACACAGGATATGGCGACGTCAAAAACGCCGTCTACACATTGAACCACTACGAGAAGATCGGTGCACAGGCGATCTTCATCGAGGACCAGCTCGCACCGAAACGCTGCGGCCACATGGCAGGCAAGCACATCGTTCCGGTCGAGGAAATGGAAGAAAAACTACGCGCCTGCGCCGGTGAGCGACTCAACCCCGACACCTTTATCATCGCGCGGACAGATGCGATTGCGACTGATGGCATCGACGAAGCGCTGCGGCGCGGCGAGCGCTATATGAAAGCAGGTGCCGACGCGCTGTTCGTGGAAGCACCCACGTCGATCGAGGACATGCAGCGCATCTGCAAGGAGCTGCCCGTACCCCAACTCGCCAACATGATCGAAGGCGGCGTCACCCCGCTGCTGCCGCCCGCAGAGTTGGGCGAGATCGGCTACAGCATCGCCAGCTACGGCATCACGACCCTGATGCTCACCGCCCGCACAATCCGCGACACGCTGGCCGACATCAAAAGCGGCGAGTTCAAGCTCGCCAACACGGGGCTGAGCTTCCCGGAATATCTCGATATCGTCGACATGCCCCGCTGGTCCGCCATCGAGGACCGCTACAAGGACTGAAAGCAAGCGGCATGAAACAAGAATTTCTGATGATCTCGGGGGTCACCAAGGCGAACCGACATCAGGTCACGGCTGACGTCGGCGCTGCCATTTCAGGCACCGACGGTTGGGTCATCGATCACACGATGTTTTCGAACATCGCCATCACCATTCAATTTTCAGTGCCATCGCAAAATCTTGAAGAACTTCGAAACCGCATCATCGCTGCGGGCGTCAAACTGGATGACGACAGCATCACCAAGATTCAGACATTGGTTGGGAAGCACGCACCCAAGCCAATCGATGTCACTGCATCCTTGAACATCACGTTCATACACAACGAACCAGATCTGCGAAGAGAGATTCCGGCAGTCCCAGGTTAACAAGCATCGAAATATCGACAGAAGGAAATCGACCATGGCATTCCCGCAAGACATCAGCCCGGTAAATTCTGAACTGACTGATACCGTGACCCGCTCGTCCGAGCTGGACTGGATCGAGACCACCCCGGGCACGGGCTACATGAAGATTTTGTGGTTCAGTGCGGAGACCGGCCGTTGGGCGGTACTTTTCCGTTGGAAAAAAGGCCACGTCGCCCGGCGGCACAAGCACCTGACGGCTGCGCAGGCCTTTATTCTCTCCGGCAAGCTACAGGTCCGCGACACCATATTCGAGGCTGGCGACTTCCTTTATGAGACCAACGGCATGATACACGACGAGACCACCGCGCTCGAAGACACCGAGTATCTGTTCACCTGCGACGGGCCCATACTCTATTTCGACGATGACGGGTTCACCGACTATCTCGGCTGGGAGCAACTGCAACGCATGCAGGAGGCCGCTCAGGCACAGCCGAACAGTTAGGCGTCTTTCCCTCTCGCAATTGCTTCAACGATCAGACTTTGAGCAACCTCGGCATTCATCCAGTCACCGATCTGCACCCATTTCCCAGGTTCCAGATCCTTGTAGTGTTCAAAGAAGTGCTGGATTTGCTGCAAGGTGATGTCCGGCAGATCGTCGAAATTGTGGATGGCCTCATATCGCTTGGTCAGATGTGCCGAAGGCACAGCGATGATCTTCTCGTCCTTGCCGGAATCATCTTCCATCAGGAGCGCGCCGATGGGACGCACGTTGATGACACATCCCGGTATGAGCTGACGGGTGTTACAGACCAGCACGTCAATCGGATCACCATCCTCTGACAATGTGTGCGGCACGAAGCCGTAATTGCCCGGATAGGTCATCGGCGTATAGAGAAACCGGTCGACCACCAGGGTCCCGGACTTCTTGTCCAATTCGTACTTGATTGGCTGCCCGCCGACCGGGACTTCGATGATGACGTTGACATCTTCGGGCGGGTTTTCCCCGATGGAGAGCTCTTCGATGCGCATGATAGTTAAAATTCCAAGCCGTATATGGTTGTGCGGGGCGGACAGGTTCTGCCGTGAAGTTTGGATTAGTACGTCATACGCACCAAGGGGCGCGACAGGTCATTTGGCGACCCCTGAAAGCTGCCCCAAAGCCATTCATGCCCGTCCACCGGCCACCATAAACACATCGTATCTGGTGGATTTTCCTCTGATCTGATGGGACGCCGGACCGATACCTTCCATCGGATCGGCCCGCAGGGGCCACTTCAAGACCACCCGCTTTCTGGCAGCAGACAACGCGGCCTGCATAAGTTCGACAGAATCCTCATCCGTACCGACTATCTCGCGGATCAGGCGCATTTCATGCTTCACAAGAGCAGATTTTTTGCGCGCCGGGTGCATCGGATCGACCAGTACCACTTCAGGCGAAAGCCCCGGCAAAAGGTCCTTGGCATCCCCATGGAGCAAAGTCATGCGGCGAATGACACCTGCCACATCACCACCCGTTTTGCGGGCACGTTCCATACCTTCTGCCAATAGTCTGTGCATCTCGGGAGAACGTTCAATCAGAGTGACCTCTGCGCCCAGCGAGGCCAACAAGAAGGCGTCCCGGCCGAGGCCGGCCGTTGCATCCACCACCATGGGGGTGTTTCCACTCTTCATCCCGACAGCCCTGGGCAAAGCCTGACCACGCCCGCCGCCAAACCGAAACCGGTGCCCCATCGCTCCGCCGGTGAAATCACAGACCAGCTTGCCTGCTTCAGCTGTTTTGGCTTTGTCTGACATCCTGTTCCTTAAACGCGGCATTCAGTTTCGAACGCGCCCCCAATATAGCCTGATCCTCGACACTCTTTCTGCAGACCTCCGCAACCCAGCCGGTCTCCTCGTGCATTGGTCCAAAACCAGCGCCATGTGGCAGTCTACGTACACCGGTGCAGATCACCCGTCATAGAATCCCGCCAGCAATCGGAAAGACAATGCCAAGCCTCATTTCCGATCCCGCCATACGCCGACGGACCATCGTGCTCATCGCTTCCCTGATGTTCATGCTGATCGGGACGGGCAGCATCTATTTCATTGTCATCGCACTCAAACCCATCGCCGCCGAATTTAACTGGCCCCGCGCCGTGCCTTCGATCGCCTATGCACTGCAATATGCCGGGGCCGGTATTGGCGGCATCTTTATGGGCTGGTGTCTTGACCGACGCGGCATGGGAATCCCCGCGGTGGTCGGCGCCACCATGATCGGCCTCGGCGGCATTCTCACCAGCTACACCTCAAGCCCGTTTGAGCTCTACCTCATCTATGGCGGGATGCTTGGCTTCTTCGGCCGATCGACCCTCTTCGCGCCGCTGACCGCCAATATCAGCCGCTGGTTTGAGCACAACCGGAGCTTCGCCGTCGGCGTTGTCGGCTCGGGCCAGGGTCTTGCCGGAATGATCTGGCCGCAGGTTTTTCACCATCTCATTGCCACGGTCGGCTGGCGGCAGACGGCGTTGGTTTACGGCCTGTTTGCCTTGGCGACGATGTTGCCGCTGGCCCTGATCCTCCGCCAGACACCCCCTGCACCAGCGGCGCGGCGCGCCGACCCACGCAACGAAATTGTGCCGCCCGCACCCAAACGCGCGCACATGTCAGCGCGCGCTGTGCAGGTGACGCTGTCGACAGCCGCCATCGGCTGCTGTGTCGGTATGTCTCTGCCGCTGGCACATATTGTCAGCCATGTGAGCGATCTCGGCTACGATCCGGCACGCGGCGCGGAAACCCTGTCCCTGATGCTCGCCTGCTCGGCACTCGCCAGTTTCTTCGGCGTCGGATTTCTTGGCGGACGCTTCGGTGGCCTGCGCGCGATCTTTGTTTTTTCTTCGGGACAGGCGCTGCTGCTCACAGCTCTTGCCTTTGTTGAAAGCTTGCCGGGGCTTTATATCGCCGCCGCTCTGTTCGGGCTCGGCTATGGCGGCATCCTGCCCTGCTATCCGGTGATCGTCCGCGAATTGCTACCCGCAGCCGAGGCCGGCCGACGCACCGGACTGGTGCTGCTCTGCGCCGGCGCCGGTATGGCGCTGGGTTCCTGGCTCGGCGGCGCGGTGTTCGACGCGACGGGCGCCTACCGCACCGCGTTTCTGATCGGGGTCGTTTTCAACCTCGGCAATCTCGCCATAATCGCCAGCCTGATCGTACGCACACCTAGATTTCAGCGCGCTTATGCGTGAGGGCGCGCCGCCCCGACAGACCTAAGGCGCTATCCGAGCTGCTCCACCGTCAATGGGGGAATCTCATACGCATTCGCACAACGCGTATGAGATTCCTTGACGGGCTTAGGTCAGGTCAAAACGGTCCGCGTTCATTACTTTCGTCCAGGCAGTGACGAAATCCTTCACAAATCGGTCTGCGCTGTCGTCCTGTGCATAGACCTCGGCATAAGCCCGCAGGATCGAGTTCGAGCCGAACACGAGGTCGACGCGCGTTGCCGTCCATTTTACCGTGCCGGTCTTGCGGTCGCGAAGCTCGTACAGACCCCCATCGACTGGCCTCCACTCATAATCCATGTCCGTGAGGTTCACGAAGAAGTCGTTCGTGAGCGCACCTGGCCGTTCGGTAAACACCCCATGGCTGCTGCCGCCGTAATTGGCACCAAGCACCCGCATGCCGCCCACAAGAACGGTCATCTCCGGTGCGGTCAGCCCCATGAGCTGAGTGCGGTCGAGCATGAGCTCTTCGGCCTCGGGCACATAGTCGGCCTTGAGCCAGTTGCGGTAGCCATCATGGACCGGCTCCAGCGGCTCAAAAGACTCCGCATCGGTCATCGCGTCGGTCGAATCACCGCGCCCCGGCAAGAACGGGACCGAAATGTCGAGCCCAGCCGCTTTGGCAGCCTGCTCGATCCCGGTATTGCCCGCGAGCACGATCACATCGGCAACACTCGCACCTGCGGCCGCCGCAATCGGCTCGAGGACGGCGAGCACCTTTGCCAGACGCTCAGGCTCATTGCCTTCCCAATCCTTCTGCGGCGCAAGTCGAATACGCGCGCCATTGGCGCCGCCGCGGAAATCGGAACCGCGAAAGGTCCGCGCGCTGTCCCACGCCGTGGCCACCAGGTCTGAGAGCGACAGACCGCTGGCAGCAATCTTCGCTTTCACGGTCGCGACATCGTAATCCGTCGGGCCGACGGGCACTGGGTCCTGCCAGATCAGTTCTTCTTCTGGCACGTCCGGGCCGATGTAGCGCGCCTTCGGGCCCATGTCGCGATGCGTCAGCTTGAACCACGCGCGTGCGAATGCGTCACGGAAGACCTCGGGGTCATTCATGAACCGCAGCGATATTTTGCGATAAACCGGATCCAGTTTCATCGCCATATCAGCATCGGTCATGATCGGCATACAACGGACCGACGGGTCCTCGACATCAACAGGCATATCCTCTTCTGCGATATCGACAGGCTCCCACTGCCATGCTCCGGCCGGGCTCTTCTTCAGTTCCCACTCATGGTTGAAGAGCATCTCAAAATAGCCATTGTCGAACTGGGTCGGGTGGGTCGTCCAGGCCCCTTCGATACCGCTGGAGACGGTATCGCGACCCTTGCCCTTGCCGTTCGGGTTACGCCAGCCGAATCCCTGCTCCTCAAGGGGAGCAGCTTCAGGGTTCGGACCAAGCGCGCTCGCGTCCCCATTGCCATGGGTCTTGCCCACGGTGTGACCACCCGCGGTCAGCGCAACGGTCTCCTCGTCGTTCATCGCCATGCGGGCAAAGGTTTCGCGGATTTCAGCTGCCGTCTTCAACGGGTCGGGATTGCCGCCAACACCCTCCGGGTTAACGTAGATCAGGCCCATCTGCACCGCGGCCAGCGGATTTTCGAGCGACTGTGCGTCGTCGTCGGATTCGTAACGGCTTCGCCCGAGCCACTCTTTCTCGGAACCCCAGTAGATGTCCTTCTCGGGATGCCAGATATCGGTCCGGCCAAATGCAAAACCGAAGGTCTCCAGACCCATGGATTCATACGCGATGTTCCCGGCAAGGATGATCAGGTCTGCCCAACTGACCTTGTTGCCGTACTTCTTTTTGATTGGCCAGAGCAACCGGCGCGCCTTGTCGAGGGAGACGTTGTCCGGCCAGGAGTTCAGCGGGGCAAAACGCTGGTTGCCCGTACCGCCGCCGCCGCGCCCATCGGCAAGACGGTAGGAGCCCGCCGCGTGCCAGGCCATGCGGATCATCAGCCCGCCATAATGCCCCCAGTCGGCAGGCCACCAGTCCTGACTGTCGGTCATCAGCGCGAACAGGTCTGCCTTGAGCGCATCAACATCAAGTGCCACGACCTCCTTGCGGTAGTCGAAATCCGCCCCCATCGGGTCGGTCTTGCTGTCATGCTGATGAAGAATATCGAGATTGAGGGCCTCCGGCCACCAGCCTGAGATCTCTCTGGCCATCGTCGTGCTGCCACCATGCATCACCGGGCATTTGCCCGCGCTCTCCGTATCGTGTCCGTCCATCATCGTCTCCTGAGTTACGGTTTATCTCTCGTTCGTCCGGTGTCCGCGTCCTGCACAGACCCGAACGCGGGTTGCTGTCGGGAAAGCTTTGTCGGCCTGTTCAGCGACCCCGGCCATTATTAGAATGATTCTAAATTATGACTGTAACGCTTGAAAATCAAACCTTGGTGATCACACTACAGCAGTTCATCTATTCAGAGCGATGCTGAGGACGGTTTCGAATGGGTTCGAAAACAACAAAACCCTTGATTTTCCAGAGGTTGATTCAGGCCATAAAGACGGCGACCGGTCTGACAGAAATGGTGGTGAACGAGATCTCGAGCGAACCCGCCACTCTGCACAAACACTGTTTGCCGGTCAGGGAAGGCCCGCGCTGATCAAGCTGGCGCGATCACGCGCTAAGCGATTCCGATCGAGACAATTCTGGGTCAGTGCACAGTTCTCGATGGTAAACTCGGGCCGGGCGGCGAGCAGGCTCTAGACATGTTTCCGGGCGTTTTCCAAATCGCCCAGGTCGACATGTTCGGGCTTCAGGCCGACCGCGTGGCCATACGCGGCGACGGATTCTTCCAACTGCAGATGCGCCATATGCCAGTAAAGCGGCCCCGATGGGTGGTTGTTTCGGGATTCACAATCGTCCTGCGAACAAGATTGAGGTTCTCGAGAGTCCGGACCTCGTCGTCCTGCATCTGACGACTGGATCCCACCATATCGGAGCGAGGATTGCGGCGAGGTGACGTTCCATGGCCGCCATCTTAACCGGGCTCGACGGTATATCTATATTTTACTGGAGACACTGCGAAAAATGGTGGTGCCTGGAGGCAGGAGCGAACTCGTCTCCGTGAGACACCCTGTTAAACAGGGCTACTTCCAAGTTGCAGAGGAAATCGAACGATATTCGTTAATCGGGACTGACAGTGCATGGTCCCCTCTGCTGTGACCAACAATCAAATAGGCCATGATGCTCGCATGTCTTGACCTTCCTGTAAGAGGAAGCTCTATAAACTGGGTCCGCCCGACGCGATCACGCTCGGCCGCTGTGACGGTATCAGGACACAAAGATGACGATCCAAGCTTCCAAATTCTCCAGACTTCTTATCAGAACAGCCCTTGCTGCCGCGTTGCTGTTGACCGGCGGGATTTATGATTTGTCGCAAAGTACGTCGCTGGCACAGATGAAGGACAATGGCCCGGGCAGCGGGCACAGACATGGACATGGACATGGTGCAGATGGCACCGGGCATGACGAAGTGAATATGCCGGGCCTGCGCGGCCAGAACGCAACACCCGAGGAAAGTGCAGAACTGGCTGTGCTGTTCCGGAATTTCGAAACCATCACGCGCGAAGTGACCGAATTGGCCAACGGCATCCGCACGGTCACCCGGTCTTCAGACGCGGACGTGATGACCAACCTCGTCAGCCACGTGGTCGGAATGATTGGCCGGGTTGAGAACGGTGATGACCCGAAAATCATGATTCAAAGCCCGACACTGGACATCTTTTTCATGCGCGGCGAAACCATTCAATCCGAAATTGATGTGACCGAAGAAGGAATTGTCGTGGTCCAGACCTCGGACGACCCGGAAATCGTCACCGCGCTCCAGACCCATGCTGCGGAGGTTTCGGACATGGCAGACCGTGGCATGCAGGCAGTTCACGAGATGATGATGGAACGCGCCGGCATGTCCCCAAGGCGTTAAGCCTTCCAGCATCCCGGACGCGACCACCAGGCATTCAGATTTTCGGAGACCGTGAGAAAATGGTGGAGCCGAGCGGAATCGAAGCACGAACCTCGGTCCAACACATCCCCAATATTTCTCTAAATATTACAGCGAGTTACGATGACAGATCCCAACGGAGAACTCTCCCACCAAAGCTGAGAAGAAGCGAAGAACCGTAGGTTGCCAAATCTTACCGTGAACCAATGCCCAACATTTCACGTAACAGGTGCAAAAGACGGGGATTTAAAATGCAATATTCTTCAGCCAAACGCCCAGGTCCATTGGCGGATGCCAACACAGTTCGCGTAAGCAATGAACGCGCGCCAATGCCCGTTTTCATGGGCCATCACGAGGTATCCGAGAAATGGCATGGAGGTGTTTATGCCATTGGCAATTTTGACGGACTGCACATTGGTCACCAAAAGCTGATCGAAAAGACGGTTCAGGTCGCTACCGAGACGTCTTGTCGTCCTGCAATACTGACATTTGACCCTCATCCACGGGAACTGTTCGATGCCTCTGCGGTGAATTTCCGGCTTGGTACTTCTCTACAGAAGACGCGAGACCTCGCAAATTTGGGAACAGGGTTTTGTGTCAGTCAGCACTTTGATTTGGATTTTGCCGCGCTGACACCAGTTGAGTTTGTAGATGAAGTTCTGAGAAAATCTCTATCAGCGTCACACGTGGTCGTCGGCACAGATTTTAAATTTGGTTGCCGTCAGGCAGGCAACACGGAGATGTTGCAGGAGTTGTGTGCCCAAAGAGGTATCGGCATCTCGGCGATTGAACAGATCCGGTTCGGGGGCGAGGTAGTATCCTCATCGTTGATCCGGAATCTTCTTGGTAAAGGTGAGATGTTAGCTGCCGCAAGGCTGCTCGGAAGACCCTGGACTGTTCTGGAAAACCCTTGTTCTCTGGACGGAGAAACTTCCTTTGACCTCTCTGGCTATACGGACCTTAAAGAGGGAGCGTACCAGGTTCGTATCGATGGCATCACTTGCCGCGCAACTCTGGCCAAGATGGAAGCGGACAAACAAATATTGGCGCTGCCCAAGGACATTCCGCCCATAAGTTCCAACAAAGTGATTGTGGAATTTGTGTCCTGAGTAATAGGAAAGTCGAAACCATGCCCCGCGTATTCTTCGACGGCGCCTGCCCACTCTGCGCGCGTGAGATCGAATTCTACCAAAAACAAGAAGGTGCATCCGGCATCGCCTGGGTCGATGGGGCCGCCGCGTTCGCATACTTGTGGTCCGCGCTGCCACGCTTCCAACTCGCGGGCAAACTCGCCCGGACCGCGCCGGCGCTCTGGGTCCTCGAACATCTCTACAATCTATTCCTTCCCCTTCGCCCCTACCTGCAGCGCTGGGTCACGCGCCGGCATGGGGCAAATTGCGGGGCGCCCTGAACCACGACCGGACCAAAAAAACGAAAGCAACTGCGATGACCTTGTCACGTTGCCCTATCGGCAAACCTCGGCAGACCATGACCATGTTGGCGTATATTTTTTGCGTCGCCCTGCCGCTTTTCATGGTGAGCGGCGCGGAGGCAGTGAGCGACACGATGCTGATCGACGATTTTTCAGACGAGAGATTGGTCTCTGCGCTGGGTACAGAATGGCGCGGGGTGAGCGACCGCGTCATGGGTGGCGTTTCGGACGTGCGTGTCGAACACGACGTATCCGACGGGCAGGCCTTAATTCGCCTGCGCGGCGATGTTCGCCTGGAGAACAACGGCGGGTTTGTCCAGGCCGCTCTCGACCTGAACGCGTCCGGGGATGTGCTCGACGCATCCGCGTATCGCGGCCTTCGCATTGTGGTTCGCGGCAATGGCCAACAATATTCACTACACCTGCGAACTCCGGACGCAACGCGACCCTGGCAGTCCTACCGGGCGCATTTCACTGCCGGCGCGCGCTGGCAAACGATCGACCTGCCATTCGATGCATTCGCACCACACCGGCTCGATTCACCCCTCGATACGCAGCGCCTTAAACGGCTCGGACTGGTGGCAATCGGGCGGGCGTTCTCGGCTGACCTAAAGGTTTCGAGCATTCGCCTTTACGAGTAGCTCTGTCGGAGATGCGCGCTCGCGTAAGAAGTTCGGTCGATCACGCGCGAGTTCACGAATCTGCCCAACGGCATTCGTACGGTTACCACCTGATTTCCCCAAAAGTATTGGCTGGGAATTCGGCCTCCAGAGACGAAGTACCATATCCGGCAGAATGTCTCGGAAACGTCCAAGACATTCTAAGTCAGACGCGCCAAAGCCCCCGGAACTGCGGGGGTTTCGTCGAATTTCATCTAAGTCATTGGAGACGTTGATAAAAATGGTGGAGCCGAGGGGAATCGAACCCCTGACCTCTACGTTGCGAACGTAGCGCTCTCCCAACTGAGCTACGGCCCCACCGATGCCGAAAACGGCAGGTATGGAGCCTGATTTCGTCGGCTTTCTGCTTGTTCCACATCCTTGGTTGATGTTGATCCCCGTATTATACGCCCACCCGAATCCGATGTGAATCGACTAGTCAG
>ENA-UOXV01006124-UOXV01006124.1-marine-metagenome-genome-assembly--contig:-NODE-6124-length-12803-cov-6.081111_pt1 | contig 12803 bp, 12 predicted proteins | sample MGYA00238165_ERZ766961 | MGnify/ENA primary metagenome ERZ766961 (study PRJEB28924, sample SAMN03173240) | marine metagenome | biome: Marine; feature: Water; material: Subsurface seawater | place: North... | reverse complement strand
ATAATGGTGGGCGTGATAAGAATTGAACTTATGACCTCTTCGATGTCAACGAAGCGTTCTACCACTGAACTACACGCCCAATTTTATATTTAAAAATTTTTTAATATAAAACTTTATTTTCAATTTAAATAATAAAATATAGATTGAACTAAAAGAGAAAGATTTAAATTTTTTTTTATTATTATTTATTTTAAGCCAATTTGATAATTCATCAATATAAATATCAGTTTTTTTTGAAGAAAAATTTTCGTCATGTATTCTATAAATAGCTAGGGGTTCTTGTAGGGCTTTTGTTTTATACTTTAAAGTTGAACTTAAAAAATAGTCAAAGTCACCTATTACATTATAAGAACCATTGAATTTTCGTTCCTTAAAAAGTTTTTTATCTACCATTACAGTTGCTAAACCCAAATCATAACTATTTAATAATTTTTGAGTGATAAATCCTGAATTTAATTTTTTTGAAAATTTGATAAATTTTTTGTTCTTACCATTTAAAAAAACATAATAATTTGTATATAAAATTTTAATAGAAGTATCTTTTGATGCTTCATTAATCTGAAGTTTTAATTTATTTTTAAGCCACATGTCATCTACATCTAAAAAACAGATATATTTTCCTTTGCATTTTTTTATTGCAAGATTTCTAGCTTCATACAAATTATGAAAAATTTTAGATTTAAATTTTCTAATTCTTTTATCTTTATAGCTATTTAATATTTTTAGGCTATTATCCGAGGAAGAATTGTCCCAAAAAATCAATTCCCATTTTTGATAAGTTTGATTTATTATACTCTTTATACATTGATGAAGATATTTCTCTCCGTTATGGCAATTTACAACTATACTCACTAATGGAGATTTCTGTCTCATAAAGAATTTTATTATTTTGATGATTTAATTTAAAACAATCAGATTTTTTTTATTATACCTCTGATATAACAGTTGTCACCTGTATTATTGACAAACCAGTTCATTCTACTTTCATCTCTAAAATTTTTTACTTTTATAAAGTCTTGTCTAAATTTAATTATTTTATATGGAATTATCTTTTTTAATAAGCGTTTAATTTTTGTCATTGGGATTATTGAATTTTTTCCTTTATAATAGCTATCTTGGGATGATTTTTGAAAAAAATGATCCTCTTTAAAAGTATATGCTGAATATGAAAAATTTATAAATTTAAAACCATGAATTTCTAATAATTTTTCAAAACTTTGTTTAGTGTAAAATAACAAGTGAGGTCCATCATAAGGACGGCCTGCCCAATATTCTGCCGGACAATTCGGTACCTCAAAAAATATTAATCCATCAGGATTTAAAAGTTCCTTAAATCTTTTAAAAATAAAATTAATACTTGTTAAATGCTCTAATGAATGAGTTGTTGTAATGAGATCAAATTTTTTATCAATTTTATTTAAATCTTTAAAATTTTTATATCCTCTTTCATTCAATATTTTTTCACAATGACTATCATTTTCAGTACAATGTAGCTCAAGATGTGGAAATTTTTTTTTCAGAGCATATCCTAAGTCGCCATCACCACCTCCAAAATCATAAATTGATTTTATTTTTTTTAAATCAACAAGAGTAGTTAGATATAAAAGATAACTTAAATTTTTATCTTCTAAATAATGCTTTTTTTGATCCTCATAATTGGGGCTCACTAAATATGGGGGTCTGCCTTCGGATCTGTAAACTTTTTCATAAAATTCATCTATTTTTTCTTGGCTAGGCATAGGATTTACAAACGCAAAATCGCAAGAGTTACACCTGTATATTTTAGCATTTTTAAAAAATTCATGGTCTTCTTTTATTTCAAGTAAATAATCACTTAATAACTTTACTTGATCATTTTTTTGACAAATTAAACAATTGATCATTATTTTTACCTATTTTTTTTTAATTTTTTTTGCAATTTTTGGGTAAGAGAGAATTTACTTTTATTTACAAACTTTTTATTTACCATATCTAAATCTTTTATATTATCTATTGAATGCCAAAATCCAGTGATTTTTTCTAAATTACAAAAATATTTCTTTATCATTTTTGGAAAAAATATTTGTTCAAAATTCTCATCATTTTTATACAAATTTACAAATTTTTGAAGAATATGTGTCTTTATTATTGACATCCCGCAATAATTATAAGCTTTATATTTTTTTGAATTCCTAATTGATAAACTATCATAAATTAAATTTCTTCTAAAATCTTTAATTTTTCCTTTTTCTACACCTATAGTTCCATATTGGTATGTAATTTCACTAGACAAAAAAGTAAGATCAAATTTTTTATTGGTATGATTTTGATAAATTGAATTTATATTAAAGTCAAAAATTGCATCTCCATTTAAAAGCAATACGTTATCAGTTTTTACTTTTTTTATAATTTTAGCAATTCTAAAACCTATGTTGCTATTTTTACCTGTTTCAATACATTCAATTTTTAATCTAAATTTATTTTTCTTAATATAATTTTTTATTAGATTTCCCTTGTATCCAGTAGGTAAAATTAAATGATTAAATTTATTCTTTGTTAAAATATTTATTATATACCATACAACTTCTTTATTCTGAACTTGAACTAACGACTTAGGTAATCTTTTTCCTAAAATTCCTAATCGGCTACCTTTTCCGCCACATAGTATTATTGCTGTTCTATCTTCTTTTGACATTTTTTTTTAATTTCCATACTGATCTTCTATCAGATACGTGTGTGGATAAAAAAACTTTTTTATTTTTTGTTATTAGTTTGCCTTTGGCCTTAAATCTTTTCCACATTATTTCCGCAAACTTCATAACTGTCATCTTATTATTTGATGATACGTGGTAAATTTCAAATTTTTTTGAATTTTTTTTAAAGTCGCAAGCATTTAGTAAAATTTTTGATGCGTAATTTGAGTCTGTAAAATCTCTATATTCCAACGGATTTTTGATTAAAAAATTTTTTCCTTTTTCAGCGGCATTTTTTAAAGAAGGATATAATCTATAGCTCTTCTCATTTGGACCATAAATAGGAAATATTCTCATAATTCTAAATTTACACTTTTGGAATTCTTTCCGACCTGATAATTTTTTAATTAGATCTGTAAATTTTACCTTACTAACTGAGTAAGGATTTTTGGGTTTTCGTTTAAATTTAGTGCCAATTTTTTTTATTTTTTTTGATTTATGGCCATACTCAGAGGAAGTGCTAATAATTAAAAAGTTTTTACAACCGGCATCAACAGCATTTTTAATAAATTTTAAAGAATCGGTTATATTTGTTTTAAATATCACTTTTCTTTTTGTTTTATTTGGCTGAACACCAGCTGCTGCAAGATGGACAAGAACATCTGTTTTTTTTAAATATTTTGACCAATCTTTATCCAAACCTCCAAAAAGATTTTTGACTTTTGAATTTAAGTTTTTTTGTTTTTTTCTTGTCAGTGAGAAAATAAAATTCTTCTTCTTAGACGCCTCCTTGATAAAAGATTTTCCAATAAATCCTGAGCCACCAGTTACAAATATATTCATTTTATTTCTTCATAATTTTTTTAAAAAATCTAAATAAATAATAAAAACCTGATAAATAAACATTTGGAAAATAAAGATTAAAAAGAATGTTTTTTTTAAAATCAACATAATGTAATCCGCTTTTTTTTCCTCCAATTAAAATCTTAGTAAAATAATTACTAAAGTTCCTTAAAGAAAAATTTTTACACTTAAGATATTTAGTAATGGGCATTCCTAGAGATCTATAAAAATTAATAAGTTCTGGAATTCTAACAATTTCAACAAATTCATATAAACTAAACCATTCTCTTTCACCAATTAAGTTTATACTTTGTGGTTCAGTACAAATATAAGCATTAGAATTTTTAAATGCACTTGATAAAACTTTAGGGTGAGTGCAAGTATTATCAAAATTTGACCAAAGATTTGGGTCTTCTATTTGTTTTGAATCTAACACATGCAGATGTTTAAGCCATTGTTCTCTATTAAAAACGCTTAAAAAAATGCCAATTAAAAAATCCCAAGATACCTCGGGATCTATAACATCCCAGAATTTACCTTTTCGATCTTTTTTTAAGCTACAAATACTATTTAAATTTTTAAAATCTATTTTTTCCACATTTACTGGAGAAGTAAATTTTTTTAATATTTTGGAATTAAGAAAATAAGAATTTAAAAAAAAATATTCTACTTCTGGATTTTGATCGATTAGATTTTTTATTTTTGATAAAGTGTGGGGTAAAACTAAGTCATCATTTCCAATTAACCAGGCAAATTTTCCACTAGCCATGCTTACTGATTGTATTGCGTTTAAAGAAAATCCTAAATTTTTTTTATTTTTACTAAATTTAATATTTAACAATGATTCATATTTTTGAACTATGTTCTCTATATTGAAATTTGAATTATTGTCAGAAACACACACCTCAAATTCAAAATCTTTTACATTTTTTGATGCAATTAATATTGAGTTTAGACAATTGTTTAAATGTACTTCTCTATTAAACGTAGGAATGCAAATTGAAAATATCATTTACTTTAATAATTATAAGATAAAGGTTTAAAAGAACTTTTTAAATATTTTTTAAAATTAGATTTATTAACTATATGAAATTTTGGTAATAAAAAAATTAAACTACCTCCGTTTTTAATAAATTTAATCTCCTGATTAATTACTTCTTTTCTAAACGGCCATATCAAAACCAAAAGATAATTTGGTTTTATTATACTTATTTTATTTTTAGGAATAATCTTTATATTTGTACCAGGTGTAAATTTATTGAATTTAAATTTATTTGCATCACAAATATAAGGTAGATCTTTATTTGAGATATGACAGTAATTTAATACTACATTTCCTTTGGTTGATGCACCATAACCAATTATTTTTTTTTTTGAATATTTATTATACTTGATAAAATTTTTTGTATCACTTTTAATTTTTTTTATTCTACTATTAAATCTTTTGAAAGAAGCTGCGGTAATTTTATTTTCATCATTTAATATCTTTTTAATTTTATTTTGAGGTACTTTAAAGTTAGATTCATTTTTTGCACAAATTATTTCTATGCTTCCTCCATTAATCTCATTTAATTCAGCATCTATTATTTTTAAGTTATTTTTTTTAGCAATTTTCTGAAAGGTTTTTAAGCTGTAATATGTAACGTGTTCATGACAAATTTGATCAAATGTCAAATTTTTCAACATTAATGGTAGATATGAAAATTCTAAAATCCAAATACCTTTATCATCGAGTAGACTATTTATATCTTTACAAAATTTATTTGGTTTTTCAATATCATAAAAAATTGCAAAAGACGAGATTATGTCAAATTTTAATTTTAAATTATTTTTAAATTTAAAAAAATTTGAAATATTTTTTTTTGAAAAAAAATTATTTATTGTAAATATTCTTTTATTATAATATTTTCTAAATTTTTTAATTGATGGATCTATACCTACATTAAATTTTTTTCGTGAAAAAAAATTCAAGAAAGTTCCGTCATTACTTCCAATATCAAGAACTCTATTGCAATTTTTTTTTATCTTTTTTATCGATGCATATTTTTTTTTTAAGTGAGAAATCATAAGTTTACTAATACCAGATCTATATCCATAGCTAGATCCATACATTTGACTAATTGGCGCTGTTTTTCCTAATTGTATTAAATGACAATACTTGCATTTATATAAATCAAGTGGATATTTTTTTTCATTATTTTTTTTAGTGTTATTAAATTTACTGCTTATAGGTTGATTTCCGATTGAGACGATTTTTTTTAATTTATTAGAGTAGCAATTTCTACAAAGCATTTTTTTGCAATTTTTTTTCTAGAATTTCTTTATCTCTTAAAGTATCCATGCATTGCCAAAATCCATTATGCTTATAAGCATAAAGTTCACCTTTTTTACTTATTTTTTGCAATGGCTCTCTCTCAAGATATGTTTGATCACTTTTTAGGTAATCGAAAATTTTATTTTCAAAAACAAAAAATCCTCCGTTTATCCATCCTTCATCTAACTTTGACTTTTCTTTAAAGTATCTTATTTTGTTGCCTTTTATCTTTATTGCGCCAAACCTTGCGGGGGGTCTTACCGCTGTCAATGTTGCAATTTTTTTATTTTTTTTATGAAAATTAATTAATTTTTTTATATTGATATTACTTAATCCATCTCCATAAGTAAGTAAAAAAGGTTTATTTCCTAAATACTTTTTCAATCTTTTTATTCTACCACCTGTCATAGTTTTGAGCCCTGTATCAATTACTTTTATTTTGAATTTTTTTGATTTTTTATTTTTAAAAAATGTCTCTAAAACCTTTTTTTTATAACCTGCTGCAATTATGAACTCTTTTATACCAAATTTACAATAATGCATGATAAGCCTAAAAATAATTGGCTTACCTAAAACTTTTATCATTGGTTTAGGTATATCTTTAGAAAGCTCTGAAATTCTAGTTCCTTTTCCACCAGCTAAAATTACACACTTCATTAATTTTTATTCCAGTTGTATGGAAATTTTGGATCATCAAAGTCTAACCTAGAAATTTCTGTTTTGTCGTGGGGTATATCTGAACAATTTGCAAGAACTGCTAAATTTTCATCAGCAGAAGTAAAACCATTCCAAATATTTGGTGGTATGCTCACTAATAAATGGTTTTGATTTGAAAGAAAAATTTCCTGAATTTTACCAAAAGTTTTACTATTTTTTCTATCATCATATAAAACTAATTTTATTTTGCCAAAAGCTGCAACATAATTAAGTGTCATTTTTTTATGAATATGCCAGGCTTTTATCATATTTGGATAAACATAAGAAAAATAAATTTCACCAAATTTTAAAAAGTTTTTATCATCATTTCTAAGCATATGTACGATTTTTCCTCTATCGTCGTTAATGACTTGTTTTTTCACTATTTTTACATCCTGGATCATTTTTTAAATATTTAACTACCTTACAGATAAATAGTCTTTAATTTGTTTAGCAGTTAATCTTAGCAAGTCTTTTTTAATTAAAAAAGTATTGTACCATTCAACTGTTAATTCTACCGCATTTTTAATTGATAATTTTGGTTTCCATTTTAAAATCTTTAAAGACTTCGAGCTATCAATGTTTAAATATTTGGACTCAAATACTTTAAATTTTTTAGTATGAAATCTTTTGTCTTTTTTTTTTATAGTTATTTTTGATTTAGAATTAATAGTTTGTTTTATTAATTTTGCTAAATCTAAAACTTTCATATTTTGTTTTGTACTTGGGCCAAAATTCCAAGCTCCTACATATTTTTTTCCTTTTTTTGAAAACAGTTTTTCTGCTAAAATTAAATAACCTGTTAGTGGTTCTATTACATGTTGCCATGGCCTATTAGCCTCAGGACTTCTTAAGGTTAAATTTTTATTTCGAGAAAAAGACTCTAAAGAATCTTTTACAATTCTATCTTTTGTCCAATCTCCCCCTCCAAAACAATTTCCAGCTCTAACAGTTGCTATATTGCACGTAGTATTTGAAAAAAAAGATTTGTTATAGCTATGAGTAAGGATTTCACAACATGCTTTACTTCCACTATAAACATCATCACCGCCAAGGACAGAATTTTCGGTAAAATATTTTTTTATTTTATAATTTTGGTAGACTTTATCAGTCGTGACTATAATTACACATTTTACAGTCTTTAGATCTTTTGCAGCCTCGAGTATATTAGATGTTCCTATTATATTAGTTAATACTGTATTATTCGAGTCTTTAAAACTTTCAACAACGCTAGATTGAGCTGCTAAATGAAAAATAATTTCAGCTTTAGAACTTTTAATACATTTTTTTAAGTATTCTAAATTTGATATGTCATTTCTAAAATCTTTTTTGAAAATTTTTTTAATTTTTACAGAATTAAAAAAATTATTTCTTCCTATAGGATTTAGTGCGTATCCATATATATTTGACTCTAATATATTCAATAGGACTGAAAGCCAACCTCCTTTAAAACCAGTATGTCCAGTTATTAAAATATTTTTTTTTTTCCAAAATTTTTTATTTATCATTTTTGATTTGAATTATTTTATTACCATTTTTTTTAGTCATAAACATTATAAAAGACTTCTATTTTTTTAAAGACTTATAGAATTTGATAGTTTTATTTAAACCTTTTTCTAGGTTTACCTTGGGTCTCCAGTTAATATATTTAAATGCTTTTTTAATACATGGATATACTTTTTTTTGTTCATAATTTCTCATTAATATTTTACCAAATTGAGGATCACCAGATTTGATTATTTTTTTAATATTGTTTATTATTTTTTTTACTTTTATTGGTTTTCCAAAACCTATGTTTATAATTTGTTTATAACACTTTTTATTGTCAAGACACTTATCAATTGAGCTCACAAAATCATCTATGAAAAGAAAATCTCTGTACTGAACTCCAGTTGTGCATGGAAATTTTTTATCTTCTAGACAAGAATTAATTATAAAAGGTATTAGTCTATTATTATCTTGATGAGAACCATATATTTGATATGGCCTTATAATAATATAAGGAAAAAATATCTTTAAATTTTGTAAAAATTTATTAGCCATTAATTTATTTTTACCGTAACTACCGGTTGGTTTAGCTCTTTTATTTTCAACTTGAGGTGATTTAACTGAACCATATTCAGTTGAGCTACCAATTTGTACGAAAGTTTTAATTTTTTTATTCATGAATATTTTTACTAAATTTTTACAACCATTAACGTGAGTATTAAATGTTTTTTTTTTGTTTGAATGATCTACGTAACCACCACAATTAATTACATAATCAACTTTTATTTTGGAGAGAAATTTAATTTGATTTAGTTTTGACACATCACCATTAAAATATTTAACATTCACTAATTTTCTAAATTTACTTGGAGGATTTAAAGATAAACTAATTACATGCCATTTTTTCTTTAAAAAAAACTTCGATAAGTGGTAACCAAGGAAACCTGATCCACCAACTATTAAAATAGTTTTCTTTATTAATTTTCTTTTTTTTTTATTATTTATTTTCAATTTTTTTAATTATAGATATTATTTTATGATTAACTTTTTTAGCTCCAAGCTCTGTTAGATGTATTTGATCATAATAAAAAGGTTTGCCTTTTTGTTCAAAAAAACATTTATCTAGTTCACAAAAAATATCCTGGGGATTTATTTTATACAAGTTTTTATGATCCAGATTATCAAATAGTTTTAGTACACTCGAATTATCATCAATGTGCTGTGCTAAATTTAGTTCGAGAGATTTTAATTTTAAATTGAGTTTATTATTTAATAGGTCGTTTACATGAACAGATTGAAGGTAGTGAGCTTCGTATTCTGGGAATGGGTAAAGTAAAATGATAGTATTATTTTTAAGGAGTTTTTTTAAAGTTTTTTCAAAATCAAGTAAGGCTTTTTTTATACCGTTTTGAATTAATATATCTTTAGAAAATATTAATTCGAATAATCCTATTTTTTGATCAAAATCATTAATGTAAATAAAATTATTATTAATTAGATGCTGCCTGTATTTTGCTCCTATTATTATTATCTTTTCTTTTAAATTATCATTCAAATATTTAGTTCTATGTATATCTTGATTTTCATCTACTCTGTTTTTGCCATTTTTCAAATGAATATATTTTCCATAAGGAGTATAAAAGCTTCCTCCTCGTGATAAGTTAACTACTCGATATTTGTTGTCAGGTAAACTACTGCTTAAATCATTCACAATGCTATTTAGAACGGAGTCTCCTAACATTACTATATCAATTTGATTTTTTGATTTATTTTTACCTAAATAACAAAAACCATATTCACTAAAAACTTCACTACAATCAATTTTTTTACTTTGCTGACCAAAGGTATTTCTTAGCTCTACAGTGTATTTAGGTGAAGTGTTTAAATAATTAAAATTTTTAAAATTAAAAAAAATAATAGCAACAGTAAAGATTAAAATTGGACTAAATATAAGTTTTAAATCAATAGTTTTTTTTCTGAAAGGTTTTTCAACTAAATGATAACTCAAAGATGAAATTAAAAAAATGATTAAAAAAATTAATATATTAACAAAATAAAAGTTATTTATTTCTAAATTAAGATTTTTGATTAATACAAATATAGGATAATGCCATAAATATAACGAATATGAGATTAGTCCTAAGTAAACCAAGTATTTTGAAGTCAAAATTTTATAAGTAATAAATTTTTTTTCTCTACAATAACAAATTAAAATAAATACAGAAAATACTGGAATTAATGTAATTATTGAGGGATGAAATGTGTTTTCATTTGCTTGGTTAGCAAATAGAAATATTAAAAATAAACATAATAACGTAAGTAAATTTTTTGATTTACTTAAAATAAAATTTTTATTTTTAAATATTTCTAAATAAGCAATTATAGATCCAAATAAAATTTCCCAAACTCTAGTTGGTAATAAATAAAAATTTGCACTAGAATAATTAAATGAAGCATATGTAGAAATAAACATGCTAATAAAGATTATACTAACTATTGTGGCTAAAATTTTATTTTTATAGAATTTAAATAGTAGAAAAATAAAAATTGGAAACAAGATATAAAACTGTTCTTCAACTGACAAACTCCACGTGTGTAGCAAGGGAATATTAGTACTTTCTTCAGCATGATATGTTGAAAGTTGTTTCCAAAAAAAAATATTTGAGAAGAAAAACCAAGAAGAATTTGCAGATTTAATAGTAAAGGTAAATTTTTCAGGAATAAATAAAAAATAAGTAATAATCAATGTGAAAAGGATTACTAAACTTAATACAGGTAGAATTCTTTTAATTCGTCTAATATAAAATTCCTTAAATAGAATTTTTTTTGAATTTTTTAATTCATTAAAAAGGATACTGGTAATTAAATAACCAGATATTACAAAAAAAATATCGACTCCTACAAATCCTCCTTGAAAAAATTTTGTACTTAAAAAAATTTTTTCGAAATGGTAAAAAACCACCAAAAGAACTGCTATGCCTCTTAAACCATCAATATCTGGCCTATATTTAATTCTATTTACCATTAAATTTTTTTAATTAATTTTTCTAAAATTTTATAATTAGGAATATTTTCAACTGATTTATTTTTTGGTGTCAAAAAATTATACTTATAGTCGTCATATTTTTTTTTATGAACTTTAATACATTTCTTTACTTCGCTAATTTTAAAATTACAAATATCAATTATTTTATTATTAATGTGTTTGGATAAATGTTTTCTGACTGATTTATCCATAGGTGTTTCTTCATGGTATTTAGATGAATAAATCAAAATTATGGGTTTTCTCGCTGCAATAGCAAAAGACTGTGCCGTTGATTTATAATTAATAAAAAAAAGACAATTTGATGATAATTTAGGCAGAACATTAACATCATTAATAACTCTTTTATTATCAAAATACGGATTTAAACTTTTATTTTTTTGTGATTTAAATTTTGGATGGGGAATAATAAAAATATTTATATTCAAATAATTTTCTAACTTTTTAAAAAAAAAATTTAAAGATCCATAATAATTATCAAAATCACAGACCTCTAATTTTGTGTTATTTAATAACCTATCTCCAGAAAAATATGGCCCACCTCCATCTAAATAAATAGCATATTTTTTTTTAATACGATTTTTTTTATTTTTAAATGTTAAAAAATTTGAGTAATCATAGGAGTTAAAATTGATTTTTATCAATTTATTAATTTTAGCATTAAAAATACTTAAATAATTAAAATTATTGCTTAAAAAATAAACTTTTTTGTAGGGAAAAAAATTTAAAATAAATCTTAGAAATTTTACTTTAAAAAAATGTAAATATGGCCCGAAATTAAACTTATGATAAAGAATCCTGCTAGACAGAACTTTAAAAGTTTTTTTTTGTGGCTTAGAAAAAATATCATAAAAATGATTTAAAATAATATTTTTACTATAAATTCTTAAAATTAATTCAATAATAAAACTATTAAAATTGAATGCTCTTATATTATTCCATAAAACAATATTTCTTTTATCTAATTTATAGAAATAGAATATCCATAAAAGTAAAGACGAGAATCTTAAACTTTTCTTTGAAATCGGTGTCTTCCAAGCACTAGAAAAATTGTTACCATAAATTATCTTTGATAGATCATTAATTATAATATCTACTCCTTTTTTTTTTAGCTGGTTAATTTCCATTTTGAAGGCAGTGTGTTCAGTAAAGGGATATTCACATAAAAATATTAACTTCTTTTTCACAGTGACCATCCATCATCAATAATCAAATTCTGGCCATTAATATATTGAGATTTTTCAGACAATAAAAACATAATTGATTTTGCAATATCATCTGCATCTAACAGTCCTTTTGAATTACAAGATTCTTTGTACCGCCTGATAAAAGCTCTTGGTTGTTTATCTTTTATGCCCCCTGGACTAATACAATTGATTCTGATGTTTTTGTTTTTATAATATTTTGAAAGATATTTTGTAATTGAAATTATTCCAGCTTTAATTGCAGAGTATTCAATTGGACTACTCATACCTAAATTTTTATAATGAGTAAATTTTGGTGGTTGAACTCCTTGGATTGACGAAATAAAAATTAAATTACCTTTTTTTTGCTTTAAAAATTGCTTAATCAAAACTTGTGAAAAAATAATTGAACTTCCTAATTGATTCTGTAAATCTTCATTAAGATTTTTTTGTTTTAAATTTTCAAATTTAGTACCCCACTTTTTTGACTTAGGATATGAACAATGCACAGCACCATGAATATTTTTATACTTACTTAAAACTAATTTGAAAAATTTTTCAAT
>ENA-UOXV01006123-UOXV01006123.1-marine-metagenome-genome-assembly--contig:-NODE-6123-length-12804-cov-6.454075_pt1 | contig 12804 bp, 21 predicted proteins | sample MGYA00238165_ERZ766961 | MGnify/ENA primary metagenome ERZ766961 (study PRJEB28924, sample SAMN03173240) | marine metagenome | biome: Marine; feature: Water; material: Subsurface seawater | place: North... | reverse complement strand
GAGAGAGAGAGAGAGAGAGAGAGAGAGACCGCCACATCTGTTAAAAAAGATTTTCACACCGTCCATTCCAGTGTTCCTGTTCGACGTTTGCGACTGGGATCGAGGGGTCATACGTTATGTTCAATAGCAAGCCCATGCAGCGGGTCGCGCCGACGTGTTGAATCGCAGCCCCTTGAAAGGGTTCTGACTTGCCGAAGGGACTCATTTGCAACTAACTGAGAGAGAGAGAGAGAGAGAGGATCTAGATACGGTGTTTGTCCACGAGTCGTATCTGCCCCAAGTTGCAGACGGAGATTTGCGATTGGCCACAAGATAGAGGCACGTTTTACCGCCCCATACCGCCCCATCTGTTTTAAAAAGTAGGATGCGCCCCATCAAATCACTCGCCCAAAGGTTGAATCGCAGCCCCTGGAAGGGTTCTGACTTGCCGAAGGGACTCATTTGCAACTAACTCCGACGATGGTCTGCTTGTCGCTTCATTTACGCGTTCGGCATTCTGCTCCGATGCTATCTTGCATGATTCTTTTCGGGGCAGTCCTCCTTGTGCAGCTACACCATGCAGCCGGTTACTCTTCTTTCGTTGGTTCGTTTCCCAATGGCATGATCGCATCACGGCCTCGCTTCCAAGATTGTGCAGCCCCGCGTCGCATCTCTGCGCCCTCTATGCCAGAAATGGTGCGTCGCACTCACATACGTTCTATGTCTTGGTGTGCCGATGATCACCAGACTCTCTATACTCTATAGAGTATGCACACATTATTCTTTTCTCCCACTACAGATTTGATGCACGGTGCGTGCAACTGTTTGCGGCGAAACAGCCCGCGCCTGGGTCTTCCTGCCCGCACTTTGATCTCTGTCTAAGATGCGTTGCTTGCAGTTTTTCGGCCGCTTTATCAATAGGAAGAGCAATTCAGCATCAAAGATAGAGCAGACAAAGGTAGAGCTCATTTCGCTGCTGTCGACGACTGCAGAACTCAACGTCCCGCTCGACGAATCCCGCAACGCCAAACTTGACTCACTACTGACCTCGGTCTGCCCCATCGTTCAATAGACTGGCTAAAACCCGCGTCTCTGAGTGAGCCAGACTCGTGTTACCTGTTACAGCTGACAGTTGCTGCCGGTCATCGCCACTCCTGTTCCAGATTGAGGAGGAGGCCCCTTCGGTATCTCTGCAGGACGCAAACGGGAAGTGGGCGCTTCTCTTTGTAACGCCCGTCACTCCACATCGGCACAACATTGCTTCCATTTTTTCAGCCTTCATGCCTGACGCACAGTTCTATGCAGGTGCGCAACGCCGAGGGTGCTCCCTACCTACAGGACCTTTCAAACAGCCGCGAAGCGGTTGGCGGAAGCTTCCAGACGTACAATATCGCTTCAAAGCAGTTTTACAACACCGCAGAGCTACTCGGCGGCCGTGTAACCCTCTCTGCAGCTGCCCGCTTTCGGCCAGCGCCGGGCGCTGCTGCCCGAATCGACGTGGACATCGAGTCTGCGGCGCTCCAGATCAAGTGCACCCCCCCGACGCGCGTGTGCAGCATCATGCTCAGAGGCCAAGAGGACTTTACGCTGACGCCTCGTGTCTCTACAGGGGTCTACCGCGCATTCCACTCCCCCTCAAGGTCTCTGGTGGCTGGCTCGAGTTTCTGTACGTGGACCAGGACATGCAAGTCGCCCGCGGCAACGCGGGCGGCGTCTTCGTCCTCGTCCGCCCACGCCTCCTCGAGAGCCTTCGTGCCCAGCCGGCTTAGGGGGCATTCAACGAGCAGACCTTGCTGGTCAGACGCCGCATCTGGCAGACCCTACTGGGCCCGCATGCGCCAGTCGCAGTGCCGAGCCGCCGACTAGGGACCGCGGAGGGCGCCGCTGGGGGCAAATCCTCCGGGTACGCCGACCGCTCTTTTCGGTTTTCTACACAATGTAACGATGAATGCGTGCGGACGCGGCACGCGCCAGGCGCTCACGCCTTGTAGGTGATGATATAGGCCGGGTAGATGAGTTCGTCGGCGCTGACAACGAAGGTGAGAGGCTCTTCCTCGTTGTCCACCAGCGACGGGAAAACGAGCTCGCGCCCCGAGCCCTTCTTGGTCGCCGTCACAGGGGGCGTCAGATCAGCGCTCCCGGCCATGTACCGACCAACTGCGCACGTCACGGCCCATTGCTGTATCAGCGCAGACAAAGTGGTGGCGCGAGCGCCCCAGCGTGGGGGAGCACCGATTACGCGGCAGATAAGCATCTTGCGAGTGCCGTCTGGCGCGGGCTTCAGGCCATCGTTGATGTAGCTTGACTCCTTACCAAAGTAGATCCCGTGCCCAAAGCGTGCCTTCTCGGATGCCCTGGTGGGTGCAAACGGCTCGAAAGTCGCAAACGATGTGTGATATTGGAGGAAAGCGCTGTCAGGTTGGGCACTGTCGGGACTTGCACCTCCGACGGAATAGGTGTCCTGGGTTCTTGGCGTTGGCAAGGTTCTCCAGGTTCTCGTCGTCCTCAGAGTAGTAGAACAGCCAGCGCTCCATATTTTCTGCCCATTCTTTGCCCGTCTGCCCACCCGCTTCACCATCAGCACATCTCTGCTGCTCGGCTCGCGGGCGGATGGTGGGCACGGGGGCTGGGCCAGTGCCTCCGCGCGGACTTTCTGGCGCATTTCCATCCATTTTGCCTGCAGCGCAGAGTTTTCGACTCGATTGCATTTGATTACCTGCGCACGCGGAAGCGTGCGCGAAAACTCTCCGCTCACCATGTTGCTCTCGGGACCCTGCTGCTTGAGGTCCATCCGACAGAGATTGGAGCTGCCCGTTCCCGCCCTGCGCGTCGCACGCCGACACGCCGCGCGCGTCAGTCACGCGGATCCGGCAGCGGGCCCAGGCGGCTGTTCACGCGTGGCTTAGGCAACATGCAATACCCCGTGGAGCGGGGTGAGACCAGTAGTGTTTGCAGTAGAGAGCGAGCACCGCGTTCTGGGCGTTGAGCACGCGCGCCTCGCGCGTGAGATTCTGCAGCTGCACCGCGGGCACCATGCTCGCCTTCTCAGCGTCTTTGAGATATGTGCGAAGCTCATCGCGCTCTGCAAGGTCTATTGGGCGCTTGCCCCTTGCGTTGGACCCGTAGATGAGCGACGGGCTGCGCTCGACCAGAAGCTTGAGGCACTGCATGCGATGGTGTCGCGTCGCATCGTGCGCCGGGCTGTTGCCCTCTTTGTCCTGGTGCATCAGACTCGCTGGCTCGCGCTCGGCCATGAGGTCAAGAATGCTGTCGTGTCCGTAAGATGCTGCAAAGTGCGCGGGTGTTGCGCCGCTGAGCGCCTTAGCATTGAGAAGCGCAGGCGACCGCTCGCAGATGAAGTTCATCAAGTTCATGTACCCACGCCGCGCAGCCCAGTGTGCGATGGTCCATCCATCGTGTTCACGCTCCTGCAGCACTCGAGGATCATCCTGTGCCATGGAGCGGATGTCGTCGAGGCGTCCAAACATTGCAGCCTGTCCAGAGATCGAGTTGCTTAGGTGGAACGTCGGTAAGCTGACGTAACATGGCACGCCTGGATTTGATAAGGGGATCGCGCACCTCAAGGACAGGATGAGCCTCTGGACCTTCAACAACCTTCTTGGGTGCTGATTTTTGGCCCGAAGAATGGCCTGACGGGCGATTCGGCGGCATCTTCCTCGTTGCAAGACACGACGCCCGCTACGAATCAATCAGAAGACCCTGACCGAGCTTCAGTCTGGATATGTGCCCACACTTACAACTCTGGTTATCAAAGGGGGGAAGTTTACGAAGGTTCCTGTCTGTGCTCCCCGGATACCAGGCGCGAGGAAGGCAACTCGCTCAAAGTTAGCTGAGAAAACGAGACCAGGTCCAAACGCACTCTTCGTCACGGCAGGTGCGCCATCGCCAAGCAAAGATGCTTCTTTGATGCCAAGTGTCCCAGAGGACTCTCAGAACCACCAAACTGCCTAGAAAACTCGGCTCTTCACGTTGCCGTGCGCCTGATAGAGGGCTGTGCTGCAGCGGCCCCGACCGGTAACCTTCGCGGTGTCCGGTGCTGCTTGAGCCAAAACCCATAAATCATCTTGAACACTTTTGAAGGGGGATCTGTGCGAAGGATGGCGCGAGCTGCTATTTCACGCGAGTATTGGGGACGAACATCGATGATGACGACATTGATAGTCGTCTCCATCGTCGGAACACTCCCTGTTGGTCTGCCGATCGCACCGAGCGCGCTCTGTAGCGACAATCTTTCACGTGCGACAGCATTGATCCCGACAGACGCATCCCTCACGCAGCCACCAGCAGCGTCTTTCACAAGGCTGGCACAGCCGCTGCAGAGCATGGTGGGCATCCAGTTAGCTAAATGCACGCAAATCATACAACGCCCCCCCCGGATTTTGCAGCTCTTGAAAAAGAATTCGATGGTAAGCTCGCCCTCTCACAGCACCGCAGACTGACTAACTTTCGCTGATAGGGCCGTCTGCGCGGTGGCGCCATTGAGCGGGGTGGAGGTTCACCTGGAGAAGAGGGACGGGCGTACGGGGGTGCTAGATGTGAGCGAGGCGAGCGCCGGCCAGAGCGCGTGCAGGCGGACGGTGAGGCACGGGAGAGGCGTGGCTCGAGGAGAGGGAGCGCGCGCGAGGGCCGCGCAGAACGGGGCATGGCACGGGACGGTGGAGGGACCGGGGCTGGCTCTGAGGGAGGCGAAAAAACCGCTGCGCGACCAAGTCAGGCGCCTCGGCAAGGGGGAAGGCGTGGAGGCTTGATGGGAGCCGGGGTTGGGGGCGTTCGTGCTGGGGCAGGGCACGGGCGAGGAGTTGCGGGTGCGGCAACGCCACCCGTCAAGGTGCGCACAAATGTCCCTACTTTGCAGAGCTCGGGACTGATTATCGGAATCACGTCTCGTCCCGGCTGCTGCCTGAACAGGCGGCGACAGCGGGGACGGGGTCAGAGAAGTCCAGCACACTGACCGCCCGGAGCGCTGAGAGCGCGCGTGGGGTCTGAGATTGCAAAACCGCATGAGCAGATCGCGCCGCCGCCGGCGACCTTCGGACTCGGATTGGACAATCGGTACACGCCAGCTTTTTACATCTCCATCTTCTCTCTCATACTCTCTCGCTCTCTCTGGCTCTCAGCGAGACACAGCATAGGGATGTCCTCACGCGGGCGAGATGAATTACTGCCCTGACACTTTCTGCCTCGGTTGCAGCCCTATATTTGGCGAGGGAAAGTCGACAAGATCCCCTCACACGCCCTTGCCCGAGGGAGCGGCGCAAAGTGCGGGGGCAAAGATGGGAGCTGGGTCAGAAGGGGCGCCAGAGACAGGCGGGCGCGCGCGGGGGGGTGCGCCAGGGTCGAAAACTTCTGGGGGAAGAGCTGGCGCGCGGGGCGCTGGTGCCTTCTGGGTGGAGCGGGCGGCTGAGGGTGCGCTTGGGGTCGGAGGAGGAATGCGGTCGACAGAGCCATTGAATGCCTGCCGCCGCTCTGGTGCGGTGGACTTTGGTGGGAATGAGAGGAGAGACAAGTGGGGTAGGGGAGATTGGGGCGGCGGGAGGGGCGCGTTCCAATGGAAACATGACAGGCACGGAGACAGGCGCCGGGAGTGGCCTGGGCGAGATGCGCGGAACGAGGGCGGCGCGAGTAGCGCGGGTGGCAGGCCTGGCTGGGTGGGTACGTTCGACACTTCCCGCCCTGCGCGCGCACGGCGCACGCCTTCACATGCAGAGAGGCAGCAGCGCGGCACGTGCGAGGTTTGAGTCTTACACCCGTGCCAGGAGCAGGCGGCGCGGTTCCTGAGGTCCGAAGGTGGGATATTGAGTTTCAAAGGAGCGAAAAGAGCTTGGCTATGGAGCGCGATCACCCCGAAGAACTAGCCACCTTCGTGCGACAGGTCTTCCCCCTGCCTGCACCCTGCGCCCCATGGTGGGGACGCTGATGGTAAGGCGGCTGTTTGCAGTGGGAAGCGATTGCAGCCAACGAAACCTTTGTGCGGGGGCGGTACAGCTACGACGCGGCGATGCTGCTGGGACGGCTGCACGAGGAGACGCGAGACGATCGCAAGGAGGGTGCACAACTCACCTTCCCCAAGGGCCCGGGCGCTGCCGGAGAGCTCCACGTGCTCGTCCAGGACTTGCTTGCCGGGCGGCGCGCGCCTGCAGTGCCCACACCCGCTGCACCCTCGGACCCTGCTCCCGATGAAGCGTGGGAGGATCCGGCGGATGAGGGGGAGTCGGCTCAGCTGCCGGAGCTCACGACAACGGTCCCGGACTTGTTCTTGTGTGTGTGCCGTGACGGACGCTGTGTGGATCCGCGCCACCGCCCGGGGGGTGCAGAAGTGGAGTCAGCCGACGTGCAGACACTGTTCACGCTCGAGGACGAGTTGGACGAGGTACACTTGACGCACAAAAGAACATGCGAGAGCACGCGCAAGCAAAGGAGGGAGCGAGAGCACGGGGTGGCTGCTGAATGCGGGGGCCTGGGGCGCAGGGCTCGTCGGGAGAGGGGCAAGGGGAGTCCGAATCCGAGCCCGAATTGGAATCGGGAGAGGAATTTCTGCCTGGAGAGGGCGGGTGGGGTGGGGCAGGACGGGCGGCGGACCGTACAGGCTGGCTCGAAAAGCACCGCGGGGCTCGGGAAATGTCGATCTCGGACGGCCGAGAGTTTGTGCTGCCGCGGCCCGCGGAGCTAGCGCTGCCGTACCGCCCGGGCGCGCCCCTCCGCGAGGTCCGCTCGTCAGCCTTGCCGGAGAAGTTCGCGTGCTTCTGGCAGAACGAGTGGCCCACCGTGCTCAACAGTGGCTCTGAAATCCCGCCGGGAGTCGTGAGGTTGCTTGGGGCCACGCGCAATGGCGGGTGGCGCAACCCGGCGCTCTGCTCGGGCGAGACAGGCGTGGCTGTGCTGGGCGCGGGGAAGTTCTGGGAAGACAACGTGGACGGGTTCGTGCGGTCGGTTCGCGGCCCGCTCGTGCACGCGGCAAGCGAGGTACGGCCGTGGGTGGACCCCGACTGGGTGGCGTTCGACCCTGACGAGGGGCTCGCCCCGGTCGGATCGCGAGTCACGGACGAGCTCCCAGGCGCGCCCTCCCTCCGCCTACCTTGGCGCTTACCCTCTCCCGGCACTTACCCTCGCCGCCGACCCATTGTGTGTTGCGGAGCGCAAGCGCTGAGGGCGGGGGGCGCCGGGAGCTGGGCGCAGGGCGGGAGCTGGCGGACGTGCTCGACTGTGGAGCGCCGGTCTCAGACTGGTTCACAGTCTGCGAGGGGTCGCTCTCCTCTCTCTCCTTCCGCCCGCGCCTCTCTCCTTCCGCCCGGCGGGCCGAGCGGCGCGCCGACGCGGAGCGGGGGGTGCAGGTGGTTCACACTTGACGTGGGGCGCGGGCGGCGAGTGCTGCCGACCCACTACCTCTTCCGCAATGGCGGCTCGTACCTCAACTGCATCGAGAACTGGCAAGCCTCGCGATCCTCTCGGCCCTCCTCGCCTCTGTTTCCGCCCCTGTGCTGCTCAGCGCCGTGCTGCTCCGCTCGCAGGCGGCGCTGGTCTGACAACGCCAGCGCTGGGCGGGCGCGCAGGATGCTAGAGGCTGCTGAGTCGCGTGCTGGACCATGGACGATTCTGGACGCGCGCGGCCTCTCCACGGACCCCTACAATGGCACTGCGTACGCCGAGATGCGGTCTGCCGTCACTCCCGCCCCCCCGCCCCCGAGGCCTTGGCCAAGGCCTCGCCTGAGCGCCAGGTCCGCTCATCGCCAGATTTCTCGACCTCGCGCACGCCGACCTGGACGCTCCGCGGCACGTGCATCCGCCTACCGACATGGCGCGCGACGCGCTTCGCCAGCTCGCCTCGCTCCCCAAAGAGGAGCGCCGGCGCTTCCACGAGCGCTTACCGTTCAAGCTGCGCCCCGGGCGTGTGCCGCACGCCCCCAGCGCCGAGCGCGCGGCTCCCTCCCGAAAGGGCGCGGGCGCTGGGGCGCGAGGCTCGCTGCAGTCTGCGGACTGGGACCAGGTGGGGACCTGGGAGTTCCCGCCAGAGGAGGCCTACCAGGAGCCCAAGCCGCACCACGCTGTGGCGTGGCGCGTGCGGAACCTCAAGCCTGGCGCTGGCTTCCGGTTTTTCCGACTTGTGCAGCTTGGGTCTGGCGAACACGGCACGAAGCGCATGCACGTGCAAGGGTTTGAGCTCTACGGTCTGCTCCGTACGGGGCTGACCGAGTGGCTGGACGAACGCGTGGCGAATCCGGAGGGTCTTACGTCAGAGGAAATGCGACTTCCGGGAGGCGAGGGTCAGGGGGGCGAGCAGTTCCGCCGGCGCTCGACGTGGGACGCGAAGCAGGTTATGGAGCGCGAGCGCCAGAAGGAGTACAAGGTGCTGCCCGACGCCCGACGCCCGGCGCCCGGCGCCCGCGCCCGACTCGCGCCTGTGCCGTCGCGATTGGCGCTTGAGCATGCGGAGGCTGGCTCCGATCGCAGGGTCCACACTACGCAGACGAGATGACGGCGGCATCGCGGGCCGTGCAGCAGCGCGAAGCAGTTGCGGCGGCCGCCAGCCAAGGCGCGCAGGGTTTTGAGAAGGCTGATGCGGCAGGGGCTGCATACGAGGCGCGGGTGGAAGAGGAGAATCTTCGACTGATGGACGCGAGCGAAATGCTCGACTTCGCTATCGCCCAGGTGCGCGACCCGCCCTTGGCGCCGCACCCGCCTGCTGCAGCGTCGTCTGGCTGCGAGCACAGTCGTGAGACACGATGTGGTGACTCGTGGGGCGGTACAGGACGACTTTACCATCTCGGTGGCAGAGACGGGGCGCTGGCTCAAGGTGCAGACGCTGCACCCAGCGATCGAGGTCGTGCTGGGCGAGTGGCTACTCCGCGGCTGCGCCAAGGGCGGCGCTGTGCCCCAAAAGTCGTGCGCGCTTATCTCCGCGGTGGTGGGCGCTGGACTGGTTCCTCGCGCGGCCCTGCAGACTGCGCTCGCCGAGGACAAAGTGCTCGAGGTGCCGCACCCGGCGCGCCCTCACCGGCCTACAGGGCAAGTGGCTGACGTGCTCTGGGTGCTCTGGGGGTTCGCAGCTGCTCCGCGACGAGGCACCAGTCATGCGTAGCGAGGTTGCGGGGATGCTCTCAATGCTCGGTATGGCGCCGCTGGAGCTTGGCGACGGGCCAGGAGACGATGACGATGACGAGGATGCGCTCCTGCGTGAGCTAGTCGCCCTCAGGCACTGCCCTAACCTGTCCCGCCCCTTGGCTGCCCCGCTGCTTCGTCGACGGATCGATGTTCCTTGGGGACAAAAGTAGTTGTGACCACGCCATCGAATGGTCTATGACGTTGCTCGATGAGCGATGGCGTTACTTCAAACGTGCTCACACTTCAATGCTGGGATTGACGGGGCGCTTGATCGCTCGGCGTAACCTATGTCCTCGGGTTTGCAAGAGATACTGAGCTCTCCCGCCGGTTCGGTGCCGCAGGGCCGGGCGGAGTGAAGACGGAGAGATTTCAGCCAGCAAAAGCGGGGAAAGTGGCTCAGAAGCGGAGGAAGGGTGGGCTCGTGGAGAGGAGGGCAGCCAAGAGAATGGGCACCGGGCTGGACACTTAGCGGTAGACGACTCCGACCAGAATGGTGTTGCGAAGGATGCAGACGAGCAGAAGGAAGGGCAGGCGGCCTCGCCGCTGACGCGCACACGGCGTCTGATCGATTCGCTGGGCCAGCAGGTGACTTTGCTCCACAGTGCGCGACGCCAGTGACCGTTTTCAGCGCAGCCGCGCTTTGTCACTGCGCAGAAGGATCGCGCGGCGGCTGACACTCACGCTGCTGCGTGAGCCACCCATGCATTCTGCTCTTTAAATTGATTGGGTGGCCTGTGCGGTCGATGCTGCAGATGGATGCAATGGAGCCACATGGAGAAGAGCAGACAGGGCAAAGGGTGTCCTCGCCGTCGGTCGAGTCTTCAGTCGTCTCAAATGATGTGAGCGAAAGCGGAGACGACAGCAGCTCGTGCTAATTCAAATGCTTGCTCCGATGTTACGATTGTCACGTGCGAAATCATCTGTGCTATTTATCTGGATATTCTTACCACCGCTCGCTCTCTATCAAGCGTACAACGCTGGCGTCTTTTACGAAGAAGCCTCGCAACCCGTCATGGTCGAACACCTGCCACGTGCACATCGCGAAGCATGCACTGTGGCGGCGGAGCCTGCAATCTCCATCCCTCTGTCGGCCTTGTCCCATTTTATCGGCGATTGCGAGTCTGAATTGTTCGCCGCACCTGCAATCCGCAACCGTAAGTCACCCGAAATTGTCCAGCTGCTGTGCAATCCAGCATGCGCTACTAAGACTAGAGCAGATGCGCACACCTGTTCGAATGTATCCAGGTACCGATCACAACACATCGCATTGCAGCCACCATCGGCAGTGTCGACTTCGCCTGTCGCACTGTAGCACTTTTGAAAGCACTTGTCTGTCACCTGCAACATGCACAACACTGTAAGCATGGGCGCCATGAACGACAATGTTGCCGCGCACCCGGAATATTGCTCGCGCCCTTTGAAGGTCGAACGAATCGCACTGGCCTTCCGACAGAGGAGTAGTCTCAAGACTGCATATATCCCGCGCTGAAGCTGGACCCACGATGCAGGGTGCTTTCCGCCATGGGGGGCAGAAAGGTTGTTTGTTTCCTATACAGCTCACAAGGAGCATGATGCTCACCGTTCCCGCAAGCTCGTTGAGATATTTGCTTGCGAGCTGTTTCTGATAAACGTGCTTGATCTTGTCAACGTCCGTGAGCTGCACCTCGACAGTGCGGTGATTTAGATCGAGACGGATAATTTGCCTAGGTGCCAAGCTGACTGTGAAGCGCTACGCTACCAACTCAGTGATACACGACAAAAGCGTTGCCCCCTTCGCTGCGAACTACCGGTGCAGGACCAGGGGTACGAACAGCCCATGCAGGCGAATTCGCCTGCACCAGGATGGGAGTTGTTGACCTGCGCGACCTGCGACCGCTTGTCATCGAGGAGATCAGAAGAGCTGGTGCCCCCACCTTTCTCGTCATCCCCCCCCAGTCCGATCCATGAGAGCAGCCCCATAACGCTAAGCGCCACGACTCGCAAGGCCCTCTGCACAGCGACCCTGCCGCGTGAGCTGTGAAGCTACTGATTCAATGGATCAAAAGGTCGACGAGACTACCTTCCTCTAAAGCCGATGGGGAACCGAACGTCACAGCTGCTTCCTCAGGTCTTCTGCGCCCGTTTCCAGCCCGATGCAATTGCCAGTATCCGCCAGAGCCTTTGCAATCCCTCTCAGCGCGCAGATCCCCATGCAAAAGCGAATTTGGCATGGCCCTCGTGCTAGGCTGAACGCAAACCTGTTCCGAGTGGTGGTGGCCGACCGCTGCCTTGGGCCGACAGCTTGAACAAAGGTGTGGTCTGTGGGCATAAACAGGAATTGCGCAAAGTAGCGCACCATCTCTCTGCGGCAAAACAGGCGGAAAAGCACGTTGTAGCGCAGCGGTATGTCCAGACCCTTACCGCGCCAAAGGTCTCGAGCAGCGTTGCCGCCCCCTTCTGGTAGACTGCACCTGCATCTCGCGCCGAACACTGCACCACCCTTCAGCATACTACTTGCAGCCACCTTTGTGTCTTTGCTCTTTGTCTGCTGAAGACGAGTTCTTTCTCAGGAATGAGGCAAAGCGTATGGATCCAGACGGTAAGATGTGGGAACGAGACGATCAACTGTTCAATCAGATGAACGCCCTGGCTGGTGCTATCACAGACTCTCCAGAGGTCGTCTCTTTTCGATTCCATTGTTATCTGACCTCTCTTTTTATGCCTCTTCTCATCCTTCTATTCTGTCCCAGAGACTCACTCTCTTGCCTGATGCTTTTGCTGATCCAAGTCCTTCTCGCAGCCCCGCGCCACTCCAGCTGGAGCAGTGAAAAAGGGTGCTAAGCGGCGGGTCGCGGGCATGGTGCTGCCACGAGAACGGGACGAGGCGCCCAAGTACGGGCTTGCTGAGGCTGAACTGAAGAGCATGCTAGTCTTGGCAACCGCTGACGCTCGAAACCAGGGTGCGTGCTCCGGGCCTATTCACCTTTCCCCATTCCATGCGTCAGACCACGCGACAAATCACAACCCATGAGGCCGAGGTCGTGCGAAGCTGCCCCCTGCGGCAGGCAGCTCACAGGCAGGTACATTGCGTTTCGTGATTGGAGGAGCTCGGTTTACTGTTACTCGCAATTACTCATGCAGTATGTCTGGGTGCGCAGACACCCCAGACGTGGTGGAACTGGCACGGAACCATGATTTGGATCAGAAGGATGTGGCTAGGGTGCTGCATTTCTGCTGCCCAGCAATGCCCGTCGCCAACAGTAAGCGCCCTGTAGCGCTGCCCATCATAGCGGCCTGTTCTTGTGCTCTCAAAATCTGGTAATTTCCAGGCAGTGACACGGGGCACGGCCGTCAGATAATCTGGCGCAATTTGTGGCGCCCCGGTCGTTCTGCGACATGCCAAATTTCGTCAATCTGCCGAGCAGTGGGGCCTCTTGATTTTGAACCGCCGCCGATGCTGCTCCCAGTCGCGCCTGCTGCGGAATGAACTAGAGGATGTAATGAATTTGTGAACGTGAACCCGCAATTGATCCTGGCGCCGCTTCCGTGAAAGATAAGCGTAGCGTGCGCCGGCTACAGTCAGACAACTCCATCCACAGCGGGTCGCACGCTTCAAAGCTATGAACTCGTACATCACTTTATATCACACTGCGCGTGCCAGCTCAAAACATCCGAACCGAATCGCCACCCCAACGCACTGATGCTCGCGGCGATCCCGGTGCCAAA
>ENA-UOXV01006121-UOXV01006121.1-marine-metagenome-genome-assembly--contig:-NODE-6121-length-12806-cov-15.971218_pt1 | contig 12806 bp, 7 predicted proteins | sample MGYA00238165_ERZ766961 | MGnify/ENA primary metagenome ERZ766961 (study PRJEB28924, sample SAMN03173240) | marine metagenome | biome: Marine; feature: Water; material: Subsurface seawater | place: North... | reverse complement strand
CTCCAGGTAAATCTTTTACCCTTCCACCTCTTAATAAAACCACCGAGTGTTCTTGCAAATTATGACCTTCACCGGGAATATAAGCTGTTACTTCAAAGCCATTTGATAATCTCACTCTAGCAACTTTTCGTAATGCAGAGTTTGGTTTTTTTGGAGTTGTTGTATAAACTTTAACGCAGACACCTCTTTTTAAAGGTTGCTTTTCTAAAGCTGGAACTTTATTTCTAGCAATAGGTTTGACTCTACTTTTTTTTATCAACTGATTAATAGTTGGCATAATAATATTTTGAAGTTGAAATAAGGAAACCTTTATTAAATATATTGTTAGTGTTTAAGGTTATAAACTACCTTACTTCTAACATTCAAAATTTGCCGTAAATTAACATTGAATTTACAAAAGTCAATATTTAAGCGAACTTAAGTTATTTTTAAACCGTTTGTTCTGCCTCTAATTTAGCTGATTCTAGCTCTTGTTTTTTTAGTTCTTCTATCCTAGCTTTATCTTGATTTCTTGCTTGCTTGTCCCAGTCAATTTTTGACAAACCAGTACCTGCTGGGACTAACCTTCCAACGATAACATTTTCTTTTAAGCCTTCTAAAGAGTCTACTTTTCCTTTAATTGACGCATCAGTTAAAACCCTAGTTGTTTCTTGAAATGAAGCAGCTGAGATAAATGAATTTGTTTGTAGAGAAGCTTTAGTTATTCCAAGTAATATTCTTTCGAATATAGCTGGTTTCTTTTTTGCCTCTCTTAGTTTATCGTTAATATTGTTTATATCTAATAAATCAATAATTTCTCCCGTTAATAACTCAGAGTCACCAGGGTCTTTAATTTCCACTCTTTTTAACATTTGTCTAACAATGGTTTCTATATGTTTGTCATTAATAACAACACCTTGTAATCTATAAACCTCTTGAACTTCTGTTACAAAATACTCTGTAAGTTTTTCAACACCCAAAACTCTTAAAATGTCATGTGGTGCTGGACTTCCATCTAAGAGATATTCACCTTTTTTAATTTTTTCACCCTGATTAAAATTAACATGTTTTCCTTTTGGAATTAAATAATTTGAAGTTTCTCCATTAGAGGAAACTATTGAAATTTTTTGTTTACCTCTCACTTCTTTACCAAATTCAATTACTCCGTCGTTCTCGGCTATAATTGCGCTATCTTTTGGTCGTCTTGCTTCAAACAATTCAGCTACTCGAGGTAATCCACCAGTGATATCTTTAGTTTTGGAAGTTTCTTTTGGTAATCTAGCTAATACATCTCCCGCAGAAATTTTTTGTCCATCTTTTACAGATAAAATAGTATCTGGAACTAAATAATATCTAGCTTCATTACCATCAGCTTTTTTAATAATCTCACCTTTTTCATCTCTTAAAGTTATTCTTGGTTTTAACTCAGAATTTTTTGAGGATGATTTCCAATCAGTAACCGATTTTGAAGATAAACCTGTCGCGTCATCTAAAGTCTCTGTTAAAGAACTACCTTCTGTTAAGTCCATATAATTTACAATGCCTCCTGTTTCAGCAATCACAGGTAATGTATAAGGATCCCATTCGGCGACTTTTTTTCCTTTATCTACTATTTCACCATCTTTAAAAAATAGTTTTGAACCATAATTAACTTTATAAATTGCTAATTGCCTTCCATTGTCATCTTCGATACTTAATTGTGTATTTCTACCCATTACAATAATATTTTTTTTAGAGTCTTCGATTAAATTCTTATTAATAATGTTTAATTTACCTTTAGTTTGCGAAATAATCTGTGACTCTTCTTTAATTTGTGCTGTACCTCCAACGTGAAATGTTCTCATTGTCAATTGAGTTCCAGGTTCACCAATTGATTGAGCGGCTATCATCCCTACTGCTTCACCTAGACTAACTAATTTTCCTCTTGCTAAATCCCTACCGTAGCATGCTTGACATACACCTTTAGTGGAAGCACATGTGATTACAGAATAAACGTTTACCGCTTTCACACCTGCAGCATCAATTTTTTCACAATCAAATTCATCAATTAGTTTATTTTTTTTAATTATAACTTCTCCGGTAACTGGATTCTTAATATTTTCAGCTATTACTCTACCTAGGACTCTTTCAGAAAGACTTACTAAAATATTTCCACCTTCTATAATTTCAGAAATTGTTACTGAAGATCTTTTCTTTGGATCACATTCTGCTTTTGTAATTTGAACATCTTGGGCAACATCACACAATCTTCTAGTTAAATAACCTGAGTTTGCAGTTTTCAAAGCCGTGTCAGCTAAACCTTTTCTAGCTCCGTGAGTTGAGTTAAAATACTCGAGAACAGACAAACCTTCCTTAAAATTGGCAATAATTGGAGTTTCAATAATTTCACCTGATGGCTTGGCTATAAGTCCTCTCATTCCAGCTAATTGTTTCATTTGAGCTTGTGACCCTCTTGCACCAGAGTCAGCCATCATATAAACCGAATTAGTTTCAATTCTATCATCATCATATATTTTTTCTGCTGAAGAAATTTCTTTCATCATTTCGTTAGCTACTGTATCAGTGCATTTTGACCAGATATCAACAACCTTGTTATATTTTTCACCTCTTGTAATTAAACCATCGGAATATTGTTTTTCATATTCTTCGATTTGTTTTTTGGTACTACTAATTAACTTTTCTTTAGTTTTTGGAATAATCAAATCATCTTTTCCAAAAGAAATTCCTGCCTTGAAAGCGTGCTTAAATCCAAGAGATTTAATTTTATCGCAAAATATTACCGTTTCTTTTTGTCCACAATATCTAAATATAGTATCAATTAACTCTGATACATTTTTTTTAGTGAGCAGTTTATTAATTAGGGAAAATTTAATATTATAATTTTTTGGTAAAATATTAGATAATAAAAATCTTCCTGCTGTACTAGTATATTTCTCTAAGACTTGATTGCCGTTTTGATCAACTGTGTTATAAATAGAAATTATTTTAGAGTGTAGACTGATTGATTTATTTTCTAATGCTTGTTCTATTTCTTCAATATTAGAAAATATTCCTTTTGATTTTTTTTCTTTATCTTCAGATTGAGAAAGATAATAAATGCCCAATACTATATCCTGACTTGGTACAATAATAGGTTTACCATTAGATGGGCTTAAAATATTATTTGTAGACATCATTAATACTCTTGCCTCTAATTGAGCTTCTAAACTTAAAGGAATGTGAACAGCCATTTGATCTCCATCAAAATCAGCGTTGAAAGCTGCACAAACTAGCGGGTGTAGTTCAATTGCATTTCCTTCGATTAGTTTAGCTTCAAATGCTTGAACTCCCAATCTATGTAACGTTGGCGCACGATTCAAAAGTATTGGATGCTCTCTGATAATATGTTCTAAAGAATCCCATACTTCACTTTTTTCTTTTTCAACAAGTCTTTTTGCTTGCTTGATCGTTGTGGCCAAGCCCAATTTATCTAGTCTAGCATATAAAAATGGTTTGAATAATTCTAAGGCCATTTTTTTTGGCAGACCGCATTGATGTAGTTTTAATTCAGGTCCAACAACAATTACTGACCTTCCAGAATAATCAACTCTTTTTCCTAATAAATTTTGTCTAAATCTACCTTGTTTTCCTTTAAGCATTTCAGCTAATGATTTAAGCGGTCTTTTGCCAGTGCCTGTTATAACTCTACCTCTTCTACCGTTATCAAATAATGCGTCTACAGACTCTTGGAGCATTCTTTTTTCATTTCTAACAATGATATCTGGGGCTTTCAAATCTAGAAGTCTTTTTAATCTATTATTTCTATTTATAACCCTTCTATACAAATCGTTTAAATCAGAAGTAGCAAACCGACCTCCATCTAATGGAACAAGAGGCCTTAATTCTGGTGGTATAACTGGTACAGAAGTTAAAATCATCCACTCAGGTTTATTTCCTGAGCTAATAAATGACTCAATAAGTTTTAGTCTCTTAATTGTTCTTTCTTCAGTTACTTTAGATTTAATATCACTCAAAGAATCTCTTAGTCTTTGTTGTTCTTTTTTAAGATCTAAATTTATTAAAATTTCTCTAACAGCTTCAGCTCCAATACCAGCAGTGAAAGCGTCTTCTCCAAACTCCTCTTGAGCTTTAAGCAAAGCCTCTTCAGATATAAGCTGTCCCTTTTTTAAGGTTGTTAACCCAGGTTCTACAACTATAAAACTTTCAAAGTATAATACTTTCTCTACTTCTTTTAACTTCATATCAATAGCTAAAGAAATTCTACTTGGTAGTGACTTTAAAAACCAAATATGAGCAACAGGACAAGCTAAATCAATATGACCCATTCTTTCTCTTCTTACATTAGATTTAGTTACTTCGACACCGCACTTTTCACAAATAATACCTCTAAATTTCATTCTTTTATATTTGCCACACAAACATTCATAATCTTTAACGGGCCCAAATATTCTTGAACAAAATAATCCGTCTTTTTCAGGTCTAAACGTACGATAATTAATAGTTTCAGGTTTTTTTATTTCACCATAAGACCAAGATTTTATTTTTTCTGGACTAGCGAGAGTTATTTTTATGCTATCAAAATTATTTTCTTGGGAAATATTTTGATTCTCAAAATTTTTTGTTAAATTTTTTTCCATATTTAATTCAGCTCTATGTTTAGACCAAGTGCCCTTATTTCTTTAATTAAAACGTTAAAAGACTCTGGAACTCCTGACTCAAAATTATTATTACCTTTAACAATAGTTTCGTAAACTTTTGTTCTACCGGCTACGTCATCGGATTTAACAGTTAATATTTCTTGTAGTGTATAAGACGCTCCATAAGCCTCAAGAGCCCAAACTTCCATCTCACCAAATCTTTGACCTCCTAGTTGTGCTTTCCCACCAAGTGGTTGTTGTGTTACCAAACTGTAAGGACCGGTTGATCTAGCGTGAATTTTATCTTCTACTAGGTGATTTAATTTAAGCATATAAATTATTCCTACGGTAACAGGTCTATCAAATCTTTCACCTGTTTGCCCATTCCACAAATTTGTCTGACCAGAATTAGGGAGTTTTGCTAAATCTAACATTTTTGTAATATCATCTGTGCTTGCGCCATCGAAAACAGGTGTTGCAATAGGCACTCCATTAGACAAATTACTAACTAATTCAGCTATTTCTTTAGTCGATAATTTAGAAACAACCTCTTCATAATATGTGTTGCCATAAATTTCTTTCAATTTATTTTTAATATTATTTATTTCTTTATCAAAATTTTTTAAGTGTTCTTTAATTTGATCACCTAATTCAGAGCAAGACCAGCCCAAATGTGTTTCTAAAATTTGACCAACGTTCATACGGCTTGGAACTCCTAGTGGATTTAAAACTATATCAACTGGCTTACCATTTTCCATATAAGGCATATCTTCTACGGGAACAATTTTACTCACAACCCCTTTGTTGCCATGTCTTCCAGCCATTTTATCACCCGGCATCAATCTTCTTTTAACTGCAACAAAAACTTTTACAACCTTCATGACTGTTGGCAATAAGTCATCTCCTTGTTGTATTTTAGAAACTTTATCTTCAAATCTTAATCTAATGTCTTCAGATGCATTTTCAAATTGAGTTTTTAATTTTTCAAGATCGGTATTTAATTCCTGTTTTTGTAGGGATATCTTCCAAAGATCTTTTAGGGTTAAACCCTCAAAATCATTTTGATTTAAAGTTGTTCCAGATTTTAAATCTCTAAATTGTTTGTTAATACTTTGGGCATTAAGTAAATCTACAACTCTAAGTTTTATATTCCTATTTAAGATTTCCTCTTCAACTTTTTTATCTTCTTGAACTGATTCTATTTCTGCTCTTTCAATAGCAATTGATCTTTCATCTTTCTCAATTCCATGTCTATTAAATACTCTAACGTCAATTACCACACCAGTGCTACCCGAGGGCAGTTTTAAAGAGGAGTCTCTTACATCTGTAGCCTTTTCGCCAAATATCGATCTAAGTAATTTTTCTTCTGGACTGGAAGATGTTTCACTTTTTGGAGTCACCTTACCTACTAAAATATCACCTGGTTTCACTTCAGCTCCAACATATACTATCCCAGATTCATCTAAATTTCTTAAAGTTTCCTCGCTTACATTAGGTATGTCTCTTGTTATTTCTTCAGCTCCAAGTTTTGTGTCCCTGGCCATGGACTCATACTCTTCTATATGTACTGAAGTGAAAACATCATCTGTTACACACCTTTCTGAAATCAAAATTGAGTCTTCAAAGTTGTAACCTTGCCAAGGCATAAAAGCTACGGTTACATTTTTACCTAGAGCTAGTTCACCTAATTTTGTGGCTGGACCATCAGCAATAATGTCTCCTTTTTTAATTTTATCTCCTACTTTAACTAATGGTTTTTGATTAATGCATGTATTTTGATTAGATCTTTGAAATTTAGATAAATTATAAATATCTACTGCAGACTGTGATAAATCTGTAACTTCAGTTGCTTTAACAACAATTCTTTTTCCATCAATTTTATCAACTATACCGCTTCTTTTTGCGACGATTGTTACACCCGAGTCTAAAGCAACATCTGACTCTATACCTGTGCCAACTAGTGGTGACTCTGGTTTAAGTAAAGGCACAGCTTGTCTCATCATATTTGAGCCCATTAATGCTCTGTTAGCATCATCATTTTCTAAAAAAGGAATTAATGCTGCAGCTACAGAGACTAATTGTTTTGGTGAAACATCTATAAAGTCAATATTTTCTTTTGAAGATAGCTCAAAGTTTAAATTTTTTCTACAAGCAACCAATTCTTCAGCAAAAGAAGCATCTTTGTTTAATGATGAGTTGGCCTGTGCAATTGTGTATTTTTCTTCTTCGATTGCAGATAAATAGTTTATCTCAGAGGTTACTTTACCATTAATGACTTTTTTATATGGACTTTCTATATAACCAAATTTATTTACTCTACAATAAGTGGCTAAACTATTAATCAAACCAATATTTGGTCCTTCAGGAGTTTCAATTGGACATATTCTTCCGTAATGAGTTGGATGAACGTCTCTTACTTCAAAACCAGCTCTTTCTCTTGTTAGCCCTCCTGGTCCTAAAGCTGAAACACGTCTTTTATGTGTAATTTCAGATAAAGGGTTGGTTTGATCCATAAATTGAGAAAGTTGAGAAGTTGCAAAAAAATCTTTTAAAGACGTAGTTATTGGCTTGGCATTAATTAGATCTTGGGGCATAGCTGACTCTATTTCTAAGAAAGTAGACATTTTTTCTTTTACAGTTCTTTCCATCCTTAAAAGACCTATTCTAAATTGATTTTCTACTAGTTCACCCACAGATCGAACTCTTCTGTTTCCTAAATGATCTATGTCGTCAACATCACCTTTACCATCCCTTAAATCTAACATAAATTTTACAATAGACAAAATATCAATGGTCTCTAATGTAGTTTTTTTTGAACTTATATTTAAATTTAGTTTAGAATTTAATTTTACTCTTCCAACCTCAGATAAATCATACCTCTCTTTTTTAAAATATAAATTTTTAAATAACTCTTCCGCTATTTCTACAGAAGGAGCTTCACCAGGTCTTAAAATTTTATAAATATCATTGAGAGCTTCTGTTTTATTTAAATTTTTGTCTATTTTAAGGGTTTCTAAAATATAAGGACCTTTGTTTATAGGATCAATATTAACAATATTAATTTCTTTTTGCTCTTGAATTATAATTTTTTCTAATTGTTCTTCCGTTATATCAAAACCAGCACCAACTAATATTTCACCATTTTTTTCTTTTATATCGTTAGCAATATATTTTCCAATTAGTTGTTCATTGGATATAGCTATTAAGTTAAGACCTTTTTCTGCAAGTTTCTTTGCAATTACTATATTTATTTTTTCACCTTTGCTTAAAATTTTTTTATTTGTTTTAGCATCAATGAGATCGTAAGATAGTGTGATTGGTCTTTTAAAATTCTCTAAATCAAAATCAGTAATCCAGGTTTTTTTTTCTTTATTGTAAGAATATTTATTTACAGAATAAAATGTTTCAATTATTTTTTCTTTTGTAAAACCAAGAGCAAATAAAAAAGTAGTTATCGGGAGTTTTTTTTTTCTATCTATTCTAAAATATAAAATATCCTTTGGATCAAATTCAAAATCCAACCAAGAACCTCTACCCGGAATTATTCGACAGTTAAATAAAAGTTTACCACTAGCATGGGTTTTTCCTTTATCGTGATCAAAAAACACACCTGGACTTCTATGCATTTGATTTACGACTACTCTCTCTACTCCATTTGTTATGAATGTTGCGCTTGGAGTCATTAAAGGAAGATCGCCAATAAATACCTCTTGTTCTTTAGCTGAAAGAATTTGTTTTGTATTATTTTCTAAATTAATATCATAAACTACTAATCTCAAAATTGCTTTTAATGCTGCTGAATAAGAAAGACTTCTTTGTTTGCATTCAATAACATCAAATTTTGGCTTTTCTAATTTATACGAAACATATTCTAAAGTTGCTTTATCGTTTCCATCTTCAATAGGAAAGATACTTTTAAAAACTTTATCAATACCTTTTGAAAATTCATTTAATTGATCATTCAAAGATTTAGAGCTCAGAAATTCATTATAAGAATTTTTTTGAACTTCAATTAAATTAGGAATAGATAACCCTTCAACTAATTTTCCAAAGTTCTTTCTTATATGTTTCTTTTGAGTAAAAGATAATTGCATTAAATATAATGAATTCTATTGCAAAGTCTACTTTGCAATAAAATCTAGTCTTAAATCCTGTTTACTTTAATTCTACTTTAGCTCCAGCTGCTTCAAGTTTTTTCTTAAATTCTTCAGCTTCTTTTTTAGCTACTCCACCTTTAACTTCTTTGGGTGCTGCTTCTACTAAATCTTTAGCTTCTTTTAAGCCTAAACCAGTTATCGCCCTCACTTCTTTAATAACATTAATTTTTTTATCTCCAGCCGAAGCTAAGAAAATTGAAAACTCAGATTTTTCTTCTCCTGCTGGTGCTGCTGCTCCACCTGCTGGTGCTGCTGCGACAGGAGCTGCTGCTGTTACTCCCCATTTTTCCTCAAGCTGTTTTGAAAGCTCAGCGGCTTCAACAACTGTTAAAGTTGAAAGCTCATCTATAATCTTGTTTAAGTCTGCCATTTTTAATCCTGTGATTTAATTTTTTAAACTCTTTGCGCGCGCTAAATTAGCAATTTTTGAGCCAGGTGCAAGTAAAATACTCACTAATTTTTGAGCTGGAGAGGCTAAAATTCCCACTATTTTAGCTCTAGCTTCCTCTAATGATGGTAGTGTGGCAATTACTGACACCTCTTTTTCATCCAAAACCTTGCCATCCATATATCCTGCAATAATTTTTAATTTATTATTAGACTTTGAAAATTTAGTTAAAATCTTTGCTGTTGAAATAGGATCAGATGAAATAGCAGCTGCAGTTGGTCCAATAAAATATTTTTCTAAATCTTTTTTTGGAGTTTCTTTTATAGCAATTTTAGTTATTCTATTTTTAGTTATTTTAAATAGAATACCCTTGTCTCGTAATTCCTTTCTTAGAGCATCTAACTCACTAACATTTAGTCCTTGATATTGGGCAATCATTACAGAATCGTTGTCTGAAAAATTTTTTTTCATTTCTTCAACGTAATTCTTCTTAGCTTCTTTTGACATCATAATAATTATTTTGCTCCAACTTTATATGAAATTCCCATGGTGGAAGTAATGAAAGTATTTTTTATAAATTCACCTTTTATAGTTTCAGGTTTTTCTTTTTTTACACTTTCAATAAAATAATTGTAGTTTTCTAATAATTTCTCTAAAGAAAAACTTTTTCTTCCTATTGTAGAGGATAAATTTCCGTCTTTATCATTTCTAATTTCAACTAATCCTGTTTTAATATCTTTAACTGCCTTAGCTATATCATTTGAAACTGTGCCAAGTTTTGGATTAGGCATCAGACCTTTTGGACCTAACACTTTTCCGTACTTACCAATTTTACTCATCATTGCAGGCGTACAAATTAATTTTGTAAAATTTATTTTTCCAGAAGAAATATTTTCTAGAAGATCGTCAGATCCTGCAATATCTGCTCCTGCTTTCTTTGCTGCATCCACTTTGTCAACCTCACATAAAACTGCAACTTTATTTTTTTTACCGGAACCATTTGGTAAATTAACAACTGTTCTTAAGCTTAAATCACCACCTTTAGTTTGTTTTAAATTAATTATTAAAGAAACATCAACAGACTCATCGAATTTAGTAGTAGAATTTTTCTTTACTAAATCCAAAGCTTCCTTGGTTTCAAGTTTTTTATTTTTAACAGCTGATTTCAAAATTTCCCTGTATCGTTTTGATCTCTTTTTCATTATCATTCCTTCACTTCAATACCCATTGATCTAGCTGAGCCACAAATAATTTTTGTTGCTTCTTTAATATCAAAAGCATTTAGATCTTTCATTTTTTCTTTTGCAATTGCTTCAGCTTGTTTCATTGTAATAGAACCTGCAATAACTCTACCTGGTTCTTTTGATCCACTTTTTAATTTCGCAGCTTCTCTTATAAAATGTGATGCTGGAGGAGACTTGATTATAAAATCAAATTTTTTATCTTTATAAACTGTTATTACAACAGGTACTGGTTTACCCATGAAAGCTTTTGTTTTCTCATTAAATGCTTTACAAAATTCCATAATGTTTATGCCTCTCTGTCCTAAAGCTGGCCCTACAGGGGGAGCAGGATTAGCTTGACCTCCTTTAATTTGCAATTTCACGTAACCTGTTATTTCTTTTGCCATCTAATTTTTCTCCACTTGATTAAATTCTAAATCTACAGGAGTTGCTCTACCAAATATAGAAACTGACACTTTAAGTCTAGATTTTTCTTCATCTATTTCTTCAATTAATCCATTAAATGAAGCAAATGGTCCGTCACAGACCTTAACTTTTTCTCCAATTTCAAAACTAATGCCAGTTTTTTGGGAAACAGCACTTTCTGAAACTTGACCTAAAATACGTTTAATCTCATTATCAGAAATAGGTGTTGGTTTATCAGACGAGCCTAAAAAACCGCTCACTTTTTGGAGGTTTTTGATTATATGATAAATTTCTTTCGTAAGATTTACTTTTATTAATACATAACCAGGGAAAAATTTTTTTTCTTTTTTTGTTCTTTTTCCTTTTTTAACTTCCGTAACTTGATGAGTAGGAACTAAAATGTCCTCTAATTGATCTAAAAATTTTTGTTTTTTTAGCTCCTCTTTAATTGAATCTACAACTTTTTTTTCAAATCCAGAATAAGCTTGTACAATGTACCAATTCATTATTAAAAATTAATTGTAAGAACTAAGTTTAATAAAAATCTCAATATTTGATCTAAGATTAAAAAAAAAATAGCAGCTATTGAGGCTAAAGCAAAAACCATTACCGCTCCCATCATGGTATCTTTTTTTGTTGGCCATGTTATCCTGAAAGTTTCTTGTTTAACTTCTTGGATAAATTTTAAAGGATTTTTCATATCTCTATCAAAGTTTGGCAGGAGCGGAGGGACTCGAACCCACAACCTCCGGTTTTGGAGACCGGCGCTCTACCAATTGAACTACGCTCCTAAGCGTTTATTTTACTATTTTAGTTACTACTCCAGCTCCAACTGTTTTTCCACCTTCTCTAATTGCGAAGTTTAAATTTTCATTCATCGCTATTGGCGTAATTAGTTTAACGGAGAATTTTCCATCATCACCTGGCATAACCATTTCAGTACCAGATGGTAAAGTAACTTCTCCAGTTACATCAGTAGTTCTAAAGTAAAACTGTGGTCTATATTTAGTAAAGAAAGGAGTGTGTCTTCCCCCTTCTTCTTTTTTTAAAATATAAGCCTGACACTCAAATTCAGTATGCGGAGTAATTGAACCTGGTTTACAAAGTACTTGCCCTCTTTGTACGTCATCTCTTTCAACACCTCTCAGTAAAGCACCTATGTTATCACCAGCTTCACCGCTGTCTAAAAGTTTTCTGAACATTTCAACACCAGTACAAACTGATTTTTTTGTATCAGTAATACCCACTATTTCAATTTCTTCTCCAACTTTAATAACTCCAGATTCTACTCTACCAGTAACAACTGTACCTCTTCCTGATATTGAAAAAACATCTTCAACTGGCATTAAGAACGGTTTATCTTTTGGTCTATCTGGTTGAGGGATGGTTTCATCAACTGCTTTCATTAATTCCATAATTGCATTTTTTCCTGTAGCTTCATCTTTGCCTTCAACGGCGTTTAATGCTGAACCTTTGACAATGGGAATTTTATCACCTGGAAATTTATATGAAGTTAGAAGTTCTCTTATTTCTTCTTCAACCAAATCAACAAGTTCTTTATCTTTAACTGTATCAATTTTATTTAGGAAAACTACAATTGCGGGAACACCAACTTGCCTAGCTAAAAGAATGTGCTCTCTAGTTTGAGGCATCGGACCATCAGCTGCATTTACCACTAAAATTGCACCGTCCATTTGAGCGGCACCTGTAATCATGTTTTTTACATAGTCAGCGTGACCTGGACAATCAACGTGAGCATAATGTCTTTTTTCAGTTTCATACTCTACGTGTGCTGTTGAAATTGTAATCCCTCTCTCTTTTTCTTCAGGAGCTTTATCAATTTGATCATAAGCAACAAAGTTTGCTGAACTTGAACCACCAGCTTCAGATAATACTTTTGTTATTGCCGCAGTTAAAGTTGTTTTACCATGGTCTACGTGTCCGATTGTACCTATATTACAATGCGGTTTGTTTCGTTGAAACTTCTCTTTTGACA
>ENA-UOXV01006119-UOXV01006119.1-marine-metagenome-genome-assembly--contig:-NODE-6119-length-12807-cov-5.664053_pt1 | contig 12807 bp, 9 predicted proteins | sample MGYA00238165_ERZ766961 | MGnify/ENA primary metagenome ERZ766961 (study PRJEB28924, sample SAMN03173240) | marine metagenome | biome: Marine; feature: Water; material: Subsurface seawater | place: North... | reverse complement strand
GCGATGCATCCGCTTCCGCTCTCCGGCCATCGCGCCGTGTGAACCCGTCGCGCTGTGTGAATCCATCGCGCTGTGTGATTCGCGCAGCACCGCGCTCGTAAGAAGGTAGTCTCGTTTTTTATAGCAGCTTTACAAGCAAGTTGGGGTTTAGGGTGTAGGCTGGGTCGAGTCAACTAATCTTAATAGGTGGTTTCGTCAAAAGTATTTACGGATGACTTCTGCGCACACAAGCCGCGCGCTTGTTCTGCCGGGTGAGAGGGGATTGCGAGTGGCGGGAACGGCCGGGTAGCCCAGGCGACTGCGGACGGGCCGCAAAGGAGAGGGTTGCTCTTCAATCGACGTGAGGTTTAGGCGGCAGGCATTGCCTGACTGGAGACGGCAGCTTCGACTGCGGCAACGCTCGACAGAATGGCGCGCGCGAAGAAGCCGACCGCAGCTTTTATGGGAGATGAATCCGCCCTAAAGTCCCCGCGCGCGATGGAGTCTCAGGCACAGTCTATTTCCGCCAGGATACGCGCCCAGGTTCGTGCGATGTGGCTCCTGCAGCGGGATCTCCCGGTGCCCGACGACCTGCTCGTCGACGCGCGTGGACAGGCCCAGAACCCTGAGCTGCCGCGCGACGTGCTGCAGTACCCGCTTTCGCTCGAAGAGCACCTTATGCGGGGGATAAGGACGCAGCGAGAGGCGGGGGGTACACGCTCGAACGGGAGGCACGACGCCGAGTCTGCAGCAGCGCCGCCAGGGTTTCGCTGGCGAACAGACGGGACGCTCGAGCCACTGGAGGGCCTTGTGGAAAGTGTCCTGGAGATGCGAGAAAAACATTTGCAAAGCCACGTGCGCCGTCGATTGCAAGTGCTTGAGCGCCTGCCGACGATGAACATGCCCCAGTGGCTTCAAGACAAGGTGGAGCGTGAGACGCGAGCGCTGCGGCTGCTGGAGCTGCAGCGCGAGGTGCGTGATGCCCTTTCGTCGTGCCATGTGGACGTGTCGGTGCCGCCGCCTGGCGACGCGGCGCAGTACGTAGACACAGGCTCGGTGTCAGCCCTGACAAAGGAGGACGTTGAGCGCGCGTGGGAGGAGCAGAGCCGTGTAGCCGAAGAGCGCCACTGCGCCAGCAAGCGCCAGGTGCGCCGCCGCAAGCAGCACGCCGGAGCGCAGTCCTGGGTCCCGATCAGACTGACGCGAGGTTGTGCGCGTGCACTCGACAGGCGTTTCTCGAGGAAGTGGCGCACACGCAGCGGCGCTTCACAGAGCGCCGGGAGCACATGCGGCGCTTGCGGGAGCAGGTCTGTAAGCAGATCAAGGCGTGGCACAAGAACGCAGAAAAGGCGCGCGACAAGGAGCGCTTGGAGCGTCTTGCTGCGCTCAAGGACAACGACTTCGACAAGTCATCGCCCTCCCGAGGCGTCTCGAGCCTGCCTGCGCGCCATGGCACAAATGGCCAGCGAAACAGCGCCTGCCCGAGCGGAGCTGCAGCGCGATTGCGCGCTTCGCCCTGAAGGCTCACTTGTTCGCTGACAGGTACCGCGAGTACGTCAAGAACGCCAAGAACGAGCGCCTCTCCGAGCTCATTGCAAAGACCGATGGGTGACTGCCCGCTTGCCACTGCGCCTCCCTACAGCGTAGGGGGGTGTCTGACCACGCGCGGATTGGCCAGGTACTTGGCGTCGCTCGCTGAGAAAATGGCCAAGAGCACCAAGAGCTTGACGGCCGCGGACAATCTGGAGTTGGACCACAAGATTTTTCCAGTGGAAGAGGAGCCTAAGCAGGAGGAAGGCGCGCCTCCGTCTGCTGCAGGAAGCCCGGCGAAGTCTGCCGCAGGCTCGCCAAACAAAGCAGCAGGCGAAGGTAAGGACGCAGAAGGAGAGGCGGGAGGGGAGAAAAAGCCGGTCACTGCCTCAATTGAGTCGGCGCTACAGCACCAAGTTAAGGAGACGGTGTTGGAGCAGCCCAAGATGATGGGGAGCGAGGATCTGCGGCTCAAACCGTACCAGGTCCAGGGCGTGCAGTGGCTCGTTTCGCTCTACAACAACAACCTTTCGGGGATCCTAGCCGACGAAATGGGCCTCGGCAAGACAATCCAAGTCATTGGGCTGCTCTCGTACGTCTTCGAGTCCAAAGGCGACCAAGGTCCATTCATGATTATCGCCCCGCTTTCGACAATTACCAACTGGGAAAACGAGTTCCAGCGCTGGGCGCCAACCATGGACGTGGTTGTCTACAAGGGCAACAAGGAGATTCGCAAGGAGCTCTTTCGCTCCAAGCTCAAAGGGAAACAATTTCACGTTCTCATTATCCAATATGAAATGGTGATGAAGTCTGAAGACCTGCGCCAGCTCAAGACCATTCCATGGTCGTACATCATTGTCGACGAGGGGCACAGGAACGATCCGCCAACCGCTCGTCCGCTGCTGAGCCTCTGCTCAGATCGTAAACCGATTGCTGACATACACACGTTTATGGTGCAGGCTCAAGAACAAGGACTCCAAGCTCTTCCAGGTTCTGACCAAGGAGTACGTGTCGAAACGCAAGGTGATCTTGACAGGCACGCCGCTGCAGAACAATGTCAACGAGCTGTGGAACCTGCTCAACTTTCTTCTCCCGAATGTGTTTGACACCGACGCGGACTTCAAGACGTGGTTCTCGAAACCGTTTGCGATCGAGGAGGAGGAGGAGGAGGAGGAGGCCTCACAAGAGGAACAGATGGTTCTCATCAATCGCTTGCACCAGGTTCTTCGGCCTTTCATGCTGAGAAGAACAAAGAATGATGGCGACCTGGCGCTATCGATGCCTGAGAATCGCGAAGTCATCATCAAGTGTTCGCTTTCCGGGCTACAGAATGTCATGTACCGCCAGCTGCAGTACCAGACTTTGCAGGACCGCTCGAACTTGAACACAAAGACATTCAACAACATTGTGATCCGTCTGCGTCAAGTTTGCAACCATCCATATCTGCTCGACGACGAAAAGTACCAGGTCGACCTTGGGCCGGAAAACATTGTTCGCACGTGCGGCAAGTTCGACGTACTGGACCGCATCCTCCCGAAGCTCAAGGCAGCAGGCCACCGCGTTCTTGTGTACTCGCAGATGGTGAAGCTTCTCGAGATCCTGCAGCAGTACGTGGAGGAGAAGGGCTATAGATACTCCAAGCTGATCGGCGCTACGAGCAGCGATGAGCGCGCCGAGCTCATCGAAGAGTTCAACAGGCCGGACTCAGATGTGTTCATCTTCCTTCTCTCGACGCGTGCAGGCGGGCAGGGCGTGAATCTCCAGACAGCCGACACAGTCATTATCTTCGACTCCGACTGGAACCCGATGATGGATGAGCAGGCTAAGGCGCGCATCAATCGCATCGGGCAGACAAAACAGACACTCGTCATCCGCCTGATGACTCCAGGGACGGTTGAGGAGCGCATGCTGAACCGCGCGTCTGCGCGTCTGCGGATGGGCGACCTCGTGATCGAGAGCGGCATGTTCAAGGTCGGAGCCTCGTCGCGAGACTCGCAGGAGAAGCTCAAGGAGCGTCTTGTGCAGGACGAGCTGCTTGCTGACATCTCCAAGATCGAGGCTGACGTTGCGACTGACGAGGACATGAACGAACTGATCATGCGGTCGGACGAGGAGTTCGAGCAGTGGCAGCAGATGGACGCTGAGCGCATCGCTAGGGAGGCGGAGGAGGGCTTCGAGGCAAAGCAGCGCCTGCTTCCTGAGATAGATGTACCGGAGGAGCTCCTGGGCCCCAAGATGACGAAACACGACCGCGTTGTGGTGCTCACAGACCCGACACAGCGGGCAGGCACCATCACTGGATTTGGCAAAGGTTTGGAGATCGAGGTGCGGCTCGATGACGGCGAGAAGATGACGGTGCACCGAACGATGTTGGCGATGCAGCAGGCGGAGGAGACGGAGGAGGACTTCGAGGCGGCACGGCTGGGTCGGCGCCGAACAGTGAATCGCTCGCACTCGGTCTCGCACCAGGGCCTGACTGACTCAGAGTTCACACGTTGTCTCGAAGAGGGCATATCCATCGAAGAGTTTTCGCGGAGGAAGCGCGAAAAGCAAGAGCGCGGGCGTGCGCCCATCGCCGACGAGGACGAGGATGGTGGCGGCAGTCGGCGCAAGCGCAAGAAATCCAAGCGCGCTCGTGAGCAGCTCGAAGAGGACGAGGACGAGGAGGAAGAGGAGGAGGCGCCCGCGAAGCGCGCTAAGGGTTATTCGGAGGACAACGATCCCAGCGAATCGTGAGAAGCCGTTTGCTGTGCGTCTGGCTAGTCAAAGTAGGATCGGCACCGCGTACCAGGACGCAAAGACTGGTCGGCGCTTTGCAGGAGTGTTTCAGTAAAGAGAGTCAGATAGCGACGGCAACGTGTGAGAGTGGGATGTACTCGAACTAAGGGGGTAGGGACAGCACAGTAGCGAGCCGCTCCTGTACTCGCATCGGTACGACCACTGGAACCAATTTGGCCGCAGAAAAATCGCAATTTTTCTGCATTACGCGCGCCATGCAGGATGGATTGATCCGATCTATGACACGGAAGAGCGCCTCAATCCTGCGAGTTTACTCGCGTTCTCTTCTTGGCGACAACAAGAGAGCAGTTGGGTATCATAGCACGCGGCGACCATCTCGGACCGTGGCCTCATGGCACGCACCGACGCGAAGCCGTTCAATGTCATCAGAGGTCGGGGAGGTGCATCATGAGAAGGCGGCAAGGCAATTGACGCGCTGGAATATTGGGGGCCCACGTGCTGATCAGGTCTCCGAACATCTGCTGAACGTCGGCGATGTTTTACCACGAAGATTCGCGTTGCTGAAGACTGAAAGACGCATTGATGTTTTTGGCAGGCACTTGCAACGGCAGGATACTGGGACGCATTCTACGACTGGAAAGCGAGGGATCAGCCTGGCGCAGATTACGACTGGTGATGCCCCCCGGGACGATGAATTGGTTTCTTGCGCACCACTGATCCACCGCAAGCACAGACCGACAGCCATGCATGGGGACAGGTACGGTGCGTCGCCCGAGCTTTTTACGCTCTTGTGCAAGCGAATCGCTCAGGCTGTTCCTCCCTGCGTCGAGGGAGAGTCTGCACCGGTTATTCTGCACCTCGGTATGCCCCTCTTTGCTTCCCGTGCTCGCACCAGCGCTCTGGTGCGAGTCGACTCAGCCCGGCGTGAACCCCGGGCAGGGTGCGGTACTTCGGCGCTTTCAGCCACGCTCTCGCAGTCACTGTCCGGCCGCAGGGTGCTCCATAGCGACTTCTCGATGCCTGGCTTGGAGGTCATGCGGGCCCGTCACCCGTTGCTTGCTTGGGCCGGGATGGACGCGCGCGCGCTTCCGCTGAGAGATGCGAGTGTCGCCGCCGTCGTGGAAAAAGGCACAATGGACGCGCTGCTGCGTTCTGGGGAGGACGATTGGAACGACATGGCGAAAGAGATGTTGCGTGTGTTGCGCCCTGGAGGCGTGTTTCTGCAGGTGACCGACGAGGCGCCGGAGCTGCGACTACCCCTCCTCGAATTCCATCAGCCACGATGGCAGGCATGTCCTTTTCCGGCTTCCGCCCGCGCGACTTGCAGGTGTGTAAGCGATGACGCGCCACGTGCGTCCACAGGTCTCGTTCTCGGTGCTGCCTGCTGACGAGGACGGGGCCTGCAGCGAGGGACTTGCGTTCGAGACGTTCATCTACACCTGCCGCAAAAAGTGTTCTGGGGCAATCCAGCACTCTCACCGCTAGCCGTCCGAGCCCCCGCAGTGCCTCGAGCGCCCTCTCGCGCTGGTTCACAGCAGGTCAGCGAGACTTGTGCATTAATGTAAGGGAGAGGTACTCGCACACTCTCCCGCCTCACAGCAACACGCGGGCTATCAGGTCCTCTCCTCGCACCACCCCCGCCCGGATACTCTCTGTTCCCCGTGCATGCCTGCCGCGGACGCAACAGCCGGCACACTAATCCGAGTCGGAGTCGTCCTTCTTCTTCTTCTTCTTCTCCTTTTTATCCTTCTTCTTCTTGGGCTCCTCCTCCTCCTCCTCCGCCTTGCGCTTCTTGTCCTTCTTCTTGGGCTTCTCCTCCTCCTCGTCCTCAGACATTGCCTCCTTCTTCTTCTTCTTGCCCTCCTTGTCCTTCTTCTTCTTCTTCCCCCCGGCTGCCGCCATTGCCTCGCGCATCACGTCGATGTTCTTGCGCGGCGCAACCCCCGAGTCGTAGAAAGCAAGGCGCTCCTCAACCTGCTCCTTCATCTTGGAGCCAAAGACGGTCGACGGCGCCTCTGAGAAGCAGTCGATGCGCGACGCGATCGAGCACTTGTTGGCCAGGTAGCGCGAGATGCGCCCCTTGTTCTTCTGCGAGGCGCGGCCGATGAACGACGAGTGAAAAATGAGACCGTACTTGGGTGTGTTGCCCTTGGTTTTGAGGGCACGGAAGAGCGCTTTCTCCGCCCCGAGAATCTGCACTGTCGACGCAGGGTACTTGGCGAGGTTGGTCAACGAGCCCGCGTGGGAGATGAGGCGCGCGCCCACGGTCTCCCCAACCAGAGCTGAGAGGTTGGGCGCCACGTTGTGCATGCGCTGGATGAGGTACTCTCGCAGCAGCTGCCGATACTCCTCAAGCGCGATCACCTGTGTGAAGCGAGCCCCACCCTTAAGCCCCACCGTATCGGTCAATATGCGAGCAAGTGAATGCTCTTTGGCGCAAGCTTTTCTTGCGCGCTCGCTGGGTGCCATGAATGGATCTTGCAGGCAGAAACAGCAAGGATGAAGGCCAAGTGGCGAGGATCTGAAGCAGTAAAGGGTTGGACGGACCCGTTCGGCAAAAGTCTGAACGTTGAGCATGTCGACATCGGACATGTCGTACCCCATGGAGATCTTGCTTGCCTCCAACACCTGCCAAAAAAACAAGAGGCCGTGAGCAACGCGCCGCTCCAGCTGCCCAGCCCATCCCACATGCGCCAAAGCACTTCGGCACGGATGAAAGCGGGGAGGAGGACCTGGCGAGCAAGGCCCTCGTCGTCGTCAAATATCTCCTGAAGCGCCTCGATCGACTCCTCCGACAGCGACTGCCGGACCTGGATGAGCTTGATCAATCGCGCATACTTGTAGTTGTCGTTGACGATCTTGGTCTGCCATTGCAACGGTCGCACACGCGTCAGCAATTTTTTTCCGCTACGCTCCATGAAGAGATATCCGGGGTCGCGGCCGCTTCAACACGGGAGCCCGAAGGTAGCCTCGGGACGGAAGGGTCCGAACCAGCTCGGGGAAGTGCCAGCCGTACCACTCCTTCACACGCATCGCAAACGTGTTGATGTCCTTGTCGAGAGTATCGAGCAGCGAAATACTCTGCTCCCTCGTGAGCGAGTCAGTGTCTCCCGCTCCTACTGGGATCTCCAAGCCTGCGCGAGCTCCTGTGCGGCTGGGGGCCAAACCTGGATGATCATGTTGTCCTGCCGATTCACGTTGAACTTGACTTTTGAGCGTGAGTAAGAGTGAGCAAGACCAAGCTGCGCCTTCGACTGGTCCGCCTCCTCGAGGTTCTTGACGTAGCGCGAGAAGTGAAGGCGCACCGCGCGGATGATCTCCGGAACGGGGTCGCTCGTCGTCACCTTGATACCCATCTCCTGCCGCAATCGAAGCGGGGGCCGTCAACGAACACTAGACAGCCCTAAGTATCGGGTCAGATACTGCCCTCCGCGCACACTTTTCTGCACCTGCGGCCCTGGCGCTGAGCGCCGGGCCTCTGCTATCGCAACTGGGGGCTGCACAAGGCTGCAAGCGGATCATGCGGAATGACGCAGAGCAGGACGTTTGGGCAAAGAGAACCTCAGAGATAGCCGAGCCAATCTTTGTGTCAAGGACGCCGAGCTGATACTTCTTGTCCTTCTTGTCCTTCTTGCCCGTCGGGAGATTCATCTCGAGGAATCCCTTAAGCTTCTCGTTGAGGACACCCTCTGAGATGTCATTAATGCCCTCGAGAGCCTCCTGCGCGCTCTGAAAAGGAATGAATGCCTTGAGTTTCACAACTTTGGAGAGCCGCGAGAGGTCCGCCATGGCGCTCTGCATCTCCTCAAGAAACTGCCCGATCTCATCCGACTCGGTCTGCTCCAGCAGCGCGTACCCAGACGCGCTCTCATAGAGCACGAAAAGCGTCGTCATCGTGCTCGCTTCGCCCGCTCACGCACTGAGAACTGCGATCTGTGCTCCGCCCCGTAGCCTAAGGCTGCCCGGGATCCGCGACCGCGCCGCGCCCTGGGCTCAGGGTCCGGCGCTCTGCCTTCAGGGAAGGAGTTGCGAGGCAGCAATTGGGCACGTGAACTCCCTTCACCCCGCGTTTGGGTGGGACTTGCGCGCCGAGCGACCAAGGGCTCCAACGACTCTGAGATCACGGATTAGCCAACACGGAGCGGATCGAGTTGGCTGATTCGGGCGGTAGCTGGTAAATCACCTAGGCGTCGTCAACTCTGGGACGCGCAACCATCTCGTCAGGCCGACACCCGTCCCGGAAGCGTCACTAGGCCCAAGCGTGTGCGGCCACGAGCCAGGAACCGCAGTGGCGGGTTCAGAGCCTGCGGGATGAGCGGCATGACAGCGCTTGGCGTTGGGGAGTCGAACAGCGCGCATGGAGCCAGCGGTACCTCGGGGCTGGGCGACTTCGCTGCAGGCGCCCCCGGAGTGTGGCTTACCTCTCCAAGGCGTGCCAGCAACCCGGAAGGCTTCCGTCAGATGCAGCTAAACATGTTGAGCAAGGAAAACGCGGACCTGTCTTCAAAGTTGGTGAGCTCCATAGCGTTGCGACCTCCCTGCCAGTCCTGATGCACACAGTGGCTGCTGCTGGGGCGGCCCCGCTGCCGACCGCGAGTAGAATGCTGACACTGTACAACTGTGGCGGGCGCAGGACTCGTTGACAATGGATCTCCGCTCAAGGGCTGACAAAAGGTTGGCCTCGGAAGATGTCCCGAGTACCCGGTCGACATCGATGGAACGGGGCAACAGCTTCTCAAACCTCAGCAAAGCGCTCTACTCGCGCCCGGAAAAGGTCAGAGCGCCTTCCCGCCGCCAGTGATTTTTTGTCTGACTTGCATCCACCGGTGCTAGTAGACTCCCGCATCGCTTTCCGGTGCGCTCACCCCGGGAGCGGCACAGGTGATCAAGTCCCCCAAGACACGGGAGTTGGTGTTGCACTTTGCGGGAGAAGCCGACAACTTCGATCGCGCCGCAATCTCAGCGAAGCTTCTGCACCTGAAGCGTCTGCTGCACCGGCGAGTCGATGCCGGGCTTACGCCGCCGCCTGCTGCGGCGAAGTCCCTTCTCCATGCTGTTTGCGCTATGCACGAGTGCCCAGTCTCGGAGCAGACTGCGCGCATTGAGATCGTGTCGACCCGCGCGTGCCCGCCCGAGCAGCAGGGCGTGCTTGCAACCGAGCTTGCGGGACTTCTGTCGTTCACGCTCTCAGCCACGTTCGACGAGCGCGACGTATCCTTCCGGTTGCTCTCGGCAGACGGCATTGCCGCGCATGCGCGCGCGCTCTCGCCCAACAGCTCCGAGGGCGCAGTTGACGTTCTGGTCGTTGGGACCAACGACGCAAGCGACATGGAGACGCGGATAAGTGAGGACGCGCTCGCAGAGGCGGTGAAGGGGGAGTCGGCGTCGTGGGAGGCGGCGTATGGCGCCGGCGTGCGGGTGGCGTGGGTGCGGAGAGATGCGGACGCACCCGACAAGAGCGAAGGAACGGTGGTCTGCTCTGCAGAAGAGCGCGGGGCAGCGACTGCTCTGCATTATCCTGCGCATTTGCAAGCGTTCTTTGCGGAAAAGTCGGCGTCATGCGCTGAAGACGCACGCGGCTTCATGAACACTGTGCTCGCCGACACGCTGGATGGCATGGCCTTCCAGGAGTGGCGTCCGGAGCAGCGAGGCGCTGTTGCGGAGGTTCTCGTCCCGGTTGCAGTTCCCGAGTGGGCCGCAGCGACGCTGCTCCAGCTCTCGCGCGATGGTGATCTCTGGCTCTCCTTCCTCACCACAGCCCCACACCCTCTGCTGCTCATCACGTCGGAGCGCCCCAAGGAGTGCGCGGACATCACCCAGGGTGAGTCGCCGTCGACGGGCCCTACCGGCGCGACCGCCGCATCAATCAAGCTATTTTTTGAGCTCGAGCGCCAGCAGGAGCTCATCCGACGCAAGATCGCGTCGCTGGAGCGGCTGATGCAGTGCAAGCAGTTCGTCTCGCACATGGAGTCGTTCACCGCGCGGCTGCAGTCGCACGCGGAGGAGCTGTTCTCGGGGATCCGCATCAAGCAGGAGACGCCCAACACGCTCGACGCGCTCTGCTCCCAGCTCTCGTCGCTCTCGATGCAGTGCGAGGCGTGCATCGATCAGGCGATGGACGCGGTGCAGAAGGTGGGCGAGGCGCCGCAGGGGGAGGAGTTCATCCTGCAGCAGCAGCTCACCAAGATCGTCCACGCGCGCTCGGCCAAGCGCCACGTCGACGCGCTCAAGAACCAGGTGGAGGGTGCGTTGGCGGAGAAGCGCCAAGGAAGTACCAAGGCCTTGGCGTCTTCCCCACCCAGCGGCGGGTTCGCGGGCCCCTCGTCGCCGGCCGCTGGCGCGCGCTCCCCAGCTGTGCCGCGGCTGGGCAGCAGTGGGCAGCTGTCCATCGAGGAGGGCGAGCGCAGCGCGGCGTACTCGGCCGACCGGCGCGCGGTGCTCGAGATGCTCGACAACATCGAGAAGGGCTTGCAGGTGCACAAGGAGCAGCAGGAGCAGCTGGTCGACTTCTGGCTGAAGCAGCACGCAATCGTCAAGTCGGAGCTCGACTCGCTCAAGAAGATGGCGACCGACGCGCTGACGGCCGAGGACATCGGGGTTGAGGAGCTGCACGGGCGCTTCCAGAAGTACTGCGAGTTCCTGGAGGAGCACGAGCACGTGGAGGACAAGATGCTCTTCCCGCTCGTCAAGTCGCTGTTCCCGCAGAGCGCGCAGGCGCTCGACTCGGTGCTGGACCCCGAGCGGCACAAGGGCGTCGACATGCTCAACGCCAAGGTCGGGCGGCTGCTGCAGCAGCTGCACGACCGCCACCGCGCTGGGGAGGAGATGGTGCTCAATACGCAGGAGATGGGCAAGGCAAGCCCCGCCCGCCGGCCCCGCCCCTCAGCGTGCCCCTCTGCTTGGGCACCCGCGCCCTGCGCGCTCGGCGCCGTGCGAGTGGCAGCGCGGCGCGAGGCTGAGGCGGGGGGGGGCGGGGCCCAGGTGGTGGAGGCGCTGGAGCGGCTCAACGACTACATGGTGGGGCACATCCGCTACGAGGAGGAGATGACGATGCCGTGGTTCGAGGGCTTCGAGCAGACCCCCGCCCTCCGCCCGCTCGCCATCTCGTGAGCCGCGCCCGTCGCCGCCAAGCGCTGCCAGGGACCGGCGAGGGCGCCTGGCGCGCGCCGAGCGCCCCGGCGAGAGCGCCGGCGGGGCGGGGCGCGAGTGGGCCATGCAGAGTACACTCTTTCGAGGCCAAGTGTCCGATTGTCACGCCGCGTCCACTTTACGACGGGAGCGCGAGTCTCGCAGGGCGTGCAGCTGCCGCGTGCCTGCGCAGTGGCGCGCGAAGCCGGTTAGGTTGAGCCATCTCGTGGCGCCCTCTCGAGCGCCTTATCGCTCGGAGCGACCACGGGAGTGCTGCTGCAGCATGCTCCAGCGCTGCTGGTTTGCATTTCCGTGCTGCGCTACTGTACTGAAATCCAAGCACCTCCGCCGTGCCGATCGGCGCACAACCTCGGGGCAGGCGCGGCTCGAAGCCTCGGCCACGGCCCCGGTTGGGCAGCGGCCGCGTCGGCTCGGTGGCCTCAGCCGCGCGGGGACGCGGCGTCTCCCGCGCCGGCCCAGGAGGATGAGGAGAGGCGCGGGTCCAGGCTGTCGTGCCGCGCCTCGAACGGGTCGGCCTGCGGCGCCCGCACGCGGCCCCGTCACGGCTGCAGCGGCCCCGCACGGCCGGAGGCGGGGCGGCACCTTGCAGACCGGGCAGATGGAGTGGTCGGCGAGCCAGCGGTCGATGCACGGGCGGTGGAACTGGTGCAGGCACGGCAGGATCCGCGCCTCCTCCGCGGGCGCCAGGCTCTCGAGGCAGATGGCGCACGTCAGCGGCTCCCCGCCCTTGGCGCCCTCCACTGTGTCCGCCACTCGCACCTGCGCGTCCCCCTGTGAGCTACCCGAACGAGCGGCGGGCTCGGGCCGAGCCAGACCGAGCCGGCCGGGGTGCAGCTCCGAATCTGACGTGACCCTGAACCCAAGCATGCTGCTTGACGTAGCCGGCCGGGCGAGACCGTGTAGCACGGCAGGCGCGAGATGAGAAACTCGTCCGCCCCGCGCTGCACCTGCCCCTGCGCCCCCGCGCCGCCCGCCGCCCACGTCACGCCTGCCCCGTTTGCGCCGCGCGGCCACATTTATAACTACAATTTATGCCTAAACCTGGGCGTCCTGTTGCGTGCTGCGCGGGGCGCGCGCGGGGGCGCGGGGCGGGGCGCGCAGGGGACCGGGACGTCCTCGTCGAGGGCGAGCAGCGCCTCGTAGTCGTCGGGCGTGAAGTCTGCGCACAAAGATACCCCGCGCCCCCGCTCAGCCGCGCGCCAGCGGGCGCGGATGCGGCGCGAAGGGGGGTTGGTGGCGGGGGGGGCACCGCGGGAGAGGAGGGCTAGGTGGAGGTGGCGCGAGGCGCTGTTGGAGCCATTCACGTTCATGGAGCGGAGCGCCCGTTGGTGCCGCACCTGTGTGATCGAGCACACGCCGTGCCACCGCTCAGCGCGGCCATGCTCGTGTCGCCGATCGTCGCAGGCTCCG
>ENA-UOXV01006111-UOXV01006111.1-marine-metagenome-genome-assembly--contig:-NODE-6111-length-12827-cov-16.994128_pt1 | contig 12827 bp, 9 predicted proteins | sample MGYA00238165_ERZ766961 | MGnify/ENA primary metagenome ERZ766961 (study PRJEB28924, sample SAMN03173240) | marine metagenome | biome: Marine; feature: Water; material: Subsurface seawater | place: North... | reverse complement strand
GTTCTTGTTGTTGTTGTTGTTGTTGTTGTTGTTTGCGAATACTAAAACTCTCCTCTCGATTTCTGCGACCGTCGCAGAGCACTCCTCGAGCGTTCGCTCTAAACTCTCCGTCATCGCCGCATCTCTCTTCTTCTTCTTCTTCTTCTCGTCGCGACGAACGTCGTTTCTTACGTCCTCGTTCTCGTTCTCGTTCTCGTTCTCGTTCCCAACAAAATTGTTTCCGGGGTGGTGAGTAAAAAATCCAATCCGCGCTTCCGCGACCGTCCTTCTCGCACGCTCTAACAAAGAGCGACACTTGGAGAGCAACAAAGAAATCTCTTTTTTTTTTCGTCGTTGTTGTTCTTTCTCTTCTTCTTCTTCTTTGTCTTCTTCTTCTTCTTTCATGACGACGAGTATTCCTCTCGCCTGTTTTGTGTGTGCGCGCACGAAAAGAAGTTTTTCCTGCTTTTGGGGAAATCCACACTTTTCTCTTTACGCAACACACAAGCAACGGAGAGATATGTTTACTCCTACTCTCACCAAAAGTTACTCTTCGAAGAACACCGCCGCTGCTGCGACGACTCCTGAAAAGACGACTCGTCGCACGACTTTTAAGAGGAGGCGCAGAAGAGCAGTCGGGGTTGTTTTTACCAACACCAGAGCGTCTTCATCGTCGTCGTCCTCATCAGCAAACGAGGGGGGTGACGTCGAAAGTGTTCAGAATGCAAGGAAGAAAAAAACGTGCGTAATAACCGGCGCGAATACCGGCATCGGGTACGAAACGACGCTGGCGATGTTACAAAAAGACTACAAAGTCATCTGCGCGGTTCGCAATAAAGAGAAAATGGAAAAAGCGAGAGAGAGTTTAGCACAAACGCTCGGTGTTAATAGTGGATTAGTAGATATAGAAATCGAAGAGTTGGATTTGAACGACCAGAACTCCATCGAAGCGTTCGCGAAGAAGTTTATGGATTCAGAAAACGGCTTGGACGTTTTAATCAACAACGCGGGCGTTATGGCCACGCCAGAGATGAAGACCAAAGATGGGTTTGAATATCAAATCGGCGTAAATCATCTCGGGCATTTTAAACTCACGAACATGGTGTTGCCGAAACTGTTGGAGAGTCAGCGAGACGCGAGAATAGTCAACGTGTCGAGCGAAGCGCACAGATTTGGCAAGCTGGAGAAGAACGATCTGTTTTACGAGAAAGCGGGGAGTTACAACAACTGGAAATCGTACGGGCAGTCGAAATTAGCGAACATTTTATTCGCGAACGAGTTACAGAGGAAATTAGAACGAGAGAAGGACTGTGATTACGTCTCGGTTAATTCTTTGCATCCGGGGGCGGTGGATACGGAATTGGGAAGATACCTCTACGACATGGATAAAAAGCCGCAATGGTACGAAGAAATCATCTTCAACATCATACGCCAAACGATGAAAACGCCCGCTCAAGGTGCGGAAACCTCGGTCTATCTCGCCTCCGATCCGACCGCGAAACAATATCGCGGCAAATATTTCGATAACTGCAAAGAGAAAGTCTCGACAAACGCCGCGAGAAACGAAGAAGACGCCAAGTGGTTGTGGCAAAGAAGCGCCGAGTTAACCGGCGTCGATTTCTTTTGAATCCTCGTTTTGTCTTCGCGCATAAATACACGTACATAGGTTTCTAGTCGTTTCTATTGTAGAGTTTAATTTTTAACCACCCTCTCATCGTGTGCGTATATTGATGATTGTTCGTTCCGAGACACTCGTTTTACGTTTCATTCAACACGACACGACAACTTCACAAATCATCACTCGAAAGAGAAGAACAAAAAGAAGAGTACACACACACACACACACAAACACACAATCTTAAAAAGAATAAGAATAGTTTGAACGCAACAACAACACTAACGTTTCCGAAAAAAAGATGCGATTAACCGTGTGCAATCAAACGAACGAATCCAACATCGCGCAAATAGAGATAGATTCGAACGCGCCTTTGGTGAATTTGCAAGCCATGATTGCCATCGAGTTGAACATTTCCGAAGAGAAACAAATATTGATGCACAACGGGAAAGTGTTAATTGGAGACGACGATATTGTTGAGACGAACGCAGAGACGAGCACGATCGCATCTAAAGGGTTACAAAACGACGATATGATTTTAGTCACGGAGAAGCAGCAAAGACAACAACAACCGATGATGAGTATGGGTGGTGGAGTCGGTCAACAACCTTCATCGCGAGGAGGCGTTCCTCAAACTCCAGAAGAGCTAGAAAAGCAGTCGAGAGAAATGATGGCTGATTTGAAACGAGAAATGGAATATGGGGACTCGTCGTTACCTCCAGGGCTGGTAACGATTCTCAGAGAGGACGACGTGAAGGCGTTTACGAAATACGTGATGAAAGCGAACACGCGAACACAATCGAAGAGGAAAGAAGCGGAGATGTACGCGAGACTGGAAAGAGACCCGTTCGACGTTGAGGCGCAAAAAGAAATAGAACGAATTTTAAAACAAAAGCGGAACGACGATATGTACGAGCAAGTGATGGAAGATACGCCAGAGCTGATTTGGGGAAGTGTGACTATGTTATATTGCAACATGGAGTTGAACGGACACAAAATGAAGGTGTTCATCGATAGTGGAGCGCAGATGTCCATCATGGGTTTAGACTGCGCGAGACAGTGTAACTTAGAAAAGGATATTGACGAACGCTTTAAAGGTACCGCGGTAGGCGTGGGGACGCAGAAAATCGTCGGAAGAGTGCTTCAAGCGCAAATTAAGGTCGGCAGTACGTTTTTAGCGTGTTCTCTTTCCGTGTTAGAGGGACAAAAGATGGAGTTTATTTTTGGGTTGGACATGTTAAAGAGACATCAGTGCGTGATTGATTTGAAGAAGAACGTCCTGAAGATTGGCACAACTGGTGAGGAGATTCCGTTTTTAGGCGAAGGGGACATTCCGAAGCAACATGAAGATCAAGAAAACCTGAAACAACAAGACGCGATGATGAACGCCACCGACGAGAACAAGAATAAGAACGACACCACGAAAGTTGTAGCACCACCACTAGATGACGTCGCCGCTGAAGTGAGCGGAGTGCACGAACGACCGTCGCGTCCGGCAACGACAGAAATTTCCGGCGTCGTCTCTCCCCCAATCGCCGGCGGTGGTTTAGGAGGAGCTGGAGGAGAAGGAGGAGGAGGAAGAAGCGCCTTTCCGGAAGCCGTGGTCGCCAATTTAATGCAGCTTGGATTCTCTCGCGAACGAGTCGTCCAGGCTTTAGAAGCGACCGGGGGGAACGCGGAAACCGCTGCCAGCTTATTGTTTAGCGATTAATTTGTTGATGTGTGCATCGTGTGCACGTGTGCAGCACATACCTATACCAGTCGCGGTGTCTTACCTAGAATTTTTGAATACGAGAAAAACACAAACCTCCTCTGCGTTTTCATCACTTTTGAGCATTTTATTCGTTTTTTGAAAAAAAAAAAAAGGGGGGTCTGTTTGCCACGTGGAATGATGATGAAATCTCTTCATTCAAATTCTCAATTCTGTTGTAAACATGTGGGCTTCTCTTACATCTTCGCAAAAGGTATTATCGCTCGAGACACTTTGCCAAAAGCGAAGGAGTAGTTTTTAGTTCATTCATTTTTATTCTTTCTGTCGTCGTCGTTCACGTTTCGTCGTTGTTTCAAAGTAAAGAAAGTGAATTGGAGAATTGAGTAAATTCGACAATTATTACTACGTACGATTGGAATAATTCAAATACTTAAATTACCGGTGCTCTCATTCAATTCAACACTCAACGTACACAACAAACAGGTCATCCTGGTTTCCAACTTGATGGGGTTATACTACGCCGTCATGCTTTTGGGCGACAAAATCGGTTTACCGATCGAAAGTTTCGGCGCTAAGTTCTACGGCTTGAAAAAAGCGTCCGTCGTCCAAGCGTCTGGAGCGTCGTGGACTGGGGTGTTTTTGTGCACCATCCTCGCGGATGCGTTTTACGTCTGCTTCAAGTGCTCTGAAGGCGCGAGATTGAGATACTGCAACACGGCCTTAATCATGGCGTGCCAACGATTGACTTTGCAAATCGCGCATTCTACTCAGTCTATTCGAACCGTCGCCATTCCGGTGGTTGCCAAAGAATACACGGCTGGCCTCATCTCCTCCTTCGTGTTCATCGGTTTGTTTTCGTCCGTCAGCTCAACCTCTCGCTTGCCGGCGGGCTCGGTTTGGTACAAACCGGCGACGACCACGGCGAAGTGTCTCTTCGGCATGACTCTCGGATGCCTCGCGTTTTTCCTTCAAATGATCACGACTGACTTTTTGGCGGCCGTATCGAATGTGAAAGGGAAGAGAACCGCCGTCGAATACGCGCAACTGGACTGGTGCGCCGTCATGTTGATGGGTCTCATCTTCGGTTTGCTTTTCGCTCAAATGTACTTGACTGAGAACGAGCAAATTGGTTTCGCCAAGGTTCGCGTCGGAGCTATCTTGTCCATGATGTACTTGGCGTACACCGAGAAAGCCATCACGCCGTGCAAAAACTACAAAGAAAGCATGCGAATGATGGGCGCCATCCTCGCCTTGGCGGTTTACGCCGCGCACGGCAAAGACATCATGAAAAAGTTGAAGCGGGCGTAAAGAAACAACAACAGATTCATTACTGATCAATCTATCGTCACCTTTCGTTGTTGTATTTTACGATGATGATGGTGCTGATGATGTGGATTATACTTTTATACACTATTTAAAACCAAACAAATGAAAAAAAAAGAATAAATCCGGGAACGCTTTTGTCGATTTGCGATTGCCGTCTAAATTGTTATACAAATATTACATTTATTATATCTATTTCCTACTACGCGTACCAAGCTTTCCCTGCGTTTGCATCGTAAAACGCTTTCGCGGTTGTTTTCTTCACGAAATCGCCGATCAGAGTGTTCACGCCAGCTTCTCGAATCCGCACCTCTGCGTACTCTCCTTTCTTACTTTCATCGTTGTTCATGAATACGACGCGTTTCCCGTTATCTGCCCTTCCCGTTGCTTTTGCATCGTCACGTTTACTCGTTCCTTCGACTAAAACCAAGTGCGTCTTCCCGATTTCGCCCTTTGCTTTCTCTTTGGCCGCTTCGCGGAACGTTTCAATGACTTCTGCTAATCGTCTCTGTTTTACTTCTTCGGGCACGTCGTCGGTTAATTTTTTCGACGCTGCCGTTTTCTCTCGCAAAGAATACGCGAATGTAAACGCCTGTTCGTATTGCACTCGCTTTAAAAGTGAAATGGTGTCTTTGTGTTCCTCTTCAGTTTCTCCACAAAAACCAGAGATAAAATCGGAACTAAACGCGACGTCTGGGATGATTGCTTTCGCCTTGTCGATTAAATTCATGTACGCTTCGCGCGAGTATCCTCGATTCATTCGTTCAAGCGCAGACGTCGATCCAGACTGCGCCGGCATATGTAACAACTTTGAAGCGTTTGGTGTATCGGAAATCGTTTGGAGCAGATTATCCGGAAAATCCTTGGGATGCGGCGATGTAAATCGGACGCGTAATTCCGGCGAGATGGCGCACACGTCCTTCAACAATTTAGCGAAATCGTACTCATGATTCCTACTCGGCACGTACACGCTCTTGAATCCTTCGGCATATACTTCGTTCGACGTCGTCGTTGTTGCGGTGTTTGAAGACGACGACGACGACTCTTCCTCTGCGGCTGCGGCGTGCGATTTATCCGAATAACTGTTTACGTTTTGTCCGAGCAAAACAATCTCGCGCGCATTTTCCTCGTAAAATCTTTTCTTCGCTTCCTCTAATATCGACGCCGAATCCCGCGAACGCTCTCTCCCGCGCGTGAACGGAACGATACAAAACGCGCACATATTATCGCAGCCTCTTTGTATGGTTACGAACGCGGACGTGCTCATATCTTCCACTCGACCTCTTCGCATGGGGAAAATCTCCGAATACGTTTCCGTCGTCGATAACTCGACGTTCATCGTCTCCGTAATCTTCGGCTCGAATCTTTTTCGCGACGATTCGTTTCCATCGTCATTCTTCTCCTCGTTGTCATCATCCTCTTTCTTCTTCTTCTTCTCTTTCTTACCAATACTATTATTACTATTATTATTCGATATCGCGTTTTCAATCAATCTCGGCAAGTCTCGATAGCTGTCCGGTCCCGCCACGATATCCGCCAACCGAACACCCTTCGAGTCTTTCTTCAACAAGTCACCTTTGATGCGCTCGCCCATGCATCCCAACACCCCGATGACTGCCTTCTTCTTCTTCTTTTGCTGAGTACTAAAACTACTCTTCTTCGTAGTATCAGAGCGAAACTGTCTCAGTCTCGTTTTCACTCGTTCCTCCGCTTTGTCTCGTATCGCGCACGTGTTCACCAAAATCACTTCCGGAGGAGATGTCATCGAAATCATTTTCTCTTTGCTCTCTATGATCTCGTACCCGTGCGAGGTTAACACGGCGGCGATGACTTCGCTGTCCGCGGCGTTCATTTGACACCCGTACGTTTCTATGTACGCCGTTCTTCTCTCGTTCTTCTCCGGAAAGAATGTGTCATCATCGTGTTGTTGTTCCGGTTTTTGCTCTTCCTTGAAAAGTTGTCGTCGCTCTCTTCTCGTTGAAGACGACGCGAACGAAAAAGAAGAAGACAAAGAAGCGTTTCGCAACAAACAACGCGACAGTCCCAACGCTCTTCTTTGTCCTCGTCTGATACACGAGGACGACAACATCAATCTTTTCTTTCTCTCTTTCTTTGAGGAAAATGTAGACTTTTTTTCTCTCCTCTTGCTTCTTCACTTTTTTCTCAGAAACGAACGACGAACTCTACTATTATGGCGGATGATAGTAACTCCTTTTTGCAACCGAGGATGAAGACAGAGAAGACAGAGCGAGAGAGACGATGATGAAGACGTTGATGATGATGAGGAAGCAGCGACAGAAATTTCTCCCTTCTTCGTTATCTTCTTTGAAAAGAAGAAGAGGAAACGAAAGCAAGAGTTTGGTGAGTTCCACTTCCTCTCCCCAGAACTTTAGTATGTTCGATACCGTCAAAGGGTTCTTCGGAGTAAAAAGTAATAATAAAATGGAGCTCCCACCGGAAACGTTCACTCTGCGAGAACTCGTTCAGATGTTCTCGAAAGCGGAAGAGGAAGGCACGAACGTCGCTTCTGATGTGAGTTCCGGGTTTAATAAAATCGGTCTGAGTTCGAAACAGTTGGAAAAAATTTGCACAAAACTCACGGAAAAAGAGTTGACGGATCCAACGTCCATCGGGAAGAGGCAAACGAGACTGAACGAGGTCGCGAGATTATGCGAGGACGATGAAATTACCGCGGATAAGGTGAAACGAGTGATATTAGCGCACGCGACGACGAAGTTGATGTTTGGGAAGATTCGGAAAGCAGTTCTAGAGAAAGGCGCGAGCTTACCCAAATCCGTCGCGGACTTTGAGAACATCGTGCGAGATTTACAAAAAAGCGGAGACATGAAACTAGAGGCTAGGAATTTGAAAGGCGCGTATTCGAATAACGCGCCGTGTCCGTGTAACAGTGGGAAACGGTTTAAAAGATGTTGCGGATCTTAGATTTTGTTTTGCGTTCGAACGACGACGACGAACAATGTAAATTTTCTAATACTAAGTAATACTAAATACTAATACTATGTACCTGTACCGTGGTACCTAGGAGGAACTAGGAAACAAACACCGACGATGCAATTAATACGTCCACTGTCCATCCAAAAACCTCTTCTCGAACGCGCTGCCTTTAACCACGCAAAACAAAGTTGGGTGACCGCTGACGACGTAATCTTTCTCTTTCAAGACGTCCGCGAGCGTCCAGTTTTCGCTTTTCAACTGGACGAATTTTCTATCTCTCGGATCCGTTCTGTGCGCTTCCAAGTTCAGCTCTAATTCGCTTTGCATCATCGTTTCTTTCACGTCGCCACCGGCGTATTCGGCAATTTTCATCGCCAGCGCTTCCTCTTCGTATGGTTTCACCGCGTTCGTTTCGTAATATAACCCGACTGAATTTCTGTCGTATTCATTCTTTTCGTCCCACGGTAACGGAGGCCCGTTCGGATCGAACAGGACGTCCAAGTGCGCTTTAAAGCTATCGTTCTCTCTGAACTGCTGAATGACGTCGGTTTGATCGAATTCTGGGTACACGATTAACGTGAAAAACGCAAACACGTTCGCCTGTTCGTCGTACTCTGGTAACCTTTGCCCGGTGTGTAATCTCGGCGGCCCCCACTTGATTTTCTTCGTCCGCGTCAACGTTTTCGCCAAAACCTCCGAGCCTCGATTAATCTCTAACCTCTTCTCTTTTTCCTCCTTTTCCATCTCGTATCGTTTTTTAGCTACTTTCTTCAACGATTTCAATTCCGGAGCGTCTTTTTCCACCTCTAAGCCTCTCTTGCAAAACTTCAAACATTGCTCGTAATCGAACAAATTTTTACACGCCGTCGCCGCTCGAAAATACGCCTTGATGTTCCTCTCGTCGAGCTCTAAACATTTCTCCGCGTCTTCGATGCACCGTTTGTTGTTTCCTAAATTCAACGCCGCGAACGCTCTGTTGTTATATAATTGCGAGAGAATCGTTTGAATCTCTTTCCTCTCTCGTTCTTTCTCTTCTTCTTTGTCTTCTTCTTTGTCTTCTTTCAATTCTTCTTTGTCTTCTTCAATTTTGTTTTCCACCAAAAGCCGCCCTCCTTGTTTTAAAGCGTCCTCGCACAAGGCAATCCCGAGCGTGTATTCCTCCACCGCTTTCCTCGCGTACATCTTCTGCATCTTATATTTCAACCGCGCGTTTCCTTTCTGCTTTTGCATCTCCGCTTTTTCTTTCATTGTCAAATCATCATCGTCGTGTAACAACGCTTTCAACGCTTGAAACTCGTCCGAGTTTTCGTCGAACCAATCTTCGCAGTTCCCGTTTTCGCCTTTTTCCCAAAACATCGGGTGGTTTTGCCAGTCGTCGTCGTTTTCCTTTTTTGTCTCCTTATCCGTCTTCATCTCTTCTCGCTTTTGGGAGGAGAGGGCTTCTTCCGCCAACTCGTCGAAGTTAAATGTAGACGATGCCATTTTTTTTCTGATGATGCATTTTTTTTTTTTGCTTCTTCTCGTCTTCTTCTCGTCTTCTTCTCGTCTTCTTCTTCTTCTTCAAACGAGAAGAGTTTTTTGTTGTTCTTGTGTGGCAAAAAATCTCTCTTGAAAAAAGTCTTCAAAAAAAAAACATCTTCTTCTGTCGTCAAAGGAAGAAGAAGTTTTTGTGCTTCACTCTTTGTTGTTGCTGCACAAAAAAAGCTTTTGAAAGCTTTATTAGTATAAAAACATATTCTCTCTCTCTCTCTCTCTTCTTTGACAACAACAGAGCGTAACAACAACAACAACAACAACTCTCTTTCTTCTTTCGAGAAGAGTGCTTTATTTTATCATCTACCAACGACAACAACAAGAATTCTAAAGAACTTTCACATCATCGAGAAAAACGAGAGAAGAGGAGTACAAAGAGAAGGAGAGGTCTTGGTGTGATTCCAACAACAACATTAACGACGACGACGCGAGAGAAAAAGAGGGGCAGAGAGGAGAACGTTTAAAAGTTGTGAATGCAGACGACGAGAAGCGCGAGCAATAACCGTGTCGGAGGACTGTTCGCGCGCTCGTCTGCAGTTTTATCATCATCTTCGAGAAGAAGACAACCGAGGAGAAGACATTTTACGACGACGAGTAAGAACAACGACGCGAAAACTCGAGGGGGAAAAGTATTCAGAGCGCACGACAAAAGAAGAGAAGAAGATAACTTAGAAGAAGAAGAAGAAGACAAAGAAGAAGATCGAAACGTTCCTTTTTTATACGACGAAATCTTGTATCAATTTGGAGAGGATCAAGAAGAAGACAGTTTCGACGAGACCTCGCGAGAAGACGAAGAAGAAGAGGAAGAACAACGACGCCCGGCGGGACTCCTATCGAAGACGACGACGACGACGACGACGACAAAGAGAGTGACCAAGGTTGAAATCATGGGCGCTGGAGATTCAAAACCGACTTCTGCGAGTTCTTCTGAACAACAACAACAACAAATACTTCTTCAACAACAGAAACAGAAACAAAACAGACCGATTGATGTCGCGGAAGCGATGCGCGTTGGCGATAAATCGAAAGACGCGGGAGGTTTGCATCCCAGAGGACACGGCGCGATGGGCAAACAACCTCTGAATAGTAGTAACGCTCTAAACAGCGGCAACGAGACGGCGCTTTCCTCGACGAGAGATCCAAAAAGCCCGAAGATGATGGGATCTGGACAGAAGTCCCCGAGACCAATCGCCGGGACGTCGTCGCTCGTCGTCCAGAACGGCAGAAAAGAAAAAGAAATAGACTTTCCAGCGTTGACGTTGAGACAAGTCGTGAAGTTTGCCGTTCCCGCACTCGGGGCCGTTTTGTGCGATCCAGTCATGACTTTAGTGGATACTGCGTGCGTCGGCCGCATATCGGCGACGTATCTAGCGGCTTTGGGACCGAACACGTCCATTTTCGGTTTCGTCGCGATGATATTTCAGTTTCTGACGATTGCCACGACTGGCATGGTGAGCAGAAATATGGACGCGAAGGACGCGAAAGGATTAGCGATGGTCATCTCCGACGCACTCACTATTGCGATTGTTATGGGCGTGTTAGCGGCTTTTGGTATGATTGTCTTCGCGGTGCCGCTTTTAGATCTCATGCAAACGCAACCTCACGTCATGCAACCGGCGGTGACGTATTTAAGAACGAGAGCTTTCACGATGCCGTGTTTTTTAATAACGCTCGTTGGTACGGCGACGTGTCTCGGACAAAGAGATTCACAATCGCCGATGAAAATTTTCGCTTTCGCCGGAGGATTGAATTTAGTTTTGGATTTGTATTTAGTCATTGGTCCACCTAAAATGGGCATCGCGGGCGCCGCCATTGCTACCGCGATTTCGCAAACGTTCGGAGCTTTGATCTTTCTGCGAAAGCTTTCGAGAAATCACAATTTGATGTTTCGAATGCCTACGAGAGCGCGTTCGAAACCATTTATCACCGCTGGTGGCGTCTTATCCGTTCGATCGGTGTGTATTATGTTGTTTTATAGTTACGCAGCGGCTTTGGCGTCGACAATCAACGTCGTTACAATCGCCGCGCACCAAGTCGTGGCGGGTATCGTTTCCGTGGCGCAGTTTTGTCCGGAACCTTTATCGGCGTGCGCGCAGTCCGTGCTCGCCACGGCTGGACCGAGGAATGCGAACGGTTTCGCGACGAGTAAAGAATCGCTTTATGTGAGGAAAGCTGGGAGATTACTTTTATTAGCTGGGTTGGGATTAGGAGCGGGAGTTGGCGCAATCTGCGCCTCTATTTTAGCGTATCAACCGGAGATGTTTACGAAGAACGCGACCGTAATGACAGAGGTAGGATCCGTGGCGCCGATTGTATTTTTCTCCATCTTAACGTATTGTTGCGTTTGCGTCACGGACGGGTTAGTTTTTGCCACTGGGAGAATAGAATTTGCCGCTCTCACGCAGGTTATCAACTTGCCTCTCTCGGCGTACGCGTTGTGGTTTTGCGTGTCAAAGCAAGAGCTCGGGTTATTCGGTATTTGGTTCGTCGTCCTCGGACTCTTCATTTTGCGAGTCTCGGAGAACATTTTCATTTTAGCCCGAGACTTGGGACCGCAAGCGTGGAGAAAGATTGTCAGTCCAGCCGAGCGCATGTCCATGGAGGAGGAAGACTTCAACGACGTAGAGAGCCAAAAACAAAACTAGAACGCGACGCGAAAGCAGAAAAAAAGAACGACGATGCGCAATCTCACGCGACAAAACAAAAGTACACGTAGTGTTGTTGTTGTTGTTATTGTTCTCGTTATTATCATATATTTAAATTAAACCGTAGTCAACTCTTTCTCCTTCGCTTTCACCGCGTCTTCGGTCTTTTTTACGTACGAAGTCGTCAAATCTTCAATCTTCTTTTCGAACGAGGCGAATTCGTCCTCGCCCAAAGTCTTGTCCGTCTTCATTTTTTTAATCTTCGTCATCGCGTCTCTTCTCACGTTTCTTAAAGCCACCTTACCTTCTTCGCCCAACTTGCTGACTTGTTTGGTCAACTCTTTTCTTCTCTCTGCCGTCAACGGCGGCACGACTAAGCGAATCACGGACCCGTCGTTCGACGGCGTGATCCCCAAATCCGATCTCACGATCGCTTTCTCGATTTCCTTCAAGGCGCCTTTATCGAACGGCTGAATAACGAGCGTTTGCGCGTCCAAGTTATTCGTGTTCGATAACGATTTCAACGGCGTCATCGCTCCGTAGTAATCAACTTCTATTCTGTCCAACATGTTCGGGTTCGCTCGTCCAGTTCTCACCGTGGAAAAGTTATCCGTCATCACTTCCATCGCTTTCTCCATTCGGTCCATGCAGTCCAGCTCCACCTCCTCGGCTTCTTCCACGGAAGCTCTCGTCGTCGTGATTCGCGATTTTAATCCTCCTAGTCGTCGTCTGGTGTTCCCATTCCCAAGTTTGTTACTGCTGTTTTTGCTGCCGCTCGAACGAGATGCTACAGCTGTGCCGTTATAGCCTCCTCGTTTGCTCGACAATATCTGTTGTGTTTATATTTAAGAATACTTAAGAGGAAAAGAAGAGAATAGAAGACGTACCGTGTGTGCGTTTGCGAATACTGCGACGACGACGTGTCCCATGATGTTTATTATTACGAGTAAAACGTTCAATTTTTAGATGATTATGATGTGTGCGCGCGCAAAAGTGTGTGTGCGTCGTGTGCTTCTTCTGAAGAGCGATCAAAAACTTTGGGTGTGTAGGTTTTTGCCTTCTCTTT
>ENA-UOXV01006109-UOXV01006109.1-marine-metagenome-genome-assembly--contig:-NODE-6109-length-12830-cov-9.334090_pt1 | contig 12830 bp, 9 predicted proteins | sample MGYA00238165_ERZ766961 | MGnify/ENA primary metagenome ERZ766961 (study PRJEB28924, sample SAMN03173240) | marine metagenome | biome: Marine; feature: Water; material: Subsurface seawater | place: North... | reverse complement strand
AACCCTGTTTTTTTTGGATGTGATAAATTTTTTAATATAGATTCTGAAAAAGTAATAGAATTTATTAAAAAGCATACGTATTTTAAAAAAGGTATTACATATAATTCAAAAACAAAAAAAAAAATTTCAGCAATCATACCTGTGCATGTTTGGGGCAATGCAGCCAATATTAAAAAACTATGTTTAGTTTGTAAAAAAAGAGGAATAAAAGTAGTTGAAGATTCTACTGAGGCTTTAGGCACACGTTATAAAGGTAAAAAAAAGCACTCAGTTGGTTCTATTGGTGATATAGGCTGTTTTTCATTTAATGGAAATAAAATTATAACAACAGGAAATGGTGGGGCCATAGTTACAAATAATAAAAATTATGCATCAAAAGCTAGATATTATCTGTCACAGGCCACTGATGATAAACAAAAATTTATTCATAAAGATATTGGTTATAATTATAGATTTTCAGGGTTAAATGCAGCTTTTGGGTTAGGACAACTTAATTTATTAAAATTTTATGTAAAAAAAAAAAAAGAAATAAATAAAAATTACATAGAATTTTTTAAAAATTCTAAATCTTTTTCAATTCTGCAGTCTCCAGAATATTCATCAAATAATAACTGGATGAATATACTTCAATTTAATCCTAAAATTATAAATTTAGTTATTAAGATTTTTAAAAAAAGCAATATACAAATAAAAAATATATGGCTCCCAAACCATAAACAGCTACCTTATTTAAATAACCAAAAATTTAAGATTAATAACCTTGATAAGTTTTACAAAGGATCAATTTGTTTACCTTCAAGTGTAAATTTAGATTATAAAAAAATTAAAAAAATTTCAAAAATGATTTTAAAATATGAAAAATAATAAAATTATAATTATTGGCTCAGGTGGACACGCTACTTCATGCATAAATATTATTGAAAAAATAAAAAAATATAAAATATATGGTATAGTTGATAATAAAAAAAATATTAAAAATTTAAGCTATAATTTAATTGGCAATGATAAAGATTTACTGAAGATAAAAAAAAAAATTAAATATGCATTTATTGGAATAGGACAGATTAAGTCACCAAAAAAAAGAAAAGAAGTTTTTGATAATTTAAAAAACAAAAATTTTATTTTACCTAAGATTATATCTGTAAATTCATTAGTTTCCAAACATTCACAAATAGATGAGGGGACAATAATTATGAATTTTGCACACATAAATATGAATGTAAAAATAGGTAAAAACTGTATAATAAATACAGGCTCAAATTTAGAGCATGATGTTGAAGTAGGTGATTTTGTACATATTTCTACAGGAGCTATAATTAACGGTAACACAAAGATAGGTTCTAATACTTTTATTGGAAGCGGATCTATTGTTAATAATAATTTAAAAATAGGTAATAATTGCATAATAGCATCAGGTAAAGTAGTAAAAAAAAATTTAAAGTCAGGAACAATTTATAAATGAGAAAGAAAACATTTATTATTGCAGAGGCAGGTGTAAATCATAATGGAAAAATAAAAAATGCTTTTAAATTGGTTAGTGAGGCCAAAAAAGCTGGAGCAGATGCGGTAAAATTTCAAGCATATATAGCTGATGAGCTATGTTTACCAAACGCATCGTTATGTAATTATCAAAAAAAAACTAATTTTAAATCTCAATATGATTTATTAAAAAAATATGAACTAAGTCAAGATGATATTATTAAACTTTCTAAATTTGCATTTAAGAAAAAAATCAAATTTTTGTTATCGTATTTTGATACAAAGTCTTTGAGTTTAATCAGAAAGATTAAGTCAGATTATATTAAGATTCCTTCTGGTGAAATAAATAATTTCCTATTACTAAGTAAAATTTCTAAGCTAAAAAAAAATATAATTCTCTCAACAGGAATGTCTTCTTATAAAGAGATTAAGAAAGCTATTGATTTATTAAAATCTAAAGGACTTTCAAGAAATAAAATTTCAATATTATACTGTGTATCTTCCTATCCAACTAAATTACAAGATTTTTACCTCCCAGAAATTCAAAAATTTAAAAAAAAATTTAATTTAAATATTGGCTTTTCTGATCATTCTGAAGGAGCAGAAGCTGCAATGATATCTGTTGCTTTAGGAGCGAAAATTATAGAGAAACATTTGACACTAAATAAAAAAGATATTGGCCCAGACCACATTTCATCTATAGAGCCCCAAGAATTTAGTTATATGGTTAAATCTATTAGAAATGTTGAAAAAATGTTATCACCTAATAAAAAAAAAAGTGATATTCAAAACAAAAAATTTGTAAGAAAATCAATTGTAGCATCAAAAGATATTAAAAAAGGTGATATTTTTAACGAATTTAATATTACAACAAAAAGACCAAATCTAAGAATGAAAAGTAAAAAAATTACAAACATTTTAGGAAAAAAATCAAAAAAAAAATATTCAATTAACGATCTTATTTAGTCAACAATGAATGCTTTTATAATTGAAAATGAAAAGCAAATATTGCAAATAAATTTAGATATTAAAGATACAGTTCTTTGTCACAATATATCTACTCATTATAAAATTGATCATAAGAAAAAAAAATATTTTTTTAATAATAAAAAACCTTCAGATAAAAAATTTATTAATGACTTATTAAATAATTGGTTTAGATCAGCAAAAGGAGTATCTGCATATAATTATGAGGGTTACTCATTAGCCTTGATATTAAACAGAGGATGTTTTTTTAGCACTTTGAATGATTTTAAAAATTATTTTGCATTAAAATTGTGGTCAATAAAATTTAATAAAATTTATTTAAGTAGGCATTCTTGCCAAAGCATACTCAGAGTAAAAAAATTTTTTAAAAATGTTTACTTTTTACCCCCTGATAAAGATAAATTAATAGAATCTGCACTAATTCCATCAACACCAGATAGAACCCATTATTTTCAACAAAAAAACAACTTTATAAAAAAGATTTTTTTTTATTTAGATATTTTTTTGTTTTTAAAATGGAAAAAAAACAAAATTTTTACATTAAAGGATACAAAACATGATGACGCATTTAATAAAATAAAAAATATAATCACTTTAAGCAATAAAAACTTTTTTAAAGGAATATATTTATACAAAAAAAATACTAAAAATTTTTTTCCAAAAAAAATATCACTATTAAAACATATTTCTATTCATGATATACTGAAGAAAAATTTTCCCAAAGATCAAAAAAATCTAAAAGCAATTTTTATTAAAAATATCAATATTCAACTAAATGATAATGTTGAAAATATTAATGCAACCGTAACATCTCTGGAAAAATCTTTTAAGATTTATAAACCAAGGTCAATTATTTTAAATAGTTCTGTAGACTGGTTTAGTATAATTTTAATATATCTGTCCAAAAAATTTAATATTACCAGCTATTATTTGCTAGAAGGTTACATGTTTTTTAAAGATAGAAAAGATATTCCAAAAAATGATAATAAAGTGTCATTAATAGATAATTTTTTTTCTTATGGAAACTCTTTTAAAAAAATTTTACATCTTCATAAGATTAAAAAAAATAATATATATAATATTGAGACATTATTTTTGCCAAATCCTAAAAAAAAATTTAAAAAGTCATATGATGCATGTTTATTGTCTTATAGCCCCAATCCATTTAATTTAAATGCAACATGGGACAGACAAATTATTACAGAACTACAAGTCTTGAAAGTATTTGATGATTTAGGATTTAAAAATATCTTAATTAAGCTAAAAAATTCTACGCCTTCTAAAAAAAAAACTGAAATAAAAGAAATAAAAACCTATAGAGAAATTTATGAAAAAATTTATAAAAAAAAATTGAAATTAGATATAACAATTTCTGATAAAAACTTTAATGATATTTTATCAACCTCAAAGTTAATCGTAGGTGGACTGTCAACAGCAATTGTTGAGGCAAATAAAATAACAGATTATTATCTGTATGAACCAGCGATTAATGGATATTCTGAATATGAGTTTAATTCAATTAAGGCTTTTAATAAAAATTATATTAACACTAATTCAAAGTCCCTTTTCAAGAGCATTAAACAAAAAAAAGTTTTAAAACTTAAAAAGGATGTATTTAATAAAGATATATCTTTTTCAGGTGTAATGGATTTGATAAATGCTAAATAAAATTTCACATTATGCTTTAGCTACATTTTATAATGCTTTTCTAGGAATTTTTTCAATTTTTATTCTAACTAAATATTATGATTTTAGTGATTTTGGAAAAATAGCTTTATTTATTCTTGTAGGGAATGTGGCTGGTAACTTATTAACTTTTGGATTAGGCAAAGCAACTCAAAGGTTTTATTTTGAAAGTCTTAAAAATAATGATTTTGATAATTTTAAAATTTTAAATTATTCAAATTTAATTTCTATTCTAATTATATTTATAATATTTTGCCCAATTATTTATTTTTTTGCTAACGACCTTAAGTCTTATTTTAAAATTAACGAAGATATTAATTTTTTCTTTATTTCTTATATATATGGTTTTTTTAATATAACTTATTTTTATTTTTTAAATTTAATAATTTCTCAAAAAAAATCTAAAACTTATCTTTACTTTGCAGTCTGTTATAGTACCTCAAATATCATATTAACAATCTTATTGATTTTTTTCTATAATGATAATTTCTTATCAAGAATTTATTCTCTTCTAGTAATCAATATTTTTTTTTCTGTGGTAATTGGTTATTATAATCTTTCAAATTTAAAATTTAATTGGTCAAATAACGAAGTAGTTAAATCATTTAAGTTTAGTTTGCCTGGGTATCCTAGTACATTAATGGGTGTCGTTCATTCAAACTTTGATAAAACTTTTTTAGCTACAGTTCAAAATATTACATCTTTAGGTATTCTTGATATTTCGAACAAAATTGGACTAATTTCAAAAATGTTTATTGATTTTATTATTCAAGCTTGGATTCCAGAGTTTATGACTAATGCTAACGAGAATAATAGAAGCAAAATTGTTTTAAATTATAAACAAATAGTTTTTTACTTTGGTATTTTTATACTTGGTTTAAGTTTTTTTTGTGAAGAATTATTATGGATACTGACATCTAAAAGTTTTTATATTGCAAAATATTACGTTCCTCTTATTTGTTTAAGTGTATTTGTAAACCACATGTTCACTTTGGTTGCAACACCAGCTATTTCATATGCAAAACAACTCCAAAAAAACTTTTTACCGTCTCTCCTATCTTTATTTCTGAATGTATCTTTAAATATCATATTAATTCCTATTTATGGAGTTCTGGGAGTTATAATTAGCATGGTTATTTCTGGTTTATTTTCTGGTTGTTTATCGTTTTACTACGGACAGAAATGTTTTAAATTAGAAATTGGCTTCTTTTTTATTTTTCAAAAAATTTTAATTTTATCATTTTTTGTTTCCATGGTTTATCTCCTTTATTTTGTAGATTTAAATATGTATATAAATTTTATGATAAAAATAGCTTTATTTTTAGCTTTTATAATGGCCACATATAAAAAAGAATATTTTGATATTGAGTATTTAAAAAAAATTAAATTTTACAAATAAAGCTTTCTTTTAATAATAATATCTATTAAATAGAATTGTACTGAATCTTGGTGGGGAATAATTGTGAAATTCAATTGCTCTTCCTGGAACCGTAAAGTCGGAGTGCCACCCAGTACAGTCCGCTGTTGAATGATGGTCAGGAAAAATCTAGTTCTACAATTAAAATTAGCAGAGGCATTAATTAATCAAGAGGAAATATTTTCCTCTAAACATTGAGGGTCTTTGTCATGCGTATTATAGTCAAATTATTATTTATATTTTTTATTTTTACTGAAAGTCTTTTTTCAAATGAAAATATTTTAAAAAAACAAGATTGTTCTTGGTCTAACAGATCAGTTATGCCATGTATTAATATTGAAAGTCAAATCTCTAACTCGTCAAAATTTACAAATAATTCTATCAATAAAACTATAATTACTCGTAAAGAGATAGATGAGATTGGTGCCATAGATATGGTTGATGTGTTAAAGTTAGTTCCCAGTATTAACTTAACACAATCTGGTTCAAGAGGGAGTCAAACTTCTGTTTTTATGAGGGGCACTAACTCAAATCATACCTTGGTATTAATTAATGGTATCCCAATAAATGATCACTCCACAACACAAGGATTACATAATTTTGGGGTTGATTTTATTCAAACTATTCAGCAAATCGAGGTGTATCCCGGTTCATCAGCAACACACTTTGGAACAAATGCAATCGGTGGAGCTATAAATATAGTTTTAACAGGAGATTACAAAGATTCTTATACTTTCAATTCTGACAAAGATGCAAACTTTGATCTTTTATCAAATAAAACATTTGTTAATGATAATTCTTCACTTAATTTAAAATTAGGAATAGTTGCAAACAAAACTATCAGTGCCAAAGCTTCTGATGATGAAAAGGATAAATTAAGAAATTATAGTGGAAATATTAACTATGAAAAATGGATATCACCAGAATTGAAATTTTTTAATACAACTTATTTAAGACAAACACTGACTGAATACGATAGATCTTCAACTAAAGACGATGAAGCTAATAATAAGATGTTATCTTATCAAATGGGATTAAAAAATATCAATAACAAATATGATAGTTCTTTAGTTTCTTATTTTAATGGGTACGATAGAGAAACTGACGAGCATGGAACAAAAGATGATTTTGAGGGCAACACAGGTGGTTTAAAATTTGATTTTTCTTCAACTTTAAATCAAAATCTTTCTTATGGTTTAGGATTTGATTATAAATATGAATGGGCTGAATTTGAGAATAGAGGGTCATATACAGCAAGTACCAAGGGTAACTCAGATAACTTTGCTCTATTTACTAATGTAGGATTAAATATTGATGATGATACCAATATTTCATTCTTTTTAAGAAATGATAATCATAAACAAACTGGTAATAATAGTACTTACAAGGCTGATTTTAGTAGAGCTTTTGGAAATTTAAGAGTTGGAGTAGCTAGAATGACTGGTCTTAGAAATCCTACTCTTTATGAGTTATATGGAACAGATAACTTTGGTTATTCTGGTAATAAAAATTTAGATGCTGAAAAAAGTTCAACTAACGAAGTTTATTCAAATTTTTTAATAAATGAAAAGTCATCAATAATTGTTAGAGGATTTAGAACTAACATTAGGGACAATATTGAATATCTTAGTAACAAGTATGTAAATGATGGTGGAGAAACTGATTTAGTTCAAAGTGGAATTGAAAATGAATTTAACTACATATCCAAAGTCTTAAATTTAAACTTATTTTCATCATTTTTATCAGCAAAAAAAAAGAATGGTTCTGATCAATTGAGAAGGCCAGAAAAAACTTTTGGATTTAATTTATCAAAAAAATTGAATAATAATTTTTTAAAAAATTCAAGTATAAGTCTAAATTATAAGCATTATGGAAAACATTTTGATACTCATAGTATAAATTTTAGCACTATAGAAATGGATAGCACTGATATTATAAATTTAAACTTAACTAAAAAAGTTTATGATAATGATGTATTTATCAAAATTAATAATTTATTTGGAGAAAAGTATCAAAGACCACATGGGTTTGGTCAAGATGCTAGGATTATTAAATTTGGGATAAAATATTAAATTTATTATTTAATATTGCTTTTTTATTCATAAGTTATAACGTTAAATAGTGAAATATTTAAAAATAAGTTTTGGAATACTTTTAGTTCTATCTGCAAGCAGATTCATTCCACATCCACCTAACTTTACAAGTTTACTGGCATTAAGCTTTTATGTGCCAGCTTTATTGGGTGCAAGATACATACCAGCTTTGGTTCTAAGTTTTTTAATAACAGATATTTTTATTGGTTTTCATTCAACATTGTTATTCACTTGGGGAAGTGTAGTAGTAATTGGGCTATTTGCTAATCATTTTAATGAAACTATTTTAAGACGAATATCAGGCGCTTTAACAGGAGCTGTTATCTTCTTTATAATTTCAAACTTTGGAGTATGGACGGGGGGCAGTTATGGTTACTCTTTTAGTGGACTTTTAGTGTGTTATACAATGGCCTTACCTTTTTTTGCCTATAGTTTGATATCTACTTTCATATTTGCTTCATTAATAGAAACTGCAATATCAAAATTCAACTTTTTTAAATTTGTAAGATTTAGAAAAAATTCTTAATAAATTAAGTCTGTCTTTGCATGTGATGATCTTCAGCTGCTTTATCACCATATTTGTAATTAAATCTTTTGGGATCTCTTGCTTTAAGTAATAGGTTTGCTTTTTTATTAGCATCGTTGACGAATGCTTCAAACTCTTCAGGACCCTTGAAGCCATCAACTTTTATTAATGATGATCTTAACATCATATCATCCATCGTTCTTCCATTCCACCATAGTCCATCCCTCATTACTTGTCTGTAAATTGGGGTTCCTGGAAGAGGGTTTAATATTGCAAAACCAAAACTATCAGCACCACTGTTCATTGCAAAATTTATTGTATTCTGCATCTCTTCGTAAGTCTCACCTGGATAACCTAGAATCCAAAAAGTGTGAACTAGCATTCCAGCTTTTTTTGCTCTTTCTATTGCTGGATAAACTGTGTTTAGATCTAACCTTTTATTAATTAGATCATCTAGAACTCTTTGATTTCCACTTTCACAAGCTAAGGTAATTTGATAGCATCCACTATCGGCCATTGCCTTATACATTTCTGCTTGTGTTTTTAGGTGGTAGTTAACTTTAGTTCCATTTGGTGTACACCAAGGTAATCCAATCTTTTCTAACTCTTTACATAACGCATATAAATTTTTTTTATTCACTGTAAGAGTGTCATCTAAAAATTGTATTTCTCCAATATTGAAGGTTTTTACATCTTCTTTAATTTCTGTAATTATATTTTCTGTGGATCTCCATCTGACGTTGCTACCCCACATCTGAGGTGTAGTACAAAAAGTACATTTTTCTGGACATCCTCTGGAACACATAATACTTAAGACTCTATTTGATCTGGCTTTGGCAGATTGGAAGGCGCCTATTTTAAAATATGCTTCCATATTTACCAAATGTCTTGCTGGTCTTGGCAAGATATCTAAATCATGTTTTTCATTTTTTTGGTTGATTGTATATTTTTTATGACCAATTTTTTTTATCAAACCAGGAACATTAGAAAAATCATTTTTTTTATTTACTATATTGTCAACTAAAATTGTAATTGGATTCTCACCTTCACCTATCATAGCATAATCAATATTAGGATTTTCTAAATCTTCAATAAAATCTGGTAAATTAGATTTGGGATCTTTTGACCCAAACTTATAATCTATAACTGCATTTGAAATATGATTACCCCCAAGTACAACTTTGATGTCTTTATTAACTTCCTTGGCAAGTTTAGCTATATTATGAGCAGATGTTAAAAAATTTGAAAATAATACAGAAATTGCAACTACATCAGGTGCAAAATTTCTAATTACATCTTTAATTTGCTCATCACTTTGACCAATCATCACTTTTTTTTTCTTTTGGTCTACTATTATTCTATTTTCCCATCCTTCTAATGCTGTGTCATGAATTTTTACCTCGTGACCATGTCTCTCAAGCATGGCCGCAATGAGCATTACACCTAAAGAAGGCTGTATTCTATTAACACCATCATCCATGCCCTTTAAATTAGGTGTCATTATTAAAATACGTCCTTTATTCATAACTTTAATAATTAGTCTATAAATATATTTATACAAGCTGTATTTTGAATATATTGAGTAAATGTTTTAAAATACCCTCTATATTATTCAAAATTTGACCTTAAAAACTACAAGCAAGATAATAAATAAATAGACAATTATTAAAAATGAAAATTGGATTTTTTTTAGAAAATAATAAAGCAGGTGGAATGGATACATTTGTTAAAAATTTGTTAAATAGTTGGCCTTCTAAAAATGATGAGCTGGTATTATTTTCAAACCATAATCATCCAGGACTTAAATATTTAAAGAGATACTTTAGAGACTCAAAAAATGTAAAAATTGAGACTTACAAATCTTTAAATATAAATAGTAAAAAAAAAAATAATTCAATAATTTATAAAGTTATAAAATATGTAAATAATATTTTAATTTTTAATAAAAGAATAAATTATTTCACAAACATCTTTAAAAAAATAAAAATTGAAAGAATATTTATCATCCAGGGTGGTTATCCAGGAGGACAATCTGGTACAGCATCTATTTTTGCATGGAGCAAATTATCAAAAAAAAAACCATGGTTTAATTTTCATAATTTTGCAATACAAAGAAAAAAGATTGATTTATTTAAAAAATATATTGATTATAAAATAAAAAATAAAATTTCTGGATTTGTATCAGTATCAAAATCTTGCACTAAAAGCATTAACATAAGAAAAGATTTTAAAAACTTAGCTAAAAAAACTATTTATAACGGATTAGAAATTAATCCTATTTTGAACAAAAAAAATTATAAAAAAAAAATAAACTTATTAATGTTGGGAGTTTATGAGGAAAGAAAAGGGCATGATTTTTTATTTAAATCATTGATGCTGTTAAATAAGATTTACACTAACTTTGAGTGTAATATCTATGGTGATGGTACAATTAAAGAAATAAAAGATGTATACAACAAGATTCCTCCAGCCTTAAAAAATAAAATCAAACTTCACAAACATTCGTTTAATATAGATTTGGTTATTTCAAAATCAGACATTTTGCTTGTACCTTCTCAAGAATTAGAGTCTTTTGGCTATTCTGCTCTTGAGGCAATGTCTTTTAAAAAACCGATAGTATCAACAAATTGTGGTGGCCTGCCCGAAGTAATAAATAACAATATAACAGGATATATAGTTGATAAGAATGACGAGAAAAGATTTGCTCAAAAAATATTATATTTAATTAAGAATATAAAAAAAAGAAATAAAATGGGAATTATGGGGCACAAACGCTACAAAGAATTTTTTTTATCTAACGTTATGGCTAAAAAATATTCAAATTTGATTAAAAAATGAATATTAAAAGAAGATTTATTTGGTGGGCAATTCAAAATCCAAGATCAATTTTAAATTGGATTTTTCTAAAAATATCTAAATCAATTTATGGTAGGTATAATCAAAAATATTATCCTAGTAAAATTAGAAAGTTAGTCAAAAATTATATCAAAACTGAAGACATTAAATTTATATCTAGCCAAACAACTTTAAATAAAAAAAAAATAATTGGTGACTCTGAAATCTTTGAAAAATTTCATAGATTTGAGATATTTAAAGATATTAAAAATAAAGATGAAAAATTAGGTAAGATCAATAGATGGTATAAAAAAAACATACCTCAAGTTAATAATATTAAAAGTGACAAAAATGATTTGATATGGGAAGGTTATAATATTAGTTACCGCATTGTTAATACTATTAATTTTTGTGAAAAGTATAAAATTAAAAAAATTGATAAATTTATAAAATTCGATAGTTTTATACTTCTTCAAAGACTGGAATATTTTAATTTAGGAATTAACAATCATATCCTTAAAAATGCCCAAGCATTATTATTTTCAGGAATTTACTTGAATGATTTAAAGTTAAAAAATATTGGCTTAGAAATATTTAGAAGTACAATTCACAAGTTGATTGATAAAAATGGCCTCTTAAGAGAGTCTAGCAGTAGTTATCAGCTTTTGGTAAGTAATTTACTATTAGAAACATCTGAATTTTTAATCAAACATAAAAGATATAAAGAAAATTATTTAATTATTCATAAAACAAAGAAAATGGTAGAAGCTTCTAATTTTTTTAATTTTAATAGAAAACTTGTTATCTTTGGAGATCTAACACCAGATAAAGCCACCAATGAATTAGAAAAAAAAGTTTTTGATATAAAAAGATATTTCCCGAAAACATCTAAAATTTTAAAAATAAATAAATTTAAAAAAAAGAAAAAATTTGGCGAATATCAAATTTTAAGACACAAAAATTTCTCATTATATCTTAAATTTAAAGACTCAGGCAATAGTAAGTATTTAAATCATCAACATGAAGACAATTTTCATTTTAATTTTTTTTATAAAAAAAATTTAATCTTAACTTCTTTAAACAGATTAAATTATAAAACAATAGATGGTGCACTTTCAAGTTCCCACAATTCAGTTACCATTAATGACTATGGTCCATTAATGAATCTAAATAAAAAATTACCCTATAATTATCTAAAAAATGATAATGAAATTATCGATAAATATGATCAACAAAAATGTGTTTATTTAAAATCTGATTGTTTTAAATTTTTAAATAGAGACAATTTATGGGAAAGGAAAATAAAAATGCTAAATGATAATTTAGTTATTACTGATAAATTGATTACAAAAAATAAAGTTAAAAAAGAAATTTTTTTTCATTTCCACCCTAATATAATTTTTTTAAAACAAAACAAGAATCATTTTATTTTAAAAGAAAAAAAAATGAAAAAATTAATTAAATTAGAATACTATTCAAATACAAAGATTAAAATTAAAAAATATTGTTCATATTATGTTGACACATATGGCAATAAATCTAAAACAAATAGTTTAATTTTTATTAATGACACTGAAAAAAATTTTACAAATAATATAAATTTAAAAATCATAAAATAAATGTGTGGTATCTGCGGAATATATAATTTTGACGAAAAGAAAGTTCAAAAAGAAGAACTCGAGAGGATGAATAATCGAATGACATTTAGAGGTCCTGATAATGAGGGTTATTATATTCATAAAAATATTGGAATTGCCATGAAGAGACTAGCCATAATTGATCTTGATACTGGCAAACAACCAATCTC
>ENA-UOXV01006107-UOXV01006107.1-marine-metagenome-genome-assembly--contig:-NODE-6107-length-12832-cov-6.553103_pt1 | contig 12832 bp, 14 predicted proteins | sample MGYA00238165_ERZ766961 | MGnify/ENA primary metagenome ERZ766961 (study PRJEB28924, sample SAMN03173240) | marine metagenome | biome: Marine; feature: Water; material: Subsurface seawater | place: North... | reverse complement strand
TACGGGGTGAGGGACGCGGCGTGTCCACTTAGTACGAGGGGGGGGGAGGGGGGGGACGCGCTGTCAGGGTGGGATGTAATAAATGCTGTAGGGCTGACGGCAACGCCCCGTAGTCTACACTGGAGTGGCAATAAGGTCTGCCGCGTTCAGCGCTTGAACGGCCCGGCGGGTCTCGCTGTGGTCCTCGCCATAGGTGATGGTCAGCACACGGACAGCCTGCCTGTACAGGCGCGACGCCTCCTTTGCCTGCTCCTGGCGACGCTCGAGCCCCTTGCTGCTCGCGCTGCGCAGGGTCGCCTCTGCGACGTGCATCGTGGCAAGCGCGACGGACGGGTGGTTGACAGGAAGCTGCACCGCCATGCACCTGCCACAGGCAGGTCCCATACATCACCACACTTTCGCGCCGCCACGCTCCAGCGCCGCCTCGCCTGGCCGGCGCATGGGGCAGGCACGGGCCGCGGTGGCGCGGCGTACTTGAGCACGGCCTTGAAGTGCTTGATCGTCGCTGCCGAGTCCTTCACCGCAAGAGCGCAGTCGCCCAGCAGCTTGTGCATGTCGTATCTGGGGTCCCGCCGCAGCCCGTTAGCCGCGGCGCGGAGAGTCGCCGACGGCACGGGAGAGACGGGCTCCAGGGAGCGGCCGGCGCTGTGGGCAAACAGCGCTGTTTCTGCACGCGGGGCCTCCTCACCGAATCCAATTATGCGGACCAAGCCGGTCGTTGAGCTCCCGAAGGACCTGGTCCAGCACGCGGCTCGCGCCGGAGTACTCCCCGGCCTGCCCAAGGCCCCCGCCCGCGCGCGTGTAAGAGACTCGTCCCCCTCGAGAAGTACCAGGGAAGGCGGTTCGCGACCCTGCGGCTCGCGGCCAAGTTCCCCCCCCCCCCCCCCCCCCCTCGTACTAAGTGGACACGCCGCGTCCTTCACCCCGTACGAATTGGATACGCCGCGTCCCTCGCAGCCAAGTGCGTGCGCAGCGCGCTCTGGCAGGACGCCTCGCGTGCTGCTGCGTGCGTCGGCGGCGGGGCGGTGAGTGCCTAGCGAGGGCGGGGGATCCGCTCCTGGTACAGCTTGAGGGCCGCCTCAAACGCATCGCGGGCGTGCCCAGCGCACGAAGGGTCCCCTTCCACGATTGCGATCTCGCCGGCGGTGTCGGTCTCGCAGCGCCAGCAGGTGCAGTAGAACCCCTTCTTCTCCCGGAGCTCCTGGCGGCGCACCTCGCGCGGCGCGTACAGCTCCACGTACGCGATCGTGAGCTCCTCGCCGGCCTTGACGGGCTGAATGGCGCGCACCACGAGCACGGGCCCGTCAAAGGACACGACGCAGTTGGGGCGGCACGAGTGGTTGAAGAGCGACGCCTTGGGATACAGTCCGTGGCCGAGCGCATTGCCCGCGAGGTTCACGACTGCATGCATGTTCCGCTGAGTGCTGGAGATGAAGGTCGCCAGGCGCTCCGGCGGGAGGCGCGCCTCCTCCCGTACGAAGCGGTTCACCGCCCCGGCCATCCCGAGCAGCCCCTCGTGCCGCTCCGCGCCGGGCGCCTTCTCCAGCGCCTCCAGCGCCGCGGCCGCCCGCGCGTCGCGGTGGATGGCGGTGACGAGGCGCACAAACATGCGCAGCCCTCGCGTTGACCTCTGCAATTTTGTCGGCTGCGACGTCCACGCCGCGAGCACGTCGCACTCGCCGTCGTGTTGCGGCTCGTCGCGCTGCCGGCACGACGTCGAGCAGTAGAGCACACCGCCGCAGCTCTTAGCACACATGTAGGAGCTGCGGGTGGGCGGCGTGAGCCTGTAACGGCGGGGAGGGGCGGCACCGCGTCGCGCGGCTCTCGACAGCGCCCTTCGATGCGCGCTGCAGGGTGGTCGGGAGCGGGCGCGTGCCTCCCGGCGAGCGGTTGGAAGCAGCCGTGGCAGTGCGACTCCGCATACTTGTCGGTGACCACGCAGCACATAGGCTCCGAGCGCACCACCTCTGCGCCGAGCGCCAGGGCCTCGGTCGCGAACACGCACCTGGTTGCGCGCGCGCGGACCGTCAGCGCGTGCGAGGCGCTGCTGCGCGCCGGGGCGCGTCTGTCGCCACGCGCGGCCGGGCCGTGGAAGCATGACCAGTCATCAAACGGATGCTTTCTCACCAGTTGGGCAATACACGACCACTCAACTCAGACATCGGGGGAGGGCGAACCTTCCCCGGCCCGGGGCCTCCTTCACTTCCACGTGCGCACCGATCCCGCTCGCCGCGAGCGCCTCAGCTGCAGCGGCCGGCTTCGGGGCTCGCTCCTCCTGCAGTTTCTTGAGCGCATCCTTGAGGCCGAGGGTGCATCTGCAGCCACACGCAGGCACCTTGTCAGAGCAGCAGGCGCAGCAGGCGCAGCGGTCCCCCCCCCTCGTACTAAGTGGACACGCCGCGTCCCTTACCCCGTACTAATCGGACACGCCGCTGCACCGCCAGTTGCGGAGGCGCTTGCGGCTGGGAAGCGGGGCAGCGACCCCTGGTGCTCCGGCGCGAGTTCGAGGCCCTGGCGGTAGTGCTTCACTGCCTCGCGGAAGCGCTTCCGATGCACCGCAAAGTCGCCAAGCCGCTCGTGTAAGCGCGGGAACGTCTGTGCTCGCGCACGCCGGGCGCTCAGCGCGCAGCGCGGCCTCGGCGCGGCCCCGCTTTGGCGAAGGCAGATGGGGAGACCCACCGGGTCCGGTGCAGTGCAGTAGGGGGCGCGGTAGGGGGGTGGGGGGTCCACTAGGGGGCGCGGTAGGGGGAGGGGAGCTGGAGACTCGCCGGGTCCACGACAAGGCCGTCTAGGCAGTCGCTGATGGCTTTGTCCATCTGCGCGTCCCCGACCGCGCGATGAGCGGCGGGGTGCTGCTGGCGCCGGCGCACCACAGCGAAAGCAGCGGGAAATGTCGAGGTGGCGTGAAGTGGCGTGTCGGTGACAGGCTCACCTCTCCGGCCTTGAACGCGCACAGGGCCCGATTCGAGTAGGAGGCGGGGTCGTGTTTCCACGCCGCGATCGACGCCGAGTACTTAGCACGCGCCTCCGCATGCCGCCCGGCCTTCACCAGCGCGTTCCCCTCCTCTTTCAGCCGCTTGCCCTCCGCCTTGTCCTCGCCCCCCTTGCCGCCCGCCGCCTGCTCCTCCGAGCGCGCGAACGCGCTCAGTCCCGGCGCGTTCGCCCGCACGCCCGCAGCCTTGAGCTCTTCCGCCCAGTGCTCGAGCTTCTCGCGCGGCACCTGCGCGGCGCAGGCGCGCGTGAGTGGCCTGCAATCCGCGGGGCGCTTGGGCTGCGCGCGGCGGGAGCGCGTGGTGCGGATCCGGGCTGAAGGCCGCCAGGGCGGCGTTCAGAGAGATTCGACACCCCTTGGGCATTACGGAAGTCATTCGGGGTTGGAGTCGGATACACTTTGTCCTGGATCTTTGTGAGGAGCTCTTTGTACGCATCTTTCGAGATCTGCGGGTGCCTCGCGCTCGCGTCTGCGGCGGCTGCGTCCGCAACCTCTTCCTTCACATTGGACTGCACGTTTTTTATGTCCTTTCCTCCGCCCACGCCCCTGCCGCCGGCCCCGTTCGCGCCTGCGCCCGAAATGCTCTTCTTGAGGTCAGCGACGTTGGAGTCGAACTTCTCCCACGCCTGCGGCCGCACGCACGCACCGATATCAGCCGGGCGGAGAAGACGCGCAGAATATTTGGGGCGCCTGCAGTCGCGCCTGACTGCGACCGTTCTGAAACAGAGAGTGCCTACGGAAGTGTCGGCGTCGCACCTGCTTGTCTGGGGCCTTTACGGTTGCAGGGACTGCTGACATGAGCTGCTCCAGAATCTTCTCGGGTTCCTCGGGCACCTGAACACGTGCATCCGGAACCGATGCCTTGAATTTTTCGAGCGTCTCCTTTGAGTCGCTGGCGCGGGCCAGCGCCGCGTTGGCGTTGGGAAGCGCCGACTTGAGCTTCTTGAGCGTGTCCTCCGGCGATTCTGATAAAGGCCCGTGCGCGTCAGCGTAGGGAGCGTAGCGTGCTCTGCGCGTTTCCTTCACTGGTTTGCCCAGACATCGCGACCAAAAACATGATAGTGAGGGTCGCGACCTGCGTGCACGGGTGCGGGAACCGAGGCTTTGACTTTCTCAAGCGTCTCTTTCGAAACTAGTGTCGCGGGCGCGGTCGCAGCAGGACTGGAGAGCGAGGATTTGAGCTTGCCAAGTGTTTGCTCAGGGTCTTCTGGAAGCTTCGGGGGCTGAGGGATGGACGCCCGGAGTGCGTCAAGCGTTTGCTTGAGCTCCTTGCTGGTGGCGTCCGGGAGCTTCTCGACAGAGGAGAGCGACGACTTGAGCGCATCCAGCTGCTCCTTAAACTCCTTGTTCGAGGCTTTGTCGAACTTGACGGGTGTTTCTTGAGTTTGCAGCCGCTTTAGGACATCGACGACACTGGCCACACTCTGCGAACTCTCTTTCTGGGCGTCGCTCTCAGAATCATCAGAGTCGCTCTCGAGCGACATTGCCATCGATGGGCTAGCTTTTGAAAAAGCATTTGCCCGAGAGTTCGCATTCAGTGGTCCTTGACTACTCAGCGACCGAGAAGTTTGTCCAGCAGCTGTTGCACGAAGAGGCGGAACTGCTATCTCAAGGACCTCGTCTTCGTCTTCGTCGTCTTCCACAACCTGGATTTTCCGCTTTGTCGACGCGACCTTCAGGACGGGGATAGACACAGAAAGTATCTTCTTCTTTTTCCGAAACGCTGCACGCATATTTGCATCGTCTATCGTATGGCGAATCGGTGCACGCAAGTCGGCCTCGCCTGGCACCTTCAAGAGAAGCGCCCCCACACCTGCCACGCCGTCGAAAAGCAAATCGACCTCCGCGGCAGAGCTGACGTGGTCAGGGACCTGAAAGTGGGCTGTGATCATGCCCGGTCTTCCATCCTTAACCTCGTCATCCTCCTCGACCCAGTGCGACGCAACCATGGCGTGGAGGCACGGCGCGCAGCGCTGGTGGGGAAATCCGGCAAGTCCACTTCTGAAAAAATCAGAAGAAAATAATTCTGAAATTGAAAATTTTCGAGAGGCGACTTGCTCCCGATGCAGTCTCTGGCGAGAGAGCGCCGTGACAACCTCCTCAGCGTAACCTCGACCAAAAAACAGTCGGGGTCAACCTCGCCACGTGCGGAAAACCCCAGTCTCGGGACTCTCGGGGCTGGGGGCGTGGTGACGAGCAACGGGATTTCCCCAACGTGTACGTGGGGGATCGGGAGAGTCCCATACGCGCGACCCGGTGTGAAGAACGCGCCAGAAGAAAAGCTGGTAGACCTCTCAGCGCCGCGAGGCGCTGCGGTCCGTATTTCGACGAAGTGGTCCGGGCACTACCCAACGCTGAAGAACGTGCCAGGGACTCTCAAGGCGCGGGCGGGGCGGGGCTGGGCAGTGGAGTTCGAGGGTTTCCAGAACGAGCTTTTCTTCGATGTCGAGAAGGGTCTGGAACAGTTAGCGTTTATTCTCCCAGACGAACCATCTGACCAACAGGTGGTGCTCGACGGCGGGCAAGGGAGTTGATATGCGTGTACACAGTATGAAATCCGGAGGCTGTCTGCACCACAAAGGGCTCGTTTGCGGGTCAAGTCACCGCTGATCATAGCGGCGCCAAATGCGAGGGGCTTTGAAGTCACCTTTCACATCACTTTACTGGAAAACCCACAGACCCCCGTCGAGTCTATACGTGTGCCGCATTCACCGCTCAGCTTGATCACAGAAAGCGCGCCACAGCGGCTCCAATGCCTGAAGGGCGGCAATTTGTGCCTCATCGAAGATATGCGGCGTGAGTGCGTCCCCTCCAGCTGCGACGCACTCGCGCAGCGCCCGGCGCTGCGCGTCCGCAAGGCCCACGTCGCGCTTCGCGCCCTCGCGCACAAACTGGTTAAGCATCTCATGAGCGTTCAGCTCGAGGTCCTCCCGGTCCTGCAGCAAGCGAAATGCTTGCACATCAATTGCAAACAAGAGCTGGTTCTTTGCAATGCTCGACGTGCCGTGTCCAACGCTCCGCGAGAAGGCTGCGATCCCGTCTGCGTCCGCGAGTAGCGCACGCAGCTCCTCCACTCCAGCATGAACCACACTCCCAGGCGACGGTTGTGCAGTGCTGCTGTTGATGCCACCTGTGGAGCGAGCAGGCGATCCCGTACCGGAGGCGTCGGCAGTGCCGTTGGAAGCGCTGAGGTGCTGCAGGGAGCGCGACGCATCCGGGGACACGGAGGCGATCTGTCGCATGTTGTCTGAAAGCAGCTCAAGGTTCTCGCGCTGTAGCTGCTCCTCAAGCACCTACACAATAGATGCAATCGCGTGTTACAACAGAGTTGGAGCACAGTATTAGGCTGCATCCATCGCACCCGGACCTGAGCCACGTCTCCGCAACGCACTTTCGGCGGATGGGTTGCGCAGATCCGCGCTGGGAGGGCGCGGGACCTCCTGCTCCCGCAGCACACGCAGCTGCTTTGAGATCTGTGCCTCGCGCCGCTCCAGCGCCGTCGCGCGCCGCCAGTGCTGTTCCTCGCGTGCGAGAAGGTCCGCCTCGCGCTGCTGCAGCCGCGCCGCCGCGGCCGCCGCGCCGCCCGGCCCGCCCTTGACTGCACCACTGCCCTTCTTTGGGGACCCAGTCCCGCCTCCGCCGCCGAGGTCGCGTCCGCGTTGCGCAAGGCGCCGTTCCTGCGCGCGCAGCTCCGAGACCACCGCCTTGATGTCTTGCATCTTGCGCTGCGCGGGGCCACGCCGCTATTTGTCAGACGGTCTTGCTGAGATGATGGGGAGGCAGAGGGCAGAAGAAGGAAAGGATGGCGAAACGCAAATCGGTTGAAGGGTATGTGAGTGCACCTGTACAGACGCCTCGCGTGCCTCGAGGCTGGCTTCCCTCGCAGCGACCTCGTCGCCGAAGCGCCGCATCGCAACCCGGAGCGCAGACTCACGCTCCTCCACCTGTCACCGAGCACCACATCAGATCCTCTCTCTCTCGGGTCTTGCTGGCCCGTAGCGTGTCAAGCCACTGCCGAAAGGGACAGAGAAAACTCGGCGGGCACAGCTCGTGGCATACCGCAGCTTCGCGCGCGCTCACTTCTTCATGCCAGCGGACCAACTCTTGCACCACCCCATCATCCACAGCACCGGGGCCTTGCTGTTCGGTCTGTACGGGCTGCGATGGGCCTCCGAACTTGGGCCGCAGCGAGCTCTCGCCTCTCTGAGTCTGCACCTGATGTGGCAAAGGGGGCTTGCGCGCATGCGACGCAGTAGCTGGACGTCCAGCCACACCAGTCGCCTCGTCGCAGTCCGAGTCGAATCTGATGCGCCGCGTTTTGCTTCCGTTCGGCGAGGAAGAAGAACTTCGATCGCCGTCGGCGCCATGGTTCTGGCCCGAGAGCGTGGCACTGGACGAGCGCTGGAAGGATTCGCCCGCTGCCTGTCTTCCGTTCTGCTGCTGAGGAGACGCGGCACGGCGCGTATGCCCGGCAGTCCAGCTGGACCGACATGCGCCTTGTCAGCGCGGGGCGTCGCACACGGGCGAAGCAGCCAATAGCGCGGGGCCAATCACGTTTCTGGAAAGGGAATAGAGCGTGCAATCAGGGAGCGCACCTGTGTGACCCCTCAACTCGAATCCTATTCGAAGGTAGCGATTGTAGTGAAGCATGCTCCCGGTCGTCCAGCTTTAGATGCTGTAGGGACACGGAGCTGCGCGACGGCGCACCAGACTCGAAGGACGGGTCTCGAGAGGAGCCAGCGTGCTGGTAAGAATTGCGCCCGCGCCCGTGGCCCACTCCAGAGAGCTTGCTTGGAGAATTTTTGTGCTCCTGTGCAAAATAGGTGGGATCGCTCAGGAGGATGCAAGAGGAGAGGAGCAAGGTCATCTTCGCTCGCCGAGGGCTGGCGCCTTCGAACCGCAACCGTTCTGCATTGCGCAGCCCAGGAAACTGCGGAAACCTGCTCGACTTTGAAGTCGTCGTGTTGTTCACGCAGAAACGTGGTTAGCATGGGTAGGTCGTCAGGTAGTTGTTGTATGAGCTTGCTGATGCTACGCTCGCGTTCACCGAAGGAGCGGGCGCACTCTTCGAGCTGCTGGACCTGAACAGTACGACTGTCAGCAGGCGCTCTGAGCCACAATAATTCGTGAGCAAGTTAGCGCTTACGCAATGCGATCAACGACAGGTGCAGACCAGTGCATCACGCTCCTTTCCCAGTGCCACTTTGTGCGAGGAACTCTCCCGCAGTCCGGCCCCGTACGCGCGTGCCATAATCACAGCAAGCGGAGCGCGAAGCCAACTTCCCCGGGAAATTTCAAAAATGGTCCGATCAGATTTGCTGTAGGTTGCGAGCCTCAGGGTCTTCGTCACCTTGCTTGTGGGTAGATCTCGAAGGTGGGTCCGAGGAGAGGTTGAGGGCGCTCGACGCAGCAGCGCGTAGCGGGGCAAGAATCAAGATGGCGAGTGCCATGGCGAGTGCCATGAAATTCGCGAGGAAAGGGCGGGAAGAAATGAAGCAGGGCGTTGCCATCCTGCGGGGATCCGAGGAGGACGGCGAGGCCGCCGCGAAAGAGGTTCCGGCTCACCGTCCCGCCCCGCCTCAGTCCCACCCGAGGGTTTCCGGTAGCAGCCATGATGCGAGCTCGCTGATATCCCCATTTGTACTATTTCCAGCACCGATGATCGCCTACAACAAGAGGCTGACTGAACGATGACTGTTGCGCTGCAGGGCTCCCCACAGCTCGTTACGCGAAACGCAGTTCCTATAAACCTAGAGGGCCCCATCCTGATGCAAGGAAGGCTCAAAAAGAAGGAAGGCATGATGAAGGTAAAATGGGTCGATGTTTTTGTCGAGGTCCGTGAGGTTTGCGTCGCCACCTTCTCTGCAGGTTCGAACCCAAGAGGCAGCTCCTGTCCAGAACTCCTCGAGGCGCGAACTTGGAGCAATTGCTTTGCCCAAAGTGGCCAAAACATGCTTTGACATCCGATTCGGGGCGTAGATGAAGAGAAGCAGTTGTTGGATAATTACGCAACCGACTTGCTCAAGGCCAGTCCTGTGGAAAAACTCGGGATGCCCTGCATCGGCTTGAAGCGCGTTGGCAAGGGTCCGATCAGCCCGTCGCTGATGGGGTCGGAACTCGTCTTGGCAGCCGAAAAGCCTGAGGAAAGAGACTCGTGGCTGCTCATCATCGAGTCGTGTATTGAAAAGGTGCGAGCGCATTCGCACGAACCACGCGTCTGCCATTACAAGCTCCGCTTATAGCTGCTTGTCACACACGCAGGCCAAGACCAAGGCTGCAGTGCAGAAGATGCTGCAGGAGGAAGCCGCTGCAAAGGCTCGCGTCGAAGCTGAGAAGGTTCTTTCTCTCGACCCTGTCCCGAGGCTGTTCCGCGAGTGGGCACATGCATTCTTTCTCCTCTTGTGAAGCGCCGGTGTTGAGCGCGGCGCATTCAGGCTCGTCGGGAATTGGAGGAGGCAGCAAAGAAGCGGGTGTCACAAACAGCGGCTAAAGAGCAGAGCCCGTACGATGAAGATGACGCAGGGAATATGCGGCCGGCGCACGATCACGCAGGCGGAGATGCGCTTTCACACGTGATGCAGGAAGCGAATCGCCAGGTTTGTCACTGCCAGCGGATCTAAACGTCGAGTTCACGATGAGAAACCAGATCAGCCATTGCACAGAGCCAACTTCAAAATATCAGTGTGATTATTGTCCCCTTGCGCTCCTCCGAATGCGGACACAGACCCGTCAAGCAGATGAGGAGGAGCACCGCCCCTTCGCTCTGACCCGCGGCACTGGACACAGGTACGGGTGCTGCAGGACGGGCTCGAGAGCGAGCAGGTGGCGCGCGCGCGCGCTGAGAGTGAATTGCTTGCGCTTCGCGGAGAGCTTGAGGCTGCTCAGGTCAGAACGTCCGCGGAAGGTGCGAGTGAGAGCGGTGCAGAGGTGGAGGGGGTTTCTGCCGCCGCAGCCGCAAGTGCGCTTGCAGCTGCGAACGCCGCGCGGGACGCCCGCGCGCTGAAAGAGCTAGAGGAGCGGCGGACGGCAGAAAAGCAGGAGGCCAGGGCACGTCTCGAGGCATTGCGGGAGCAGGCGGCGCGAGATCTTGCAGGCAAGGACCGGGAGCTGGCAGAGGCGCTGGCTGCGCGCGATGCGGAGGCCGCGGCCGCGCTGAATGAGCAGCTTGAGGCGCTGCGAAAGTCGCTACTCGCTGAGGCCGCAGACTCTCTTTCGGCCGCAGAGGCTGGGCGTTCGGCAGCAGAGGCGCGGGTCGCGCAGCTAGAAAAGGAATCGGCGGAGAGAGCAGCGGCCGCTATGGAGGCTCAGGACGAGCGAGAGGATATGGATGCGAAAATGCGGGCCCTCACGAGCCAGCTGGATGCCATGCGCGGGCAGGCACCGCCGCCGCCCGGCGCCTTGGAGAACTCGGCAGCGCGCGTGGCAGAGCTCGAGTCGCATCTTTCGGCCGCGCAGGAGCGGCAGGCGGCTGCTGAAGCGGCCGCAGCGTCGGAGGCTGCGACCGCTGCTTCTTCGTCTGCGGCAATGCAAGACGCGCAAGCGGCATTGGTGGCGGAAAGGCGCAAAGTCGAAGAGCTCCAGGCAGCAAGCGCCCAGGGGTCAGAAAAGGCGGACACCCGTACCGCGACGCTGACGACTGAGCTTGCTGCTGCGGTGGCAGCTGAAGGTGAGAGACAAAAGGCTTTGCAAGGTGCCCTTGATCGTGTGGAGGCGCTTGAGAATGAGTTGGCCGAGACCAAGGCTGTGCAAGCTGCAGCTCTGAAGGATACAGAGACAGTTGAGGCCAACAGAAGAGTCGAGATAAAAGAGCAGCTAGAGGGGGCACAAGCGCGTGCTGTGGCGCTGGAGCAGGAGCTGGCGGCTGCATTTGCCGCGCGAGATTCTGCAGTGCATGAGCGCGATGAGAAGGCAGCAGAAGCAGGGGGAAATCGTGAAGCAAGGGAACTTGCGTCAAAGGAACTAATTTCTGCGCAAAACGATTTCAAGGCTGCGGTCGAAGCTGCTTGCGAGGCCAGGGCCCATGCAGAGCAACTTCAAGCGCAGGTTGCTTTGGAGCAAGAGCGGGCCGCCGCAGCCGAGGCCGCAGCACAATCTACTGCCGGGACAGCAAGTGAGCGAGATGCAGAAATGCAGCGGCAACAGAACGAGATTGCTGAAGAGCTTCAGAGGGTGAGAGCGGAACTTGAGATGCGCGCGGCAGAGGCGCAGGCGAGGGAGCAAGCTCTGCAATCGCGAGTCGATGCTCTCGAAGACCAGACCAGAGAGTTAGGCCAGCAACTTGACGCAGAGAAAATGGATGTAGAGTCTGCCAAGGCTCATGCAGCCGCTCTAGAGACAGAGCTTGACGAGGCACGGTCAGCGAGGGAAAAGGATTTGGCCGATGCACAGGCACGCGCTGCGGAAGTCACTGAATCTTTAGAAATTAAGCTACGTAATCTGGACCTTGAGCTGGTCGAAAGTAATGCGAAGTTCCAAGAGGAGAAACGAGTTGGTCAGGCAGCACGAGAGGAGAGCGATCGATCTGTGGGGCAGCTGCAGCGTGAAGTGGCTGAAGCAAGGGCGGAGGAGTCAGCGCTTCGGGAGCAGCTCGTTGAGCGCGACCGCGAATTAATCGTAGCAAAAGAGGTCAGTCATCTCCTTGCAGATCTGCCACGTGTCTATCTTTAACCTCTTCCATGTGTTGGCGGCATCATGTACCATGTCACCAGTTGAGTGAATCACGTGGCCCTGCACATCAGGCGCAGCACACAACGACGGCAGAGCTAGAAAAGGCGACGGCGGATTTGCAACGCAATGGGGATTTGCGTACAGCACTTGAAGAAGAGGTCGCACGCCTGTCGGTGGAGCTTGATGCCGTCCGAAGGCGGGCCGCAGAGGGTGGAGAACAGGCAGGCGAGGAGCTTCGCTGCTGTTTGGACCAGGTTTGCTGCACGGCTGACTCTCTTTGCTGCGAGAATAAGGCGATTGTGGTATCTAATTTTGGTTTGTAAACATTGAAGTGACTTCGTGGGCGCAGTTAGAGGCTGCGAGGGTAGTCAAGGGTGCGCAGGAAGCATCAGCAGAAAAGCTTCGCGCGGAGCTGACAGAAATGTCTTCGGTACGATCTCGTCTGGAGACCCGATGTGAAGAACAGGAGTTGGAAGCAGCTGCATTGCAATCAGAGATGACAGCGCTGCAAGCTTCTTGCTCCGAAAGGCTGGCCAAGGTGGAGGCCGTAGCGGAAGTTGTGTCGGCACAGAAGAGCACATCTGAGGAGGCGGCAAAAGTTGCACTCCAGGGGAAAGTAGAAGAGTTGCAAGCTGCAAACCAAGGCCTGGTTACAAGCTTGGAAGAGTGCTCTGCAAAGGCTTCAGGGCTCGAAGATCTGGCCGCAGCTCAATCAAGGGAGCTTGAATCCGCCAGAGAAAGGATGACTTCTAGTGAAGGTGAACTGGATGAGCTTCGAACAGCACAACAAGATCTGGAAGCTGCCAAATCGGAACTCCTGGAATCCCTCGCGGAATTGCAGGGGAAATATGAACAGCTTGAGGCGTCCATTGACTCCAAGGAACATGAGCAAAGAGACAGGGAAATGTCGCAGATAGAAGAAATGAAGCGGCGTCAGACTCAGCTGCAGGCTGCAGAGGCCAAGGCGGCCGAGCTGCAGACTGCGCTGGATGCGTCCGACGGGGGACAGCAGCAGCTGCAGGCTCAGCTGCAGACTGCAGAGGCCAAGGCGGCCGAGCTGCAGACTGCGCTGGATGCGTCCGACGGGGGACAGCAGCAGCTGCAGGCTCAGCTGCAGGCTGCAGAGGCCAAGGCGGCCGAGCTGCAGACTGCGCTGGATGCGTCCGACGGGGG
>ENA-UOXV01006104-UOXV01006104.1-marine-metagenome-genome-assembly--contig:-NODE-6104-length-12833-cov-17.454923_pt1 | contig 12833 bp, 10 predicted proteins | sample MGYA00238165_ERZ766961 | MGnify/ENA primary metagenome ERZ766961 (study PRJEB28924, sample SAMN03173240) | marine metagenome | biome: Marine; feature: Water; material: Subsurface seawater | place: North... | reverse complement strand
TTTCCGATTGAAACACGACCAACCGGTTGAATATTGGACGGATTGTAACGAATGGTCCCATAAAAGGTACCAAAACAATCTCGCCACCGCATTTGTCTTCGTACGCTTCGTTGAGATATAAAATACACGTCAATTTTCTATTCTGTCGCGCGCCGCCTGGGTTGTCGAAATGGTACGGAAACGCGCCGCACGTGTTAATTTGAAGTTTTACCGTTCTGTTTTCATCGCCCGGTTTCACTTTTATTACTCGGGCGTACGAGCGATGCTTCTGTTGTTTTCCTTCTTTGTCTTCTTCTTCGTCGTCGATTGCAGATAATGCCTCCTCTTTGGCGGCTTCGTTGAACGCCTCCGCGAGCAGTTTCCCAGTCGCCTCGAAGAATCGATCCAGCGTCGCCATCGAACCACTGCTACCATTTATGTTGTTAGAACTGTTTTCAACAGTATTCATGTGCATATCGTATTCAAACACCCCGGGTTTAGAAAACAAATACCTTTTTGCGTTATTCTTCGCGTCCGTAAAGTGCGTCCGGTTCGGTCGCATGCATGGCATCTTTTTCTCCTTTTCCTCCTCCTCCTCGTTTTCATACCGAATCGGCATCGAACACATTTCCTCGCGCATTTTCTTCGCCACACTTTCGTCATGGATAAAATTATCTATCACGCAGTACCCTGTTTTCATGAGTTCGCGCAAATTTCTCGGCTCTATCGGCATCCAAAAGGGAGACGAGGACATTTGTAAAGCGTGTTGAGTAAGAACTAATTCTCGTTACGATACGATGCTACTTCTCTCTCTCTCTCTCTCTCTTCTTTCTCGCAAACAAAAAAAAAGTTCTCCCCTTCACTCGTTGTTTTCCTCGTCGCCTCTTCTTCTTTCCATCGTTCGTTTTTCGGTCATCGCGCGAACATATAACAACAACGCAAACGCAAACGACTAACTACGCGACGACTCACTCAAACTGAAGAAAAAGTTGAGAATTTCCCAGAAACTTTTTCTAAATATTTAGGGTCTCCAACCCTATCTTTATAAAGATCTCCCTTTCAGGAAGATAGAAATCACATCTCTCTTTGTGTCTCCAAATTGAAGAGTGCAGAGCGCTCCAAAGAGAGAGTAAACAAACCCGAAACTACACAAATAATGATGTCGTTCTCTTCAGCCACCGCGTGCTGTTGTTCGTCGTCGTCGGCGTACTCTTACGCGACGGCATCATCATCGAAAAGTAGAGGAGGAACGAATAAAACATCCACATCATTAAAGCAAAAATCTAGAAGCGTGAGAGCAGTCAAAGTGGCTGCGGACGCTGAAACTGCCGAGAATACGACGACGACGACGAATACTAGCGCAGCCCCAGAAGCAGCATCATCAGCATCAGCATCAGTATCATCATCAGCAGCAGCGACGACGGAGAAACCAGAGCCGGAGTTGAAATCAGACGTGCGTAGTACTATAGCGTGTTCTTTGTTTTCGTATCTTGTGGATAAATTGGAAAAACGCGATCATCATCGTTTCGAGATGATGAGAGTCGCGCGCGCGGAGAATACTACGTTTTGTTTCGCGTTTACTGACAGTACCATCATCTCTCTCTCTCTCTCAAATAACAGATGGGCGTGGACTACGCCCCATTCCGAGACCTCTTGAAATCCGGCGAGTGGGAAAAAGCGGACGACGAACACAGACGCCTGATGTGCGTCTTGGCGGGTGAAGACGCCGAGGACCGAGAGTGGGTGTATTTCACCGAGGTGAAAAATATGCCGGTGACTGATTTAAAAACCGTCGACGCTCTTTGGTCGCACTTCTCCGGAGGAAGGTACGGGTTTGCGATTCAGAGAAAGTTATGGGTGGCACAAAAGAGGAACTGGGCGAAATTTTTTAAGAAAATCGATTGGACGACGGGAGAGAATGGGGACTATCGCAAGTTTCCGAACGAGTTTTTATGGCGAGCGGACGCGGCGCCGGGGCACATGCCGCTGACGAACGCGTTGAGAGGGACGCAGTTGTTTGAGGCGTTGATGGAGCACCCGGCGTTTGCGCCGCCGAAGACGGCGGCGGAGATTCAAGCGGAGGAGTTGGCGAAGGTGCAAGACCAAGTTACCGGCGCGGTTTCGAGAGCGCAGGGCGAATTCGGAGACTTGATGAGAAAAGGTTTGAAAGGCTTGAAGAAACCGGATTGGATGTCTTGAGCCGCGAGTTGAAAAATCAGTCGAAGAACATCATCATGCGAGTTATTCGCGACATTTTTTTGTTCTTCTACGACGATCACGTAACGAACGAAAGAGAAAGAAAGAGAGAAAGAGAGAGAGAGAGATTGAAGTGCACTCTCTCGTCTTCATTTTTAATACACCATCTAAATACTATTTTACATTTTGCTAAATACTATATTATCAGCATCCCGTTTTTTACGCGAATGAATCTCTTTGTTAGGGGATATCATCGAACGGTTTGGTATCCCCAAAACACCGATCTAAAACTTTCTCCACCGCGTTCCTCGCGCACTCCTCTTTACTTTCTATCCCGTCCTTTTCTCGCTTTTCGCACACCGGGCTCATTGCTACGCTCAATTCCGCCCTCCGTTTCGCGCACGTCTTGTGTTGGCCTTTCAGTTGTAAGTTCCCGCGGAAAAATTCGTTTACCCTGTGAATAACAATAATGTTATTAATAACACACACACACACACACACACGCACGCGAAGGAAAGAAGAAGAAAGAGTTATTATTAGTCGCCGTTCAAAAGATAACAAAAGTCTCGTCGAAAGTAAAAAAACTATTCGCCAAAACGAGCGCGTTCTCGCAAAAGCGTAACAACAACAACAACACCAACAACAACGAACGCACCAGTGACAGTCCCCGCTCAAATTCGCCGCTCTCACTTCCGAACACGCGTGATGCCTCACGTCCATCCAATCCATCTTCCTCCTCGTGCAATCGTCGTACGCGTGTATTAACTCGTGCGCTAATAAGTTCTCCATCTCCGTCCTCGTTTGTATGTGATTGTGGCAGACGCTGACGCCTTTTTCCGGGACGAATCCCCCGCAGACTTGTTTCGAACATTTCTCGATTTTGAAGAATTTCGAGCGATCGATGGCGCACCCGGAGGATTCGATTTTGTCCAAGAGGAACGTAATCGTCGGGTTGTTGCGGAGGACGTCGTTGAGTTCCGATTGGCACTTTTCTGGCGTCATAATTTTTCTTCTACTCTTGGTCTTCTTCTTCTTCTCCACTTCTTCTTAAGCGCTCATGTGATGATATAATGTGATGTGTAACAAAAGAGTTTCTTCCCAAGCTTTTCGAGAGAAATTTGTTTAGGGCATTAAACCCTATCTCTCTTCCATGAAGAGGATTAATGGCCCACTTGAATCCACATTTTTAGTACCCGCGCGAAGGAGTCGTTTACCACGCAACAAGAAACACGCAAAGCGATAAAACGCAAGTTAAAAAGATGCTCTCTCGTCCTCGTCGCGAAACTCCGAGGAGAAGCTCCTCCTCTTTTGTCCTCCTCCTCCTCGCGTTGATTTTCTTTCACGGAAATGATGGAAATGTCTTCCCTTCGGTCTCCGCCTCCAAGGCAAAAAACAGAGCGGTGCTCCAAGAAAAGTACGGCATAGACTGCGGGACGCACTGCACGAACGCCGTGGTAAAACTGCACGAAGCGAAGATTGAACAAGAAAAGTACGTTTAAACAGTGTTTCTCTTGCTTTTATGTGTGCGTGTGCGCGTGTGTGTTCGAGATGAATAAGATCTCTCACTCTGGATCACAAAATTTGAACGGCGGAAAAGGCACCACAAAAAGCTTCATCTTTCGAGAATATATAATATTCTTGTTCGCAGCGCGCGTTTTCTTGTAGTATTAATCTGACAAAAATCATCGTTCTTCTTCTTCTTTTTTACTCCTTTGTTGTTGCGCGCATCGACGACGTCAAAATCGACGATGACGAAACACTTACTTACAGGCGATTAAACCACGACAAAGCGGTACTTTCCGGAGCGCACGACGAAGCCGCGGTGAAGCAATTTTTAATCGAACAAGCGGTGGTGGATTCGAGCGAGTTGACGAGTTTAGGGAAGTCGCACACGTGCGTGATTGAGCGATATTCGGCGTACTTTCCCGGGCAGTGCGTGCCGACGCAAGCGATTATGGACTATTTGAGCGGGAAGTTGGTGCCGGAGCCAAACTTGGACGCGAGGAAAGATCCGGTGCCGTACATTCCGCCGACGTACGGGGACGTGGAAGCGCACAGATACGAAGCCGTGCAAGCGTTAGCGGCGTGGCTGAGGTTGTTGCCGTTGGATAAGTTGACGTCGAGAGTGCAATATTTGTTGTTTCCGGCGGAGTTGTGGGACGACGCGAAATTGCAAAAGTTGCAGTTGTATAAGGCGCACGTGGGGAAGATGGGCGTGAACGCGCGAGAGAAGTTGATTGCGGCACAAAAGGCGTTAGATACGGGCGATTTAGAACACGGACAGTTGCCGAGAGCGACGAGATTAAAGTTAACCGCGCACATTAGAGCGGCGAGGATGATTGGGTACGAGATTGAAGGCGTGGATACGGAAGAGTCGGACGATTCGTTCGCGGAGTTGTTGAGCGAAGAGAGCGGTTTGGACGACGTTTCGAAAGGGAAGATGTTGGAAGATCGCATTCGCGAACAATTGAAACAACTCGGGCAAAACGTGACCGAGGAGGACAAATTGCGCATTATTCAAGAGGCGGAGGAAGAGGCGGCGATTGCGCCGGAGATGTTTGAAGGGAAACAAAATTTGGGGCAAGCGATTGGTTCGATTTTAAGAGAGCACCACGAGTACGTGGTCAGAGGCACGAGAGCGGCGTTGAAAGGGCAAGCGGACGCGAGAGTGGTTGCATATTTGTTGTTGACCATCATCGTCGTCTCAGTTCCGGTCGTTGCTATTTTGTTGGCGTTACAAGCGCACAAAGAAATGTTGGCGAACCAGTTGTTGCCGAAAACGTGGGCGGAGATGATCGTACCCAAAAAATCAACCGAAGACGACTTAGCCGAGGTTGTGGTGAAGGACGAAGCGAAGAACACGGTAAAGAACGTCGGATACAGACCGGCGAGACAAGTGCCGATGATGCCCCAAAACAACAACGTAGCTCAACAACAGCCGCCGCCGCGACGACGATAACGAAAGAAAGAAATACAATTTTAGTAGCGAACATTTTTTCAAGGAGAAGTACATTTTTCATCAAGAATACAGCATCGATTGCTATTACTAGCAGCAACAGCAGCAGCAGCACGTAACCATGAAGAAGGATGACTAGGAGAAGGAACAGCTAAAGTTTCTTCTTCTTTCCTCGCTCGTCACGCCAGGCGCAGCACAATATGAACACCCGAGTCCGAGTCCACCACCCCACTCATCTCTCCAACCTCTAACTTAAACGCGGCATCCTCGAACTGTTTTTGCATCGCGCCTTTTCCAAAATGACCTAAATCCCCGCCGTTTTTCGCCGACGAGCAATCGCTCACTCTTTTCGCCAGTTCCGCGAATGATATCACGTTTTGGTCGATCTGTTCTTTATACGCGAGTAACTCTTCGATGGCGGATTCTTTGGTCTTTTTGGTGATGATTGCACCCGTGGTGTCGCGCCAGCTCGCGGGTCGTCGGGAGTTTTGGTGCTTCACGAGCAGGTGCGAACATCTTATCTTCTCCTCGGAGGACATTATTCTCTCTTTTAGTATCACGTGGAGCGCACAAACGGAGTCTATTGTGCGGAGAAATCGATTCGATTTTGAATTTTCCCCTAAACCGCCCGTTGGGGAAAACCAATCCATGCTTCACTTCTTCAGCGCACTGCGCGCGCAACACGACCACGCGTCCTCAAATAAGAGAGTCAGAGAGAGAGAGTAACGATGGACGTCAAAAAGAAACGACCTCGACGCGAAAAAATGGCAACGACGAAACCGAGAGACGCGATCGTCGTCGAACACATCCTGAACCAAATGGGCGCAGAACACTTCGAACCTCGCGTGGTCAATCAAGGATTGGAATTCATATACAGATACGTCGGCGACGTTCTGGAAGAAGCGAAGGTATACCAGAGACACAGGATTGGGTACGATGTCGCGAACAACGAAGGAGGGGAATCTCTCGTCGATGGAGGCGATGGTGGTGAGGCGATGATGATGAACTTGGAAGAGATGAAGAAAAACTCAGTCTCGGTGAAAGACGTGCGCTTGGCGTCTCGGGTGATACTCGCGCGGGAATTCGCGGCGAACGACGCCATGGAATCCGCGGAGAGTTTACAAAAAGCGTGCGTGAAACTAAACGAGAAACCGATGCCGAAATTGTTGGAACGGCCAGGGATTCGCGTCCCGCAAGACGATAATTTATTAAACGAGAACTACGAGATCGGGCCTCGACGAGGGAAGGAAGGCGAAGCGCAGATGCGCGAAGCGCGAGAGAGAGATCGGAAACGAAGAGAACAAGAAGAAAAAGAAAGGATGGAAATGCTGACGCAGTTGCAAGGCGGGATTGCGCCTTCGACGGAATTAACCGGCGGCGACGCCCACGTGGGCGTCCAGTTTAACGTCAAAGCGACGAAAGCGATCGAAGTCACCACGGAAAAGGCGAAGAAGTTGGACGCGAAAACCAAAGAAGCGTTTTTCGAGCCCGAGGAGGACGATTACGATTAGAAAGCATTTGTATAGTAGTCAGAAAGCTTCGCTCGAGAGAAGATATAAAAGATAATAATAGAGAGAGATGTGATGATAGCAGAGAGAAAGAGAGAGAGCGGAAGAGTCCTCGAACGTATAGAATTTGTGTTTACGAAGAAAAAATACTCGAGTGTCCTCCCCCTTTATAATACACCTTGAAAATGATTTTCACCGTGGTTTTAACTCACCATCGACGACAATCACGCGAGTAATATCAACATGTTTCGAATAAACGGATGATTTTCGTTCTCTAGTATCGACTTGCGCATATCGCGCGATACAGGTAATTTAAAGGAATATTTTGCACTCGAAATCGAGCTCAAAAACGCCAGAATTTTACTACGACGACCTTTCGGTTTATTTCTATGTCTTATCTGCCCCGAGAGAGGAAGAAAAAGCGCGCTGAGGATTGCACAATCGTCAAACGAACAGAATCGATCTGAAAGCATTCCTCTCGTCTCGAAACGTTCGCGATGAGAAGCGTGTCGTTTACAAAATCTCTTATTGGATTAGTCGTCATCATCTTCGGTCTTTTAATCTCGATACCGGGGACAAATGCCGACGATGTGGAGTTCATCGAGTTGACGTCTTCAACACCGAAATACCAATCCACGACGAGCTTAGATCAAGGAGAAACTTCGTATTTCAACTTTACGATTCCTTCCGAAGATGTGGACGTTAAAATTCGATTGCGCGTATACGACGGCGACGCGGACGTGTACGCGTTATTCACTTCAAGTAGTAGTGCAGAGGACAATATTCCATCCTCCTCGAAGTTTGATTTCCGCTCGGAGCACGCGCACAGGGACGACGTGATCTTTATCAGTCGATACGACATACAAAAGTGGGCGAATGCTTCGAACGGAGGGAGCGTCGTTGGGATGTACTTTCGCATCGCCGTGGAAGGATGGGCCGCGCACGGGAGCGAATACGCGTTAGAGTTTGAGACGTTTACGAACGCGAGGAGTTTGAGCGAAGCGCATAAAACGGCGTTAGGGAACATTTTTGACGCGTGTTGCTCGGCAAGCGAAAGTTTGTGCGTGGAGTGGAGAGAAGGCAACGAGTACGCTGGGAGTGGGAAAGAGCTGGATTTGTGTCACTACGACGGGAACGTCTGCGACGAGAATGGGAATTTAGAGGAGTTTGACGCGCGATGGTTGTTTCAGTTTAATCGCGCGCAGACGGAAGATAACTGCGAGTTCCCTTCGGAGGCGTTGAAAACGTTGATGACGCCATCTATGCGCAGGTTTCAAATGAGCGGGTATTACTATTCGGGCAGTTATAGAAAGATATTCAAAGAGGTGACGTTGGCGAACGTGTCGGAGGTTTTAGAGGCGAGTAAGAGTGCAAACGTGCTCGAACATTTCGAGATTGCGCTAGCGGGGGTCACGGGAACGCTGGACGTAGATTTCGGAGCGGATTGCGATAAACTTCCGTTAAGTTTACACACGATAAATGTACAAGGAAACGGTATAAATGGAACGATTCCGAAATGCGCGTTGGAAAGAATGCACGTTTTGATCGTGCAAGATAACGAATTAACTGGAGCGTTACCCGAGCTGGACAACCCGGAGAATTCCAACGTCGCTGTGTTGTACGCCGGCGGAAACGAGTTAGAAGGCGCTTTGCCGGCGTCGTTGGTGAACGGAAACTTTGCAAAAAACTTGACGTATTTGGAGTTGTCCGAGAATAAACTCTCCGGCGAGTTACCGGACGAGTGGAACGTGCCGAAACTTCGGGCGTTACACATGGAGGACAATTTGTTCACCGGTCAGATACCCGCGACGTTGGGGACGAATGCCCCAAACTTACAAACTATACATCTCAACGAGAATCAGTTTAGCGGATCTATTCCTCAAGGCGTGTGCGACGACGAGGCGAGAGAGGCGATTTCTGTGGCGAATAATCAACTCAACGTAGGCGGTATTCCCACTTCTGTGTACGAAAACGATGGGAGTGGGAGAATTTCCGGGAAGAATCTCCTTTCCTTGGACGTTTCCAACAACGCGTTGAGCGAAAACATTCCGGTTTGGATTCAACAGGCGCCAAAATTGAAATATTTTTCCCTCCACGACAACGAGTTTACCGGTAATTTGCCTCAAGTGTCCACAAACTGGCCAAGTTTGATTCAGTTTTCCGCCAAGAACAACAAGTTTGTGGGTAACATGCCCGATAAGTTGGACTTTGGCGCGATGTTTCGCACGTCGCCGACGCTCGTGAACAATCAGTATTACACTACTGCTATCATTCATTTTGCGGACGTGAGTAATAACATACTCACCGGAACCGCACCTTCATGGGTATCGCAGTATCAAGGGTCTCAAATCCAGTTCGCGTTAATTACTGGGAATATTTTCGATTGCGAAATCCCTTCTGAACTCGCGTATCTGAACTTAGATTGTCGCGAAGAGAACGGAAGCGTGCGGTACGCGGTGAACGACGACGGTGTCGCGGGCGCGGACGAGGTTTCGAAAGGACAGAACGTAGAAAATTCCGTGGGATGGTTAGGTGAGAAAGATTCCGCCAGGTTCATCGTCCTTATTGGGTTCATGTGTTTCCTTGGCGTCACGATAATGTACTGGATTTATAAAGGCATTATTAAGCAATGGTTTAATCACATGCGAGATGTGCGAAGAGACCGCGCGTTGGGCGGGAGGTTTTGGGAGCTCGAGGAAGAGTATCAAGAGTATAATCGCGCGATATCGGCGAGTCGTCAGATGGCGGCGGTCAACGAGAGCAATACAACAACGAGCGGTACTGGAGATGTGGAACTCGCCGGAGTGCCTTCAGAACTTACGCCGTATACGCAGTACGTCGTCAACAACGCAGCTGCTGCGGCCCCCGAACCAACCTCGCACGATAACGATAACAACAATAACACAAATAATCATAATCCATTTAGTAATAGCCCGTCGAGATCTCAAGATGATAGTAGCGAATCTGAATCTTCTCCAGGTGGCACGCGCAGATGGGATCGTCAGCGCAGTTTATCGGATCGAGCGAGACGTAATTTAATGTTGGCCGAACGCGTCCACGAGCAATCCTCTTCACCGCCAAGATCTGTAGATAGAGCCTTTAGAGGCCAAGATGGCCTCTTCCGTTCTTAACGAAAATGTACAAAAACGCAAGTTATGTTTTATAGTCACCGTAAGAATTTACGTCGCATACATACTGTACAGTATATACACTCTATCGAGCTTAATTTCTCTTCTTCTTCGACCTGCTTTTCTTCAACGATGGGATCGACGACGAGCGGTTCAAACCGTAATGCTCTTCTACTATTTTTTGCCTAATCGCTTTGAATACTAATGCTCCGGCGCCGAGGGTAATAATGATACTCATCATCTTCACGCCGATGGCTTGATTTGAATACGCGATGGGAACATACCAAGATCCTCTCATTTCCAACTCGCCAACTCTGGTCCACGGTCCGGTATCGTCTTCACGTCGTGCGAGAATGACGACATTCGGGAACACAATACGGGAGTGCGACTTGCTCCATTTCGGTTCCTCATTCTCCTCTCCTCCCTCTCTTTTTCCTCTTTCTTCTGTATTGGCCTCGCTGCTGCTGCTGCTGATAGTATTACTATTACTACTACTGTTCACATCATTCTCGCTCCTTTTCATCTCTTCCGCAGACTTTGCTCCTCCTCGTTCCGCCGCTTTTTCTTCAGTCTTGTTTCGAAATACCGGCTTCGCGTACCTCGCACGAAACCTCAAAGGCAACTCAAACTCGCCACGTTCCGGCGTTCGAAGCTTCGCAAACACCACCGACGTCTCGCTCTCGTGCTCCACTCTCTCCCCTGGATTCTTATCTCCGAACACGAACCACTCCGCGGAAGTCCCCGTCAACTTCTCCAACTCGCCTTTTTCCGCAAACGCCGCGCGCGGCACTCTGACGACAACCCCGACGTCCAAATCCGGCGAAGCTCCGGATATAAACTGACCGCCAATGTACGCTTCTCTCTTGAACCCAAAACTCTCCTTTGGCTCTTCCTCTCCCTCGAGCTTCTGCCTCGGCACGAAACTCGCCATCCCTCTAAGTCTCGGCGCTTCCAGCTTGTGCTGCAACTTTGCCAAAAACGACTGCTTCCCGAACAGTTTCTCCGGGGACGCGTAACCCAGAAATTTGGCGACGTCAGTTTCCGCCGACCCGTTTTTGTCGTCGTTTTCGAAAGCGAGGGCGAAAGGTGGTGGAGAGCGCTTTTCGAAGCACAGAAGAAGGAGAAGACAAAGACCAAGACCTTTTCGCATCGTCTTTGTCACCGCCCTGATTTTGTTGCGTCCTGTTTGAAAGGACGACGAGAAAGACGACGACGACGGATGATGAGCGGCGCGAAAAGAAATCATCGTTAACTCACACCGGTGGTGAAATATATCGGGCTCGTTCTCCTCGGGTCGCTTTCCTTCGCGCGCGCGCGTGTGTGTGTGTGTGCGTCTCTTTTCTGCCGCCGATTTATATTCCTTTTTCCCATTTAGGGGAAAGTCCCTCAAAACCTCTCTCTCTCTCTTTCCTTCATCGACACCGCGCACTCGCCGCTTTTACCGCGCGCGTGAAACCGACGATGGGAGCAGTAGCATCATTCGCAGCGCACGCATCATCGAGACGTATTTTTTTTACCGGTGCGCTTCTTCCGAGAAGAAAAAGTCACGGCGTTCGGAATTTAGGCACCAGGGTACGCGACAGCGCGGGGAAGAACGACCGAGCGAACGAGGAAGAAGAAGAAGAAGACGAATCCACTTCGAACGCTTTAGCATCCCTAGAACGCGAACTTTCGTTACAAATATCCCTAGAAAACTACACGGAAGCCGCAAAGTTACGCGATTCAATCGCTCTGCTCAAACGAGACGATTTAGTCGCCGTGGAAACGTGCAACTCGTTATTCTACGACGCATTTCGGAGAGGGGATTTCACCCTCATGCACTCCAAAGTGTGGGGAAGCGGAGCGCACGTGCGATGCACGCACCCGGGAATGCCGACAGTTTTAGGCGACGAGAACGTGAAAGAGTCGTGGCGGATAGTGTTTGAGTCCATGGGAGGAGCAGGGGGAAGTGGGAGCGCGAGTTCGTCGACGTCGCAACAGAAGATGGACGTGAAGTGTAAAAGCGTACAGGCGTACGCCAACGGGAATTTGGGTATCGTCACGTGCGAGGAGGTGGTGATGCGAGCGAGCACGTTGACGTGTACGAACGTGTTTGAGAAGCAGGGAGGGGAGTGGAGGATGATTCAGCATCACGCGAGCGCGGTTTTTCCGGGGTCAGTCGCGGCGGGGGGGAGTAGCGCGTCGTCTTCATCGTAGATTTTTATTCTTCTATATAGCTTTTCGTTGTACATCAGTAAAGGTACCGGGGAGTATCGTTTAGTCGTCGTTGATTAAGACGTAATCATCACTTAAGAAGGCGATCTCTTTTTACCGCTCTCTTATCCCCTTCCTCCTCTTATCCGTGTGGTGATGAACACGCCGCCTCGACTTCCTCTCGATATTCTCATCGTTTCGTCGCAATAGGTGTTTTCTAACCCGCCGGTAGGTCTGGGAAGCGGTAACGTCACGAGGTTGTCAAACGACCAATCCGTGAAAGTGACTTGAACTTTTCTTTGGTTCTTATCTAACGGTTTAATCTCTCCGCGAACGACCACTCGCGTCTCTCGTCCTAATATCTCTAAATCTACGAAATTCTCTACGCTTTCATTCGTCAAGTCGACGATTTGCTCGTTTCGAATGGACTTGAAGAGTTCTCCTCCTCGCTCCTTCCTCTTCGCAGTCTCGGAAGAGGAAAATCCGCCGGCTAACGGCGCCGCGAACGCGAAGAAGAACTTATACAAACTATCCAAAATTTCCTTCACGACTTTATCGTTCGCATCGTCCAGCATGAACATAGCTTTATTTTCATCGTCGTCCGTGGAATAGACGAGCGACCACCGGCCTTGGATGTCCCCTTCTAAATCCAGTTTCGCGCTCGCCTCCTTCTCCAGCTCGAGAACTTTATCTAATATCTCTCGTTTTTTGGCTCTCGTTTCAATCGTGTTTGCTTTTCTCGACGAGGCTACGATGCTCAGCAGCTCTTTCTTTAACGACGACGAGGCTTCGGAGGACGACGTCCGTCGCTCCTCCTTCTCAAAGCGCGGCGTTCTTCCGGAGTTTTCCTCCTCGATGGTTTTATCATCATCG
>ENA-UOXV01006102-UOXV01006102.1-marine-metagenome-genome-assembly--contig:-NODE-6102-length-12839-cov-4.068132_pt1 | contig 12839 bp, 11 predicted proteins | sample MGYA00238165_ERZ766961 | MGnify/ENA primary metagenome ERZ766961 (study PRJEB28924, sample SAMN03173240) | marine metagenome | biome: Marine; feature: Water; material: Subsurface seawater | place: North... | reverse complement strand
GCTCGTAGTTCTCGGGTGAAGTGGTGTTTTATGGCTCCTATAGTGGGGTATCTAATCCCAGTTTATGTTAGAGCTTTAGTGGGGTGAGAGAAGGTAAAATTATATTGCTGTTATTGTAACTTAAGTTCTGTTAGCTTATTACTGCTAGAGGGTATTTTTATTTTACTTAAACTAATTCTTACCACATTTTTTACCATATTTTATTAGCTATTACCTTATGTATAACCGCGGTGGCTGGCACATAATTAACCGGAATGTTTTCTCTATTACTATATCAAGCTCTCGCTTATTGTATAATATCAAGTACTGCAGTTGTGGGTGTCTAAGTGTCTTTGATTTTGGTGAAATTCTGATACTATTGAGGGGTGTCTCTAAAAGAGAGTTATCCTAGCACTACTCACAGTGTTGCCAAAAGGCTTGCATGTATCACTATAGGGAGAGTTAATAAAAAGACTAGGACCAAATCTGTTGCTAAGAAAAGGATTTTAACCTTTATTGGAGCATTTTCAGTGCTTTGCTTTATCTGTTAAGCTATCTTTGCAAAAAATCAAATTTTTTTCAACTTGGGCAGTTAAAGGAATAAAAAGTAAAAATAGCATAAAGTACAAAACGGAGGAAATTTGGCCTAGAATAATAAAAGGTTCTTCCACGGGTTGTCTCCCTATCCACGTTAGAATAATAAATACTGAAATAAGTATCCAGAAAAAAGACTGGGAGGCTGGGCGAAAGGTATTAGCTTGATTATTAGAAGTGTGAAGAATTGGGACTATAAATAATACTAAAATAGAAGCGAGCAAAGCTAAAACCCCACCTAACTTTTTCGGTATAGAGCGGAGGATTGCGTATGCGAACAAAAAGTATCATTCAGGTTGGATGTGAAGGGGGGTAACGAGAGGGTTGGCTGGATTAAATTTTTCAGGGTCCCTTAAGAGGGCTGGAGATAATAAAACTATAGAAGATAAGGCAATAAATAAAATTATAAACCCGGTAAGGTCCTTAGTAGAAAAATAAGTGTGAAATGGTGTCTTATCAAAAGTGGACTCAATTCCAGTTGGGTTGTTTGATCCTGTCTGGTGAAGAAAGAGAAGATGCACCACTGCCAAGGCTGATATTAGAAAAGGGAATAAAAAATGAAAGGCAAAAAATCGGGTAAGGGTAGCTTTGTCCACAGAAAACCCTCCTCAAATTCATTGAACAATGGTAGTGCCTATGTAGGGAATGGCGGATACTAAGTTAGTAATTACTGTGGCCCCTCAGAAAGACATTTGTCCTCAGGGAAGTACATATCCGACAAATGCGGTGGCCATAGTAAGGAGAAGAAGTATAACTCCTACATTTCATGTCTCCTTTTTAACGTAAGACCCGTAGTATATTCCTCGGCCTATGTGAAAATATAGACACATAAAAAAAAATGATGCGGCGTTGGCATGGGTTTTTCGTAGAAGCCATCCGTATTTTACGTCTCGGCATATGTGTTTCACAGACGAAAAAGCTAATGAAATGTCAGATGTGTAGTGCATTGCCAAAAATAGTCCGGTGATTATCTGAACAATTAAGCATAGCCCTAATAAAGAGCCAAATTTTCATCAAATCGAAAGTTTTCTTGGTCTGGGAAGGTCAATTAAAGATCCATTAATAATCTTGAATAAGGGGTGGGTCTTACGTAAGGGTCCTGTCATAATTTATTATATATAATGATTTTCTATTTTACTTTTATATTAATGCTGTTAGGGAGAACCCTAGTGTTTTATAGTTTATCCCCGTATTACGGAGCTCTAGGCTTAGTAATTGTGGCAATGTCGGGGTGTATTCTCTGTGGGTTAGTTGGACTATCTTTCATGGCTTTGGTGCTACTATTGATTTACATTGGGGGAATGCTAGTTGTATTTGTATATTCGAGGGCTTTATCTGCTGAGCGATATCCTGTGGTGAGGAAAATTAAGGAAGTAACAATTTTGTTTCTAGTGTTAGTGTTGTGAATTAGTTTAAATTTTGATCTGCTACTTAATCTCTCCGAATTGAGATGGATGAGTCATAGAAATTCCGATTTAATTGGGAGAGGTAAATTATACAAAAAAGTTTGATGGTACTTAGGTGTAGGGGGCTACATACTTTTCATTGCTTTAATAGTTGCTCTAGTAATAACATATGGCTCAGAATACAAAATCTTGAAGGCCTTATAATATATAGGGTATTATGGGCAATGCATGAATATTAAAAGGACAGAAACATTATAAAAACTATAATAATAAAAATAAATGAGGACATAGTTAAATAGTGCTTTATATACCCCGTTTGAGTTAACTGGTATGTCTTGGAGATAGTTGAGGATGTATAAGCGATTCCTTGAGCTCCTATGTTCTCTTTTCAACCTTGGTCTATTTTTCGTGTTCTTAAAGTGAGAGAAGCTAAAAAAGAAGTAAAAGAAGTCACAAAATGGGCCGTTTTTTGATAAAATCATTGCAAGGTTGTAAATCTTTTTAGGTTATAAAGTAAAGGGGAAAAATATAGAGAAGTCATTAGTGTCTTTATCGTAAAGTAGCTATAAAATGCTGCAACAGTAGAAATACCGAATGCTAAAGACTTTAAGACAAGCTGAAGGGTAATAGGGGCATTAAATAATACAAAAGTTGATATTGTTCATCCTGAGATGATGGTTCCTATTGCTAGACGATTAAGGGATTTTATTAGGTTTTTATTTTCTTCTCTAGTGGGGGATAGGGGTTTGAAAGAAGGAATTCTCCCGAAGCAGAATAATATTATTCGTAGGGAATACACTGCAGTAAGAAGAGTTGCAATTAGGGATATAAAAATGCTGAAAAAGTTAGAAAGTCTCGTTAAAGAGGTCTCCAGTATTAAATCCTTGGAATAAAATCCGGCCAAGAAGGGGGTTCCAGCTAATGCAAGGCTCCCTAGAATTATACAAGCAGAGGTTTTTGGGAGAATAAAAAAAAGCCCTCCCATCTTTCGGAGATCTTGTTCATCCCCGAGGCTGTGGATAATTCTCCCTGAGGATAAAAACAACATAGCCTTAAAAAAAGCGTGAGTACAAATATGAAATAGCGCAATTCTAGGGTTGTTAAGGCCTATTGCAACCATCATGAGGCCCAGTTGGCTGGTGGTAGAGTAGGCAATAATCTTCTTTATGTCGTGTTGAGAAATAGCGGTAGTGGCTGCAAATATGGCGGTTACTGCTCCTAGGATTAGGCATCATCTATTAAAAGCTCTGCATGCCGAATAAATAGGGCTTATTCGAATTAGTAAAAATATTCCGGCAACTACCATGGTAGACCTGTGGAGTAGTGCTGAGACTGGGGTTGGTCCCTCCATTGCAGCAGGAAGTCAGGGATGAAGCCCAAACTGAGCAGACTTTCCAGCTGCTGCTATTAAAGCACCTATTAAAAGAAGCTTTATTCTAAAAGTTTCTTTTGCTTTAATTGTTCTTACTTCTGACAGGGACCAAGATTTAAAAGAAATGAGTGCTAAAGCGAAAAATAATAAAAGACCTATATCTCCTATTCGGTTATAAATTACGGCTTGTAGGGCAGCTTTTTTAGCGTTAGTTCGAGTTTGCCATCAGCTTATTAGTAGAAAAGATAAAAATCCAACCCCTTCTCAACCAATAAATAAAAAAAATAAGTTTTTAGATAGGGTTAAAATTATCATATTAAGTAAAAAAATTACCAGAAGATGGAAAAAAGCATTCTTTTTAGGGTCTGTCTCCATGTAGTAATTAGAAAATTCTACTATAGAAGAAGAAACTGCGAGAGCTGTAAAAAAAAATAAATTAAACTTTAAGTCATAGTGTAATTCAAAATTAAAAGAAAAAGAATTAATCGAAAACCAGTTTCTAAGTTTAATTACTATGTCTGGAGAGCCTAAAGAAATCGATAGTAATAAAGGGAAGAGAGATATAGTTGCCAAAGCCTTTAAAAGAGAAACAAAAAAGGTTTTTTTCTTTCTAATAAAAGAGTATGTTTTATTTGTCCTAATGCCTATAAATTTGTAAAAATTCCTATTATGAGAAGAAGAAGTAAAATAAATCATCTGATAAAAAAATATTCTAGACAAAAGTACTATTATAAGTGAAGAGTTAATAGAGACTATAATTTTTTGTAAATTTAAGGGCATCGAAACTTCTATGGATTTGAACCACAGATTTTAAGACTTAGCAGGACTAAAATAAACCTATAAGTTTCGGACTATAGATCAGATTTTAACTGATAATTTTAATACCACAAATTAGGGTTTTATTTAAACTACTTTAGTCAAAAAAGGTTATTAGTCTGTTTAAAATTAAGACTGGCATGATAATAAAATTTTATAAAAAAAAATAAGGTTCATAAAATGCACAATAAATTTTTTTTAGTAAAATTTGCAAGGGGGGGGCCTTGTCAGTTTTATTAAAATGGGAGGATTTAGGTTATTATTAATACAGACGGGTTGATTATAATAAAGATAATGGGAAAAATATGAAGAAACATTAAAATATGTTCAGAAGACTTAATGGGTTGGATTTTGGAAATAAATGTTGGAAAAGTCCTTTTTTTTGTTTTTTGGAAAATAAGAAGGGAGTATATTGCTCCAAATACTGTTGCGGAAGTAATAATAATAAAAGACCTAATTTTTCATTTTATAACTGAACTAATAATTAGTAATTCCCCTATTAATTTTGGTGTTGGAGGAAGTCCTAGATTAGTGACACATGTAATTATTCACCAAAGTGAAAGGAGGGGGGCTATTAACTTAAATCCTCGAGTTATAGCTAATGTTCGGGTACTTTTTCGTTCGTACAGTAAATTTGCAAGACAAAATAGTCTTGAAGATATAAGTCCATGTGCTATCATTAAGGTTGTAGCTCCTTTAATTCCTCAGGGAGATAAAGTAAATACTCCTGCTGCCACCATTCTCATATGCCCAACAGAAGAGTAAGCAATAAGAGCCTTCAAATCTGTTTGGCGAATACATATAATTCTTGTTACTAAAGTTCCTCAAATACAAAAAGTTATTAAAGGGAAAGATATTTGGTTAGCTGAGATAAATATAAATACAAGAGATGTTCGAATAAGTCCATAACCTCCTAACTTAAGTAAAATAGCGGCAAGAATCATTGATCCTGCTATAGGGGCTTCTACGTGAGCCTTAGGTAATCAAAGATGAAACCCATAAATAGGCATCTTTATAACAAAGGCAATAAAACAAAATATTCATCATATTGATAGGGAAAAAGAGGATAGAGATAGTAAATTAGTAGTTAAGTAGATAGAGGGCAAAATCAAAGAGTCTCTTGTGTTGTATAGCAATATTATTGCCAGCAAAAGAGGTAAGGAGCCTGCAAGAGTATAAAAAATAAAGTATATTCCAGCTTGAAATCGCTCCTTTTGCGCCCCTCATCGAGTTATTAAAACTAGTGTGGGGAGTAAGGTTGATTCAAAAGCTATAAAAAATAAGGAAAGTTCCAGGGCTGAAAAAGTTAATAAAAGAGCTAATAGAATAAAGAAAATGGTAGAAATAAATACTCGTTGAGAGCGCGGGGAATATCTGTTAGTAGAATTTATTCTAGCTAATAAAGAAATTGGGACCAGTCAGGTCCTTAAAATTATGAGAGGGGCAGAAAGCCTGTCTATTGCAAATTTGAATGAAAGTTTATGTCAAAGGGATGAAGAATGAAGTCTTAAAATTTTAATTGCAAAAAAAGAAATAAGAAGGGCCCTAACTAAAGAGACTCTTCGATAAAGTTTTTTGTTTACAAGTCAAGGTAAAAAAATAGCCACTAGGGACAATACAAAAAGATACATCATTATTAAGAAGATGGATTTTATTCAGCTCAGTCTAACCCCCCTTGAGTTCACTCAAATATAAGACCTATAAGCAGAATTATTAGAAATAAAGTTGCTATATACAAGACATAAGAGGGTTTTAAAGAGAATAGAGCTTGGGGAAAAGGAAATAAGAGAGCTATTTCTAGGTCAAAAAGAAGGAATAAGATGGCCACTAAAAAAAATCGGAAAGAAAAAGGGACTCGAGCAGATTTTAAGGGGTCGAACCCACACTCATAAGGAGAAGCCTTTTCCAAATCTAAGTTACGTGAAGGTAAAAAATGAGCGGCAACCACTAATATAGTAGTAACAAGTAAAATTGAAAAAACTATGATTATTGTGTTATACATATAATTGTTTTATATAAATAGAATTGGAGAAATGGTAGATAGGGATACATTTAGCTTGAAACTAAAATGATAAAGGTTCAAATCCTTTTTTCTCTTAAGATCCTCATCAGTATATACAAATGTATAAAAATAGCCAGACAACATCTACAAAGTGTCAGTATCAAGAAGCGGCTTCAAAACCAAAATGGTGATGCTTTGAAAAATGGAATTTATATAGTCGGAGAAGGCATACAGCTAAAAAGGCTGTTCCTATGAGTACATGTAGCCCATGAAATCCTGTAGCTACAAAAAAAGTAGACCCATATACTCTATCGGCGATTGTGAAGGGGGAGTCAAAGTATTCTCAAGCTTGAAGAATAGAAAAATAAATTCCCAAAATCACGGTTAAGAGAAGGCTTTGGACAGCCTCAGTACGATTTCCCGAAAGAATGCTATGGTGGGCCCAAGTTACGGTAACCCCTGAGGAAAGAAGTACAGCCGTTTTAAGTAAAGGCACTAAAAAAGGATTAATGGGAGTAATTCCCGCAGGAGGTCATGACACTCCTAGTTCTACGGTCGGTGCAAGTCTTCTGTGAAAAAAAGCTCAAAAGAATGCAAAAAAAAAGCATACTTCAGAAGTTATAAATAAAATCATCCCATATCGTAAGCCCTTTCTAACGGATAAAGTGTGAAATCCTTGAAAAGTTGCTTCTCGAATAATGTCTCGTCATCAGTTTATAATCGTCAAAATTAATAGTACTGAGCCTAAAATAAAAAGTAGGGTTTTGTTAATATGAAATCAGAGAATAAGGCCAGAAGTCATCATTAATGCTCTTATTGCTCCTGTTAGAGGCCAAGGGCTTTGATCAACTAGGTGGTATGGGTGCTGGTGAGTCATAATTTATAAATTTTGTACTAAATAAAAGTGAATCAGGGCTGTAAATACATACGCTTGGATACAGGCTACTCCTATTTCTAATAGAAATAGTAACACAAATATTATAAACGTTAGCCTGGCTATTGTAATGTTATTCATTAATACTCAGATTGCGGTTGACATTAAATATATAAGAAGGTGGCCAGCTGTTAAATTGGCGGCTAATCGAAGGCCCAGAGCAATGGGCTGTGCAAAAAGTCTAAGAGTCTCAATTATTACCATTAAAGGAATAAGAAACCTAGGAGTCCCCTGAGGAACTAAGTGGCTCAATCGGGCATTAAAAGATAAATAAAAGCCTAGGATATTAACAGACATTCATATTGGAACGCCTATTCTATACGTTAAAGATATGTGCCTAGTTGCAGTAAAAGCATAGGGAAGTAGTCCTAGTACTTTAACAGAAAATAAGAGAATAAATATAGAAGTTATAATAGGAACTCAAGTTATCGAATTGGGGTTAGTCTGCTGAAATATCGTCTTTATTACGGTCTGATTAAAGGTTAAAAATGAATAACCAATTCGAGTGGGCAGCCATTTTGTTGAGTTAGAAAAAAAAAGTCAGGAGATAGCCATGAGCATAGAAGCTAAAGTCATAGGCACTAATAATAAATAGTCGGGGGAGAATTGTCCAAAAATTCTGTTTAAGTTCATAGTCATTTTTCTGAGGCTAATACGTTAGGAGTTACCAAGACTGAATTATTATTAGTTGATGGGAAGTTTTTCTTAAGAATAATAGAAACTACTATAAACAAAAAAAATCAGGCCAGGGCGAAGTTAAAAAATCAGGATACTAGTTCTAACTGAGGCATTCTTCTTTGATAGTGGGTGGTGAGATCACTTTGATTTAAATTAAGAGTTTAATGCTTGCCATTATAAGCTTATCAAAGTTTATTCTTTTAAGAATTTGGAAACTCAATTTTCGAATGAAGTAAATTTGACGGACTCGATTACTATTGGCATAAAGCTGTGGTTTGCTCCGCATATCTCTGAGCATTGCCCATAAAATAGCCCACATCGAGATATAAAAAATTTAACTTGGTTAAGTCGTCCTGGTACAGCATCCATCTTAATTCCTAAAGAGGGAACGGTTCAAGAATGTAAAACGTCAGAGGAAGTAACTAATACTCGGATGGGTGTTTGTGCAGGTAAGGTTAAACGATTATCTACTTCTAGAAGGCGGGGATTACCAACCCTGAGATCGTTAGTGGGAATCATATAAGAGTCAAACTCAAGGTCTCGATAATCAGCGTATTCATACCTTCAATACCATTGATGTCCTATTGCCTTAATAGTTAAAAATGGTTTGTTGACTTCGTCAATTAGGTATAATAACTGTAAGGAAGGAAGAGCAATAAATATTAGGATTACTGCAGGTATAACAGTTCATATAGTTTCAAGGGTCTGGCCCTCTAAAAAAAATCGTTTGGTATTGGAGGACACTATAAGTGATGCTAATCCATAAAATACTAGAATAGTAATGAGAGTAAGAATAATTAAGGTATAGTCGTGAAAGTAAATTAACTCCTCCATAAGGGGAGAAGATGCATCTTGTAGTCCTAGTTGGGTTCAGTTTGCCATTTATTGTTGTAATATTTTAATCGACGAGACAAGGTCTGATTTGTGGGTCCGAGAAAGAGCTACCATCAAAGATAGCCCTGCTCTAGCTTCACATGCAGATAAGGTTAGTAAAATAAGGTTTTTTGATAAAAGAAGGTTGTTGGCTAATTTAGCAGAGAGTATAACGAAACCTATAAAAAGTGAGACCATTAAGAGTTCAAGGCATAAAAGAATGGACAGGAGATGAAGGCGTTTTAGCAAAATTCCGATAATGCCAATATAAAAAATTCTTATAATGATTGTAACGTATGATGAAATACAAAAGCTTTGGGGTAATTACCAAAATATTTTGGGTCGAAACCAAAAGTTTTACTTAAACTAGCTTTTTACTTAATCAAGTACACCGTAGAAGGGGTTTCATCAAAAGTGTGGTGTGAAGGGGGGAAAGAAGAATATTGTCATTCTAAAGAGGAGGATGAAAACTCTGGGTGGAGGGGGGCTCGCTTAGTAGAAAAAGCTTCCCAAATCAAAAACAAAAATATTAGGGTGGCTATTAAAGATATTGTTGAACCTATAGAAGAAACTGTGTTTCACAAGGTATAAGCGTCTGGGTAGTCGGAATAACGTCGGGGCATTCCGGCTAATCCTAAAAAATGTTGAGGGAAGAAAGTGAGGTTAACCCCTATAAACATTACCGCAAAATGAACCTTTCTTCATAGGGGGTGCAAGCTTACTCCAGAAAATAGTGGAAATCAATGAGTAAACCCAGCAAATATTGCAAACACGGCTCCCATGGACAGCACGTAGTGAAAGTGGGCAACAACGTAGTATGTGTCGTGAAGAATTATATCAATAGAAGAGTTAGCTAAAACCACTCCAGTCAGTCCTCCTATGGTGAATAAAAATACAAATCCTAGAGCTCAAAGGAGAGGGGTGTCCCATCGTAGTTTTCTTCCCTGTAGGGTGGCCATTCAACTAAATACCTTAATCCCGGTAGGGACAGCTATAATCATGGTAGCGGCAGTGAAGTAGGCTCGAGTATCTACGTCCATTCCAACAGTAAACATATGGTGAGCTCACACGAGAAATCCTAAAATACCTATAGAGATTATTGCGTATACCATTCCTAAATAACCAAAAGGCTCATTCTTACCTGCGTAGTGGGCTATCACGTGAGATATCATTCCAAACCCAGGGAGGATAAGAATGTAAACTTCAGGGTGCCCAAAAAATCAGAATAAATGTTGAAAAAGTATAGGGTCTCCTCCTCCAGCGGGGTCGAAAAAAGTTGTATTAATTTTTCGATCTGTCAAGAGCATAGTAATAGCTCCGGCTAAAACAGGGAGAGAAAGTAGGAGGAGAAAAGCAGTTACAAACACTGATCAAACGAAAAGAGGAAGTCGATCAAAAGACATTCCAGGCGTTCGCATTTTTATAATTGTTGTAATAAATTTTATGGAGGCTAAAATAGAAGAAGCTCCAGCCAAGTGTAGGGAAAAGATAGCAAGATCAACAGATCCTCCTGCGTGAGCTAGCCCTCTAGATAAAGGGGGGTAAATTGTTCACCCAGTCCCTGCCCCTCTTTCAACCCCAGCGGAAGCTAGGAGAAGTAAAAAAGAAGGGGGGATTAGTCAAAACCTCATTTTTTTCATGCGGGGGAATGCCATGTCTGGGGCTCCTATCATGAGAGGGATTAGTCATTTACCAAATCCTCCTATCATAATAGGCATTACCATAAAAAATATCATTACGAGGGCATGAGCAGTTACTATAACTTTATAAATTTGATCGTCTTGAAGTAAAGACCCTGGTTGTGCAAGCTCAGTACGAATTATAACTCTCATAGCGGTTCCAATCATACCAGCTCAAGCTCCAAATATTAAATAAAGAGTACCAATGTCCTTGTGTTTAGTAGAAAATAATCAGCGTCTTAGTTGCATGTTTTATAATTTATTATATATAATAAAATCAGGAGATAGTTTACTAAAAATTATAGCTTTGGGAGTTATAGACACAAGTTTGAGTCTTGTTCTTCTGACCTAGAAAGACAAGGATTGCACTTGTGTCTAAGAATTCAAATTTCTTGGTTTTACTAATTAAACTACTTTCTAAGCTGAGTTGTAGCCTAGTGGAAAGGCGTTTGGCCGTTAACTAAAAGATAGCAAGATCAATACTTGCCAGCTCAGGCTTGAGTAGCAAAGTGGTTAATGCTTGAGATTTAGGTTCTCACATCAAAGGTTCAAGCCCTTTCTCTAGTTTTGTGGATTGAAGGACTCAAACTTTCAAAGTCTGCTTGCAAAGCAAATGTTTTATCTATTAAACTAAATTCACTACATATAAAAGAGATTTAAGTTAACAAACTAAAAACCTTCAAAGTTTTCATTAAGAGTGAGACCCTCTTAGTCTTTAAGGTTTTGTAGTGTAATTAACATATTAGATTGCAAATCTATAGATGCGGCCAGTTTATCCGCCAAAACTTCCAAACAGTTCGAATTTCACAAACTTCTTCTCTGTGTAAAAGAGATGCTTAGGTAAACAAGCTCTGCGAGGAGGATAAAATCTGTTGACAGCTCTCAGGTTAGGTAAAGTAAGCTAAATGTCAAGCTTTTGGGTTCATACCTCAAAAATAGAAGGATAAAAACCTCTCTTTATCTTTCAAGAAACACTGGATTGTTTACCAGTTACTCCGGTCTGACAATCCAGTGTTATTACTTTAACTAGTTTCTTGAAGGCAGGGTGGCAGAAAGTTAATGCATTAAATTGTAAATTTATAAAAAAAGGTTTAATTCCTTTCCTTGTCAGAGAGCTCTATTAATATAACAGTATATTTGATTTCCAATTAAAAAGGCCTTGTTAAAAGTCAAGGATAGAATAAAAGAGGTTTATTTATATGTAATAAAAAAATTCAGGTTGTAGTAGCAAAGCGGTTAATGCAAGAATCCTAAGATTTCTTTACCAGAGGTTCAAATCCTCTCTCCAACTGTGTCTATACTTTTATTGTTTTTAAATTCTGTGGGCTTTATTGTCCCTGTATTACTGGCTGTAGCTTTACTCACTCTAATAGAGCGAAAGGTGTTAGGCTACATGCAGCTTCGTAAGGGGCCAAAAATTGTTGGGCCCTATGGCTTACTTCAGCCCATTGCAGATGGGTTTAAGCTTTTAATAAAGGAAACCCTAAAGCCTTCAAACGCCTCTCCTTATTTATTTTATTCCTCTCCGGCGTTGTTTCTCTTCTTAGCAATACTTTTGTGGTCAATAATCCCGGTTGGTAAATCAACTTTAAAATTTAATCTATCTTTGGTACTTATTTTAGGATTATCCAGTTTGTCTGTTTATTCTTTATTAGGATCAGGGTGGTCTTCTAATTCTAAATATTCTTTCCTGGGAGGAGTTCGGGCAGTGGCCCAGACTATATCTTATGAAATTAGGTTGGGTTTAATTTTACTTAGAGTGGTAATTTATTCTGGGGGATTTAACATAGGATTAATTAGTAATGTTCAAGAAGATTGTTGATTAGGAATTTGTTGCTTCCCGTTGTTTTCAATATGGTTTATTTCTACTTTGGCAGAAACTAACCGGGCACCTTTTGATTTAACTGAAGGAGAGTCTGAAATAGTATCAGGTTACAATGTTGAATATGCCGGAGGCCCTTTTGCCCTTTTCTTCATTGCTGAATATGCCAAAATAATTTTCATGAACCTATTTAGTGTTCTTTTGTTTCTAGGAGGGAGCTCTCCTGTGTCCCTAATATTTCCAATTAAAATATTAAGATTAATACTAAAGACAGCGGGGCTGGTAGTGCTATTCTTATGGGTACGGGCTTCTTATCCTCGGTTTCGTTATGACCAGCTTATGTATCTAACCTGAAAGAAGTATCTACCTTTATCTTTAAGTTTGCTAATTTTATTTAGGTTTTTGCTTTCTCTAAAAAAAGGGTTGCCTGTAGGTTTGTTAAACTAAGAACTTGATCCCTAAAGAAAGGGGCTCTAGCTGATAATTAGATTATAGAAGGTTAAATTCCTTCCAAGTTTTGTGAACCGAAGAATTATTCTAATTTTAATGATAAACATAATAGCAAGAGTTTTTATTGTAGCCTCTAGTCATAGTTGATTTTCAATTTGAGTAGGTTTGGAGTTAAACACCCTTTCAATATTACCAATCCTATGTGGTCAATTTACTCCTCGAGGAGTAGAATCA
>ENA-UOXV01006091-UOXV01006091.1-marine-metagenome-genome-assembly--contig:-NODE-6091-length-12852-cov-5.508322_pt1 | contig 12852 bp, 11 predicted proteins | sample MGYA00238165_ERZ766961 | MGnify/ENA primary metagenome ERZ766961 (study PRJEB28924, sample SAMN03173240) | marine metagenome | biome: Marine; feature: Water; material: Subsurface seawater | place: North... | reverse complement strand
CCAGCTATTTATGTAGCTGACACCCTTGAAGAATGTGCGAAAAATGGTGTGAAATCAGCCTTAATTCTATCGTCTGGATTTGCCGAAGATACCTCAGAAGATGGTGGCGCACTGCAGCAGCGGCTTTTAGATATAGCCAACCGTACTGACATGATCATAAGTGGGCCTAATTCTGAGGGATACGCTAATATGGCGTTGAACTTGTGCCCTACCTTCAGCCCGACTGTCGATGGCGATCATATGATGTTGATGCCTCCATGGCCGCCTAAACGCCGGATTGCCGTTATAGCGCAAAGTGGCGGCATGGGATTCTCTTTCTACGACAGGGCACGCCCAAAGCATTTACCCTTTAGTTACGTTATAACAACTGGGAATGAAGCCTGCCTCGAAAGCCTAGATGTAATCGATTACTTAATTGATGCAAATGAAGCGGACATATTTTTAATATTTATGGAGGACGTAAAAACACCCTCTAAATTAGCACTAGTTGCAGAAAAAGCCCTACTAGCAGGCAAACCACTAATTGTGACAAAAATCGGCCATTCTGACGCAGGCGTGAGGGCGGCAGCATCACATACTGCTTCATTAGCTGGTTCTTATGAGATTTATAAAGCTGTATTTGAGCGATATGGTGTTATCGAGGGTTTTGATATAGAAGAGATGGTCGATATTGCCGCGGGTTTTGTATATTTTGGTGACCGTCCCCCAGCTGGAAAACGTGTTGGTATCTTCACTGCTTCGGGCGGTGGCGGTGGCTGGATGGCTGATAGTTGCGCTTCAAGTGGATTAGAAGTTCCAATTCTCGATGCTACTACCCGCAAGAATATTGATCAATATTTGCCAAGCTATGGCACATCACAAAACCCTGTCGATGGAACAGCGGGTGTCATTAATCAAATTGGTTATGCTCGTATTAGCGAAATGATAGCTGGCGCTAGCAACGTCGATACTGTTGTCACAATTGCTTCAACCAGGGTCTCGCATAAGTTAGTGTCGGAGCGGGACAAATTGTTAGAGGTTTCTAACACAACTCAAAAACCCATTTTGTTTTGGAGCTATACACTGCCCCATCCCGAGTCCTCAGAAGTCTTAGCTGAGACCGGATTTCCCTTATTCACTGATCTGCGCAACTGCACTGCAACGATATCCGCGATGCATGCTTATGCTACATACAGAAATATCTTTATAGAAAAGAAGAAAACTGCGATACGTCCGCCTAAAACTTCAAAAGAACTCGATCATTTAATAAATAATGCATCAGAAAAAATTGCTGAGTATGAAGCTATGTCAATTTTAACAATGGCAGGAATCCAAACTCAAAGAGGTTCCCTTGTTCACTCACCGGAAGAAGCAATTATAGCGGCAAAAAATATAGCAAAGCCAGTAGCATTGAAAATCCAGTCACAAGATATACCCCATAAATCACAAGCAGGTGGCGTAGTGTTAAATGTCAGTGGCAACGATGCAGTTGAATATTCCTTTCATTCTATTCAGTCAACTATCTCAGAAAATCACCCGACGGCAAAAATTGAAGGGATTCTGGTTCAAGAGATGAGTGAACCAGGATTAGAAATGATCCTGGGTATAAATAATAATGACGGTTTTGGTCCAATATTAATGGCCGGTTTTGGTGGTGTTGATGTCGAAAAGTCCCGAGATGTTGCATTTGCACCGATACCTCTCGATAAAGAAGGATGCTATCAATTATTGTCTAAATTAAGGGGAGCAGCGATATTGGACGAGGATAAATATGATGTCCCCGCACTCGTCGAACTCATGGAAGCTTTATCCACTTTTGGTCTAGCTAACCGCAAAAGCATAGGGGAAGTAGATCTAAACCCAGTACTTTTGCATTCGAAAGGGTACGGGGCCACTGTCATCGACGCACTAATGTTTAAGACTAATAATTTCTAAATTTTTATCAGTAAAAATATTTTATATTATGGAGAATAACTATGGTACACGACCAATCCTTTGATGATATTGAGGTATCAATACAAAGTCATGTTGCAATAATTGAAATACAACGACCGCCCCATAATTTTTTTGATTATGCACTAATACAACAAATTGCTAGCGCAATGGAGGGAATAGATAAAGACAATAACTTGAGAGCCGCTGTGTTGTGTTCACAAGGTAAGTCCTTCTGTGCCGGTGCAAATTTTAATTCTGACGGAACTAGTTCCAATCAAAGTGGGGGGTCAGACTCTGCAGACCGTTCATCCCACCTTTATGTTGAGGCTGTGCGTTTATTTGCCACAAAAACACCAATAATAGGAGCAATTCAGGGCGCTGCTATTGGAGGAGGTTTTGGTTTGTCATTAGTTCCCGACTTTCGAGTAGCATGCCCAGAGTCTAGATTTGCTGCAAACTTCACACGATTAGGTTTCCATCCCGGGTTTGGCCTAACGCATACATTGCCTTCACTAATAGGTCATCAAAAAGCATCCCTAATGTTTTATACCAGTCGCAGAATAAAAGGTCCCGAAGCATATGACTGGGGATTAGCAGACATGCTAGTTCCTTTGGACGAAGTGCGTCAATCTGCAATTAATTTAGCTCAAGAGATAGCCGAAAACTCACCATTAGGTGTAATAGAAACAAGAGCGACTATGAGACAAGGTCTGGCTGATCGTGTAAGAAAAGCAACAGACCATGAACTCATTGTACAAAACAAACTCCGGAACACTGAAGACTTCAAAGAAGGAATACGCGCTGTTTCAGAACGACGAGTACCAAATTTTACAGGCTCATAATGTTGTAACCATTTATGAGTTGACTAAATCGAGGAAAAGTATCAAGTGTTTTCTCTCTTACCTAATGGGTACTTTTCTTCTATCTGACCAACCTCATTTTTAAGCCGTAATAGACCAATGTCCCTATTTTTAAAAAGTTCTTTGGCACTAACGCCTCCATAATCAAAATACCCTGCCCCACTCATAACTCCACCACGGCCGGAAGCCACCAATTTATCAAGGGTAGGGCTACTACCTTTTGGGGTCGGGGGATCATATGTCATATTTGCCATCCCACGTTGCATCATATCCAGTCCAGTGAAATCCGCTTTCATTAAGCTGCCCATAAGGGCCATCCTCAAAGAGAGACCATATTTAATCGAATCATCAATTGCAGTAGCCGTTGCCCAGCCCTCATCTAATAGTTTAGTTATTTCCAACCCCATCGCGGCTTGAAGTCTATTTGCAACATAGCCATTAATAAATTTTTCAAATACGACCGGCTTTTTTCCTATTCTCAGATAAAACTTCTCCATATCCTTAAGCACCGATATATCACTTGTTGGACCAGCCGCTAAATCCACTAAATCGATTATGTAAGGCGGTGTATACCAATGGGCAATTATACAATTTTTAAGACGGTTTTCCGGTACTAATGGAAATATATCAAGATTTGAGGTGTTGCTTGCTATGATAGCAGTTGAGGGCGCAAATTTATCTATCTCTCTGAAAACAAACGTCTTAACATCAATGTTTTCCACTACTGCTTCAACGATTAAATCAGCATCAGATACAGCGGCATCTAAAGTTTCAACCGCTTCTATCCTTTTAAGGATATGCATACGGTTTTTATCGTCAATGGCCCCCGCCATAATCATTGTATCAAGTGCGCTCTCTACGAGTCCCATCCCAACCTTAAGCTGTTCAGCGTTAACATCTTGCATCTTAATTTGACAGCCGCCAATCGCATGAACTAGCGCCAGAGCATGCCCCATCAATCCGGCGCCGATAACAGCTACGCTTTTAAATTGTTCCATTCAAACTAAACCCCCTAATAAACCAATAATCACAATACCGAATTCTTTTTTTAATTTTGGGCTAACCACTTTGGTCTCTCATTGATTATTTTACAAATCAACTACTGGTGACAGAAAATAATACCCATTTAAATAGAACCACGTTATCTAAATTCAAAACTTCCTTGAAGATCGGATGCTATCGCCTGTTTTGAAAAAGCTATAGAAGCATAATATCACTATAAGAATAATATCCCATAAATTAATGGTGTAAGAATAAAACCTATACTTTTTTTTTTTTGGAGAGCCCCATGAAAATAGGACTTTTTCTTACTAACCAACAATTTACAACCACTGATATGGTCGCTGCTCTAGATGAACAAATCTCCATGGTGCACCACGCACGTGATAATGGTTGGAATACTTTATTATCCGGACAACATTATTTGAACGAGGGTAATAACCAGCAACTTCAGCTTGTTCCATTTTTAAGTCGGTTAATACCAGAAGCAGGGGACATGCACATTGCCCTAGGCATCCTTCTTCTTAATTTACATAATCCAGTTTACACAGCGGAAACTGTGGCTAGCTTGGACGTCTTATCTAGAGGAAAGTTAATATTTGGTGTAGGCTTAGGGTATAGAGACACTGAGTTTGACGCTTTTGCCGTCCCAAAAGGTAAGCGCGTTGCCAGATTTGAAGAATACCTAGAACTTGTTCAAAGGTTATGGACTGAAGAAAGCGTATCTCACGAGAGTGAAACTTGTGTCTTGAACAACGTCCGAATGAATATTCGGCCAATCCAAAAACCAAGCCCACCCATATGGCTAGCTGCAAACAATGATAAAGCCATTGAGCGAGCGGCAAGACTGTCTGACGCATGGTTTGTTAATCCTCACTCACAATTAAAAACAATTCGCCGGCATATGGGTGTTTATAACAACGCACTGCGACATGCGAACAAGCCTGCACCTGCTGAATTACCAATTATGAAAGAAATATTTTGCGCTAAAGATAAAAAAACGGCGATGGAGCTAGCCGGACCATATTTATTTGGGAAATATAAGGACTACGCAGCATGGGGGCAAGACAAAGTCATGCCCGAAAATGAAACTTTTGATCAGGAGTTCGAAGACCTTGTAAAGGGGAGATTTATTCTGGGATCGCCCGAAGAGTGCTTCGAAGAGCTACGTCCATACTGGGAGGAATTTGGAATGAATCATCTTATCATCAGAACCCACTGGGTGGGCATGCCCGGAAAAATCGCCCTAGATAGTATGCAATTAATGTCGAGCGAACTTCTCCCGCAGTTACGTAAAATAAATGCAAAACCAAAATTATAACGGAGAAATAATATTTCTCTATATTATCAAACTAATCAAGTGCGTCTGAAATATCTGTTTCGAAATATTTCTTTCGCACACTATCCTCAAACCGATCACGAGGTTTGGGGCACGGTTTGTTATGAGCTGCAAAAACATGACGCTCCAAAAAATAGCCTGTTAACCTCAGTCCCTCGCTAAACTCAACACTTTTAATAAGTCCTACAGGAGTTAGAAAACTTGGTAATTTCAATAACTTGGACCTATAATTTGAGCCGCCCTCTGCGGACACTGCCCTACCAGTCTTAGGACTAACATAGATTAAATCTTCCGTCGTGCCAGTCACAGCGCACCGACTGAGATCTAAACTAAACCCTACAGCCTCCAAAAATCCTATTTCCCAGCAAATATAAGATCCTATCCAAATAAATTCTTTTTGACTTACCATTTGATTAATTAAAATTAACAAGCCATCGTAAATAGTTGTAAGGGGTTCGTTTTCTGGAAGAGCCTGCTCGCATACCGCCAGCAAAGAGCCCAAACCTTGCAGCTTCAATGCGTCATCAAAGAAAATAACTGCATTACTTTTTATTAATTCTATTTTGAATACCCCCAAGTGTTCAGCTAATCGGGCACTCCAATTTACTTTGACTAAATTTCCAGGTTGTAAGATACCGCGAGCATTTTGCGATTGTGCACCTCGCACCAACCCTGCGCACCTTCCTCTTTCTTTTGAAAGAACTATTACTATTGCGGAAGATTCACCATGTGGTCGAACGCTTAATATAACCGCTTCATCTTGCCATTGAATCATTTGCACTTACGCATTGGGGTCAAGACCCCATACAGCGTAACGGTCCGGATCTTCCATCCATTTTTCCCTGACCTTGACAAAAAGGAATAAATGAACAGGCCTATCTAAAAGGGTTTGAAGCTCTTCCCGAGAAGCCTTACCAATGGCCTTTATCATTGCACCACCACGTCCCAAGGTTATTTTTTTGTGACTACCTCGCTGAACGTAAATGACTTGATTGATAACAATGGCACCATCGTCTCTTTCAGTCCATTCCTCAGTCTCTACAGTAGAGCCATAGGGTAACTCTTGATGTAACCTTAGGAGCACTTGCTCACGAGTAATTTCGGCAGCTAGTAACCGTTGAGGCAAATCAGAAACCTCATCTTCTGGATATAACCAAGGACTTGCAGGTAACCTTTCAGAAAGGTAATCAAGCAACTCAGCACAACCAGCACCATTTTCGGCCGATATCATAAAAGTATCAGTGAAAATATTTTCTTTTTGAAATTCTTCAGTTAAGGGAAGCAGTGATTCAGGTTTAACCAGATCTACTTTGTTTAAAACTAAAATTGCTTTTTTATTATTATTTTTTAAACCTTGTAAAATTCGAATTGTATCGCTACCTATCCGCGACCGCGTTACATCGTATAACATTAAAATTAAATCTGCATCATCCGCACCTAACCAAGCAGCCCCAACCATAGCCCTATCTAGCTTTCTCTTCGGCTCAAAAATACCAGGAGTATCGATAAATATTATTTGGGTATTTTCATTCATACAAATACCACGAATTCTTGTTCGAGTAGTTTGAACTTTATGGGTAACAATTGACACTTTAAAACCAACAAAATGATTTACCAAAGTGGACTTGCCTGCATTAGGGGCACCAATAACAGTTACGAAACCAGCTTTTGTTATATTCTCATTCATTACTCGCCTAACCTTAAGTCTGCTAATAATAATTCAGCAGCCATTTGCTCAGCCCTTCGCTTTGATGGCCCCACACCTTTTCGTGGTTGATGATGTTCTAAGAACACTTCGATAACAAATTCTGGAGAATGCGCTGGTCCATCATGCGAAATAACTTTGTATTCTGGCAGTTTATATCGTTTCATTTGCGCCCATTCCTGTAACGCAGTCTTCGCATCCAAGGGTGGTTTTCTGTCCTTTTCTATCAACGGATTCCACAATTTATATATAAAATTACTGGCGGTTTCTATTCCACCATCAAGGTATAAAGCCCCTATGGCTGCCTCAAGGGTGTCCGACAGAATTGTGTCACTATCTCGAGCACCGGATGCCTCTTCTCCATCTGAAATTAATAAATAATGCCCAAATTCAATTTCCTTGGCAACTCCCGCAAGCGCTTCTCTTCGCACCAATTGAACATAGCGACGCGCAATATCGCCTTCCCGTTCCTGGGGGAAACGCTCTAAAAGCCTATGAGCTATGATAAGCCCTAACACCCGATCCCCCAAAAACTCCAACCGCTCATAAATATTCCCAGAAGAGCGCCCCAAGCTGGCGTGGGTAACCGCTTGACGCAGTAATTCAGGATTCCTAAAACGGTAACCTAATTTATTCTCTAGAGCATTTAAGTGGAATACTTTTTCGGTCATCGGATTAAATTAAAAATACGGGTAAAACGAATGGCCTGGGGCCAATTCCAAAACTCCCACCAGGACCACTGTGTGTCCCACGCCCAAAATAAAACCTCAGCTCTTCCAACCAAATTCTCTAGAGGCACGCTACCAACACTCTTATCTCTACTGTCCACAGAGTTATCACGATTATCACCCATCATAAAATAATGTCCTTCAGGCACGTTATACACGCCAGTATTATCAGCTACTCCTTCGTCTCCCATCAACTCTATTATCTCGTGTCTTACCCCGTTAGGAAGTGTTTCAATATACTTTGGAATACTTATTTCTCGTCCAAATGCGTCTTTCTTAGTAAACCCTGATATAGCTTCTCTTTTTAGCGCTCTGCCATTGATATGGACTACACCATCGATGACTTGAATTTTCTCGCCAGGCATTCCTATTAACCTTTTTATGTAATCAACATTAGTATTAGTTGGCTTTCTGAACACAAAAACGTCACCTCTCTTAGGTTTCGTGATAAACACTCTTCCTGAGAATACTGCTGGCGAAAATGGCAACGAATATTTGCTGTAGCCATAAGAAAATTTTGAGACAAAAAGGTAATCCCCGACCAGCAGTGTTGGAACCATCGACCCTGAAGGAATATTGAAAGGTTCATATGCAAATGTCCGTATGAAAATCGCAATGAAGACGGCTGTAAGTACGGTTCTAAAGAGCTCCAAAATACTGCCAGTTTTACTTATAGATGGTGATTTCATTTTTGCTACTGTACCCATTTTGATTAAATAAATTATTTCAAATTTTTTTTGGTCGCACTAATAACTGTTAATAGTCGTTAAATGTTTATATTGAAACAAAGGAACTGAAGACTAAATTATCGTTCGTTATATCTCTAAAAAACAGTTCCTCGTAAACTAACATTACCTTCTAAATAACTCATTTTCTTTGGTATCTGCCGAAATCACCACCAAAGCTTGAGCTAAGGGTGGCTCATCCGATAAGCTAAGATCAAGCCGAGGCTTCATACCCGGTGGAATTAACTCTTTAAGGATTTTTTCAGCAGTTCCTGTAAGAACTAGCTTTGGCTTTCCATTTTCTACATTAACGACAGACAGTTCTATCCACTTTATTCCTGAACGAGCCCCATCACCTAATGCTTTCCAGGCAGCTTCCTTAGCTGCGAACCGTTTGGCATAAACCGCCATTCTATGAGTACTATTATCTGCTCGCATCTGCTCTTGAGGCGTAAAAATCCTATTAGTGAATCTATCTCCAAATCGATCAATCGATTTTTTTATTCGATTTATATCTACAAGATCATTTCCAATGCCAATAATCATAGCCACCTGCGGTTTCAAGTCATATATCTTTGAGGATGGGTTTATTTTATATTTGCCGCTTCATCAATGATGTTTTTCATTTTTCTGATAGCAGATTCTAGTCCCAAAAAAATTGACTCTCCAATCAGAAAATGACCGATATTCAATTCAGCCACATGATCTATAGAGGCTACCCAACCTACATTTTCGTAATTTAATCCATGTCCAACGTGACACTCTAACCCCAAATCATGAGCGTATTTCACAGCTTTTTTTATTCTCAAAAACTCTTCCTTTTTCTTACTTCCATCAGCATCACAATAGCTCCCTGCATGAAGTTCAATAACAGGGACGCCCAATTGAACAACTTTGTCTATCTGATTAGTATCAGGTTCTATGAAAAGTGATGTACGCAACCCCTTATCATTTAATTCCCCACAAAAAGATTTAAGTCTTTTGAATTGACCTATTACGTCTAGGCCACCCTCTGTTGTTATTTCCATCCTGTTCTCTGGAACTATACAAACCGCGTTTGGTTTGAGATTAGTCGCAATATCTTTCATTTCTTCAGTAGCTGCCATCTCAAAATTCAAGGGCAAATCTACTTCGGCCATTAACCTTTGGATATCATCGTCTTTGATGTGCCGTCTATCCTCACGCAGGTGAGCGGTTATTCCGTCAGCACCAGCACCTTTAGAAATAGCAGCCGCTCTGACTGGATCTGGTGCACTACCCCCTCGCGCGTTTCTAACAGTAGCGACATGATCTATATTAACTCCAAGTCTTGGACGTTTCATGGTATTACCCTAAGCTAGAAATATTTTCTTAAATAGAAGATCTATAAGATTAAATATTAGTTATAAAATTGGATACCCTTTTATGAGTGATATTAACATCATTTCTGTGCATAATTCCTGCCAACCGTCTCATAGTTAATAACAGTTTCGCAAGCATTTAACCTCGTGCTCTCTCAACAGAGCTAATAACAGGAATTGCTCTTAATACAGCTATTATATTTTTTAGATGCTTTATATCGTTTACTTCGACATCTATTTGCATTTCAAAAAAATCAATCGACCTACTTATGATTTTAAAGTTAATTATATTACCTAAATTTTTCCCTATTATAGAAGTTACACTGCCCAAGCTTCCAGGTTCATTTTCTAAAACAATCCCAAGGCGGCCGATATGTCGTGAGGTGTCGGGGCCAATATCCCATGATACGTCAAGCCATCTTTCAGGCATTGACTGGAATCCTTCCAAGGTTTCACAATCGATAGTGTGGACGGTTACTCCTTTTCCTGTTGTCACAATCCCAACAATTCTCTCCCCCGGTAATGGATGGCAACACCGCGCATAATGAAACGCCATTCCCGGTATCAATCCCTTTAATGGTATTGTATCGGTTTTTTTTACATGTGCCATGGGTACTATATTATCTCCTGGTATTAGCGTATTATGGTGTCCATTTGGCATGACAGCATGGAGCAACTCTTGAGCAGAAAGACTGCCTTCACCAGTAGCCGCTAAAATATCTTCTATAGTCTCATAGTTTAAAACATTAATTGCTTGAACCAATAATTTTTGAGAATAACGAATGCCAACTCTTCTTAATGTTTTCTGCAAAATAGCCTTACCAAGATCACAAAATTGTTCATACTTTTGATTCCTAACAAACCTTCTGATAGCTGCCTTTGCCTTACCTGTAACGACAAACTGCTCCCATAGGGGAGAAGGATTAGCATTCTTGGAGACGTCTATTGATACTTGATCACCGTTCTGAAGCTGCGTAGTTAAAGGTCTCAATTTTCCATTAATCCTCGCAGATACACAGGCATCACCAACTTCTGAATGAACGGCGTAAGCGAAATCAACTAAATTAGCACCACGTGGTAATGCTATCAAATCCCCTTTTGGAGTAAACGAAAATACTTGATCTTGATACATCTCCAGCTTCGTATGCTCTAGGAACTCTTCAGGATTAGAAGCCTGCTCTAAGATCTCAAGCAGCTCCCTCATCCATCTGTATTGTCGCCCTTCGCGCGCGCCTTTTTCTCCTTGCTTGTAGTTCCAGTGAGCCGCTACACCCAACTCAGCAATATCGTGCATATCAGAAGTACGCATTTGGATTTCAACGCGTTGTCGTTTTGGACCAATGATCCCAGTGTGAAGAGATTGATAACCGTTCGGTTTTGGAGTGCTTATATAGTCTTTAAAACGGCCCGGCAACACAGGGTAAGCACTATGAATTATCCCTAAAGCTTTATAGCAATCCATTACTGACGGCACCACTAAACGAAAAGCCACAATGTCTGACAGCTGTTCTATGTTAACACTCTTTCTTTGCATTTTAGTCCACACAGAGTATGGCGTCTTTTTCCGCCCTGTGATACTTGCCATTAAACCAGAGGCACTGCATGTTTCTACTAATTCAGTCTCAATCTCGGAGATAATATTACCTCCCTCGGAGATCAGAAACTCTAACCTTGAGAGAACCGTATCAAAAGCGTCAGGATTTAATTCTTTAAACGCTAAATGTTCAAGTTCATCTCTAAACTCCTGGATACCGATTCGTTCTGCCAGCGGCGCATAGATATCCATAGTTTCGACGGCAATACGTTTTCTTTTTTCTTCATCTAAGATGTACTGTAACGTCCGCATATTATGCAGCCGATCAGCAAGTTTGATCAGTAACACTCTAATGTCTTCTGACATCGCGATTACTAATTTTCGAAAGTTTTCGGCTTGTTTTGAGCTATCCGATTGTAGATCAATCCTATTTAGTTTAGTTACTCCATCTACTAAACGACCAACCTCATTTCCAAACAACGATTCAATATCGGCAACAGTAGCTCCCGTATCTTCCACTGTGTCATGCAACAATGCTGTTATTATAGTGCTATGATCCAACCGCATATCAGTTAGTATGCCCGCAACCTCCAAGGGATGAGAAAAATATGGATCACCTGATGCACGGGTTTGAGACCCGTGAGCTTTCATTGCAAATACGTAGGCTCGATTTACCGCATCCTCATCGGTCGATGGATCGTAGGCCTTAACACGCTCTACCAGCTCATACTGCCGTATCACCCTTTGTTCCTCGGTTATCTAAACCGCAAAAAGCCATCAGCCTTAAACGATAGTAAATAATATTCTAATAGTTAATCTTCTTCGGAAAGCAAAGTATCATCGGCGTCTTCAAAGATATTCTTATCTGCCGCTTCACCATCCTTTATTTGCATTCCCATTACCTCAGCAGCGCCGCCGACTTCATAACCACCGAACATACCCTGTTCCCTGTAATCAGAAGTGTCATCACCGATCTGAACGTCCTCTTTCTCTTCTTCCGGCTCATCTATCTCTACATGACGCTGTAAACCACGTATTAAAGACTCACTTATATCATCAATAGGTATCATTTCGTCTGCTATTTCTCGAAGAGCAACAACAGGATTCTTGTCATTATCTCTCTCGACATTGATTTCTGCCCCAGATGAAACATCGCGTGAGCGACGAGCCGCAACCATAACCAAGTCAAAGCGGTTGGGAATTTTTTCTATACAATCTTCAACAGTCACGCGAGCCATAACCTAAATCACTCCTTTAATTTCTACCATCAAACAAGGTTATACGACCAAACTACACCATTGAGCAAGGGACAACGAATAAAAGATCACCTTGCAGATAACTCAACTAGTCTATCAAACAATTAATTATTTGATCATCAGGTAATTCTTCAATTAATTCACCGATCTTTCTCCCTTCCTTCGGACAAACCCAATCTGCACAAATATCAGATAAGGGCATAAGAACAAATGCTCTATTGTTCATTCTTGGGTGAGGTAATATTAAAGGATCTTGATGGGACGTAATCAAACCCATGTAATCTAATAAGTCTAAATCAAGGGTTCTTCTAGCATTAGGAACACTCCTCTCTCGTTCAAAAATGGTTTCAATTTGGAGAAGCGCCCCCATACAATCGTTTGGATGAAGTTTAGTGCTAACTTGCACGACACAGTTAACAAACCAAGGTTGATCGGAACTTGGAACTGGACTT